>Ga0180008_1000384_pt1 | contig 40136 bp, 36 predicted proteins | sample MM_PW_MetaG_FD_121121 | JGI IMG/M metagenome (GOLD analysis project Ga0180008, IMG submission 121121) | Groundwater microbial communities from the Aspo Hard Rock Laboratory (HRL) deep subsurface site, Sweden - MM_PW_MetaG | ecosystem: Environmental > Aquatic > Deep subsurface > Groundwater... | reverse complement strand
TCCGCCGCCAGGAGGGCGGTGGCAAACGTCCGCCTGAATTGCCATTGCGGAACCATCCCACGGTGCCTGTAGTAAAATAACCACCGGCAAACGTCCGCCTGAATTACCGATTGCGAAGCCCCTGCCACGTCCCTTGACAATAAAATAAAAACAGTGTAAACTATTATTGAAAATCATTATCAATAAGAAACAGGGGGATATATGAATGCAACATTAATTCGCATCGCAATTCCGCTTGCACAAAAAAAAATGTCGCTTCACTTCGGACATTGTGAAGAATTTGTGCTTGTAGATGCTGATACAACAGAAAAAAAAATAATTGAAAAAAATTACGCGACTCCGCCTCCGCATGAACCCGGAGTGCTACCGAAATGGCTCGCTGAAAAAAAAGTAAATGTGATAATCGCAGGTGGAATGGGGCAAAGGGCGCAGCAGCTGTTTTTACAAAATAACATTAAAGTCGTCGTCGGCGCGGAAGCGGGAGAAATAGATGATCTTGTACACGCATATCTGAATAATACGCTCACATCGGGTACAAATCTCTGCGATCACTGAGTTGCGTACAATAATTAAAATAGTCTGTGAAAATACCGTCACCCCGTCGCTCGATCTGATCGGAGAACATGGACTTTCAGTTCTCATTCAAAAAGATGAGACGGTGCTTTTCGATTGCGGGCAGGGTAAAGGTTTACTGCATAATATGGGCAGTATGCAAATAGATCCGACAGGGATCGACAGAGTAATAATCAGCCACGGACATTACGATCACATCGGTGGTCTTATGCCGCTCCTGCATGAATACCGTAAACTGCAGCACACTCGGCAGTTACCTGTACATATTGAAAAAAGTGCTTTTTTGCCGAAGTGGTCTGTCCGTACCGGAGAAAAAAAATATATTGGCGCCGCATTTTCCGAAGAGGAATACGTCAAGGCAGGAGTGCAATTTACATATCTGAATGAATCGCAAAAAATCTCCAACGGCATTTATGCCTTTGCGCGGATTGCCCGGAACGAAAACTGGAAAGGTGCGGATGCCTCATTAAAAATTGAACACAACGGAATTTTTACTGATGATCCGTTTAATGATGATGCTTCATTATTGGTGGAAACTTCGTATGGGCCTGTGGTAGTCCTGGGTTGCGCGCATGCGGGTATAATTGAAATTCTTAAATTTATAAGTGCTGCGTCAGGAGAAAAAAAATTTTACGGAGTGTTCGGAGGAGCGCATCTCAGCAGGGCCCCGGAAGATTTTGTAAAAGATGTTATTCATACCTTTGAAAAGTACGAAGTTCAGCATATAGGATTAAATCATTGTACAGGATTTGCGACTGTTGGCCTGATAGCATCTCATTTCAGTTCAAAAGTTAATTCCGCCGCGGCCGGCGCTGAGTTTAATTTATAATTTTTCATGAATACTTCTTCTGCAATTGATCTATTCAATCCGATGATCATCCCTGGTTCAAATCAGTCATACATGGATGAAATGATCCGTATGCAGAATAAATATCATCCGGATTGTCTGTTCCGCAGAAAAGAATACTCGATGGTTCCTGAATTTGATTGTGCGGGTCATCTGCATCTCCGTGTAATCTGCAACAAAAAATTTCAAAGTTATAACGGCATTGTCCATGGGGGGGTGTTATCCGCACTTTTTGATCACTCAATGATGCTTTGTCTTTTCGGGCATGGCTTTTACGGATATACTGTCCGGCTTAACATAAAGTATTCTGATAAAGTAAAAATTAATTCAGAATTTACTGTATCCGCGAAAATAGTAAAAATGCGTCAAAATACCGCCGTCGAACTGACCGGTGCAATTGTACAAAACGCCGGAAAACGCGCCGGCGCAGAGGCGGTTTTTTGGCTTGAAAACAAAAAATAAAATAAATTTTAAAACTAAGGAGACAAACATATGAAAATAGCAGTAACTGCTTCAGGCAACAATGAACATGAACCGCTCGATACCCGTTTTGGCCGGGCGGCTTTTTTTATGATATTTGACGATGCAGAATTAAAATGGATGCCGATTAATAATTCGCAAAATCTCAGTGCAGCGCAAGGCGCAGGGATTCAATCGGCAAAAACAGTCAGTGACGCAGGAGTGAATATACTTATTACCGGTAATGTCGGTCCCAAGGCGTATGCTACACTTCAGGCTGCGGAAATCAGGATTTTTTTAAGCAGCGCGGCAACACCTGCTGAAGCGCTTGACCTTTACAAAAATGGAAAATTAAATGAAGTTAAAGCAGCAAATGTGGATAGCCACTGGGTATGATGAGAAGACGCATGCTTTTTGGTTTAAGAGTAATTTCATGATACACTCAGAAAGTAACTAAGGAGAAAAAAAATGCATGACGATCCTTTGACACCCTACGGTAATAAACCGATGGTAACGCCGATTGTGTCGGCGGTCAATTACGAGTACACTTCTTTTGATGTGCTGAAAAAAATTACTCAGGGTGAAATCGACGGCTACACATATCATCGTGATGATAATCCTACCACGCGTACCGTAGAAAAACGTATTGCCGGACTTGAGAATGCGGCGGACTGTGTAATCTGTACTACCGGGATGGCGGCGCTCACGATGGTGTTTCTGACCTATTTGCAAAAAGGCGATCACCTGATAACTTTCTATGATGTCTACGGCGCGAATTATAAAGTATCTCTTATACTGGAAAAATTCGGTGTCGAAATTACCTGGCTTGATGCGAATGCACACATGGAAATATCAAGGCATATTAAACCGAATACCAGAATGATTTTTTGCGAAACTCCGAGTAATCCGCTGGTGAAAATACTCGACATCAAGTTTCTGAGCGCCATCTGCGCAGAAAAAGGAATGCTTTTTGCGGTTGATAACACTTTTGCCACACCCTATCATCAAAGTCCGCTCGCGCTCGGAGCAGACCTTGTAATTCATAGCGCGACAAAGGGACTCGGCGGACATAATGATTTGATGGCAGGCGCAATATGCTGTAAAACTAAAAAGCAATATGAAGAATTATGGTTTACGAGACAGGCAATCGGCACTACTCTTGATGCGTTTTCAGGGTCGCTTCTTGAACGCGGGCTCAAAACCTTTACTCTGCGCGCAAAAAAAATGAGCGAGAATGCCCAGGCCGTTTCAGAATATCTTTCCGGATGCGGTAAGCCCGTCCATGTCAGGTACCCCGGCCTTTCATCAGACCAGGGTCATGCAATCGCGCGCAGACAAATGAGAAACGGTTTCGGCGGAATGCTCGCTTTTGAAGTAGGCAGGGTACAGGAAGACGCGAAAAAATTCGTTTCTCAACTGAAAAGAATAAGACATGCGGTGAGCCTCGGCTGCACTGAGTCACTGGTGTGTCTTCCGGTACTGACTACAATGCTGTATATGCCGCTTGAACGCCGTCTTGGATTCGGCATTAAGGAAAACACTGTCAGAATGTCCTGCGGGATTGAGGACACTGATGTGCTCATAGGTGATATTACCCAATCATTAAAAACAATAGATTAAGGAAAAAAAATGAGTGATTATGAAAATATGATTAAAACTGTGTGGAATGATAAAAACGGATATGCTGTCTTTTCGACCTTGGGAGAGAATGAGTTTCCGAATAGCATATATGTAGGATGCATCACTCTCTACGATGAAAAAACAATAATTATTGCGGATAACTATTTTAATAAGACACGCAAAAATATTAAATCCGGCTCAAAAGGTTCATTGTTGTTTCTTACAAATCAGCGGAAATCCTATCAGCTCAAAGGGACAATATCCTATCATACATCAGGTATATATTTTGATGAAATGAAAAAAATAAATCCTGCGCAGCATCCAGGTCATGCGGCAGCAGTAATTACAATAACCGAGGCATATTCAGGCGGAGAAAAAATTTTATAACAGGAGTATACAATGAGTAAAAAAATAATCGTTATCGGAGGTTCAGCTGCAGGACCAAAAGCAGCGGCACGGGCACGGCGTCTCGATAATGACGCGGAAATAACCATTATTCAGAAGGATGAGGATTTATCAATGGCATCGTGCGGATATCCTTATTACGTAGGCGGATTTTTCGACGATCGGAATCTTTTAATATGTACGCCTACGGGAGTGCCCCGCGACCCGGGATTTTTCAGCAATGCAAAGGGAATTACCGCAAAAACTCTTACTGAAGTGACGGGAATTGACCGAAAACAGCATACGGTTACCTGCAGGGATTTAAAAACAGGAACTGAAAGTAAAATGAAATACGATAAATTAATTATCGCTACCGGTTCATTGCCGAGAATACCGCCTATTCCGGGCAGTACGCTGAAGGGAATAACTACGCTGCAGTCCATGAAGGATGCCGATTTTCTGCGTGACATTCGGGTGAATAAAAAAATAAAAAAGGCGGTAATAATAGGCGGCGGACTTATCGGAATAGAAACATGCGAAGCACTGCAGCTTGCGGGGATTGAAATAACTGTTATTGAAATGCTGCCGCAGTTATTAACATTTCTTGATTATGAACTCGCGAAGCTGGTCGAAAATCATGTAAAAAGCAAGGCGGCAAATGTAATTACCGATAACGGTGTTTCAGAGTTTTTAGGAGAGAATAATATACTTAAAGGGGTAAAGTTAAAAAACGGTACCGAAATACCCTGCGAGCTTGCCGTCATTGCAATTGGTGTAAAACCGAATACCGCTCTCGCAGAAAAAGCAGGTCTGGCAATCGGCAAAACCGGTGGGATTTACGTCAGTGATTTTCTTGTGACATCTGACCCTGATATTTACGCAGCGGGGGATTGTATTGAAACAAATCATTTACTGACCAAACAAAGAACAATTGCGCCGTACGGAGATCTCGCAAATCTGGAAGGTCGGGTCGCCGGAGAAAATGCGGTGTGCGGTGATTGCGTTATTTTCCCCGGAACAATACAAACCGGTATATGCAAAGTATTTGATTTTTCTGCAGGAAGTACTGGTCTTTCTGAAACAGCCGCGAAAAAAAACGGATACACCTCGCTTATTACGGTAATAAATGCAGGCCTGGATAAACCCGTCTTTATGAACGGTAAACTTCTTGTATCAAAAATGATTGCGGATAAAAATTCGCAGAAAATACTCGGATTTCAGTGTGTCGGGCCGGGAGATGTGAGCAAACAGATTGCGATGGCCGCAATAGCCATCAAAGCCGGTTTAACAATTAATGACCTTGTTAATGCCGATCTGCCCTATGCTCCTCCTTTTTCACTCGCGGTTGATAATTTTATTTCGACTGCTCATATTCTCGAAAATAAAATGAAAAACAGAATGGACGGTATTGCCTGCGCGGAAGTAAAAAAATTAATTGATTCGAAAGAAAAAATTTTTATGCTTGATGTGCGCGGGCCTGAGGAATTTGCGGCGATGCGGCTTGGCTGCGGCGAAACGCTTATTCCCCTCGGTGCGCTCAGGAAACGCATTGGAGAGATTCCACAGGACAAAAACCAGCTCATCATCTGTTACTGTAAAATTTCACTCAGAGGCTACGAAGCTGCGGCATTCCTCTCCGCAATGGGCTGGAAAAATGTGAAAGTAATGGAAGGCGGAATAATGGCCTGGTTTTATCCGAGGGAAAAGTAATTATATTTACCGATCGTCCCGGTGTATGCGGGGTTTGGGGTGATTACACATACTTTGGCAGCAGATTGCCATGCGCCTGAATCAGTCTGTCGCACATCTGAACAATTTTGTCAATCGAAAGTTCCGCCGAAGTATGCGGATCCAGAAAGGCCGCGTGATAGATTAATTCTTTTTTTCCCTCAAGTGCGGCCATGGTAGCCAGATTCTGCATGTTGATCGCAGTGCGGTTAAGCGCTGCGCACACCTCCGGAAGATCCCCGACAGCAGTTCCTTGTATGCCGTTTTTGTCAACAAGACAAGGTACTTCAACTACAGCGTTTTCCGGCAGATTAAAAATAAGTTTTTTGTTTAGAATATTTCCATGAATACATGAGGGTGTCCCTGTCGCAATCGAGTCGATTATCACTGAACCATATTCAAAACTTTTTTCATGTGCTATGGTTTTTTCATTCAGCAGTGTCTCTTTTTGTTCGTTCCATCTGGTAATTAAGCGTTCGCACACTTCAAGGTATTCGTCCAGAGTAATATTGTATTTTGAAATCAATTCAGGATAATTGTTTTTTATCCAATAGGGCGTATATTCAGCGCTGTGAGATGAAGATTCAGTTACATAATATCCGAATTTCAGCATAATTTCGAAACGGATAATGTCTCTGTGTTTTTCGCCGCCGGGTTCAAATGCGGTTTGATTTAAATTAAATGCGGCTTCTTTCACTTCAGGATATAAATCCTTGCTGCCGTCATATAGGGACAACAGCCACGCCATGTGGTTTATTCCCGCAACTTTCCAGCGTAAATCCTTGACTTTATCGAGTAGGCCGGTACGCTGCAGCAAACCTGTCGCGCAGTCCTGTACTGAATGACACAGACCGACTGCTTTGATGGCTGAACCTTTAAGAATTGCTCCGGTGTTTATTGCCATCGGATTGGCATAATTCAGAAACCACGCATTCGGGCACACTGATTCCATTTCCCGGCAAACGGACTTGATGACATGTACTGAGCGCAGTCCCCGGAAAATACCTCCTATGCCTAAAGTGTCAGCTACGGTCTGTCTGAGACCGAATTCCTCTGGTATTTTAAAATCCGTAACAGTTGCAGGTTTATACCCGCCGATATTCATGGCATTGATTACAAAATCTGCATCTCGGAGTGCATTTTTCCTGTCGTCGGCACCACAATGAACGGTAATCATTGCCTTTCCCTTGTTGTATCTGACATTTAACGCCTCGATAATCTGCTTTGATTCTCCCAGTCTTACGGGGTCAATATCGTACAAGGCAAAATGATAATCGTGTAAATCCGGATTTATCAGGCAGTCACCCAGCAGTTTCTTGCAGAAGACTGAACTTCCTGCTCCGAGAAATGTTACTTTAATCATTATGATTTTCCTTTAAGGTATTTTGCGGACTTCATTTTTTTTCATCGTAATTTTTTTATTATTATAAAAAAATTCTGTGTTACGATATGCGGTTATTTCAATATCACTGGATCCCGGCAGGATTGAGCCGGTGATTTCCACTCCCAGGCTGGACCGCAAACGGTGCACATCAGCTTTTTCTTTCCATATGAAACAGGGGCTGAGAGTAAGTTCACCACGCCATTCACTCAGCAGGCATTCGCGGATGGCCTGCATCCATAAACCATGTGAGGTAATGAAAAAATGTGCACCGGGTGTTTCGCTGGATGATTCATAGGTTTGAATTTCTTCACTGTCCGTCAGGCGTGATTTGATAATATTATTCCAGTCTTTTTCCCAGCCCGGTTTATCCTGCATCCGTGCGGATGAGAGAAGAAATTCGCCTAATGTCCATCCCATAAAGAAAGGTTCTTCTGCACGTGCGGTAATTCCATAGCGGTTCCTGTAGGCTTCGATCTCTTCAGGAAGAGGAGAAAGGGAAAGCGGAAGAAATGCCAGGCTGTTAAGCTGCGGAGGATGTTTTTGTCTGCCGATGCTTGTTTCTCCGGAACGGGAGGCGCAGAAAATTCTATGCTTCGGCGAATACAGACTATTGAATGCGAGACCGTCTTTTAAAATCCGGCTGTATATGGTATTTTCAGGAAAATTGTATTTTAGTGCAGTCTCAAGACAATACCCGGCGCTGGTAAACGCACAGAGGTAATCTTTTTGATTCTCCCCGCCGTGTTCATCCTGTCCCATTGATGGGTGTATATTGAAATGCCATGTACCGTCATTATGTCTGGTTAAACTGTCGGCATAAAACTTTGCACACTCCCGGATAAGCGGAACGGCAAATTTTCCAGACCATTCAGTATTTCCTGAATAGAGTACGCTCTCATGCGCCATGCGGGCAAGATGTCCTGAATTGTGCAGCTGATAATAACAATAGTTAGGAGGCTCCGGCACAAGATAATCTTTTACTTCGTTATACGGCATCACCCATGGACAGTGCACACCTTCTTTATTGAATGTCCTGCGGGTATATTCCTGCATTCCCGGCAGCTGATTATAATAAAATTCAATCCAGGTTTGTACAATATCAAGATGCCCCGTTGTCAGTAACGCGGGAAGAATAAAAGAGAGATCCTGGGGGAAGGGAAACGACCATAAATTTCCGCTGAGGCCGCACGGCGGTGTCATAAAACCGTTTGAATGTGCAGAAAATGAGTAAAGAATATATGCGAGAGACCGGATCCACAAAGACTGAGCGCGGTTATCCGGGAGGCAGACCATGCCTGTTTTGTTCCAGCATTTGCTCCAGTAGCTTTTTGTAGAAGAAAGTGAATCATCTGGATATGGAATTTCTCCGCCGCCGGAAGAAAGCAGCAGAAAATTACTTCCTTCTTTTAATTCGATACGTGCACCGCACCTGGTTTTTGAAAAAAAACCGGTGCTTTTAATAAGAAAAAAATGCGGGAGGCTGTTATGACAGTACCCCAGCCTGTATGAGTGATCCTCTGTTTTTTCGGCAGTATGAAGTTCTACCATCTGATTATAGTGCGAAGTAAAATTCCGGCAGGGGTTGATCAGTATACTGCGGGGTTTGCCGGTAAGCTCAATTTTAAATCCCGCGAGATTAACGTTTTCAGGATCAAACCATGAGACCGTCTTTACGCTTCCGTGATCATCGGAAAACGATGTAGTAATGGTCGCTTCAAAAAAATCCTGTTCCTGAGAATATGCTGATACGTGCTCTGGTTCCTTATCCCAGAATATCTTTAATACGGGCATGAGGTAGTCGAGGTTTGATTTCATTCTCAGGAAATGATTTTTATGCATGAAAACTGTCTGGCCTGCAACTGGTTTTGAAACAGTCTCCCCGGAATACAGTTTTTCAGCAGCCGGAGAATTATGCAGACCAAACGGTCCGTAACAGGATCCGCAGACACCATTTCCCTGGTATAGGGGGATGTGAACTGTTTTTTTGAGATTTAATGTTTCACGCCGGATATTTCCTCCGGATACTGCTTCTTTTATATTCATTTTTCAGTCCGCAATTTCAAAACCCTTATTGTCCGCCGCCAGGATGTTCTCAGTAGTCAGGGGATCAATGAGTATGATCTTTCCCCCGGGAAGGTCTGATGGTTTTTCCAGTGTGTTATTAATAATTACCACATCGCTGGCATGATGAATTGTCATACTGCCCGCGCTGGGGTAAGATGCCGGCCCGCTTGCTTTTTTAATATTTTTAAATTTATTATTCCGGATTAATATGTTTTTAGCAGACCAGATACCAATGCCGGTGAAGGTGTCGTTTTCAATGGTATTATTTTCTATAATAATATTCCGGGCAACAGGATAGGCAACTCCTGCATAGCCTCTTTCTTCGCGGTCCGAGTGCCCTCCGCCTGCAAAAATTGCAGGAGGTTCATCTGACTCTGCTGTCTGACAATTATTGATACTATTACCCCTTATGATAATATTTGTCGGCGGGTAGCCCATATGCAGCTTAACACCTTTGGTTAAACTGTGAACGGATATTGCATTATACGCTCCGTACTCAAACCGGTTGTTTTCAATAAGTCCGTTGGGTATTCCTATGTATAATATTTTACATACACCGTGGTGAAAATAATTATCCCTGATAATAAATTGTCCCCGGCCGAATTCCTGATTAAACAGCAGTGCGTCTTCCGGGATATTAGCGGGAATCTTTTCTGCGGTTTTGACATCATAGAAATGATTACCCCGACCGGGAACTTCGGTTAAATGAAATGACTTTATCGTCGCAGTAAAATTGATGGATGAGTAATCCAGGTTGCGGAACTCGAGCCTGCCTCCCTCAAAGAATTGCCACTTGTGCTGCCACATCATGAGGTTTGTTACACGCAGGGTGTAATCACCGATGCGCCTGACACCGCCGCCTGCGAACCAATCGCTCATGTGGAGCTGATCGTCTGTGGTATAGGCGATCTCGCAGCCCTGCAGACGGAAAAACCCGCGGGACATATGAATTTCAAGGCCGCTTTCACTCGGCCGGAATGGGCCCCGTTCAGGTCTTGGAATTATCTTACAGTTGACAATTTCAAGATATTTATTAACCAGGCCTGCTATGCCTCCGGCAGTAGCACCGTAGATGACGACATTACTGATGCTGATGTGTTCGTTACTCATGATGTTTATCCCCTGAGCCTTGTAAAATGCACGTGTATAAAAAATTGATTGCCGGGAAATTTGTGCATTTTTGACAATTGACGCAGCCTGTGTTTTAAAATATAACCTGATACGATTACGGCCGATGATGTCTCCCTTATCGCGTTCACAATTGGCCGGCGCCCAGAAAGCGAAACCTTTGGGTGAGCGGTTTTTTATTTCCGGATCCCATTCACGGGTATAATCAATTCCTCCAGGTTTTCCAATATTAAAAAGGCTTTTGTGAACGGGCCATTTTCCGTTTTGATCATCAAGATCAAAGTCTATCGTGTTATTGGCGGGGTCTGTCTGTACAATAGTGCCGATATAAGCAAGCGGCCTGATATTCCAATCCCAGTCAATAAAAAGATTTTTAATCTGTATATGACGGGAATTAACAATATTTAAAAAACCTCCGGATTGCTCAGTTTCTTCTTCATGATCCTGGAAAGTAAAACAGGAGCCGCTTCCGTCAAAAATAAAATTTGTCATTCCTTCAATTTTTATACCGCTGGAATTTGTCCAGCCTTCAGGACTTCTGATAGTATAGGCGCCTTTGGGGACAGTTATGCGCTGATAATTATTAATCCTGCAGTATTCAACCGCTTTCACCATTGCATGAAAATTTTTATATCCGTCATTTTTTTCCGAAAAGCCGAATTTTTCAGATGAAACAGTGCGTGCATTGTTTTCATCAGGAATAATGACAGTAAAATCTTTTGGGCCGGTAACCTGCCGTTCTATCCTTGCAGCTTTTTCGTTAGCATTCCCGGCTGCCGAATTTCCCGCTGATGTCTGAACTTTTTTTCCGGAGGAGCTCTCATTGCCTGATCCGCTTTTATTGTTGATTTTTTTCATCCGGTTTTGAAGATCAGAACTGATTTCACGCACCAGTTTTTCTGTCACTGAGGGAAAAGAATCATCATCTGCTTCAGCGCAATGCATCTTCAGTGAGTACTCAATTTTTTCACCGGGTTTAAGCGGCGGGATTATCTGACAGTAATATTTATTATCGTTCGCCCGGTCTACAAAAAAATTGCCTTTTTGGTTGCGGGAATCTAACGGTCTGGACCAAACTATGACCGCCGCAAGTTCAGAATCAGAAAACCGCATGGATAACCAGGAGACTTTGTCCTGCTGTAAAGTGTATTCATTGGCTTTTGTACCCGGCAAGGTACCGGTAAGTTTTCTGCTGTCAGCAAAACCGACTATCCATTTATTTGCTTCATTTGGAAAAATCAGCATGCAGGCATATACGTAATTGACAAGGGAGGTATCACCGGTAACTTCAAAAAAATAATTCTGTGTAAATCCTGTACGGGAAAGTTCAAGTACTGATTTATGCGCATAGGGGCCGACGATACTGTGCTTGACGATGGTGATCACGGATTCTTCGGGAAAATCATAAGTGTCTTCGTCAGCAAAGAATGGTACGGATTGTTCATCTTCGAATAATTCGACTGAAGTAACAACCTCGCGCCCATGGCCGGTGCCGATCCATTGGTCATCGCCGGGCTTTTTAATATTGAGTACAGTCTGTGCCCACCCGCTGGGAATAAGCAGTGCCGAATTATTATAGCTCACTTCCCGGTATGTCCAGGCAGGCGTCTGCTCGAGGGTGATACGGTAATTTCCGGCATTGATTGTGATTTTCTGATGATTATTCAGTTCTTCCATAGCCTCAGATGCCCGGCCATATACCGCAACAGCGAAACCAATATTCAGACAGAATAACGCTTTAATTAATTTTGTGTTCATTTGTTTCTCTCCACGTTTTGAAAGTATGTATGTGAGCGCCAAGGTGTGTTACGAATCCGCACATCATTCTTTCATGATAATACAAAAAATGAGAAATGAGTATGGCAATTTGTAGCTTTAAACTGACTTTTTGAATGCAATTCATTCAATGCTATAATGACATCGAATGAAATATAATGAAGTTTTCAGCACAGTTCGGCTGCAGGAGCTGAATATTCTATATGCGGGTTGGTCTGAGTGCGCACCCGGGCACCGGTATAAAATTCGCCGCGATTTTCTGCTTATTCATTATATTTATAACGGCAAAGGCTCTGCAATCATTGAAGGTACCGTCTATCATTTAAAAAGGGGCGATTGTTTTATTTATCTCCCCGGTCAGGAAGAAGATTACTTTGCTGATAAGAATAAACCGTGGTCTTATGCCTGGCTTGCAATATCCGGCAAGGCAGTCAGCGATATTTGTGATATCCTTCAAATCGGGAAAGGAAATCAGGTGCTCATTGGATCATTCAGACCAGACCTTAAATCTTTATTTTTCCAACTCATTGACGTGATACAAACCGGGAAAACAGGTAACGAAATAAAACAATGCGCTTTGTGTTTTTCTATTTTAAGCGAGCTATCCTTTCCCGGAACAGGCAGGATGATAAAAAAAAAAACGAATAATTTTGAAAAAATTAAAAAAAAAGAAGAGATAAAAAAAGTAATTTCTTACATCAGAGAAAACCTGGATAAACGGCTTTCTGTTGCCATTCTTTGCTCGCTTACAGGCTTTAACCGCGTATATTTCAGCAAGGTATTTAAAAGAGAGACCGGGGAGAGCGCACTGGAATACATATTACATGAGCGCATGAAAAGAGCAAAACTCCTTCTCCTTACTACTGATCATAAAATAACCGCGATAGGAACAATGACAGGCTACAGTGATTATTTCGGTTTCGCGCGGTGCTTTAAAAAGTTTTGCGGAGAAACTCCTTCAGATTACCGCAAAAGAATGACCGTACGGCAACTGAGGCAATAAAAAATTGGTGTTTGTTATCTTTTCAGAAGCACCGCTTTGTCAATAAATAATTTTGGCCTTGCAGCTCGGCGAAAACCTTCGCTTTCTGCGATCGCGATCATTTCATAAAATGATTTAACCGATACGTGAAAAGCGGGCTCGACAATGTAAACCGAGCCCCCGGGTTTTATAATTGTACTGAGTTCCTGAAAAAACATTTTTTTGTCAGGAACTTCATGCACCATGTAAAACGCAAGGGCAAAATCAACCTGTGATGCAATACCGATTTTATCAGCGCTGCACTTATGCAGAATAATGCGGTCAGCGAGTTCGGTATTCTGAATTTTCTTTTTGACAATCTCAAGCATGCCTTCCTGCATATCCGCGGCGGTGACCCTGCCGGTTTTGCCGGTCAGACCCGCCATTTCTATTGAAAAAAAACCTGGTCCGCAGCCGATATCGAGCACGTGCATACCTTCAGAAATATGCGGTTTGAGAATTTTTCGTGGATTGTGAAGCCATCTCCGGAAAGTGCTGTCAAGACTGCCTGCAAGCGCAACAGGGCAGACTCTGTTTTTATTTTTCATGATTTTTTTCCTTGCAATCAGGGCATATGCCGTAAAAGCTGAGATAGTGAGAGGTGATAGAAAAATTAAATTTTTCCGAAAGTTCCTTTTCGGTGCATGCAATACTGCATGCCTCGCCCTCAGCAAAATCTGAATAATCAATAATCCGGCCGCATTGGGTGCAGACGAGATGATGATGGTGTTTTTTTTTCGAATACTGATCGGTCAGTTCGTATCTGCTCCGTTTATCCCCGAAGTCAAATTTATTGAGTACGCGCATTTGTGTAAGCAGTTCAAGAGTCCGGTACACCGTAGTAAGCCCGATTGCGGGATTAGTTTCATGTATGCGGAAATAAATATCTTCAGCGCTGAGATGTTCGGTGGCGTCGCTTAAAACTGAGATTATAATTTCGCGCGGGACGGTCATTCTCCGGCCGCATCCTTTTATTGCGCCGCGCCATCCCATTCTTCCGTGTCCGTTCATTTTTTATTAGTTTAATTTATATCAGTAAGGAAATTTCAGAATTATCTTTTCTCGTTCTCGAAAATAGTAATTAATATTATCATTAATCCGAGTTTTCTGAATATGTAATGAAATCACCCGGGCGCGTTTTTAATCCCTGAAAACTTCGGATATTATTATGCTGCTTCTGATTAAATAATGTTTCATTCGGGTTAAATACATCTTTTTACTTACCGCACATTAGATTCTTTATCATAGACATCTACGCTAAAAACGCAGATAAATTTCTGTAATCAAGTTTATTTATTATATAGTCTCTGACTTCTGTACGCTGCCCGCTGATGACTGCCGACAAAGTCGGCTGCTGTCTTCTGGTGTCTACCGACGAGGTCGGTCGACCTCTCCGGCTTTGCCGGCTTAGAATTCACGCCCGCTGTTAACTATAATTCTCAAATTCAATGTAAAATTAGCGGAAATCTTTAGGGGTAACCATGATCGCTTATAAACAATTTTTAAAGATACTGCCTATAATATTTTTTTTACCAGTTTTACAAATGTTAGTCCATGGTACAGAAAAAATCACCATCGGCATCGCGCCGGTAACCGCTGACGGGAAAGTGTCGTCAAAATCGGATGCGGCAGCCGCAGCGTTGACCAGTAAGCTCGGATCTTATTCATTCATCGCGCTTGCCGAACGGAGCGGGCTCAAGAGTGTGATGGACGAAATCGCATTTAATCTAAGCGGTTTTGTCGACGAGGCATCCGCGGTAAAAGCGGGAAAATTGCATGGCGTACAGGCAATGATTATTGCGGATATGACCGGCGGACCGCTTTCCGCGCGTGTTGTTCATGTAGAAACATCACGCATTATCGCCGCCGCTTCAGGAACAGAGTACACTGCGGTAGCCGAAAAACTCGCGCGGTGTATCGAAATCTTTATTGCGCGCGAACGCTTAAAAACCATGCGCAACGACAGTAAGGATATCACCCTTCGTTTCGCGGTAGAGAAATCTTCTCCGGGAACGCGCGGTATTACTATTTCAGACAGAGGCTCCATGCGGATAGGAGACAGTATTGTATTTACATTCAGTGCCGATAAGGCCGGGTATGTCACCATTGTCGATATCCAGCCAAACGGCGATGTGGTACTGCTTTATCCGAATGACTTTTCAGAAAATAACAAAGTGACTGCGGGAAAAACCTACCGTATACCTTCGATTGATGACGGATTTGACATTAAAGTCACCGAACCGGAAGGCACCGATACGCTGATTGCATTTTTTACAACCGCGCCGGTTGAATGGCTGGACAAGAAAAAACTTTCCGGTGAAGGTTTTAAAACTGTGCAGGAAAGCAGCCCGCTCGTAATGACGCGGGGTTTTGCAGTTGTCGGAACCGGCCTTACACAGGCGAGCTGGGAAAGTGCAGTTATTGAAATTCTGGTGGAGCGGTAAGCAATTTCAGATCATGCGTTTTCATTTTAACAGATACTTGCATTTTTTGATTTTTAATGTTAAAATGGAATATGAATTCATTGTATCGGGATGCGAAAATCATTGAACGATTGTCGGAAGCTCAGGACGGAGTTTTTTCGAACGCTGATCTGAAAAGCATAATTGATTTTTCAAATTCTGCCTCTTTATACAGGCGGATTAAAAACCTTACTGATAATAATATTCTCCGGAAATTTGCCGCTGGTTTTTATGTGACTGAAAAATTTAAACCTGCAGTATTAAGCCAGCGGCTGTGCCCGCGTTCATACCTGAGTTTTGGGACCGTACTTGCTGAAGAGCTTGTGATCAGCTCTATCCCTGCAAAAAGGGTATGGGCTGTAAAAATCGGACCTACACGGGAATATACAAACCAACACTTTGCAGTGCAGCAATTCGGCATCCAAAGTAAATATTTTTTTGGATTTACAAACCTTAACGGAGTAAACCGCGCGACAAAAGAGAAAGCTTTTATCGATACGTTATATTTTTATCAATCCGGGGTCAGGTTCAGCTTCAATATTTATTCAGATATCAATACTGACATTCTTGATAACGAACTCATTTATTCATATCTGATATTCTATCAAAATCCTAAATTCATCTCATTTGTAAAAGGAATAATCCATGGCGGTTGAATACGGAATTGAGCAGCTTTTAACAGAGTCAACGTGGAAGTGGTTTCGCTACCGGTAGTTCAGGAGGAGGTTTATTTCTTTCTACGAAGCATCGTACAAGGATTATAACGAAAACTATTCAGGCGGACGTTTGCCTCTGCCATCCTGGCGCCGGCTGCACTCGGCAAAAACAGAAAAAATTCGGCATCCTGGGCAGTCGGCGCTCTCGCGCCTCCTGTGTTCGCAGTTTGCGTGGCCCCGCCTTCGGCGCCCGCAAACTTCTGGCCGTTTTTCTGTTTTTGACGCCGCTCTGAGAAGTTTTCGTTATAACCTTGTACTTGCTGTTCATAAAAAGTACTACAAAATTGAACCGCTCTGAATTGTCGGCTGTGAAACCCCTTCCACTGAGTTATAGAAAATACTACTACTACTAAAATGGTCGCTGACTTAATTACTGTCGAAACCCCGTCTGCGGCGGCTGTATATGACTTTACCGCCGGGAAACCGAACTTGGCATATCAGTTTTTTCTATCTACAGTTGGCTTCTGCTGGCCTCCGGAAAGTTTTGGTCTTGTATCAAGATAGATTACCATCCTGAGTTTCTCTCATCGATAATAACATCAGATGCATTTTTTCCGGGTACTCGCAGCGCAGTTTTCAGATGATCCGGCCAGACCAGTACTTTGCGCGGCTCGGTACTGATTATTCGTGCAGCAGGTTTTCCATGATTTAAAACGATGAATTCCTGTCCTTGCTTAACCATGCTTTCAATTTTTGACCTGTGATTTTTCATTTTCCACAACACGACTGCTGCCTACTGACCTTTCCGGGTTCGCCGGCTTACGTTTTAAAATCCCTGAATCTTGTAATTTTAAGTCTTTTCGTTCGGTAACTGAGATCCAGACTAAATGTAAAAACATGATCAATAAATGAATCTTTATCAAGAAGTCCGAGTTTGTAATTTATTGCCAGTGAAGGAGAGAAACGCTTACCTTCCCATCCGATTTTAATACCGGTTTCCGGCATTATATATCCCGGTCCGTCAACAACATCGCCTAAAAATAAAAATGCATCGTCCCAGGCGTATAGACCCCAGTAAGTCTGTAGTATGACCATGCGACCGGGGTACATCTTCAGATTAAAACGTACTGTGGAATCCTCAAACCATAGAAGAAGCAGAGTTCCCCAGTACGCTCCGAATTCAGGCGAAATTGAAATTCGTTCGTTAATTTTGATATCTGTGCCGACAATCGTGCCGATCCGAATTTGGTAGAGTGTTTTAAATGCTGTCGCGAATGCACTGGTACCAAGATCCGCAAGCGCATCAGAAAATATATAATTATAGCCGAACGATGTATTGCCTGTGAACACCAGGGCGGGTCGGGTGATTTTGCGGCTGGCGTTTTTTCTTTCTTTTTTAATCGGGGGATCAGGCGTTTTGGCTTTTTTTCCGGTAATATCTGAAGCCGGTTGCGTTTCGGGTAGGGCATTTGTATCTGTGGAGCTGTTATTAACATCGCTCATAAAAGAGTACACTGATTCGTTAATCAATTCGCTGATCTTTGAAGTTATGTTTTCACCAAATTCGAGAACATCTTCATTACTGGTCAGTACCGCTTCCTGACTGAGAACGACTTCATTCTTGTCAGCGATAAAAAGGTGTAGGTTAATACGAATCCCTTTATTATCCCGGCTGACCTGACCAAATATTATATTCCCGAATTGCAGTGCATCAGCAGCTTTACGGGCGCAATGTTCATCGGTGCAGGATGTTTGAAGCATTCCCTTTCGTTTCATGGTTAGTTCGGCACGCTGGCTGTCAATAATAGGAAATTTGGTTTTATAAAATAGTTTATCTCTGATCATCGTGGTAAAGGCCGCTGCATCCTGGGCAGAGATATCGCTCGCGGAAAAACTCAAAACCGCAATGCCTGAGGAAGCACTAAATCCAAAGCATAGAAAGAGAGAAAAGGCGAATAGTCTGCTGCCGTGCATCATGAATAAATTGTACTTTATATTGGGGTAAAAAGCAAAGCGGGGAAGGGTTTCGCTATCGGTAATTCAGAGTGGAGATTTGTTTTTTTACGAAGCAACGTGCAAGGTTTTAACAAAAGCTATTCAGGCGGACGATTGCCTCTGCCATCCTGGCGTCGGCTGCACTCGGCAAAAAGAAAAAATTTGGCATCCTGCCAATTTTTCCTTTTTGACGCCGCTCTGAATAGCTTTTGTTAAAACCTTGCACTTGATTTTTCAAAAAAACTAAAAAATTCAGCACTCTGAATTACCGGTTGCGAAATCCTTCCACTGAGCTAAAAAAACACTGATGCAATAAGTCACTGTTCAGAAGTACCGGCGAACCCCTGTCTGCAAGGGATGATTAAAAAACGATCGTTCAGAGCTGCGTATCAGGTCATTATATATATACCTGTCTTTCTGAAACAGAAATTTTTAAAGTATTATCCGTTGGACTGCATTCTCTGGTTCCGCACCGGCCAGAGCATTATTTCCGACCTGCAAGTGATCAACAGGCACTCAATGATATAATACTAATCGGATCAGTAAATTATGATTGATTTGAGTTGGATAAAAAAGGCGGTTATTGAAAAACGTTACCAGCTGTCTGGCCATGCTGAAATTGAAAGAGCTAACGATGAAATATCTATCAGGGAATTACTTGAATCGATTAATTGCGGAATAATTCTTGAACAATACCAAGATACCGGCAGAGGAGAGAGTTGCCTGATAGCAGGCTTTACGACAAACGGCAAGCCGGTTCATTCTGTTCTGGGCGAAAGGGACAACAAGGCAGTAATAATAACTGTATATATTCCGAAACCGCCGCACTTTAAAAATATATACGAGCGAGGGGAAGATGAATAATAAAAAATGTCATTTTTGCGGAAATATTCACTTTAGTGAAAAAACAGTGCAATATGTTTACCAACGAAACAAACGATTCATGATCATCGACAGCGTGCCGTGCGAAGAGTGTAATTATTGCGGGGAACGTTATTACGATGGTTTAGTAATTGAAAAAATTGAAAATGAGTTTATTAATATTTATGATAATCACAAAAAAATAAAAAACCAGGTCCTGGTTCCGGTGGAGAGTTACCTGGAATTGGCATGATTTGTCGGTGGTTTTTTTTCAATAGTCACCGTGGAGGGGTTTTCGCAGCCGGCAATTCAGGCGGACGTTTGCCGTCGCCATCCTGGCGTCGGACTGCACTCAGCAAAAACACAAAAAATTGCATCCTGCATTTTTTGTGTTTTTGATGCCGCTCTGAATTACCGATTGCGAAACCCTCCCACTTAGCTATAGAAAATAATACTACCAAAACGGTCGCTCTGAATTACCGGCGAAAACCCCTCCACTTGGCTATTAAAAGCAACACTAATGGTAAACAGAGATGCTCTGAATTACCGAAACTCTTCCACTTAGCTATAAAAAAACACAGCTATGCAATAGTCGCTGCCTGAATTACCGGCGAAACCCCACAGAAGAAATGCTGATAGGGAAAAAGATTTACATCGGGGCTATTATTTAATTACAGCAGTTCTTGAAAATGCTCCGGCTCAATTCGAGCCTGTTTTAATATATGTGATAATGTAGAACGTTTTACCGGCTTATGAGCAGGAATAGTAATTTTTAACGTTTCGCTATCAAGGTGCTTTTGCATACGAATATGACTGCCTTTTTGTCGTACTACCAGCCAACCATCCCGTTATAATGCGTGAATAATTTTTATATATGGCAGGCTTGGTATTTTGCTCATATAGCCAATTCTTTAACTACCGCATTATCGTTTAACACTAAATCATCTTCAACAGGCTCAAGGTATAACTCTATTGCTTCGAGAATATTTTTTAATGCTTCTTCTTCTGTATCACCTTCACTAACGCACCCAGCTAAAGACGGAACATATACGGTATAACCACCTTCATCACTTGGTTCTAAAATAATTTTTAAACTCATAATGACCTCGACTGTTCAAAGTCTATCATCATTCCCCCTTTTTTTCATACAAAATTTTCAGTCTGAACATTGCCATACCAGGGCGAACGCAAACTTTTAGTTTCAGGGGTATTTCTCGTTTTTTTCGCTAAGCCGCCGGATTATGCAGTGCTTAAAGTGGGGTAATAGCCAGCGCATCCCCGGCGGAATCGCTCAAAAAACGAGAAATACCCCTGAAACCGTTTGCGTTTTCCTGCTCAACAACCATCACTAATGGTTCAAACGCACACATTTTTGATAAATCAAAAAGTGTGCGTTTGCTGATTGCCATACTTGTATTTGACTTTGTCGTCGGCAGCCTGATTTCCTCCTCTGTCAGTTTTTTGGTGCTTCGGTGGTAAAATTTCACTTCACCGCCGGGAAACCGAACTTTGCATACAGATTGTCTCTGTCTACAGTCGGATTCTGCAGTCCTCCGGAAAGTTTCGGAACCGCTTCGGTAATGTAATCACGAAGCTCATCGACTGTTACGGTGGTATCGCTGTTTTTGTCCGCACTGCCGTAATCCTTTCATGACACTGTGGGTAAAAAAACCGTTTTTGAGCTGATCGCTTTCGTATGAAAATTCTCCGCCAAGGGATGATGAAAAAACAATTGCTCCGGAACGTCGTATCAGGTCATTGTAAATATACCGGTTTTTCTGAAACAGAAATTTCCTCGGTGCGGCTTTTTTTTCTTTTCCAATTACAGTGATTGCTCTCGCGGCACGGGCGTTGATGCCGATTTTATCTGCCATAGCGTAGTAAGATTTACTAGCCGATTCTTCCAATTCTCCCGATTCACATGTATCCATCAGAAAAAGTTTATTTCGCGGCGCAATCCCCTGAAGAATATCTTCGATGCGGTCAAAATTTACTGCGGTAGCGGATAGCCGGTTCCTTTCGGCAGCATGGGTAAGAAAATAATACGTTGCTTCCTTGTCCGTATCATAGACGCCATGCCCTGCGATGAACAAAACAAAAGTATCATCAACCCCGGCGGAAGACGCAAAGCTTTTTGCGTTAATGATATTTGAGACGGTTACTTCTTCATTTGTGTAGATTTTAATAAAAACATCTGCAAACTTTCCTTTCATGCTGCGGAATTTCTCCGCAAGATCAAGTGCGTCTTTGTCCGCGTACTTCAGATTAAGAGATGAATCTTTATATTTTGAAATACCGAACGCGAGAAAATACAAATTCTGCTTTGTTTTTTTTTCACAGTCAAGAAATGCGGGCACACGCAGAGACTCGCTGCCTTTCCGGTTCTGGCAGGTTATTTCAATTTTATTCTTTCCGTGTGAAAGCTCTATTGTCTCGCTGACATTAATGGAACGTTTTTTATCAGCAATCGGTTTGCCGTACGCGCCGTAAAGCGGAACATCGTTGATATAAATATTATACTGAGAAAGAGGGTAAAAACTGTCTGAAAAACGACAGGAAATGACTGCCTGCGCACCAGACTGTTTTGTGCCGGTAATGTTTGATGACCGCAGTGTTTTCTGGAAACATCCGTGAAAGAATAATGTCCGGACGGTTCAGTCGCGGCGCAAACTGGTCTACGGTAAACGCCTCAGTACCGCGCGTGATACCGACGAGACGACCGCCGTTTTTTGAACTGTCGAAATAACCGTCCGGTGTGTAGATGATCCATTCACCATCCGCCTGCAGAAGATTGAACACATTGCCGTTTTCTATATTCCAGATTTTTACCGAAGGATCGGACATTGAGTGTGATATAAGATATTTGCTGTCTGATGAAAAATGAAGACCTTTTATTGTCTCGTAGTGACCGAGAAATTCTTTAATGAATGTTCCTGAAAAATCATAGAGCGCAATAACCCCATCGGCTTTGCTTGCGGCAATATACTTGCCATCCGGGGAAATTGTACAATATTGGAACGCACTGTTTTGTACGCCGAAAGAATTTATCAACGTTCCTTCGGCACTCTTGATTTGAATACCTTCATTGCGGTAACGTCTTTCTGCAAGTTTTTCAAAAGGAGTAAATGCAAAATATTTTCCATCAAAAGTCATGGATATATTCCCGGAAGTTGTGCCGCAATTATTTGCGAGTTGAATGGAACTTTTTCCGTAAAAATCATTTATTAAGACTATCCTATTAGCTGTTCTGAAGGCAACTCTCTTATTATCCGGCAACACTAAAATTGGTTTCACATCATTCTGGGGGGCTCTTTCACTGGTAAGGGTAGGCGGTGATCCGATAAAATTATTTAATACTGAACAGTTTGATGTGTACACTGAAATTCGTCCATCGGCGTGTCCTGTGGCGAGAATACTCCCATCAGCGGAATATGCAAGACTAGAAACGGTATTTGTGTTTTGTATTTCCTGGACTTGATTACCGGAAAAATCAGAAATAATTATATTGCTATTTCCGTAACCGCTGGCAGCAAAATGCAGTACTCCAGGTGTAAAAGCAAGACCTGACACCTTTCCGCATGAGTTGCGTATGTGACGCACAAAATTTCCCTGCAAATCCCACAGCGAGAGTGTAGCATATCCATAGATGATATATGGCAATGTCGGATGCACCGCAGATACGGCAATTGGTTCAATGTTTTGAATCATAGCCTGGACAAATTCACCCCCAATTGTAAAAATTTTCATGCTTTGATCGTCTAATACGGCAAGAATATACAGGCCGTCCGGAGAAACAGCAATACTGTTAATCGGCCGGTACCCGCGCCTGTTGGCAATTTTAAAGGGATGTGAATTGGCTATGCTGCTACGGCTGTTTTGAACGGTATTTATTTTAAAAGAATGAACTATTTTCCCGTTAAGCATACAAATTATTATCTCTCCATTCATGGTACGCGCAATTATTTGTTTTCCGTTGGGCATGAATTTCACACAATGTGCCGGTGTTGAGAATCCCTCGATAGTGTACGCTAATGAAAAATTCTCGTCTTCCATATTCCAAATTTTTATTTTTTTATCCTCCCCAGTACTCACAATGTAGTCACCATCCGGAGAAAAGGCCGCAGCCAATACCGGCCCGTCATGGCACACGAACTTTTTAATCAGTGAACCGGAAATATCCCAAAGAATTATTGAGTGGTCATCGGATGAAGAAAGCAGGTATGATCCACATGGTGAAATACATATGCTGTTGACAAATGCCGTATGCCCTTCGAACTTCTGCATATACTGACTGGAATAACTAATCATATAAATACTTTCATATTCTTGATTAACAAAAGGATAATCTTTACTCATTGTGTAAAAGACATGCTGTTCAGATAAAACTGCTGAAGCTACGGGTATACCACTTGTTTTCATGCCATCATTATGTATGAAACTAAAAGGTATTTCACGAACTAATGTTCCGTCAATATTCCATAAATTCTGTCCGGCTAAAATCTGCTGCCCGTCGGAAGTAAAAGAAATATTCTCTACCTGTGACTGTCTTTGATGAACTATTGTCCGAATCAATATACCGTCAAAAGACCATATTTTTAGTGCGCCGTCCATGCCGAGTGATGCCATTACTTTTCCATCCGGAGAAAAACATACGCTTTGTATAGCCATAGAGTGACCGCTCTGGACGGTAAGTTCAAACTGCTGACCGTGCACATCAGGTGCGGAAAATATAAGAAAAAGCAGGTAAACTAAGCCGTAAAGAGAAAAATGTTTTTTTGTCTTTGAAATTTTCATGTGACCGCCTCTATTTAAAACTGCGCGTATCTTTCAATATTATAGTTGCAAAGCGAATTATTGCCATACGCTTTTTGGATATAATACTATACGACCAATGGTTTTGCAATGAAACAGAAGGCAGAAGTAAGTGGGTAATACAACACAAGTTGTCGTCTTGGCTTCTCAGCGAAACCGGCGTAGGTCTATAAATCCTTGAATCATGTAATTTTGAGACTTTTAGTCCGGTTACTAAGATCCAGGCTAAAGGTGAAAAACATCATCAATAAGTGAATCTTTGTCAAGAAGTCCGAGTTTATAATTTATTGCCAGCGAATGGGAAAGCCGTTTGCCCTCCCATCCGATTTTAGTACCAGTTTCTGACCCTATTTGTTTTTATACACACTTTTTCGATGGCCTATTCGCAAAACAAGTATAGTAAGTTCTGTATCAATTATAGAATATATAGTTCGATAGTCAGAAAAACGGTATGAATACAGACCAGTAAAACGACCTGTTAACATTTTATGTTTGCCAGGATTAAAGCAAAGATCTGCTTCTAGTTTTTCTATTATCTGTTTTACTGTTTGTTTGTCCAATTTTTTTAAATCCTTTTTTACAGAGGATTTAAAGGATAATTTATAGGCCAAGATCTTTTTTCAATTCATATGAGCTGACTATTTTGTCATCTTTGTCATTGAGTCTCTCAAGGGCAATTTCATAATCTGAGTATTCACTAATATAATTTTCAATTGCTTTTTTAATTATGAATGTCCTTGGACGATCAATGTTTTTACAAAGTTTATCCAATGGATTAAAGAGCTCATCTGGAACTCTTAATGATAAAGTGTGTGACATAAAATACTCCGAATTACTCGTAATACAAATATACGTGTAAATTGATAAAAAGTCAATTTTGTTGAAAAATGCGGGAATGTTTGACACAGCCTGTTTACATCACTTTATTCATACTATAATAAATGCAATATACAAATAATGATACTCTTGGTTCAACAGATATGACTCCGCTCAAAATTGCTTTACTCTATCCGCCATCTGATGTGCCGGGTAAAATACCGCTTATTACTCAAAACCGGCAGTTTAAATACACCGTATCTAACGAAATCCGGATTTATCCGCTCATAATGTCATCTCTTGCCACAATGCTTAATGCGCGCGGGCATAATGTGCTGTTTCTCGATTCAGTTACAAAAAGATTTTCGGCAGATACGGTGAGCGGTATGCTCCGTTCATTTGATCCCCAAATGATAATCATAGAAACCAAAACCCCGCTCGTGCACAGTCATCTCGAATATGCCCGGCAGATTAAAACATTTATAAATGCAAAAATACTTTTTGTCGGCGATCACTGCGGTTTTTTCTATCCGGATATGCTCGCTGATCCGGCTGCGGATTACATCGCGGTAAGCGGTTATTATGATTTTATAATCAGTGCATGGATTGACGGCGGAATGAAAACCCTCCCCGGCGGATTGTTTACTAAGGATAACAGCGGGCAAATTACCGGTACTGAAAAAATTGCACAGTATAATCTGGATGATGCGCCGTTTTTAAACAGATCACTTACGAATTTTCAGGAATACGGTGAAGCGTATCTATACAAACCTGCCGCGTATATTCTCAGCGGTCGCGGCTGCGGCGGCGCCGCCTGCCCGGAGGACAGGCTTGTTTCCAGCCGTCCGGGGAAGTGCTCATTCTGTATCTGGCAGTATTCTTTCTGGAATACTCAGGCAAGGCTCCGATCGCCGGAACTGTTTGCCGCAGAGCTTGAAAAGCTCTACACCGATTATAAAATCGCCGAAGTGTTTGACGATAACGAATCCGGGGGGATATGGAGCGAATACTGGCTGGAAAAACTGCTTGGTGAACTGGAACGCCGAAAACTCCTCGGAAAGTTTTATTTATCTTCAAACGCGCGGGCTGATTCACTCACGCTTTCGCGGGTAAAATTGCTTTCACGCATTGGGTACCGGCTTCTGAAGGTCGGCCTCGAATCAGCCAGTGATACTACGCTGCAGAAAATCTGCAAGGACGAAACGTTTTCCGCAATCCGTTCGGGAGTTATCAACGCCAAAAAAGCAGGGTTGTCCGTGCTGCTTACTACAATGGTCGGATATCCATGGGAAACGGCAGCAGACGCTGAGCGCACCTACCGCGAAACAAAAAAACTGATGCTTACTCATACGCACTTCGGCGATAGTCTTCAGTCGAGTATTGTCGTGCCGTATCCCGGTACGCCGTTATGGAACTATGCCTCGAAAAACGGTTACCTTACTGAGGACGCCGCTGATTACCGTAAATACGATATGGAGCACGCCGTCCTTCGTACCGGAATCGATACTACGTACTGGTGCAGGAAAATGTGGCGTATCCATCTTCATCCGCTTTTTATTCTTAAATCATTTTTCTCCCTCCGCAGGTTTGCCGATATACGGCTTGCCTTTACGGGGCTGCTTTCGCTGTTCGGTCATCTTCGCGATTATAACAAACCGGAAAAGCCGATTTAAAAAAATGCGGTCTGAGTTTCATGACAGATAATTCAATCGGGATTGCTTTTATCATTCCTCACCGGGAGGAAGAGCCGGTCTTAGTGACTGTTCAGGCGGCTGTTCAGGCGGCTGAGGCAAATAATATCAGTTTTACCGTCATCACTGTGAGCGGTAATCAGCCGAGTTTTCAGCGTAACCGTGCCTCCGAAATGACGGATAAACCGTACCTGTATTTTCTTGATAATGATGCGTATATTACCGCTGAGTCTCTCCAACACGCCCTCACCGCACTTCAGGTTAATAATGATACCGGCATTATCGGCGGGCCTTCACTCGCCCCTGATACCGCAAGTCCGAAACAAAAAGCCGCACAGGCCGTGTTTTCCTCGCCGATAGCGGTCGGTAAAATCGCATCAAGATATCGCTCCTCGGGTGCGTTACGTCAATGCGATGACCGTGAACTGATCCTCTGTAATATGCTGGTGAGCGCGAACCTTTTCCGCACGTGCGGCGGTTTTAACGAGCTTCTGTATCCAAACGAAGAAAATGATTTTATTCACCGTGCCCTTGCCGCCGGAGCGAAAGTCATGCATCATCCCTGTATGGCGGCATACCGTGAGCCAAGACCTACGGTCCACAGTTTTATTATGCAGGTATATACGTACGGACGTGGACGCGGAGAACAGTGCCGCATTAATCCATCCAGCTTCCACCCCGCACTTCTTATTCCTGCATTGTTCAGCATATATATAGTACCTGCCGTAATCCTTTCTTTCTTCTTCCCCGCAGTGTGCATGCCGGTTATTCTCTGGCTCTTTCTTGCCTGGATAAGCGCGTGTGTATACCGCATTAAAAATAAAACTCCGTTTTTGTATTTTGGTTTGTATTTCATGATTAACCATCTCATCTACGGTTGGGGATTATGCCGGGGAATATTCACGCGTACTTATCGGAGCCGGCATGTGGAACCATATGCTAATCCGGTGAAGGCGGCCGGGGACGGTCCGGCAGCGAAAACAGGATCCGGGAGATGAGTCTCCGCGCCAAGGCAGTCATGGGTATCGCGCTCGCATGCGCGAAATGTACGGGACGGAAATTTCCTCTTATTGTGAATTGGGCAGTAACCGGCAATTGTAACCTCAGGTGCCGGCATTGTTACGGTGCCTACGGTGCGGTGCAGAAAGGAGAGCTTACCTTTAGTGAAATAACCAAAGCGCTTAATGAACTTAAAAAAGCAGGGACCAGGCGCATTACAATTGAAGGCGGTGAGCCGCTTATGCGCCGCGACATTGACGATCTGATGGATTATATCCGGAGTCTCGGTATGGAAATGAGCCTTTGTACCAACGGCACACTCCTTGAAAAACATGTACCCGCGGTAAAACGCAATGCCGATCTCGTCGTAATAAGTCTTGACGGCAGCAGGGACAATCACGATACGTTGCGCGGTCATGGGAATTTCGATAAAGTTATCCGCGCATTAAATCTTTGCAGAGAAGAAAAAATCCGAACGCTCATATTTTCATGTCTTATCGATACCAATCTCGGTGATATCGGCTTTCTTATTGATACTGCGTCGGCATGCGGATCCGCAATTGCCTTTAATATCGCGGTTGCCAGATACTCCGGTACTGACGAACGGTCCTCTCTGGAGAAACCAAACCGCGAATTACTCCGCGGTGCAATAAGTGAAATCCTGCAGCATAAAAAGAACGGCGCGCCCGTCTTTTACAGTACCGATACTTTTAACCAGGCAGCCGCGTGGCCTGATTTTGAAAAAGAAAGCTATTTCAGCAGTGAACTGTCCGGTGTGCCGGCTGTTTCGGCCGGGACTCTCATTCCATGCCAGGCGGGGAAAGCCTACTGTTATATTGAATGCACCGGTGAAATGTATCCGTGCTATCAAACCGTGGGCGTTTTCCCTGCAAAACATATTGTCCGCGATGGTGTTGAGGAAGCATTCCGTCATATCAGCTCTGCCCCGCACTGTGTGCGGTGTTATAACCTTACGCTGAGTGAATTAAATCTTCAGTGCGCGCTCTCACTGCGCGCGCTTGCACGTGTGGGTATGAATTATTTTAAACCCGCATGATATAATTTTTATACTATGCTTACATTATCGCATTTCAAAGTTGATATTACTCCCTGTGCGGGAGAACCCATTTACTTCGGAATAACTGAAAAAGAACGTAATCCCTCTTTGCGCGATCCGCTCTATATGCGCGGTTTTATTCTTGATGATCAAGGCATCCGTGTGTGCATCGCAAGTCTTGATTATTGTAGTATACTCAACAGCGCGCATTCTGAAATGCAGTCGTCTCTAGCCGGTGCGCTCGGTATCTGCGCCGATCAGGTAATCATCCATTGTATTCATCAGCATGATGCGCCGGTCTTAAATTTCGAAATGACTGAACTGCTCAATAAATCCGGCTATTCGCGTACATGGTGGAGTAATGTATGCGAAACCTGCGCCATGCATGCGAAAAATGCCTTAACCCGGAGCATCCAAATTTCTGCGGTCAGATGCCGGGAAACAAGGCTTTCAGGTTATGCGTCAAACCGGCGGATACTTTCCCGTAAAGGCAAGTGTACAGGGGTACGGTGGAGCCGCTGCGCTGACGAAACAATACGGAATGCTCCTGCCGGACTTATCGATCCAATGCTCCGCACTGCAGCTTTTTTCGATACTGACAATAAACCAGCCGCGGTGATGCATTTTTATTCTACTCATCCGCAAACCGCAAGCGGGCGGTTCAGTTTCAGTGCTGATGCACCCGGCGAGGCACTACGTCTTCTGAATACAGAGTTTCCGGATTTACCCCAGGCGTACATGACCGGTGCCGGCGGTAATGTAACTGCCGGTAAATATTCCTCTCCAACAGACCTCGAAGGAAATCTTTTACACTTTGGAAAATTACTGTATTCCGGAATGAAATCAAATCTTAATTCAATAATTAATGATAGTCCGCCTGAATGTGCTTCAGGCGGGGTAAGTATTTCCTGGAAAACTATTTCTTTCCCGTTTCCGCGTGATAACGCAAAAAAAAAAGTTCTTGAAAAAATTATCCGCAATCCAAAATCTTCAGAATCAGACCTCTTCCGCGCTGCATTTCTTCTTCCTTGTTATACCCATCCCATGAATAAACTGTACCGTATTAATATTCTTTCCGCCGGAAATATACAAATGCTTTTCTGCGGCGGTGAATTATTTATTGAATATCAGCTTTTTGTACAGTCATGTATTCCCGACCAGTTCATCGCATGTGTGCAGAACTGTAACGGCAGTTTCGTGTATCTGCCGACCGGATCCGGTTTCGCCGAAGGCGGTTATGAGCCTACGTACGCATGGACCACACCGGCTTTCGAGAATCGTTTTAAAAAAGCCGTTGCCGAAGCGGTAAATACTGGAAATGCCTCTAAAACTTAGAGTTTGAACCATTAGTAATGTGTGTTTCACAGAAACAAAAAGTTTGCGTTTCCCTTTCATTATTTGCATTTTTATTATACAAATGTTAATATACAATCACATTTTGAAATGATTAAAAACGGGTGCTGAATGAAGTATAATTTTTTTCTTTCGATGAACATAATTTCTGCATTGTTTCTTTTTATGCTGCAATGTGTGCTTTCAGGAAGCATCACAGATGATAAACAACTGATTGATAATGTAAAAGCGTCTGTAGTTAAACTCGAGTGTATCCGGATCGGATATGAGCAGCAATTCCGTAAAAAAGAGTATTTTTTAAATAAAGGAGCAAGCGGTACAGGCTGGGTTCTTTCCAAAGACGGTTATATTGTGACTTGTACCCACGTAATAGAAAATGCCGCCAGGATATCAGTCAGGACACTGGACGGGAAAACGTACGATGCAAAAGTAACCGGCTCATGCGATAAAACAGATATCGCCCTCATTAAAATTCCCGCTGTTGACCTGCGTCCCCTCGAATATGCGGATATGTTAAAAGTTTCTCCCGGAGACGAAGTGCTTGCCGTCGGTCATCCGGCCGGGCAGGAATATAGTCTGACGAAAGGGATAATCAGCGGACTTGACCGGTCTGGATTTTATATGAATGAAATCGAAGAATACATTCAGACAGATGCGGCTATTAATCCCGGCAACAGCGGCGGACCGCTTGTCAATAAATCCGGACATGTCGTAGGTTTAATTTCAATTACCTCGCGAAACCGTCAAAACATGGGTTACGCAGTATCAGCAGTTTTAATAAAAAAAGTAGTCGGAGATCTGAAAAAAGGTATTAAGCCTGAGTGGTCATATGCGGGTTTTTTCTTAAACGAACGAAATTCATTTTTTACTCAGAAGTACAATATTCCTTCAGGAAATGGTTTGTGGATTTCCGAAGTTGTGAGCAATAGCCCGGCGGACAAGGCCGGTTTGAAACGAGCGATGCTAATTACACATATTAATGACGCCGAGGCAAACAATATTTCAGGTATTAAACATATTAAATATCTGCAGCAAGGTACACCCATAACGATTAAAACCGCTGATTTCGGCCAGTATAAAGCCGGTGAGTTTCTGCTTGATGTGGTCAAACGTCCGGAAAAGATAAGTTTCTCCTCTGAACAAACCGTGCGTATGTATCTCGGCGCTGAGATGGAAGAACGCAGGGGGTTTGATAAAGGAATTTATATAAAAAAAATACTATTTCAAATTGATGACAAAAAGAAAATGAATTCGGGTATGCAGATTAAAAAATCATTACCCGCACTTGATTGCAGTATAAATGAAGATGTGTATCAGATTGATCAGCTTGCCTGGTTACTCAATAATTCTTTTGTTGGAAACGGACGCTGGATGTATAATTCTCTCACTATTACCGATAAGGTTAACACTGAAATGCAGGTTTTTGTTTCATGCCCGGGGGTAGTCAATGTGTATTAGAGAATTTATTTCTGTTGATCGTAAATCATTTAGTCATACTGTTTTACGCAGTATGGTCATCTCGTGCTCAGTTTTGTGTTCTTTACATGGACAAACTTTTAACGAAAAACAGATAAGCCGTGATGCGGAGCGGGCATTCTACAAAGGAAATTTCTCAGAAGCGGTTCCTATGTATGAACTTCTTCTCATTAATACTCAGCCCCGTACCAGGAGTTATGACAACTATCTGTATCAATACGCGCTTTGTTACAGAAGTATGGGGTGGTATAATCGTGCAATGGTGCTTATTGATAAAATAGGGAAAGATTTCAAATATCCAACATCCGAGATTACACTGGCAAATTTCTACGAAATAACAATCAATTACCCGTCATTCTGGATATACTCCATATCAAAAAAAAGTGATTATATCCTGCATGTGCTTACTGCAGATAAAGGCATGCGGTTAAAGATAACTGAGCAAATAAAACCGGCAGAGTTGGCATACTATAAGCTTGATACCTGGGTTACCGGCATCTATGATAAACAAAAAAGTGATTCAAAGTGCAGAGTGTCCCGGCTCAAGGCATTCTCAACGGATCTGGTTCGTGACGCGAAACACCTGGTATTTGCCGAAGCTGAGGATATAAACGATGTAGACAATTCAAAACAGCATGGGTATTTTTATACGCTCACCAGAATTGAAGAAGAGACAAAAATAATTGTTGTCAGTATATACGGCAATAATTCAACAGGTTGTGACAGAACATGCGTTTTATGGATCGAATTCGAGGGGCCTGAACTTTTTTTCGACAAATACCTTCCAACCTTATGGGCAGTGATTGATCCGACAGTGTACGGCATGAAGTAACATCGGGGCTCGGCACCCTTTCACATTGCCGCCATAGCTTTCATTACTTTTACCGACGCACGAGCTCCGGCTTTTTCCGCAAGTGTGAACGCGCGGGTGTGTATTTCAGAATACGGTTTTCCGGATTTGCGTAAAGTTTCGCCGAGCATAAACCAGCTCCAGAACTCCAGGGGATGGTCTTCGGTAAAACGAGCAAACACCAGGGCGGCTTCGTTGAAGTTGCCACGGTAGAACGCGAGCACTCCTTCATTGTATGTAATCCATTTATCTGCGTATGCGGTGAAAAAAGGAAGATCTGCATCTTTTTTAAGGCGTGTACGGGCATCGGTGATAACACGTTTGGATTCATTGTACGATTTTTTAACATTAAGGTAAAAGAGAACTGCGCGGATAAAATCGAATGATGTAATGTTTTTACACTGCATCATTTTTTTAAAGCACACCTCAGCATCGGTGACGCTGCCTCCAGCTATGGCGGGGAGATTTGCATAAAACTCGCCAAGTGCAGCGTAACCCTGAGGGCTTTGCGGGTATTTTTGAATAGTTTCTTTTCCAAAATTCAGAAGCTTTCTTGAAAGGCGGTACAGCGTAAATACACTTTCTTCTTTTTCGTAGGCAAAATATAATTCCTGGGCGAGATAAAAATTTTTAAAACGCAGATGATTTTCGGTTTCAGGAGAGTAAACACTGAATTCTGACTCCGGACCGGGATAGATTTGTTCAAGCTGACGGAGCGCTTCTTTGGCATCCCGTTTTTCCCACGCCCTGATATGCGCATTGTGCGCTGAAGCGGTGAATGCCGCATAAATATTTATGCTCGTCAGAAAACAGTATATGAAAATAAATATTTTTTTACGATTTATATACATTGAAGTACAAATTTATAATATTTTTACAGCAAAATATTATACATTAGATTAACGTAGGATTCGATAAAAGATAATATAGCCACAGTGAACTCCGCTTCTATCCCCATTAGCGTTTATTCGCGTCCATTAGCGGTTTCCTTTTGGTTTTAACCGCGAATGAACGCTAATAAACGCGAATATCTCTGTGTTCTCCACTGGCGGCATTTCTAAAAAAAAAAGATAAAGAGCACGCGGTTTCATTTCAACTGAATTGCTGAGTTGTAACTAATGAATTTCACTGATGGTATATCGCATAAACAGTATGTTGTTTATTTATTCGACTGAATACAACGCAGGAAAATCCGGCTTACAAAGTAATTTTCAGGCCTTCCCGGGCCATTGCGAGTTCCAGTTTTGATTTTGCGATAAAGTCGCGGTATGCGCACACCTGAGTGAACATTTCATGAAGATCAAAGTCGCTGTAATTCGGCTCATGATGAAAAAAGACCAGCTTTTTTACTCCGCTTTTAAGTGCAATATCCACTGCTTTTACCGATGATGTATGCCCCCAGTTAAGTTTTTCAAAAGACTCTTTGAGTGTGTATTGCGCATCAAATATTACCAGGTCGGCGTTTTTAAAAAAAGTTATTGCGTTATCTATTGCCGCTGTTTCGTCGTCGGTGTATTCTGTGTCTGATGCATATATGAATATTTTGTTATCATGCTGAAGCCGGTATGCAAAAGATGAATTGGGGTGCTTTTGGCGGAGGAGGGAAATGACCGTGCCGCCGATCCGGTATGATCTGAATTCGTCAAGAACTTTGAATGATATTCCGCTGCCTTCGGGATCGAGTGAAACCGGGAAATAATCAAAACGCTGTTGATCGGTAAAGAGTTCTCTGATGTTTTTATGCGCGGCATTAATTTTTATCTGCCACGAGGGAACAAACATCGGCGCAAAAAAAGGGAAACCCGCCATATGATCCCAGTGACAATGACTCATGAAAATATTTACAATTTGCGGCGTATTCCCTGAGGGTTTGCCGTATACTCCGCGGACGAGATCAATCCCGAGACGCCGGAGACCGGTGCCGCAGTCGAATACGAAATGCTGCCCGCCGATATTTACATACACACAGGATGTATTGCCGCCGTAATTGTATCTGAGATATTCCGGCAGTGTGTCAAGAAATTTACTGATTGTGTCTGCAGCAGCGGCTTGTTCAGATGAAATAGTATGTTTGGATGTAAAGGCGAGAAATCTGGCAAGGATTTCCTCAATTTTTTTGTCATATTCATGAGGAGGAATAGGTGTGGCGAGTGAGCCTCTCACTCCGTAAAATATTATGTCCATGAGAATATTAAAATTATCCTTATTTGAATAGATGTGCTACGAGTGCTGCCGTTGTAGACAGCATATTATACACCAAAAAACGATTTTTAACATTAGGCGACATGAATTACCATCAATTAAAAAACTGATTTAGTAAAAGTGTCAGGTAGCCGGTATTTCAGGCGGACTGATGTTATTCATGCTAAAATCCAGAACAATAAGGGGTTTAAAAAAATGGGCGCAACGCACGTCACAGTTAGAATCAGTAACCCGGCGAATAAAAAAAAATACTGGGAACATTTATTTCTCGTTGATACCGGAGCAATAGACTGCCTGGTTCCAAGAGATAATCTTGAAAAAATCGGACTGTTTCCCAAAGGCCAAAGAACCTATGAGCTTGCTGACGGTAGCGAAATTAAAATGAATATCACAACAGCCGATATAGAATTTATGGGAGAAATAACCGGAGGGACTATAATCTTTGGCGAACCGGGAACCGAACCAATACTCGGGGTGACCGCACTCGAATCGGTGGGTATTGATGTTGACCCTCGCAGTCAGACACTTAAACGAATGCCGGCAACCAGACTAAAAAAATTAATGCCGAAAAAGATCAAGCTCTAATGTAATCTCTTTTTTCGTTCCATGCATTTCTAAGGGCTGCGGTATTTGTGCTGCGGTATCCAGGTATCCATAACCGATATTCCTCAAGGACTCCCAGCGGCAATACAGGGATTGATTAACCCCATATACCGTGTTAAGGTTTATCGCAAGATTGAGGTTCCTGGGAAGAAAAAAATGGATTTTCTTAAGGTATATTCTGGCTGGTAAGTCTATTTCTATTTCAGACGTCCGCGTTTGCTTAATTTTTTTATATTTATCCTTGACATTCAGTAATTTTTCGAGTATAATATAGTTGTCTCACGTGGGACATAAATTTATAATCATGCCGGTTAATTCACTTTCAGATATTGCGCGGGAAGCAGGCGTAAGCCGCAGAACGGTGACTGCCGTAATTAATCCGGAAACCAGCCGCAGGCATGTGTCTAAACGTGCGGCAGAAAAAGTTAAAGCGATTCTTGAAAAAACAGGATATCTTCCCTCGTATGCGGCGCTGCGGCTGAGGAGGTCTGCAGCCGATATCGCGGGAATTCTCCAGACAACTTTTCTCTCACAGCATGTGCATCAGGCAGTTAACAGTATTTTCTACCAGCTTACAGAAACAGATGTAAATATCGAAACAATTTCCACGCGTCCGGTAAAATCGGCGGAGGGATTAAAAAAACTTATTTCGCGCGGGGTGCGGAGAGTAATCTGGATACTTGAAGCTGATTCTGCAGAACAGATAATTTCAGAAAATTTGCACTTGATTACCGCGCTCGCAGAGGGAAGACGTATCATTATCTATAATTATCCGTTCGGACAAAATCCAAAACTTGAAAAAACACTGACTGCATCCGGAATATATCTCATCGGTATAAACCGTCCGCGCAGCTATCACAGGCTGGGTAAGTTTTTAATTAAGACCGGTTACAAAGCAGTTTTATTGCCGCTTTTGAAAAATCATGTAAATGAAAAAAAACTTCAGGATGATGTATCACACTTGAATTCCTATAAAAACAAAATTGCTGCTGCACTAAAAAAAACGGGTATCGCGGTCTACTGCGGACATCCCGTAAATATGCCGTACCGTATGCCCGGTGAATACGGAAAGGACTTTTTTGATGCTCTTGTGCGGCAGGTCAGGGAACTTGAGCACTGTGCAGTCTGCGCAGGCGATGACATATTCGCAGCCCGTATAATCAGTGAAATGGCACTTCGCAGAATATTGGTTCCGCAAGATGCCGCAGTGATAGGGCAGGATAATCTGGCCTGGTGTGAGTATTTTAAACCCGGAATTACCTCTCTCGGTATTCCGGTGCAAAAGATGGTTAACAATACACTCACACTTCTTAATAAAGAACATTCAAAAAAACGCTATGAATATACGATGGAAATAATACCCCGGCAAAGTCACCGCAGTATACACTGTTCTTTAAAATGCAGCTGAAAAAAATAATAAAAAAAAATCCGGAGGAAAAGATGAATAAAAATTATAAAAATAAAACGATATTAAAGTGTATAGGACTGTATACAATGATCTGTATAACTTGTTTCATGCCCGTATACGGAAAAAAAATTATTAGAATATCCGCAGTGAGTGAGGAATCGCCGATTCCGCCGCGTGAAATGAAAATAATGCAATTTACATTGCCGGAGATCGAAGAACATCAGACCGTACTTCTTGACATGCGGCTCCGGCAACACAGCGCAAAAATCAGCGGACTGGCCGGTGCATTTATTTTGGTGAATAATACTTCTATTTCATCTGAACAGATTCAAAACCGACCGCCGAAACTCGTGCTGATAGATGGGAGATCTTTCGATGTGCTTAACGCGCGAAACATAATTCTCGTATACAGTTCACCCGGATTTGATACATCACCTGAAGATACCAGGTACGCGCCTCTTGACAAAAATATCGATGTGTATCGTTATGTATATAAAATCCAGGCTGTCACGCATGCGGGCATTAATACAGTGCATTTATCAAATACCGGCGGATCAGAGCTGATTATCGGATCGTTGGATATCATCATAACTAATAAGGATGCCCGTGATCTTTACATTGAAAACGAAAGAAAATCATTTGTACATTCCCGCTATGCAGTAGTGACGAATGTGTTAAGACATGAAATGCGTACGCTTTCCTCTGATGATGCGCGTGATCCGTTTGCCGGAATTAACTGGAAAAAAAATATACGGATGACTACAATTGAGTATGACGGTACAATAAGTGAAACCGAGCTGCATGAAAAAATTCTTGGTTTAAAACGCATGGGTTTTAACACGCTATTAAATCATCTTGCATGGTACCTTTTTGCCGATACCGCAGCCGAAAAGATAGAATTCGGGAAAATAGGGCAGACTTTTGAAAACACCATCCGATTCAATAAAACTATTTCCGCAATATGTAAAAAGTACGGTTTAAAATTTATATTACATCAGACCTGCACAATGGCAAATAAAAGTCGGTTAACAAAGAGACCAGACTTTGCCGCGATTGACATCCGTACCGGCAGTCGTATCAGCACCGGATACGCTAACTGGGAAGCTGCCTGTATTAACAGCGAATCATTTCAGAAAGAATTTCTTAATCGGCTTGAAATTGTGCTTAAAGAGAGCGGCGCGGACGGACTTATGCAGGACGAAGTCTGCGTGTGGCGGGCTCACGGTATCTGCGGATGCAGATACTGCAGAGAAAAGTTTAATCGGTATAGCGGGTTCGATTTACCGGCACAAGGTGATAATGCCGCGGTAAGCAAAGCCCTCAATGACAGAAAATGGTATCATGCATTCACCAAATGGCAGGTGCATGAAATAAATATTTTTAATGAAAAAATCAATAAACTTATTCACACACATTGCGGAAAAGACGGTGTCCGGATAAATTATCTGTGCAATGTTACCGGTGCCGCGCCATATCCCTCCGGAATACACGCTGAGGAGTATGCGGCACAATGTGATATTTTCGGTTATGAGATTGAACCGCATGATCATCTGTATAAACTGTACTGGCCGCATGTAATGCGGGAATTCAAATATATTGAGGCATTAGGCCGGAAAAAGGGAAACGCACCCTGGGCACTTTTTTATTCCTCTAAGCCTGCTGAAAATCTCTGGTGCTGGCTTATTTCTTTCAGCCAGGGCAGTCCGCAGTGGTGGAGAGTGGATACTTCAGCAGCAGGCAACCTTACCTGGGGTGCTTCATCTCTCAGGTGGGAAGAAATGCATCAGGACCTGTGTGCGAAAAGCGTACAATATGCAGAGGTTGGTGTGCTGCATTCATTTTCCACAAAAGCATTCGGGCCGGCTCTGCAGGGAACGCGTAATATCAATACACGTTTTTCTGGAATATGCGACGCGCTTAACAGTCTTAATATTCCGTATAAAGTGATTCTTGATGATGATCTCGCAAAAGATAATTTATACGGCATTACCATGCTTTTTACCGCCGGAGCATTGAATGTCAGCGAAGCACAGGCGGATAGACTGCGGAAATTTGTAAAAACAGGAGGTACACTGATTGCAAGCGGAGGATTCTCTCTTTATGATCAGGACGGGAATATCCGCGAGGATTTTCTACTTGCTGACCTATTAGGGGTTTCCTATAACGCGGAAGATAATCGTCGTTTTCCTGATGCGTATTTCGAACTTCTATGGCAGTCAAAAAAGACATTGCCGTTTTTTGAACGCACATTGGCTTTTGACAATTGGCAGTTTTTTTCGGTAATTCCCGGACGTGCGGATACTCTGGCGGTTCTTGAAAAAAAACTCAATGGTGAGATAATCCGGATTCCCGCACTATTTTTGAAGAACATCGGAAAAGGAACGGTAATATACAGCTCTGCATTTTTTGAAGACGGATACTTTTTCCATTACTATAATATGAATCTAATTAAACCCGGTGAATTCTGGAAAGATGAAAGACTCCTCGCATTCCGCACTTTTATAAAAAATATTGTCACTTTTAAAAATGCCTCTGTTCTCACTTTTGACAATATGCCCGAAGGTGTGGTTGCGGAACCGAGGATTCTCGCGCATCAGACAGGCCCGGTGCTGCAGATTCGAATGATTAATTTTTCATCGGGATTGGTGAGGGAAGGATATATTAAAAAAACAGATATTGAAAATTTTTTATATCCTGAAATTCATTCAATACGTCCGGATAAATCACGCCCGATAACTGCGGCCGTGAAACTAAGTGCGGATACTGCAGCATCTGAAAAACTGTTAATGTTCAGTCCGGATTTTTCCGGAGTCCTTGATATACCATTCACGAAAAACGGGACAACAGCATCTTTTGCTGTACCGGACTTCAGGACATTTGCACTTTTTACCTTTGTTAAAACTTCTCAAGACGCAGCACTTACCGGAACTCCGGGTCGGTTAATTCAAAAAGTTCCCGCAGTGCAGGGCCTCATTACTGAAATTATTGAGCCGGTAATCGGACAATATAATCCTGCAAACACAGTTCTTTTCGCGGATGATAAAGCAGTTACAGGCGGTAATTATTATGCGCCGGTCGAGGCAAGAATCATTTACGGCAGTAAGACCCCGATGTCAGTTATTGAGGCAGAGATAAAACTACTAGACAAAATTCCCGCCAACGCAATGATAGAGATAGGCGGAATGGATGACAACAGAACAACAAAATGTCCGGTGCTGTTTGAACTTAACGGCAAAGTGCTTTTCAGCGGTATGTCGGAGTATCCGGATAATCAGCTCGGGAAAATGGAATTTTCACTTCCTGCCGGTATACTACAGCCCCGTAACAAGCTCGTTATTAAAAATACTTCAGATTCTGCGGCTCTGAAATTCCCGCCATGGTTCGGATTTGTGTATGTGAAGATCAACCCGGGAAAGTAACACAGCAGCATCAGTCGTTTTCGTGTAAACCTGCAAGGTATAAATCTTCAACTTTTTTTCGTGCCCAGGGAGTTTTGCGTAAAAATTTAAGAGTTGATTTTACTGATGGGTCATTTTTGAAGCAGTTAATGCTGATGCGTGTGCCGAGTTCTTCCCATCCGTATTTTTGGACGAGACTGTTCACTATCATTTCGAGTGTAATACCATGAAGGAGATTGCGCGGCTGTGAGGACATTTTTATAGACAGGAAGTACAATTTTATCATTAAATACAGTTAAATCATTTACCGGTGGTTTTTTTTCTATAGGCAACGTGGAAGGATTTCGCATACGGCAATTCAGGCGGACGTTTACCGGTGGTCTTTTTTCAATAGGCGACGTGGAAGGGTGTCGTAACCAGTAACTCATTCGGACGTTTGCCACTGCCTTCCTGGCAGCGGCTACACTCGGAAAGAATGAAAAAATAATGGCATCCTGCCATTTTTTCATTCTT
>Ga0180008_1000382_pt1 | contig 40338 bp, 40 predicted proteins | sample MM_PW_MetaG_FD_121121 | JGI IMG/M metagenome (GOLD analysis project Ga0180008, IMG submission 121121) | Groundwater microbial communities from the Aspo Hard Rock Laboratory (HRL) deep subsurface site, Sweden - MM_PW_MetaG | ecosystem: Environmental > Aquatic > Deep subsurface > Groundwater... | reverse complement strand
GGCGCGCGTAGAGGTCTTTGAGGGCAACGTGGGTGTCAAGCGTGAGGACGTGGATGCACAGCTCGAAGGGCTGGGAGACGGCTTCGTGCAGCTCGAAGCGCTCGACCATCAAGTCAGCGGGCAGGGGCTGCTCGGCATGCGTGGCCGCCAGCGCGTGCAGCCGGGTGTCTTGCGCCCACGCAGACAGCAGCCCGGCCAGGTCCGACAGGCTTGGCAAATTCATGGTCCCTGAGGTTTTGATTTGAGTGGAGGCCAGTCTATGGCTGCTGCCTCAGCACAAAGCTCCCCAGGACGGGGGTAATTTGAAAACGAATGCAAATTGCGGCAAAAGGATCAGGACTCAATCACAGTCCACCCTTCGCGCTTCAATCAACAACGCTTTCAGAAATCACTTCACCCAGGTGTTCATCTGCATGATCGGCAGCATCACCGACATCACGATGAGCATGACCACCAGGCCCATCACGACGATGAGCAGGGGTTCGAGCACCGTGGCAATCGCCAGCGCACGGCGCTGCACCTCGCCCGAGAGCTGCACCGCGGCGCGCTGCAGCATCAACGGCAACTGGCCGGTCTGCTCGCCCAAGCGGGCGAACATCGACAGCAGGCCCGGGAAACGCTTCTTGGCCGCGATGGCCGAGGCCAGGGGCGCGCCTTCGCGCACCTGCACCAGCGCGTCCATCGCGTCGGCGCGCATGGCGCGGTTGGAGAGCGTCTCGGCCGCCGCCTGCAGGGCCTTGAGGATGGGCACACCCGAGCCCGCCAGCATGGCCAGCGTGCCGGCAAAGCGCGCAGCGTTGTAGCCCCGAGAAAGCCGTCCGATGATGGGCAACTCCAGCCAGAAGGCGTCGAACTTTTGACGGAAGCCCTCGTCGCGCAGCGCCACCAGCAAACCGGTGCCCCCGCCGACGATGGCCAGCATCAGCAGCCAGCCCCAGTTGCGCATGAAGGCGCTCAGGCCCAGCATGAACTGCGTCAGGAAAGGCAGCGCCCGTTTGCTGCTGGAGAACACCTGCGCCACCTGGGGCACCACGAACACCAGCAGGGCCACCACGATGACCACGGCGAACAGCGACACGATGGCCGGGTACAGCGTGGCGCCAATCAGCTTGGACTTGAGCGCCTGCTGCTCTTCCAGGTCGTTGGCGAGTTTGTCGAGCACGCCGCCAAGCTGGCCACTTTGCTCACCGGCGGCCACCACGCCGCAGTACACCTCGTCGAACTCGCGGGGCGAGCCCAGCAAAGCGCGGGCAAAGGGCGAGCCGGCGTTGACCTCGGCACGCAGGTGTGCCACGAGCTCGCGCTGGCGCGGGTCTTCGGCTTCATCGGCGAGCGCTGTGAGCGCCCGCTCCAGCGGCAAACCCGCCACCACCAGGCCCGAGAGCTGGCGCGTCCAAACGGCCAGCTCGGAAGAGTTGAACACCCGCCGCGCGAACAGCTTGGTCGAGGTGCTCTGCTCGCTCTCGGCCACCTGCACGGGCGCCACCCTGAGCGGCACCATGTGCTGGGTGCGCAGCTGGGCGCGCGCGGCCTTGGGGTTGTCGGCATCGACCAGTCCGTTGACGGTCTTGCCGGTGGCGTCCAGGGCTTCGAAGCGGAAGGCGGGCATGGTGGTTACTCAGGTGCTCGGGTCGGGGCCGTCGTGCGGGCGGTCATTCCCGCGTGACGCGCAAGACCTCTTCGAGCGAGGTCACGCCTTCGGCCACCAGGCGGTCGCCGTCTTCGCGCATGGTCTTCATGCCGCTGAGCTGGGCCACCTCGAACAGCTTGGACTCGGCCGCCTGCTCGTGGATCAGGCCGCGGATCTCGTCGTCGGCCACCATGAGTTCGTACACACCGGTTCGGCCCTTGTAGCCGCTCATGCCGCATTCGGGGCACCCCACCGGGTGCCACTTGCCCTGGTCATCCTGGCGCTTGCAGTGCACGCACAGCTTGCGCACCAGGCGCTGGCCGAGCACGCCCAGCAGCGAGCTGGACAACAGGAAGGGCTCAATGCCCATGTCGGTGAGACGCGTGACGGCGCTGGGCGCGTCATTCGTGTGCAGCGTGGCCAGCACCAAGTGACCGGTCAGCGAGGCCTGCACGGCGATCTGCGCGGTTTCGAAGTCGCGGATTTCACCGATCATGATGACGTCCGGGTCCTGGCGCAAGATGGCGCGCAGGGCCTTGGCAAACGTCAGGTCGATCTTGGCGTTGACCTGGGTCTGGCCGATGCCGGGCAGCTCGTATTCGACCGGGTCTTCCACCGTCAGCACGTTGGTGGTGGCGGCGTCGACCGTGCTCAGGCCCGCATACAGCGTGGTCGTTTTACCGGAACCCGTGGGGCCGGTCACCAGCACGATGCCGTGGGGCTGGCGCAGCAAGCGCTTGAAGCGGTCGAGCGAATCGCCGCTCATGCCCAGAGATTCCAGGGTGAACTTGTTGGCGTCGCCCTTGTCCAGGATCCGCAGCACGGCGCGCTCGCCGTGGGCCGATGGCAAGGTCGAGACGCGAACGTCCACCGCGCGACCACCGATGCGCAGGCTGATGCGGCCGTCCTGCGGCAGGCGCTTTTCGGAGATGTCGAGCTCGGCCATGATCTTCAGGCGCGAGATCAGCGCGGCGTGCAGTGCCTTGTTGGGCTGCACCACCTCGCGCAGCGTGCCATCGACGCGAAAGCGCACCGACGAAGATCGCTCGTACGGCTCGATGTGGATGTCGGACGCACCGTCCTTCGCGGCCTGCGTGAGCAGCGCGTTGAGCATGCGGATGATGGGCGCGTCGTTGCTCGACTCCAGCAGGTCTTCAACGGCTGGCAGGTCCTGCAACATGCGCGACAGGTCCACCGCGCTTTCGACCTCGCCCACCACGGCGGCAGCGCTGCCTTCACCCGCAGCGTAGGCCGTGGCGATGCGCTGCGACAGCGTCTCGGCGGGCTCCTGCTCGATGACGTCGATGGCGTACTTGCGCATCACCTCCGACAGCGCAGCGGGTGACACACCGACGCTGGCCCACAGGGTGGATCGCTCGGCGTCGGCTTCGAGCAGCAGGCCGTGGGCCCGCGCGAAGGCATACGGAAGGGGGTGGCGGGCGCCCATGGTTGTGCGGCTCCGGTCGGTCAGCGCGGGGCCGAGGTGGTGGGCGCAGCAGGTGCGACAGGCACCGATGCGGCAGGCACCGCAGCTGGCGCCGGCACCGGCTGCACGCGCGGCAGCACCAGGTTCGGCTCCGCGGCGTTCGGGTCGTCCAGGGGCTGACGCACCGAGGGTGGCGCCATGTCGTTGCTGAGCTTCCAGGGCTCGATCAGCGGCGCACCATTGATCTTGCGCATCGCTGCGCTTTCTTCAGGCTGGCTGCTGATCTGCTTTTGGCGCATGAACTCGTAGCGGTCCAGCGTGATGGCGTTGCTGGCGTCCTGGTCGCGGATCACGACCGGGCGCAGGAAGACCATCAGGTTGGTCTTGTTGCGCGAACGCGAGCGGCTCTTGAACAAGTTGCCCAACACGGGGATGTCGCCCAGCAGAGGCACCTGTGAGTTGCCGTTGCTGAATTCGTCCTTGAGCAGGCCACCCAGCACCAGGGTCGTGCCGTTGTCGATCACGACGGTGGTTTCGATGGAACTCTTGTTGGTGGTCAGGCCCTGCGCATTGGTGCGGCTGGACGCGTCCACCGACGAGTTTTCCTGGAACACCGTCATGCGCACCGTGCCGCCCTCACCCACCTGCGGTCGCACGCGCAGCGTCAGGCCCACGTCCTTGCGCTCCACGGTGGTGAAGGGGTTCACCGAGCCCGAGCTGGAGTTGTTGTTGGTGTACGAGCCCGTCACGAAGGGCACGTTCTGGCCAACGACGATCTTGGCCTCTTCGTTGTCCAGCGCGATCATGTTTGGCTTGGACAGCACGTTGCCATCGGCGTTGGTTTCGAGGAAGCTGGCCAGCGCGCCCAGGCTGTACTTGCCACTGGAGAGCCTGCGGGCAATGCCCACGTTCAAGCCCGTCAGGCCCGCGCCCACCGTCTCGGGGTCGGCGATCAGGCTGAAAAGGCCGGGCGTGCCACCTTGCGCAAGGTTGGTGCCGCCGATGACCTGGGTCGAGTTGCCCGAGCCAGCCGCCCACTGGAAGCCAACTTCAGCGAGCTTTTGCTCGCTGACTTCCACGATCATCGCCTCGATGTAAATCTGCGCGCGACGACCGTCGAGCTGTTCGATCACGGCGCGCAGCTGTTTGTACAGCGCGTCGCTGGCCGTGATGATCAGCGAGTTGGAGCTCGGGTCGGCCTGGATGAAGCCACCCGTCGAGGGCTGCACCGAGGCGCCCACCGGGGCCGTGGCCTGCGACGACGCTCCGCCCGAGTTGCTGCCCGAAGAGGTGTTCATGCCGGTCTGGGTCGTTGGCGTGGAGGTGGCGCTGGTGGGCGAGCCCCCCGATGCCCCGCCGCCCGAAGACGAGCTGCCACCGGCCGACGCGAACGCCGCACGCAGCACCTGGGCCAGCTTGACCGCATCGGCGTTGCGCAGGTAGACCACGTGGATGCCGCTGCCGCCAACGCCAGCGGTGCCCGGACGGTCCAGGCGCTGGATGACGTTGCGCACCAGCCCCATGCGGGCGGCGTTCTGGGCGCGCACCATCAACGTGTTGGTGCGGGCATCGGCCATCACCACGGCGCCACCAGCGGTCGCTCCACCGGCCGCACCAGGCGCCGCGCCGCCGTCGATGAGCTTCTGCACCATGGGCGCGATGTCCACCGCGATGGCGTGCTGCAGCGGGATCGCCTCCATGTCGGTGGTCGAAGGCACGTCCATCGCCGCGATCATCTGGCTGATGCGCTGCAGGTTGTCCGCGTAGTCGGTCACCACCAGGGTGTTGCTGCCCGGGTTGGCGTTGATCGTGTTGTTGGGGCTGATGAGCGGGCGCAGCACGCCCACCATGTTGGCCGCCGACTCGAACTGCAGGCGGAAGATCTGGGTCAGCACCTGGTCACCGGCGCGCTTGACGGTGCCGACTTCAACGGTGCCCGTCTGCAACTTGGCTTCGGCCTCGGGCACGATCTTGAGCATGTTGCCCACCTCGACCACGCTGAAGCCCTGACCGCGCAGCGCCGCCAGGAAGTTCAGGTAGGCCTCGCGCGGCGTCAGGGGCTGGTCGCTGTAGAGCGTGATCGCGCCCTTGACGCGGGGGTCGACCATGATCTGCTTGTCGACGATGACGGCCATCGCCCGCGCGACGCCTTCGATCTCGGCGTTGACGAAGTTCAGCGTGACCGTGGCGCCGCCCTTTTTGACGGGCGCTGCGGAGACCGCGCCCACCGTGAAGCCTGGCAGCAAGCCACCTGGGCCGAAAGCCAGGGCAAGGGCCGTGACCAGGGCGGTGGCGCGGGAGCGCGTGAGCAGGGGATGGGTCTTCATGCCTTATCCGATCGAAATGACGGAGCGCTCGCCTTGGCGACGCCCGATGATGTTCAGGAGGTTGTCCAGCGCGCCCTGGCTGGCTTCGCTGGCACGGGCTTCGCCACGGAAGCGCACACCAGAAGGCGTGACACCACCGTTGCCCGTCAGGCTGAGGGCCCCATCGAGGGTGCCCAGGTTGAGTTGAACCTGCCCCTCGGCGTCACCGACCACGTCCAGCCGGTACGAGCCCAGGCGGTCCAGCGTGGTGATGCGCGAGGCAACGTTGTCGAGCGCCACCTCGGCCTGCCCCTGCACGCGCAGGCGGCCCTGGGTCCAGGAAAAGCTGAGGTCACGGGTGCTCACGCGCAGCACGCCGCTCAATTGCAAGGTGTTCCAGGGCGTGCCAAGGCCGCCCAGCCAGGCTGCAGGCCAGTGGCCGATCTCGCCAGCGGTTTGTACAGGCTGGCCAGGCTGGGCTTGCGTGGCCACGCGCACGGTGGCACCCGACCAGGCTGGCTGCACCAACAGCACCAGTGGCGTCTGGATGCAGCAGTCCTGCTGCAGGACCAGGGAGACGCCTTGCAGCCCCAGTCGCATCGACCAGTTCAGGCGCCCAGGCAAGGCCCGGGCGTCACGGCTGCCCGGGCCGCCAGTGAGCACGGCCACGGCGTCACCGCGCCAGATGGTGCCCTTGGCGTCGGCCAGCAGCAGGCGACCGTCCGAGGCAGACACCACGGCCTTGGCCAACCAGGGGGCGGGGGCATAGGCGATCAGGCCCAGCATGGCACCCACGCCCGCGCCCCACCAGCCCCAGCGGCGCCCGGCCCGGCGCATGTTCTCCCAGCGGGCGACCTCCAGGGTGGACTCCAGCCAGCGGGTGGTCAGCGCGGTCGCGCCTTTCATCCAGCCGGGGCGTCGGTTGAGCAGGGGCAGGCCAGCCATGTTCTTGCCCTTTCAGCGCGGCGCTTGAGCCGTGGACAGGCTCAGCACGATGCTGCCGTTGTAACGCCCGGCCTGGGCCTGCTGCAGGTTGGCCTCCAGGGGCCTGGCGCGCGCGGCGGTTCGGACTTCATCGAGCCAGGAGGCCAGGCTCTCGCCGGGCACCTCGCGCAGGCTGAGGGTGGCGCGGTCGCCTTGCACGCTCAGCGTGGCGGCGGGGCCCAGGCGGTCGGAGGCCGAACGCAGGGCGGCTTCGGCCTGGGCGGGCGGCACGGGTGGGCGCTGACGCAGCAGTTGCACCTCGTCGGCCAGGCGGCGCATCTGGTCCAGCTGCGCGTCGACTTCCTTGAGTTGCGCGGGGGTGGTCGACAGCGTGCGCCACGCCGGCCGGATGCCGACCAGCACCACCAGCGCGAGCAGCAGCAGCCAGCCGGCGATGGTGGCCATGCGGCGCTCGCGCGGGGCCAAGGCCGACCATTTGGCCTGCCAGGCGTCGCGCAAGGCCTGCAACGGTTGAGAGGTTTGGGTCATGGGTGGGTGCCCTCGCCTTTCAGACTCGGGGGGCTCGGCGCACGCTCATGCGGCCGTCGCCCAAGGGTTCGACTTCGACACCGGCGGCGCCCAGGCGCGCACGGAACTGGGTGAGTTCGTCAGGGCCCCAGCCCACCGGGGGGCTCAGGGTCAGGGAGGTGCCGTCGTATTGAAGGGATGCGGTGGGCCGCTCGGGCGGCCAGGCCGTGGCCACGGCGCCCATCAAGGCCTCGAGGTCGTTGTCGCCCGCCTGGCCTGCTGCGGCGCGCAAGGCCTCGGTTTCGCGCTGCATCTGCACGGGGGCATCCAGCACCGAGCCCACCTGGGGGTGCGCCTGCTTGAGGATGCGGGCCAGCTCGTTGCGCTTGTCCTGCACCTGCAACTTTTGCTGCCAGGCCCACAGGTTGAGCCCCAGCAGTTGCACCGCCACCAGGGCCGCCAGGCCCACGCGGGCGGGCCGCCACTGCGGGCTCATGACGCGACGCCACTGGTCGGTCAGGGCGTGCAGGCCCTTGCTGCTGGGCGTCAGCTCGAACTGCAGCAGGTTCCACAGCGAGCGGGCGGCCATCAGCAGGTGCTCGCCCTGGGTCTGCACCGTGACGGCACGGCCCAGCCAGCGCTCGGCCGGCGATGCCACCGGCGGCGTGGCAAAAAAGCGCGCCTGCACCGGCAGGGGCTCTGGCAGCAGGCTGCGGGCCAAGCTGCCGGCCACCGGCCAGGTCGACACGCCATCGGCGGTGGACCAGGTCAGCAGCACAGCGGCCACGGCGTCGTTGTCGTCGACCGGGTTGGCGTGGGCCTCGTGGAAGTAGGCCGTGGCCGGCTCGTCGGGTGCCACGGCGGGCACCACGCGGTCGATGCGCAGCTTGGCTTTTTCCAGGGCCATGAGCTGGCTGGTCAGCCAGGTGTGGTCGCAAGCGGCCACCCAGGCGGCCTGACCCGCCTTGGCCTGGGGCGCCAGGGCCAGGTGCAGCTCTTCGGGGTCATCGAGCAGGGCTTCTTCGAGCATGCCGGCCAAGGCGGCGCGCATGCGAGCAGCCGGGGCCTTGGGCACGGTCACGCGGTGCCAGCTCAGGTCGGTCGGCGGCATCACGGCGATGACGCTGTCTGCCCTGGGCAACATGGCGGCCACGCAACGCCCCTGGCGCGACACCGACATGCCGTCGGCGCTGAGGACGTAGCTGTATTCCTTGGGCCCCGAGCTGGCAGGCGCGGCCTCGGCCGCCGCCGGGTCGATCACCTGGCGGCTGCGGGTCGGCAGTTGGATGATGAGGATGCTCATGCCGGGGCGTTGAAAAGTCTGGATTCGCTGGTGGAGCGCCCTAGCTTAGGCGCCGGGCCATTGTAGGAGCGCCGAAATAGCGCCCATTTAAGGATTGATACCCGCTTGGTCAGCACACCACAAGGCCTTCAGGGGTTGGGGGACGGATTGGCGCCAGGCTCCACACCCGAGAAACGCCCTTGGTATTTGACGACCACGTCGTTGGGCGTGGGGCGGTTGACGAGGTGGCGCTGCTCGATCACGTTGTCATCGAGCCGCAGGCGGCCGCGGATCTCGAAGTAATCGCTCTTGACCGAGATGCGGCTGAAATTCCAGTTGCCCGCGCCCAGCACGGCGCGCAGTTCCTCGGTCGTTTTGAGGGGGTTGCGCTGGCGAGTCTGCACGATGCGGGCGGCGCGCGCCAGGTCCACCCCGTCGATGACGGCAGCGATGACCTCCTTGGGCGCGGTGTTCACATTGACCTGGGTCGCCTCCGGCAGGATGGTCAGGTAGGGGCGCAGTCGCTCCAGGGTGCCGGCGTCCAGGCCCAGCCACATCAGCTGGTCGGCCGACAAAGGCATGATCGGCGCCTTGCGCATGCCGTCTTGCCCGCCCAGTTTGGACATGACTTGCGGGTCTTCGGACTGCATGGCCATGATCGCCAGGGTGGCCTGCCTCATCGACTGCGCCAGGCCATCGGCCAGCGCGGGCGACTGCCCAGCGTTCTCGACCAGGCGCTTGAGCACCACCAGCTCCTCGGGCACCAGGTCGCCCTCCGAGTTGATCAAATTGCGCAGGTTGTAACGCGCAGCGGCGTCATCGACCCGGCCGGAGAGAAAGGCTTCGGGAGAGTCGGCATCGACCGCCGTGTTGTCGCCATCCACCGCCAGGAAGGTGGACAAGCGCGCTTCGGCCAAGGGAATGGCCCAGGGCTCGCCCAGGTGGTCTGCACCACCGTTGCGGCCGTCCTCGCGCAGGATCAACCGGGCCCAGTCGAGCGCCCCGACCAGCACCCAGGTGGCCTGCGCGCGCACGCGCTCCGCGCCTTCGACCTGCACCGCCCGCCACTGCTGCCACACCATCGACGCCGCGAAGGTGGCCACCAGGGTCACGATGACCATGGCCATCAGCAAGGCCGCGCCACGCTGGCGCAGCGCGGGCCCTCGGCGCAGGCCCGACCTCACCAGGGCGCCAGGCAGCTGGGCCAGGCTTTCGGCGGCAAGGGGGGCGGGGGCGGGCAAGGTGCTGCGTGTCATGGCTGGGGCGACAGGATGATGTCGCGTGAAAGCATGCCGGCGACGCCCGCGCCATCGCCCAGGGTGAGCTGCGAGCGGATGGCTTGTGGGAGCTGCTCGCGCACGATGCTGGCGGCGGCGGTTGCCGCAGCACCTTCGCCCGAGTTGGTTGAGCCCGAGCTGGACACCACGTTGCCCGAAGACTGACAGTTGCTCAGCGAGCCGCTGCGGAAACAGTAAACCTGCCACTGGTCCACCCCGTTGAGCGCCACCAGCGTGCCGGGCTCGCGCCCCTGCAGCTGCGAGGCCCGTCGCCAGTGGTCCTGCAGGTCGCCCACGCGCGTGGTCTCGGGGCTCGTCCAGCGCAGCAGCTTGCGCTCGCGCAGGCTCCACACCACCACCTGAACGCCCCCGGACGCGCGGCGGGTCAGGCGCAGGTTGGCGCCATCGAACTGAAAGCCCTTGACCACCTGGGTGTCGCAGACCTGGGCCATGTCCGCGTCAAGCTGGGTCATGACCGACTGCAGGCGCAAGGTGTTCTGCAGGTTGTCATCGGCCACCTGGCGAGCGGTGCTGATGGCGTCAACGCCCTTCCAGGCGGCCCCCGCCAGCACGGCCAGGATGAACAGGGACACCAGCACCTCGATGAGGGTGAAGCCGGCAACCCGGCGCAAGCCAGCGCGGGCAGCCTTTGGTGTCGGGGAGCGGCGTGCGGACATGGGGCTCATGGCATCGTCCACCGGTCAGAACCGCGAAACCACGGTCGAGAGCTTGACGATGGGCTGGTCCGCCTCGTCACGGACCTCGGCGTCGACCCGGCGAAAGTTGATGTTGGGCGTGGGGCGCACCACCATGCGGCCGGGCAACTGGCGCCCCAGCTGGTTGCAGGTGAAGTCGCTGTCGCCCACGGGGGGGTAGGTGCGACTCAGGCGCAAGCTGGTGAGCTGGTTCTCGGCGCACCACTGGGCGCGGGTGAGGTCGGCCATGCGTTGGGCGTTGAGCGTCAGTCCCCCCGCAGCCTTGATGCCAGCGGTCAGGGTGACGGCCACGATGGCCAGGGCCACCAGGACCTCGATGAGGGTCATGCCACGCCCGCGGATCATCGCATCACCGCCTGCTGCGCCTGGGCGGCCTCTTCGCCCGTGGGCAGGATGACCTGGAAAGCGCCCAGGCCATCGGTACCGATGACGAGCTGGCGGTCTTCGAGCCGCAGCACCAGGCTTTGCGCGCCGATGACGGGCTCAGGCCCGAGCACGATGCTGCGCCCACCCACGACCTCGGCGCGCACCTCGGGGGTCAGCCAGCGCAAAGGCGGCATCAGCACCGGCGGCAGGCCAATGAACTGGTAGTCGGCCTCGTCGCCCTTGGTCTGCGGCACCCACAACACCGTGAGCGCACCCGAGCGTGCCTGCATGCGGGCGGACTCCAGGATGGCGACCAGGCGCGCGGCCTCGCGCTCGAGCCGGGTGCTGGAGGGGTCGGGCACGGCAAAGCTCACGATGGACACGGTGATGGCGATCATGGCCACCACCACCATCAGCTCGAGCAGGGTGAAGCCGCGCGACACCGAGCGGCGCACGCGCCTCGCCCAGCGGCCTGTCGGAAGGGCCGTCAAGCCAGCTGACGGCGAATCACTGCCAGGAACCGATGTCGGCATCCCGGCCTTCGCCACCGCTTTGACCATCGGCACCGAAGCTGAACACATCGACCTGCCCCTTCACGCCGGGGTTGACGTACTGGTACGGGTTGCCCCAAGGGTCGGAGGGCAGCTTCTCGAGGTAGGGCTTCCAGTTGTTGGGGATCGGGCCGGCGCTGGGCTTGGCCACCAGGGCCTGCAGGCCTTGCTCACCCGTGGGGAAACGTTGGTTGTCGAGCTTGTAAAGCTTGAGCGACTGCATCAGGTTGCTGATGTCGGTGCGGGCGGCGGTCACGCGGGCGTCGTCGGCGCGGTCGAGCACGTTGGGCACGATCAGGGCGGCCAGCAGCCCGATGATGACCAGCACCACCATCAGCTCGATCAGGGTGAAGCCGCGCTGAGCGGTGCGGGCGGCCGAGCGAGCCCAGCCAAGGGCGCCGGGCGTGCGGTCAAGGGGTCGTGAGGTGCGCTCAAACATCTTCGTCTTCCGGTTTTGTCTTCAAGGGTCAGGGGTGGCCTCGCGTCACGACGGGCGCGGCTTCGACCAAGGGCGCCAGCATGCCCGAGGCTTTGGCACCCTTGATGCGGGAACAACCCGAGGAAGGACCACCTGTTCACGGTGCACGATGCCCGACTCAGCCATCATAATGCGCCCACCATGGCATCACGCATCGCTGCACTCCTGATCTGGGCCGCCGTCGCCGCCAGCCTCGCCTATTGGGGCCTGCGCTGGCTCGCGCCGCCCGTTGGCGTCCCCCACAACGCTGCGGCCGTGACGCTGGAGACCGGTGTGCGCGGCGACATCCAGCGCCTGCTGACCGGCCCGGTTCGCACCGAAGGCCCGCAGGCCAACCCCAGCGCCGCTTCGGCCCTGGCCAGCCGCATCAAGGTCATCGGTGTGATGGCGCCCGCCCCGGGTCAAAGCGCCGGCGTGGCCCTGCTGTCCATCGACGGCAAGCCGCCCAAAGCCATCCGCGTGGGCGGCCTGGTCGACGGCGAGATGGTGCTGCAGGACCTCAGCCAGCGCAGCGCCCGCATCGGCCCGCAAGACGGCGCAAACTTCCTGACCATCGACCTGCCCGGCTTGCCCCCAGCTGCCACGGGCACCTTGCCGGCCCCCAGCGGCGTCACGCAAACCCCGCCGCCCGGGCAAGGCATCCCGCCCGGCGCACAGGCCGGCATGGGTGAGCGCCGAGGTCAGCCTCCCGCAGCCCCTGAGGGCTTCGACGGTGGCAGCCAGGTGCGCAGCCCCGACTGAGCCACACCCCACACGCCACAGAGCCCACACCCAAATCCAACAGGCCGCTCACAAACTGAGCGGCCTGTTTCATTTGGTGATGTGCAACGGCCGCACGGCCCGCGCAGCCAACGCGTCAGCGCAGGAACAGCCGGTAGACCGGGTTGCGGGTTTCGTCGACGTAAACGTAGCCCAGCTTGTCCAGCACCTTGGGGATGCGCGGCACCTCGTCTTTGGGCACCTGCAGGCCGATCAGGATGCGACCGTAATCGGCGCCCTGGTTGCGGTAGTGGAACAAGCTGATGTTCCAGCCTGGGGGCAGGCTGCTCAGGAAGGTCATCAGCGCGCCCGGGCGCTCCGGGAAGATGAAGCTGAAGAGCCGCTCGCCCTCGGCCAGCGCCGAGCGCCCGCCCACCATGTGCCGGATGTGGGTCTTGGCCAGCTCGTCGTGCGTGAGGTCCACCGTGCGAAAGCCTTGCGCCTTGAAGGCCTTGGCGATCTGCTTGGACTCGCCCTTTTCCTTCGTGGTCAGGCCCACGAACACGTGCGCTTCTTTCTCGTGCGAGATGCGGTAGTTGAACTCGGTGACGCTGCGCGGCCCGATGGTCTCGCAAAAGCGCTTGAAGGAGCCGCGCTCCTCGGGGATGCTGACGGCCAGCAGGGCCTCGCGCTCTTCGCCCACGTCGGCGCGCTCGGCCACGAAGCGCAGCCGGTCGAAGTTCATGTTGGCGCCGCAGTTGATGGCGATGTAGGTCTTGCCCTGACCGCCGTGTCGCTCGGCGTACTGCTTGAGCGCGGCCACGCCCAGGGCACCGGCCGGCTCGACGATGGAGCGCGTGTCCTGGTAGATGTCCTTGATGGCCGCGCAAACCGCATCGGTGTTGACCGTGACGATGTCGTCGACCAGCAGCGAGGTCAGGCGCAGGGTTTCCTCGCCCACCAGCTTGACCGCCGTGCCGTCGGAGAACAGGCCGACGTCGCTGAGCGTGACACGGCCCTTGGCCTTGACCGAGCGCAGCATGGCGTCGGAGTCGTTCATCTGCACGCCGATGACCTTGATCTCGGGGCGAACGGCCTTGATGTAGGCGGCCACGCCACTGATCAGGCCGCCACCGCCGATGGCCACGAACACCGCATCGATCGGGCCGGCGTGCTGGCGCAGGATCTCCATGGCCACGGTGCCCTGGCCCGCGATCACATCGGGATCGTCGAAGGGGTGAACAAAGGTCAGGCCGCGCTTGCGTTCGAGCTCCTTGGCATGCAGCGCTGCGTCGGAATAACTCTCGCCGTGCAGCACGATCTGGACGTTGTCACCACCGAAGTGCCGCACCGCGTCGATCTTGACCTGCGGCGTGGTCACCGGCATGACGATGGTGGCCTGACAGCCCAGGCGCCGCGCGCCCATGGCCACGCCCTGCGCGTGGTTGCCAGCCGAGGCGCAGATCACGCCGCGCTCGTGCTGTGCACGGCTGAGTTGGGCCATCTTGTTGTAGGCGCCGCGCAGCTTGAAGCTGAAGACCGGCTGCTTGTCTTCTCGCTTGAAGAACACGTGGTGCCCCAGGCGACGAGACAGGCTGCGGGCCTCGTCCAGCGGGCTCTCGATGGCCACGTCGTAGACGCGGCTGGTGAGGGTCTTTTGCAGGTAGTCCTGGATCGTCAGCGGCTTGGGCTTGCCAGCTTTGCCCGGCGCGGCCTTCACTGGCTGGGTCTTCGACTTGGCAGCGGTGGCGGCCGGCTTCGCGGCGACAGGCTTGGCGGCGGGAGATTTCTTGGCGGCGCGCGCGGTGGGCATGGGCAGGTTCCGAATGGCGGTGGCGACCACAAGGGGCGGGTCGTGCAGGCAGAGCCTGAGAGTCTAGCCGTTGCGCTGGCCGGGCGGATGCGGATGCGAGGCCCCTGCCCCACCTGGTGTACCCGCCTTCGGGCTCCAGGGCGCATGGGGCTCGCGTCCGACCAGGTCCTGCTGATAGACCAGCTGCTGGCGCCTGGCGATCGCGCGCCAGGGCCCCTCCATCCAGGGCAGGGTGCGCAAAGCCACGCTGCCCACCACGGTCGGCGCCATCAGCATCAGCGGGTACCAGGGCTGGCGCTTGGGCAGCCCCAGGTTGCGCAGGCCTTCCGGGCCGAGGAACCAGCTCACCAGGCTGAGGTGCCGTTCGCGATCGACGCGCCCGCGCAAGGCGCCTGCAAACGGGTAATGGCGCTGCAGGGGCTCGTTCATCAGGGCCCGGCCCAGCAAGGTGCTGCCCTCGTCAGGTGGCGCCTGGGTCACGAGGTTGCGGTACATGAGCACGCGACCAGAGGCCTCGTCGTCGCACATCAAGCCGTCTTCCACGCCCACCAACCAGCCCATGACCCGCCACAGGTGCATGACGGCGTCGGCGTCTTCCTGCGCGAACAGCATGCCTGTGAGGCGCAAGCCCAGCAGGTGCACGGCACTGAAGGCCAGGTAGGTGGCCTGCATGTCGACCTGGTTGATGGGCAGGCCCAGCCAATCGGCATCCCACTCGGGCGAGCGCGAGAGCTGGTCGCGCACCAGGGCGTGCATCAGGCGCACGTGCAGGGTCATGCGGTGGCCAGGCTGGCCGGGCTGCAGGCCATCGTCTTCGGTGCAGGCCAACCACCAGGTGGTGGTTTCGGCGATGCGCTTGTGGGCGCCGCGCTCGAGCGCACCGGTCTTGAGCAAGGTCTGGTTGATGGCGCCAGCCTGGTAGCCCGCCATCAGGCCCGCGTCGCGCAACACCATCAATCCGTGCTCGCCGGTGCCCTGCATGACCTGGGCGCCTCGCTTGACACGCGCCCAGTTGACCCAGGCCGGCATCTGCCAGCCTTGCGCCAGGAAGGCGCGCAGGGGCCCAGCGTGTTCGGGTACGGCAGCAGGGCCACCGCTCAGGCCTCGCTCCATCAGGGGCCAGGCCGAGGGGCGCCCGACCTCGCGCATCCAGGCGATGACGGCATCGGCCAGCGGGTCGCCCCGGTTGAGGGCCTGCCCCAGGGCTTGCCAATCTTGCTCAGAAGGCTCTGGGTCGCCGTCGATGGTGAGCTTCAGGCGCGCGGCCAGCGCGCGTGCGCGGTCACGGTCGGCGCCGTGCCGACCGGGCACCGACGGATCTGGCGTGGATGTGGTGTCCGCGGCAACGCGCATGCCGGCCCTCCCCTGCGCCAACTCGGCGCTCGTTGGTGTGCGTGCTGGCGACGCCCAGGCGCCGCCTTGCACATGGTGGGATGATGCCTGCATTGACCCGTCCCGCCACGGCGCGGGCATCAGGGGCCTGCGTTCGAGGGGGTTGGCGGGCGCACCCCAGTCAGGGTGCGCGGCAGAGACAGCCGCCTGCTCAAGCCGTCTCGCGACGGCGCAGCGCGGCCAGGCACACCAACCCGGCCCCCATCAAGGCCCACGTGCCGGGCTCCGGAATCACCGTGACGACCATCTCGGCGGAATAGGACAGCGAGCCAAAACCGTTGGTGTTGGGGTCGTTCAGCGCCTGGAGGGCAAGACGCTGGCCATCGTTCAGGTTGAGCGCCTTGGCAAAAATGTTGCCGACATCCGCCTGGTTGACCAAAAAAAGGCCGGAGAGGCTGAGGTCCCATTGATGAACCTGTGTGCCATCCAGGCGATCCAGATCCGGCCACTCGCGCTGGGTGTCCCCGATCACGCGCTCGTACGTCCACAAGGGATGGTCGTTGAGGAAGCCGACGCCGTTGGCGCCTTCGATGTCGGCATGGATGACTCGATTGATGTGGTCCACGCGCAAGTCACTGATGCGCAACTCGCCCGAGCCCCCGGTCGCTCCGCTTCCTGCGGAGGTCAACATGAAGCCGCCGCTGAAGGTCGTGCCCAACGCTGTCTCATCGGTCCCGAAAAGCCCGGAACCTGGCCGGTAGACCGCAAACCAAGATTGAACAGGCACGGAAACGGTTGCGCTTTGGTAGCCGAGGCCGGTTGCTGCGCCGGACGACGCAGACGTTTGCAACAACGCTGGCGGCAAGGCCTGCAGGCCGACAGACGCCCCGTTCAGTGCCCTCAACCATTGCGCTGAAAACTCCAGCCTGCCGGCTCCGCTGAGGTCCGAATACGCCAGGCCGTTGAGCGCCAACTGTGCCCCCGCTTCCAGTGTGGCGTACTCCCCAGGTGGGTACACACCGGCATGCGCGCCACTGGTGAGCAACAAGGCCGCCGCGGCAGCCACCCATGCTGGTTGGTGTTTCATGATTTCCCTTTTGAGTTGGTTGTTGGCACTTGAACATGGCCCACGCCGCCGTGCACCCGCCGGCCAGTTCAGCAGCAATTCAACGGCTGGAGCGCCGACGCCCGAACAGCGCCAGACCGACCAGGCCCACGCCCATCAGGGCGTATGTGCTGGGCTCGGGCACCGTGCCGATCGAGACCACAGAGGTGATCGTACCGAAGCCTGCGATGTTGGTGGCGATGCGGTTGTTCACGGCGTTGATGCCCGAACGGCCGGTGTTGTTCAGGTTCAAGGCTTTGACGAAGATGTTGTCGATGTCGGCGGCGTTCACCAAGAACAGCCCCGAGAGGGTATTGGTGGCCAGCAGGTTCACGTGGTACCCCGTCCAATCGACATCGCTCCCCGTGCGCATGTGAAAACTGGTGGGGCCCGTGATGGTGTCGTACGTCCACAATGCGTGGTCGTTCAACGTGCCCACGCCATTGGCGCCAACGATGTCGGCGTAGACGGTCTTCGTGGTCAGGTCCACCTTCAGGTCGGTGATGCTCAGAAAGCCCGCCCCGTTGGTGGCGCTGTTCTTGACCGTGCTCAGGTGCACTCCCCCATCGGTCTGAACACCCAAGACGTTCAGGTTGTCATTTTCGACAGAATAGGTCAGAGCGGTCACCGGGGCCTGGGCACTTGCGTTGACGTAGCGGACTCTGCCAGCCGCGTTGGTCGATGTCGTGACCAGCACCGAAGCATCGGGAATGGCTTCCATGCCGACCGAGGCCAAGTTCAGCGAGACGACCAGCAGCCTGGAAAAACTCAGGGTGCCGCTGCCTTGCAGGTTCTCCAGCGTATACGGAGCAAGGTATTGCGACTGCCCGGCCGACAAGGTGCCCCGCTCCTCATAGGCCTGCGCCGCACCACCGAACGCCAGGAGCGCAGCACCTGCGATCAGACTTGTTTTGAGTTTCATCTTTTCTCCACTGGGTTTTTGGGTTGAGGTCAGCCGAGGCGTTTTGAGACGCGGTTGACCTGCCACACTCTAGAAGGGAATGCCCCATTCGAGCAAAGGCTCCCCGCGCTGCATGGTCCCACTGCCACGAACAAAGGGCGATTACCTGAGCGCCCATCGATTCAAGGTGTGGCGCATCCCCAGCCGAGGTCATCTGCTGCTGGGCTCATGCACGGACGAAAAGGCCGCTCGTGGTTGCGCGCGACTGGCGTGGCGAACGGGGCCCCCGCCCCGCGAGCAGTTCAATCGGTCAGTGACTTGCTCGGCGACGGCCGAACAGCGCTAGCCCCACCAGGCCAACGCCCATCAGGGCATAGGTGCTGGGCTCGGGCACCGAGCTGACCGCGATCACCGAGGTGATGGAACCAAAACCGGCGGTGTTGGTAGCGGTGCGGTTGTTCACGGCATTGATGCCCGAGCGCCCGGTGTTGTTCAGGTTCAAGGCCTTGACGAAGATGTTGTCGATGTCGGCGGCGTTCACCAGGAACAGCCCCGAGAGGGTGTTGGAGGCCGACAGCGCAACCCCCCATGGGCCGGCAGCCGGATCAAGTTCAAAGGTGGTGGGCCCGGAGATGGTGTCATACGTCCACAGGGCGTAGTCGTTCAAGGTGCCCACGCCGTTGGCCCCCACGATGTCGGCGTAAATGGTCTTGGTGGTCAGGTCGACCTGCAGGTCACTGATGCTCAGCGAGCCGCTGCCATTGGTGGCCGCGTTCTTGACCGTGGTCTGCAAAGAGCCCCCCTGGGTGGCCACACGTTGCACCGTCACCGTGCTGTCTTCGACAGAAAGGGTCAGGGCGGTGACCGGTGCTGCGGCGCTTGCACTCACATACTTCACAGCACCCGAGGCATTGGTCGAGGTCGAGATCTGCAGGGTGGCATCGGGCACGGCCTGCATGCCGACAGAAGCCAGGTTCAAGGCGGTGACCAGCAGCCTGGAGAAGCTCAGGGTGCCGCTGCCCTCCAGGCTGTCAAAAACGTAGCCGTTGGCCAGCACCGGAGATTCCTTGGTCAAGGTGACGACTTCGGCGGCTTGGGCCATGCCTGCGAACAACGCAAGGGCGCTGGCCGCGATCAGCTTGGGATTGAATTTCATGGGTAGGCTCCACTGAGTTGGGTTGACTGTTGTTGAACCCGCCAGGAACAAGCGCACCGGTTCCGGCTGGCAACACCCACTTTAGACAAGCATCCCCTTGAACAACAGCAGGCCTATCCCGCCCCCTGAATGCGTGGCGCAAAAAGAAAAAGCCGCTCACAGATGTGAGCGGCCCTTGGTCGGCGTCAAGCGGCCAGGCCGCGCGCCCATCCAAACAGCGAGATCAGCGAGCAGCGCGACGGCGGCCGAACAACGCCAAGCCCACCAGGCCAACGCCCATCAAAGCGTAGGTGCTGGGCTCCGGAACGGCAACAACGGTCACGGCAATGGAGGACGTGATCGAGCCAAAACCTGCGGTGTTGGTGGCAGTGCGGTTGTTCACCGCGTTGATGCCGGAGCGACCCGTGTTGTTGAGGTTCAAAGCCTTGACAAAGATGTTGTCGATGTCGGAGGAGTTGACCAGGAACAGGCCCGACAGCGTGTTGGTCGACGACTTGGTCACGGGGGTTTGCCCAACGTCCGAGACGTCAAAGACGGTGGGGCCGGTGAGCGTGTCGTAGGTCCACAGGGCGTAGTTGTCCTTGAAACCGACGCCGTTGCCACCGTCGATGTCGGCGTAGATGGTCTTGGTGGCCAGGTCAACACGCAGGTCGCTGATGCTCAACGAGCCCGCGCCGTTGGTGGCGTTGTTCTTGACCGTGGTCTGGAGCGAACCACCATGGGTGCCCACGCCGATGATGGACGCGGTGACGCCATCGAAGCTGCTGGTCAAGGCCGTGACTGGCGCGGCAGCAGAGGCGGTAACGTACTTGACCGCACCCGACGAATTGGTCGAGGTGGAAATTTGCAGCACCGCGTCAGGCACCGCCTGCATCCCGACGGAAGCCAGGTTCAAGGCGGTGACGAGCAACTTGGAGAAGCTCAAAGTGCCGCTGCCAGACAGCTCGCTGAACTCGTAGCCATTGCTGAGCATCGTCTCGCCTTTGGCGAGGGTGCCGGTTTCGGTGACGGCTTGGGCCAGGCCCGCGAACGTCATCAACGCGGTGGCGGCAATCAGGTTCTTGTTGAATGTCATGGGTGTCTCCTCTGCGGTGCATGGGGCGCTCCAAGCGAGCGCTTTTTCGGGGTTGCCCCGTCGGCACTACTCTAAAAGGGAGCGGCTGCGGAGGCAAAGGGTTCACCGTGAGGGCTTCCCCTAAAACGCCGACATCCGGGCGCGTTCCCCCCCGCGCACCTCACTTCAGGGGGCGGGGCAACCCTTGCTCACCCATGACGAGCCGGTGCTCAACGCTTGGCGCCACATCGACCGAACACCAACAAAGCAGCCATGCCTGCAACCATCAAGGCGCAAGCGGCTGGCTCAGGCACGGCGCTGATGGTGATCGAGCCAAAGCCGATGGGGTTGGTGGCGCTGCGATTGTTCGCAGCCGTGAAGGTCACTCGCCCGATGTTGTTGAGGTTGAGGGCCGCGACAAAGATGTCGTCGATGTCCGAAGCCTTGACCAGGAAAAGGCCGGAAAACGTGAGCGCTGGCGGCGACAGGGTCTCGTCGAAAGGCTTGTCAAACCCTGGCTTGAACGTGACGGGGCCGGAGACACTGTCATAGGTCCACAGCGCGTGGTCGTTCAGCGCCCCCACGCCATTGGCACCGACGATGTCTGCATAGATGGTTTTCGCTGCAGATCGACCTTGAGGTCGCTGATGCTCAACGAGCCAGAGCCTTTGGTGGCACCGTTCTTGGTGGTCGTCACCTGAAAGCCGCCCGCTGTTTGCAGGCTCTGCACGGTCAGCTCATCGCCCTGAGGCACGACACTCAACTGCGTCAACGGAGCGACTGCAGACAGGCTCGCGTACCGGCCCCTTCCAGAGTCGCCGATCGCGATGGGAGCATCCAAGACAGCAGGGGAAACCGCTTGCAAGCTCGCGGGGTACGGACTGCCCACCACCGAGATCACGTTCACGGCAGTGACGACATTAGTAGACGCGACATAGGTGGCTGTGCCCGCCAGGTCGCTCCAGCCCATGCCAGCGGCGTAAACGGTGTGATCCATCCCGCGTTCGATGACGAGTTGATCGGGCGCGGCGTTGGCAGCGCCCGCCAGAAAAGCGAACGCCGTGCTGGCAAACCAGTGCGTGGTGCGATCCATGGATCCCTCCGGTGAAATGATTTTGGTGTGCGCCGAGCAGTGGGCGCTGTGGCGCGCCGAAGCAGGCTCGGCCAATTTAAGAGAACTTCTGTCGCCTCGGTCAATTCGGCCCTGGCCGGTGACCCAAAAGAAAAAACCCGCTGCGCAGGCAGCGGGTTTTCTGTGTGGGAGCGATTCAGCGGCGAGCCGCGATCACTTCTTGCGCAGGCGGCGGATGGCGGCCAGCTCGGCCACCAGCTCGACCAGCTCGTTCTGAGCCTTGGCCAGGTCCAGATCGCCCTTGGCGTTCTGAACGGCTTCTTCGGCCAGGCGCTTGGCTTCGTTGGCCTTGGCTTCGTCCAGGTCCTTGCCGCGGATGGCGGTGTCGGCCAGAACGGTCACGCAGTGCGGCTGCACTTCCAGGATGCCGCCAGCGACGAAGACGAACTCTTCTTCGTTGTTGTCGGCGCGCTGGATGCGCACGGCGCCCGGCTTGATGCGGGTGATCAGCGGGGTGTGGCGCGGCAGGATGCCGAGCTCGCCCACTTCGCCTGGCAGGGACACCAGGGTGGCTTCACCGGAGAAGATCGACTCTTCTGCAGAAACCACGTCGACGTGGATGGTGGACATGGTGCTCTTTCGTCAAGAGCGACCACACAGCGACCGGCATGGGCCGGCCGCCGCGCGTGCCGCTTAGTTGATGGCCTTGGCCTTCTCGAAGGCCTCGTCGATGGTGCCAACCATGTAGAAGGCTTGCTCGGGCAGGCTGTCGCACTCGCCGTTCACGATCATCTTGAAACCGCGGATGGTTTCCTTCAGGGGAACGTACTTGCCGGGCGAACCGGTGAACACTTCGGCCACGTGGAAAGGCTGCGACAGGAAGCGCTGGATCTTGCGAGCGCGGGCCACCAGCAGCTTGTCTTCCGGAGCCAGTTCGTCCATGCCCAGAATCGCGATGATGTCGCGCAGTTCCTTGTAGCGCTGCAGCGTGTTTTGCACGGCGCGGGCCACAGAGTAGTGCTCTTCACCAACCACGTTCGGGTCCAGCTGACGCGAGGTCGAGTCCAGCGGGTCCACGGCGGGGTAGATGCCCAGCGAAGCGATGTCACGCGACAGCACCACGGTGGAGTCCAAGTGGGCGAAGGTCGTGGCAGGCGACGGGTCGGTCAGGTCGTCCGCAGGGACGTACACGGCCTGGATCGAGGTGATCGAGCCAACCTTGGTCGAGGTGATGCGCTCTTGCAGGCGGCCCATTTCTTCGGCCAGGGTGGGCTGGTAACCCACGGCGGAAGGCATGCGACCCAGCAGAGCGGACACTTCGGTGCCGGCCAGGGTGTAACGGTAGATGTTGTCCACGAAGAACAGCACGTCACGGCCTTCGTCGCGGAACGACTCGGCGATGGTCAGGCCGGTCAGGGCCACGCGCAGGCGGTTGCCCGGCGGCTCGTTCATCTGGCCGTAGACCATGGCAACCTTGGACTCGCCCAGGTTCTCCAGGTTCACGACGCCGGAGTCGGCCATCTCGTGATAGAAGTCGTTGCCCTCACGGGTGCGCTCGCCCACACCAGCGAACACCGACAGACCGCTGTGGGCCTTGGCGATGTTGTTGATGAGTTCCATCATGTTCACGGTCTTGCCCACACCGGCGCCACCGAACAGACCCACCTTGCCGCCCTTGGCGAACGGGCACACCAGGTCGATCACCTTGATGCCGGTTTCCAGCAGCTCTTGCGACGGCGACAACTCGTCGTACGCAGGAGCCTTGCGGTGGATGGGGGCGGTTTGAGCCTGGTCGACCGGACCACGTTCGTCGATGGGCGCGCCGAGCACGTCCATGATGCGACCCAGGGTGGCCGGGCCGACGGGCACGGTGATCTGGGCGTGGGTGTTGGTCACTTGCATGCCGCGGCGCAGGCCGTCGGACGAGCCCAGCGCGATGGTGCGGACGATGCCGTCACCGAGCTGCTGTTGCACTTCGAGGGTCAGCGCGGAGCCGTCCATCTTCAGGGCGTCGTACACCTTGGGCATCTGGTCGCGCGGGAACTCCACGTCCACCACGGCGCCAATGCACTGAACGATCTTGCCCACTGTTTGCGTGTCAGCCATTTTTCGTTCCTTCAATCAATTCAAAATCTTCGGATCAGACCGCTGCCGCACCGGCGACGATCTCGGACAGTTCGGTCGTGATGGCGGCCTGACGGGTCTTGTTGTAGACCAGCTTCAGTTCCTTGATCACGTTGCCGGCGTTGTCGGTGGCGGCCTTCATGGCCACCATGCGAGCCGACTGCTCCGAAGCCATGTTCTCAGCCACAGCCTGGTAAACCAGCGCTTCGACGTAACGCACCATCAGGTCGTCGATGACCACCTTGGCGTCCGGCTCATAGATGTATTCCCAAGCATGAGTCGTTTCGCCGGCGAATTCACTGGCCTTCAAGGGCAGCAGCTGCTCGACCACGGGCTCCTGCTTCATCGTGTTGATGAAGCGCGTGAAGCACAGGTAGACAGCGCTGAGCTCGCCTGCCGTGTAGGCATCGAGCAGCACCTTGACGGGGCCGATGAGCTTTTCCAGGTGGGGCGTGTCGCCCATGCCGACCACGCTGGCGACCACGCTGGCGCCAATGCGGTTGAAAAAGCCCGTGGCCTTGTTGCCGATGGAGACCACGTCGGCCTTGAGGCCCTGGCCTTCCAGCTCTTTGAGCTGGTTGGTCACGGCACGCAGCACGTTCGTGTTCAAGCCACCGCACAGACCTTTGTCCGTGCTCACCACGATGAAGCCCACCTTCTTGCCGCCCGGGCTGGGCAGCATGAAGGGGTGGACGTACTCGGGATTGGCCTTTGCCAGGTTCGCCGTGATGTTGCGCACCTTGTCAGCGTAGGGACGAGCCGCAAGCATGCGATCCTGCGCCTTGCGCATCTTCGAAGCCGCGACCATTTCCATGGCCTTGGTGATCTTCTTGGTGTTCTCGACGCTCTTGATCTTGTTGCGAATTTCCTTGCCTACGGCCATGGTGCGCTCCTTTAGGCGAAGGTCTTCTTGAACGCGACGACGGCCGATTGCAGTTCAGCTTCAGCGTCCTTGTCCAGGGCCTTGGTCTGTTCGATCTTGGCCAGCAGCGCGCTGTGGCTGGTCTTGAGGAACTGGTGCAGACCAGCTTCAAAGGCCAGGATCTTCTTGACTTCGACGTCGTCCATGTAGCCCTTGTTGACGGCGAACAGGGTCGCGCCCATCAGGGAGATCGACAGCGGCTGGTACTGAGCCTGCTTGAGCAGCTCGGTCACGCGGGCACCGCGGTCGAGCTGCTTGCGGGTGGCGGCGTCCAGGTCCGAGGCGAACTGCGCGAAAGCGGCCAGTTCACGGTACTGCGCCAGGTCGGTACGGATACCGCCGGACAGGCCCTTGATCACCTTGGTCTGAGCAGCACCACCGACGCGCGACACCGAGATACCGGCGTTGATGGCGGGACGGATGCCAGCGTTGAACAGGTTGGTTTCCAGGAAGATCTGACCGTCGGTGATCGAGATCACGTTGGTCGGAACGAAGGCGGACACGTCACCGGCTTGGGTTTCGATGATCGGCAGCGCGGTGAGCGAGCCGGTCTTGCCCTTGACTTCACCCTTGGTGAAGGCTTCGACGTAGTCGGCGTTGACGCGGGCTGCGCGTTCCAGCAGGCGCGAGTGGATGTAGAACACGTCGCCAGGGAAGGCTTCGCGTCCGGGAGGACGGCGCAGCAGCAGCGAGACTTGACGGTAGGCAACGGCCTGCTTGGACAGGTCGTCGTACACGATCAGGGCGTCTTGACCGCGGTCGCGGAAGTACTCGCCCATGGCGCAGCCGGAGTAGGCCGACACGAACTGCATGGCAGCCGAGTCAGAGGCCGAAGCGGCGACGACGATGGTGTATTCCATGGCGCCGGCTTGTTCCAGAGCGCGCACGACGTTCTTGATCGACGAAGCCTTCTGACCGATGGCGACGTAGATGCAGGTGACGCCCTGGCCCTTCTGGTTGATGATCGCGTCGATGGCGACAGCGGTCTTGCCGGTCTGGCGGTCACCGATGATCAGCTCGCGCTGGCCACGGCCGACGGGCACCATCGAGTCGATGGACTTGATGCCGGTCTGCAGGGGCTGCGAGACGGATTCACGGGCGATCACGCCGGGGGCGATCTTCTCGATGGGAGAAGACAGCTTGGCGTTGATCGCGCCCTTGCCGTCGATGGGCTGACCCAGGGCGTTGACCACGCGGCCGACCAGTTCGGGGCCCACGGGCACTTCCAGGATGCGACCGGTCGTCTTGACGATGTCGCCTTCGGAGATGTGCTCGTAAGCACCCAGGATCACGGCACCGACGGAGTCACGCTCCAGGTTCAGGGCCAGACCGTAGGTGGGAACGCCGGAGGCGTCCGCGGGGAACTCCAGCATTTCGCCTTGCATGGCATCGGACAGGCCGTGGACGCGGACGATGCCGTCGGTCACGGAGATCACGGTGCCTTGGTTGCGAATGTCGGCAGCCGCGCCGAGACCCTCGATGCGGCTCTTGATCAGTTCGGAAATTTCTGCGGGATTCAGTTGCATTGCTTTGCTCCCAGTCTGGTCAAGGGCTGCTCGAAGGCAAACCTCGTTGACAACATCCGGTGGCACGCGGCCACCGGGGGTAGGGCGACTGTTCTAGGTTGAGGCCGGGCTCCGATTCAAGCCAGGAGGGCCGACTTCATGCGTTCCAGGCGGGCCTTGACGGAGGTGTCGAGCACCTCGTCGCCGACCACCACTCGCACGCCACCGATCAGCTCAGGGTCGATGTCGACCGTGGCTGTCAGCTTGCGACCAAAGCGCTTTTCCAGCGGCACCAGGATGTCGGCGACTTGTTCGTCGGACACCGCGAAGGCGCTGGTGATGCGGGCTTCGGACACACCCTGACGGGCTTGCACGAGGGCTTGGAACTGCTCGGCCATCAGCGGCAGGGCCGCCAGACGACCGTTTTCCAGAACGGTACGCAGGAAATTGGCCACGACCGGCGCAAGCGCCACCTTGGCAGCCTCCGTGATCACGCCATAGACCTGGTCTTGCGTGGCACGGGGGTTGTCGGCAAGGCCTTGCACCTGGGCGTCGCGAGCGACTTGCCCCAGGGCAGCGACTTGCGCCACCCAGGCGGATTGCTCAGCCTGGGGAGTGGCCTTGAACAGCGCTTCGGCGTAAGGACGGGCGATGGTGGCAAGCTCGGCCATGATCACAGCTCCGACTTCAGGCGGCTCAGCAGGTCGGCATGGACCTGGGCAGAGACCTCGCGGCGAAGGATCTGCTCGGCACCCTTGACGGCCAGACCGGCGACCTGCTCACGCAGGGTCTCACGGGCCTGGGTGGCCAGTTGATCTGCTTCTGCCTTGGCATCAGCAACGATCTTGGCGGCTTCGTCGGAAGCGCGCTTTTTGGCCTCCTCAACGATCACGGCAGCGCGCTTTTCAGCGTCAGCCAGTCGTTGAGCGATTTCGTCGCGGGATTGGGCGAGCTGAGCCTGGACGCTCTTGTTGGCGTTCGCCAGTTCCAGCTTGGCCTTGTCGGCGGCAGCCAGACCATCGGCGATCTTGCTTGCGCGCTCGTCGAGCGCCTTCGTGATCGGCGGCCACACGAACTTCATCGTGAACCACCAGAGGATCCCGAAGACCACGATCTGCGCGAACAGCGTTGCGTTCAGATTCACGGCTCGGACCTTTCTCGGTTAAAGGGGATGTTCAGTCGAGAAAGACCGATTACTTGGCCAGGGCGGCGATGAAGGGGTTCGCGAAGGCGAACAGCATGGCGATACCGACACCGATCAGGAAGGCGGCGTCGATCAGACCAGCCAGCAGGAACATCTTGGTTTGCAGTTCGTTCATCAGCTCGGGCTGACGAGCGGTGGCTTCGAAGTACTTGCCACCCATCAGGGCGATACCGATACAGGCACCGATGGCGCCCAGGGCGATGATCAGACCACAAGCCAGAGCGACGTTAGCCAACACCAGTTCCATGATTGCTCCTAAGAATAAAAAAGGGAGGTTGAAAAAGAAGGAAGGGGGAAAGAAACAGGGAGAGATCGAAGGTCAGTGACCTTCGTGTGCCTGACCGATGTACACCAGGGTCAGCATCATGAAGATGAAGGCCTGCAGCGCGATGATCAGGATGTGGAAGATGGCCCAGGCAGAACCGGCGAGCACGCCGAGGAACCACAGGCCAGCGCCACCAGCGGTCAGCGTCGTGCCAACGGCCGCGCCGAGCAGGGCGATCAGCATGAACACCAGCTCGCCAGCGTACATGTTGCCCCACAGCCGCATGCCGTGAGAGATCGTCTTGGCGCCGAACTCGACCAGGTTCAGGAAGAAGTTGGGGATCAGCAGCAGGATGGTGCCGACGGGACCGTGCGCATGGAAGGGGGCCGTGAACAGCTCCTTGATCCAGCCGCCCACACCCTTGATCTTCATGTTGTAGTAGAGACAGATCAGGAGCACGCTGATCGACATGCCCAGGGTGATGGACAGGTCAGCCGTGGGCACCACGCGCATGTAGGCGTGATGGGGGTCGTGACCAGCGGCAGCGTAGACGCCTTCCCACATGCGGCGCGGCAGGTCGACGGGCAGCAGGTCCATCGCGTTCATGAAGAAGATCCAGACGAAGACCGTCAGGGCCACAGGGGCCACGGCCTTGCGCGACTCGGCGCTGGGGATGATGCCCTTGGCCTGCGTGTCGACCAGCTCGACGAGCATTTCGACCGCCGCCTGGAAGCGACCCGGCACGCCGGAGGTGGCCTTGCGAGCGGCCTTCCACAACAGGAACACGCCCAGCAGGCCCATCACCACCGACCAGAAAACCGAGTCGATGTTGATGTAGCTCCAGTCCACGATGGCCTGGGCTTCGGTTTTGTTCTGCAGGTGACGCAGGTGGTGCCCGATGTACTCGGGCGCGGTCAGGGCATGCTGTTCAGCAGACATGGGCGACTCTCGTCAAACGTTTCTATTCTTGGTGCGACGCTGTTGGATGAACAACGCCACGGCAATTGATTTCAAGCACAACACCATGGTGACCAGCAGCGCCGCCCAGTCGATCGGGCGCAGCACCACCGGCGCCAGGACCAGCAAGGCCCCAGACAGACACAGCTTGAGGATCTCCCACACGAGCAGACCCCCGACGCTGCGCCCCGCTCGCCGACCGAAGACGCCGCGCGCCATCAGCGCATTCGGCACGACCACCACCACCGCGCCATACAAGGCGGACAGGAAAGCAGCCTGACTTGCGGCCAGCGCCCCCCAGATCAGCGCGACAAGCAGCCCCACCCCCGCTTGAGAGGCCAAGGCCTGCCAGACGGTGAAAGAGGGCTGCCGTGCGAGCAAGGCTTGCGCCTCTTCTCGCGTCAGCGGGCTGACCGGCGGCAGGGCGTCTTCGTCCAGATCACTGTCTTCAAATGGCTTCATCCGCAGCTTGGTGTGGGAACCACTCATTGACATCACCGGATTCAAACGCCACCACGGCGTCGGCAAAACCTAAAGATTATACGCAGGACTGCGAGCCAGACCAAGCCCCCCGTGTGCAGTTCGGCGCAAACGGGGGGTTCTGGCGGGCGCCGAGCCTGCTTCAAGCGGGGCAGATCGGCCGCAATTCAAACAGCCAGGGCGCATGTCGAGCACATGGAAGCGCCCATGGCGCTGCGATCGCACAGCTTTTATCCCCTCCCCTCCTAAACCCTCAGGTTGCCCCCCTCCCCCTTCTTACTAATCTGCGGCATTACACACCCCTCATATAAGTGTTCACCGAGGGCAAGCCCGGTGTCCGCTCAAAAAGGGGGGGGGCGCATCCTCACCTCAACGTCAACGCGTAACGAACGCGTTACAAAACAGCAGTCAAAGTCGACGCCCAGCCCACCGGCCCGGCGCTCGATCGCAGAAGCCACGCGCTTCGATGGAGCCTCAGCATGTCCACCACGGCCAGGAAAGAAAAAGTCAGCACCTTCTTTCGCCCGATCCAGGCGATCACGGTCACGCACATCAAGCAGATGTACGAGCTGTATTCGTCGTTTTACGAGAACACCTCGCTCGACATCTTCCTCAACGACCTGAGCAAGAAGTCCGGCGTGATCCTGGTCACCCGCAAGGCCGACGACAAGGTGGTGGGCTTTTCCACCCAGACCTTCTTCGATATCAAGGTCGATGGCAAGCGCCTGCGCGGCATCTTCAGCGGCGACACCATCATCGAGCCGGCGTACTGGGGCAACAACGCGCTGGCCAACACCTTCTACCGCCGCCTGGTCATCGAGCGCATCAAGCGCCCCTTCGTGCCCTTCTACTGGTTCCTCATCTCCAAGGGCTACAAGACGTACCTCTTGATGACGAACAACTTCTACAACTACTACCCCAAGGTCGGCGGCAACCGCCCGGGCATGGACGATCGCTATCGCCGCATCACCGAAGCGTATTGCGACGCCCTGTTCCCCGAGGCCTTCGACCGCGAGAACATGGTGCTGGACTTCGGCAACGACTACGTGCGCCTCAAAGGCGACGTGGCCGGCATCACGCCCGAGCTCAAGGCCGCCAACAAGCACATCGCCTTTTTTGAGAAGGTCAACCCGGGCTGGCGCCAGGGCCACGAGGTGCCCTGCCTGGCCGCCTGTGATTACGAGAGCCTGTTCCGCTCCATCGTGGACGTGCCCTGGAAGTGGGTCAAGAAGCACATCCTGGGCACGCACAGCCGTCCGGGTCAGGAGTTGGACGTCAAGCCCACGACGAGCCGCCGCGAATCAGCCGCCTGGGATGACGGCAATGCCCAGGACGCTTTCGAGCGTTCCAAGGCCTCCTGATGGGGGCCGGCACCACCCTCGGACACCACCTCCTCCGCCTGCTGGTCGCCCCGGGGCGCCAGCGTTTCGAACGGCACCTCGGTGAACTGGAATCGGTCCAGCGCGCCAGGCTGAGTCGTTGGTTGTCCGCCGTGTCGCGCTCGCCCGAGGGCCAGCGCCGTGGCATCCGCGCGGACTGGTCGTGGGAGGAGTTCTCGCGCCAGTTGCCGCTGAGCACCTACCAGGATCACGCCGAAGTGATCGCGCAGCAGCGCGCGCGCAAGCAGTCGCTGCTGATCGACTCGCCGGTGATGCGCTACCAGCCGACCAGCGGCTCGACCTCGGCGGTCAAGTGGGTCCCGTACACGAAGATGTTTCTCGACGAGCTCGACCAGGTCATCACGGCCTGGGTGGGCGACCTGTACCGGCAGTTCCCCCAGCAGGGGCGCGGCACGCACTACTGGTCGCTGTCGTGGATCCCGACCGAGATGCGCAGCCAGACCGCGGGCGACATCAACGACGACATGAAGATGCTGTCGTTCGGCAAGCGCGTGCTGGCCTATCTGACCCAGGCGGCGCCGCAGGAGATCGCGCTGGCGCAGTCGTCTGACGACTCGTTGTTTGCCACCATCGCCTACCTGGCGGCCGACGACGCGCTGGGCTTCATCTCGGTGTGGAGCCCAACCTTCGGGCTGGGCTTGCTGGAGCAGATGTCGCACTGGCGCGAGGAGCTGTCGCAGGTGCTGGCGCAAGGCAACTGGGGCCGTCGCACCGCGTCGATGGCGGGCGTGCCCTGCCCTCGTTCACAGCGCGCCGCCAGCCTGCTGCACGGCTGGGATGGTCGCATGGACCCGGCGTTCTTCAAGTCGCTGTGGCCGAGCCTGGCCGTGGTCAGCGCCTGGGACACGGCCGCGGCCACGCCGTGGGCGCGCAAGCTGCATGGCTTCCTGCCGCACGCGAACTTCCAGGGCAAGGGCCTGTGGGCCACCGAGGGCGTGGTGACCTTCCCCTTCCATGGGCGCTACCCGCTGTCCTACCTGAGCCACTTCTACGAGTTCATCGACGCCAACGATGGGCAAACGCTGGCCGCCTGGCAGTTGCGCGAAGGCCAGGAGGTCATCCCCGTGATGACGACGGGCAGCGGCTTCGCGCGCTACCAGATGAGCGACGTGCTGCGCGTGGAAGGCAGCCTGGGCCAGGTGCCCTGCCTGACCTTCCTGGGCCGCAACGACGGCGTCGACCTGGTTGGCGAGAAAACCAGCGCCACCACCGCACAAGCCGTGCAGGATGGCTTGTCGCTGTCGGGCGCGCTGCCGGTGACGCTGCTGGCCCTGGACGAAGCCCGCGGACGCACACCGGGCTATGTGCTGCTGGTGGAATGCGACGAGGGCGTGCCGGATCAGCGCCGCCTGGCCATGCAGAACGACCTGGCAGCGCAGGTGGAAAAAGCCCTGCAGGCCAACTTCCACTACAAGCTGGCGCGCGAGCTGGGCCAACTGCAGCACGCCGCCTGCGTGACCCTGCCCCACATGCGCCAGATCTACATGGACCAGTGCCGCGAGCGCGGCATGATCGAAGGCAACATCAAGATCGAGCCCTTGCGCCACTGGCGCGGCGCGGTGCCGGCGGTGCTGCGCGAATCGCTGGACGCCTGAAGACCTCTCAAGAAACCAAGCAGCACCATGGCCATCACCATCCGCATCGGCACCGAAGCCGACAACCCCAAGATCCACGACCTGGTCTCCAAGATCACCATGCCCGGCCCGGCCGAGATGTGCTTCCAGCGCCAGCCGGACTTCTTCATCGGCGCGCGCGTGGTCGGCGACGAGTTCATCATGACCGTGGCCGATGACGACGAGCGCCCGGACGTGCTCGCCGGCCTGACCGTGATCTCGGGGCATGACATGTACATCAGTGGCAAGAAGCGCCGCCTGTACTACTCGGGCGACACGCGCGTGGACCCGTTCTACCGCCGCCGCGGCATCGCCTCTGCCCTGTTCGCCGAGCAAAAGAAGTTCCGCAACACCGATGACCTGATGCACGGCATCGTGATGAAGGACAACACCGCGCCGCTGGAAGCCGCGTCGCGCGTCAAGGATGACGTGCTGTTTCGCTACTGGGTCAGCCACACGATCGAGACCAGCTTCATCTTCGTGCGCAAGGTCAAGCCGCGCATCCCCGCTGGCGTGACCCTGCGCGCGGCCACCCACGCCGACCTGCCCGCCATGCAGGCCTTCTTCGATCGCGAAGCGCCGCGCCGCAACGGCTACCCGCTCTACGACTTCGAGAAGATGGCCAAGGGCGATCCGTACTACACAGGCCTGAAGGTCAGCGACTACGTGCTGGCGCTCAAGGGTGGCGAGATCATCGGCATGCTGGCCGGCTGGAACCAGAAGGCCTACAAGCAGACGCGCATCATGGGCTTCAAGCCCGCCATCCAGGTGCTGCGCCCGATCTACAACCTGTACGTGAGCCTGGCCGGTGGCTTCAAGCTGCCGCCGGTGGGCGGCGTGCTGAACTACCTGACGCTCTACAACGTGCTGATCGCTGGTGACGACAAGGCCACCTTTCAGGCCCTGATCGACTGGGTGATGGCGCACGAAGGCCAGAAGTACGACGCCCTGGCCACGGCGGTGACCCATGGCGATCCGCTGGTCGATGTGCCGCGCGGCTACAAACGCCAAAAACTCATCTCCAGCCACTTCTGGCTGAGCTATGGTGACGATCCGCGCCCCGGCATCGACAACCGTCCGTTGTATGTGGAGCTGGGGCGCCTGTGAGGCCCCAGCCGTGAACCCGAGTGACATGAAAGTTTCGACATGAAGTTGCCGTCGACCCCCACCCAACACCGCGTGCGCCCGAGCGTGCTGGCGGCCTCGCTGCTGGCCTTGCCCTTGAGCCTGGGCCTGAGCGGCTGCTTCTTCGACGGTCAGGCCGATTTGCAACTGCCCGGCTACATCGAGGCCGACACCACCTCGGTGGCCTCGCCGGTCTCGGGCACGATGGCCCAGCTCAGCGTCAAGGAAGGCCAGATCGTCAAGCCGGGCGACATGCTCTACACGCTGGAGTCGCAGCAGGAGCAGGCCCGCCTGGCCGAAGCCCAGGCCCGCAAGCAGCAGGCCGAAGCGCAGAGCAAAAACCTGAGCAAGGGCGCCCGCCAGGCCGAGCTCGAAAGCCTGCGCGCCAAGCTGCGCTACGCCCAGGCCCAGCTCTCGCAGGCCGAAAGCAACCTGAAAAAGAGCGAGTCGCTGCTCAAGAAGAACTTCGTGAGCGAAACACAGGTGGACAACGACCGCACCAACGTGCAGTTGGCCGAAGCCCAGGTCGAAGACGCCCGCGCGGCGCTGCGCGTGGCCAAGGAAGGCGCGCGCACCGACGAGCAGGCCGCAGCACAGGCCCAGACCGTGGCGGCCCAGGCCGGCGTGGCCCAGGTCGAGTGGCTGCTGCAGCAAAAGCAGGTGACGGCCCCGGTGGCTGGCGTGATCCAGGAGCTGTACGTGCGCCAGGGCGAGTTCGCCACCGCCGGCAGCACCACGATGACCATCCTGCACACCGGCTCGCTGCGCGTGCGCTTTTTCGTGCCCAATGACCTGCGCCCGAAGTTCCTGCCTGGCAACCAGGTCGCCGTCGAGATCTCGGGCTGCGACAAGCCCGCCATCGCCCGCGTCACGCGCGTGAGCGCCCGCCCCGAGTACACCCAGCCGATGATGTTCAGCCAGGAGCTGCGTGACCGCCTGAGCTTCCTGACCGAAGCGCGCCTGGAAACCCCGGCCGGCTGCACCGCGCCCCCCGGCACCCCGGTGGGCGTGAAGGTGGCCGGCGTGGCCGCGAAAGCCTCCTGAACGCAAGCGAAGGACGCGACGTGGCCCAGTCCATCATCGAGGTGCGCGACCTCACCAAGACCTTTGGTGACAAGACGGTCGTCGACCAGCTCAACATGACCATCGAGGAAGGCCAGCTCTACGGCTTCCTCGGCCCCAACGGCTCGGGCAAGACCACCGCCATCCGCATGATGTGCGGCCTGGTGCCGCTGACCTCGGGGCGCGGCACCTGCCTGGGCTTCGACATCGCCACGCAGGCACCCAAGATCAAGCCTTTGCTGGGCTACATGACCCAGCACTTCAGCCTCTACCGCGACCTGACGGTGCGCGAGAACCTGCAGTTCGTCTGCAAGCTCTACGGCATCAAGGACGTGGCCGGGCGGGTCACCGAGCTGGTCAAACAGTTCGCCTTCGACAACGAAGGCCGCGACCGCCAACGCGTGGGCACCATGTCGGGCGGCTGGAAGCAGCGCCTGGCCCTGGCCTGCGCGATGGCGCACCGCCCCCGCATCCTGCTGCTCGACGAGCCCACCGCAGGTGTCGACCCGAAGGCCCGCGAAGCCTTCTGGGACATCCTGCAGGACATCGCCTCGACCGGTGTGTCGGTGCTGGTGAGCACGCACTACATGGACGAAGCCATGCGCTCGAACCGCATCGCCTACGTGCTGTATGGCCGCCTGCTGGTCGACGACGCGCCTGAGAAGGTGCTGGCCGACGCGCCCCTGGTGGCCGCGCAGGTGCCGCTGCAGGAGGTCTTCCGTCACCCTCACCTGGCGCACGACCCGCGCATCGTGCGGCTTTCGCAGCAGGGCAACAGCATCCGCGTGGTGGCCCGCTCGCACGAGGACGTGGGTTCCTGGGTGCGTGACCTGGCCCAGCACGGCCTGCACGCCGGCACGCCCGTCGACATCGACGTGGGCCTGGAAGACGTCTTTTTCTACCTGACCTTGCAGCAGCAAGGCTCCATCACGCAGTTCTGAGGAGACCCAGGTGTTCCAGGCATTCAACCGCATCGCCGCCATCGCCACCAAGGAGCTGATCCACATGGTGCGCGACCGCATGACCTTCGTGTCGCTGCTGTCGGTCACCATCGGCTACGTGATCGTCTTCGGCTACGCGATCAACCCCGACCCGCGCCACATCCCGACGGTGGTGGTCGATCACGACAAGAGCGAGTTCTCGCGGCTGTACAAGGCGGCGCTGCAGCAGTCGGTCTACCTCGAAATCGACCCGCGCCAGCTGACGTCGGACCAGGCCAGCGAGATGCTGCGCAAGGCGCAGACCTCGGTGGTCGTCGAGATCCCGCCCGACTTCACACGCAACCTGATGCGCGGCCTGCCGGCGCAGATCCTGGTCGAGGCCGACGCCACCGACCCGGTCTCGCTCAACGGCGCCATCACCTCCACGGGCGAGGTCGCGCGCCAGACGGCGGCCCACCTGTTCCGCAAGGATGGCATCGAGGCCACGTTCACCGGCGAGCCCAAGCTGGAGGTGCGCGTGCAGCGGCGCTTCAACCCGCAGGGCGAGCAGACCTTCTTCATCATCCCCGGTCTGGTGGGCATGATCCTGAACGTGTCGCTGCTGGTGATGACGGCCATGTCCATCACCAAGGAAAAAGAGCAGGGCTCGATGGAGTTCCTGCTGGTCACGCCGACCGAGCCCTGGGAGATGATCATCGGCAAGATCATCCCGACCTTCCTGGTGGGGGTGGTGCAGGTCTCGATCATCCTGGCGATCGCCTTCCTGCTGTTCAAGTTGCCGCTCACGGGCGACCCGCTGGCGCTGATCGCGCTGCTGCTGGCCTACGGCATCACGACGCTGTCGGTGGGCATCCTGATCTCGACTGCGGCCATGTCGCAGATGCAGGCCATGCAGCTGTCGTTCTTCTACTTCCTGCCGTCCATCCTGCTGTCGGGGTTCATGTTTCCCTACAGCGGCATGCCGCAGTGGGCGCAGGTGATCTCGCAAGGGCTGCCGCTGACCTACTTCGTGCGCGGCTCGCGGGGCGTGTTCCTCAAGGAGTTCACGCTCATCGACATGTGGCCGCACCTGTGGCCGATCATGCTGGCCGGGTTGGTGTTCGGGCTGCTAGCGGTCAAGAGCTACCGGCGCACGCTGAACTGAGGCGCCTGACACCCCAGGCACCGCTGACGCAAAGGCTCCCCGCCCAAGCGTGAAACCCGTCACGGCAGCCCTCGCCGGCAAGGCGGGGGCGGTCAAGTCGGCGCAGCAGGCGCCGAACACCATGGCATCACCCACTGCCCCCGCGCCAACGGGGCACCGATGCCATGGCCTCGTCCGCCTCCTCTGCCGCCGCCCCCTCACCCCTCGTCCACTGGCGCGCCTTCGCGCTCGGCACGGCCTGCGGCCTGCTGATGCTCGCCGGGGGCTTTGCTTCCTGGCACGAGCAGCGCCAAGTGCGCGCCGAAGCCGAGCTGCATGGCACATGGTTGCCGCTGGTGGAGGCCGCTGGCGATCTGAAATCTGACCTGGATGCCTGGCAGGAGGAGCCCGTGCCCCTTCTGGCCGAGCGCGTGGATGCTCGCCTGGCGCAAATCCGCAAACTGGCGGACAGCTCCTCAGACCTGGGCGGCGAATCGTCTGCAGACAGCATCCTGCGCGACGTGCATGGGCGCTGGCAGGCGCTGCAGTCGGGCCGATCGTCCGACTGGAACGGCCTGCACGATCGCCTGCGTCAGCTCAGCGTGACCGGCCTGATGCAAAGCCAGAAACTGGCCGATCTGGCCGCTGGACGCGGCGCCTGAGCCGGCTGGGCGCGAACCCGCGCCGCACCGCTCTGCCTATGCCCACCAGCATGACAGGAGCGATCGCCTCACTTCGTGCCGAAGATTCGGTCGCCGGCGTCACCCAGGCCGGGCAGGATGTAGCCGTGCTCATTGAGGCAGCGGTCCACGGCAGCGGTGTAGATGTCCACGTCGGGGTGCTCGGACTGCATCGCGGCCACGCCTTCGGGCGCAGCGAGCAGGCACATGAATTTGATCGAGCGGGGCTTGAGCTGCTTGATGCGCGCAACGGCGGCGGCAGCCGAATGCCCGGTGGCCAGCATGGGGTCGACCACGATCACGTCGCGCTCGGCGACCTCTGAAGGCATCTTGAAGTAGTACTCGACCGGGCGCAGGGTGTCGGGGTCGCGGTACAGGCCGATGTGGCCCACGCGCGAGCTCGGCACCACGCGCAGCATGCCGTCGAGCAGGCCATCGCCCGCGCGCAGGATGGACACCAGCACCAGCTTCTTGCCATCGATCACGTGGCCGGTCATGGTCTCCAGCGGGGTCTCGATCTCGATGGGCTGCAGCGGCATGTCCCGCGTGACTTCGTACGCCATCAAGGTGCTCAGCTCGTCGAGCAGGCGGCGAAAGCTGTTGGTGCTCGCGTCCTTTTGCCGCATCAGCGTGAGCTTGTGCTGGACCAGGGGGTGGGAGATGAGGTGGAGCGTGCTCATGGTGACTCGTCTGGGTGGGCAACAGTTGCCACAGTGTGCCGGTGAAATGCCGGCACACGAAGCAGGACGCGTGCCCGACCCCGACCAAGGCGGCGTGTGGGGCAGCCGCCGCCCTGCAGAGCCCTCAGGCCGCCACGCCTTGCGGCATCACCTCGGCCACCATGCGCGCCAGCACCTCGTCAAAGCGCCGGTGGAAGTCATCGACGGCGGCCACCGGTGTCTCGCCCAGTTGCCAGCTGCAGGGCAGGCTCAGCCGCCCGTTCATCTCGACCAGCACAGGCAACGGGGAGATGCTGTTGACCGTGGGCACGATCTGCACCACGCGCACCGCTGCATCGGGCAGGTTGACGTGGTTGGCGTCGCCCAGGCTGGTGGCGTGGCAGCTGATCTTGGGGAACTTGCCCTGGCGCTTGAGCTGCACCCCGATGTGGCCGATCAGCGTGCGGCCCAGCCAGGGCAGGGCTTCTTCCAGCAGGTAGGTCCAGCACATCTCGCGGCGGGCGTATCGGTCCTGCCCCTCTTTGATGCTGGCGTCGATCGACTTGACGCGTTCGCGCAATGGCTTGCGCGCATCCGTCTCGATGACCAGGAAAGCACCCACGTGGTTGCCCCACAGGTGCCCGTGCCCGGCCGACTCGGGGTAGTACTTGCGCAGGTTCACCGAGATGCGGATGACGGCGGCGGCCTTCGGGTCGTTCGGCGCCTGATCGAGGAAGGTCTGCGCCAGCGCCGCGATCAGGAAAGTGTTGAGCGACACGCCCAGCTCGCGCGCGGTGCGGCGCAAATCGGCCACCGGCGTGGGCACCTCGTGGTGGCGCAGGCCCGTGGTCGAGAAATGCGTGCCCAGTTGCGTGGGCCACTGCTGGATGTTCAGGCTGGCCAGGCGCCGCGCTTCTTCAAGCTTGTGGCGACGCGAGCGCATCACCTGGCGCGGCCACTGCCGCCAGTCCAGGGGCGCGATGGAGCCGATCATCGACGGCGCCTCCAAGGCCATGGGCTCGAGCGCCTGGCCATTGAGCCCGCGCAGGATCTGCTTGACCAGCTGCAGCATGGTCATGCCGTCGCCCAGGATGTGGGGCACGCCGAAACACAGCACCGGTCGCTCGGGGTGCGGCACGAAGTGCGCACGCAGGCCCAGGCCGCGCTCCAGCGGCAGCACCTCGTGCATGCGCTCGCGATGCCAGGCCTCCAGCGCCGTGGCGTTGTCGACATCAACGTGCGGGTCGACCCGGTAGGCCAGCTCGAACAGCTGATCGATCAGCGGCCCCTCGGGCAGGATGCGAAAGTGATAGCGGTGCAGGCCCGGCTCCAGCGCGGCGCGCAACTTGGGGTAGGCTGTGACCAACTCGCGCAGGGCGCGGTGCATGCGCTCTTCGGGCACCGGCTGGTTCAAGCGCAGCAGGTAGGCCTGCACCATGGTGCCGGCCAGGCCTTCGATGGCCGCATAGCCGTGCTCGGATCGGTTGAGGGGGACGATGTCGCCGGTGATGACTGCCATGCGTTGCATGCTGCCAGTTCAAGCGGAAATTCGACTCATGGCTTGTGCGGATCTCCCACCTGAATGAGCAGGCGCAAAGCCGCGTGGGGGCCGCCGCCTAAAATGCGCCCCATGAGTGCTGCTTTCACCCTGCCCCCGCTGGCCAACGACCGCTTCCTGCGCGCCTGCCTGCGCCTGTCCACCGACGCCACGCCCGTGTGGCTGATGCGCCAGGCCGGCCGCTACCTGCCCGAGTACCGCGCCACGCGCGACGTGGCCGGCAGCTTCATGGGCCTGGCCACCAACCCGGAGCTGGCCTGCGAGGTGACGATGCAGCCGCTGCGCCGCTACGACCTGGACGCAGCCATCCTCTTCAGCGACATCCTCACCGTGCCCGACGCCATGGGCCTGGGCCTGAGCTTTGCCGCCGGTGAAGGCCCGAAGTTCGCCAAGGTCGTGCGCGACGAGGCCGCCGTGGCCGAGCTCGCCGTGCCCGACATGGACAAGCTGCGCTACGTGTTCGACGCCGTGCGCACCATCCGCGGTGAACTGGCCGACGCCAACGGCGTGGGCAAGGTGCCGCTCATCGGTTTTTCGGGCAGCCCCTGGACGCTGGCTTGCTACATGGTCGAAGGCGGTGGCTCGGACGACTACCGCCTGGTCAAAACGCTGATGTACCAGCGCCCCGACCTGATGCACCGCATCCTCGAGGTCAACGCCGACGCCGTGGCGCTCTACCTCAACACCCAGATCGAAGCTGGCGCGCAAGCGGCCATGATCTTCGACTCGTGGGGGGGCGTGCTGGCCGACGGAGCCTTCCAGCAGTTCAGCCTGGCCTACACGAAGCGTGTGCTCTCGCAGCTCAAGAAGGAGCACGACGGCTTCCGCATCCCGCACATCGTCTTCACCAAGGGCGGTGGCATCTGGCTGGACGAGATCGCGGGCAGCGGCTGCGACGTGGTCGGCCTGGACTGGACGATGAACCTGGGCAAGGCCCGCCAGGTCACCGGCGACCGCGTGGCCCTGCAAGGCAACCTCGACCCCAACGTGCTGTTCGCTTCACCTGAGCAGGTGCGCGAAGAAGCCATCAAGGTGCTCGACAGCTTCGGCCAGCCCACCGCCGGCAGCGGCCACATCTTCAACCTGGGCCACGGCATCAGCCAGTTCACCCCGCCGGACAACGTCAAGGTGCTGGTGGACACGGTGCACGAGCACAGCCGCAAGCTGCGCGGCTGAGGATCATCGTCAGCACCAGTTCGCAGCAAGAACTGGGGTTAAGCCCGTGTGCCGGACCGTGGTCATGATGCCCGCATCCAGTACAGGCGGCGCCATTGATGCCATGGCCTGAACCAGGCTGGCCACCTGCGCATCGGCCGCGTTGACATCAGCTAACAAGCGAGCTTTGCCCGGGCCATTCAAGCTGAACTCCAAGCCCCCCCAATCGCCCAGATCAATGCCCAATGGGGCGGCGTGAGCGCCGTCAAGCTGAGCGCTGGCTCCTGACAGGTTCGGCAGGAGCGGGCCACTTTGAGCTTGATGATCGTCCTGCTCCAAACGGAAATAGACATCGGCCATCTCAACTTCACGTCCATCCCGGAGGGCAAACGAGGACTCGCCAATGAAATTTTCGTTCTGCCAGTTGTCCACGTTCGCGTACCGCAACGACAGCAATGAAACGCCTGCTTCAGAGAGTGTTCTCAACTCTCCTTGGTCAGTGATGCCATCGACATTCAAGTCCTGCCACACCAAAAGAGAAGTGAAGTCGGCGTCCGCCATGGAAATCACGCCATCCCGGTTGCCATCGAGCTCAGCCAACTCGCCATAGCCTTCACCCCGGTGCATTCCCCCAAACATTTCCTGCACGCCGTCAATGGCGCCATTGCCGTTGAGGTCGCGCACGATGAATCCGTCCGAGCCATCCAACCAGCCGACGCGGTCCTTTACCCCATCGCCGGTCAGATCAAAGCGAACGTGGACATCAGATGGCGACAATGTGCTGATGCCATCACCCTGCAAGTCAATCACGATCGGTGATCCATTTGGGCACTTCTAGAAACCTCTCTCATCCGGAAGGCGCCTGAGACGGCATGATGGAGCGCATGATCACCCCACGCATCAAGCCCTCGGCCTTCTGGCGTCGCCAGCCCGGTGGCGACCTGTTTGT
>Ga0180008_1000380_pt1 | contig 40378 bp, 33 predicted proteins | sample MM_PW_MetaG_FD_121121 | JGI IMG/M metagenome (GOLD analysis project Ga0180008, IMG submission 121121) | Groundwater microbial communities from the Aspo Hard Rock Laboratory (HRL) deep subsurface site, Sweden - MM_PW_MetaG | ecosystem: Environmental > Aquatic > Deep subsurface > Groundwater... | reverse complement strand
GGGCAAAGCGCCGGGCAGAGCGCCGGGCAGAGCGCCGGGCAGAGCGCCGGGCAGAGCGCCGGGCAAAGCGCCGGGCAGAGCGCCGGGCAGAGCGCCGGGCAGAGCGCCGGGCAGAGCGCCGGGCCGAGCGTCCGAGCGCGGATGCCGAACCCTCCCGCGGCGGTCGCCGACCAGGCGTACGCGTACTACAGGCAAGGCGTCAATTATTTCTCCAAGATCCACCCGTCGGGGCTCTATCGCAACGTCACCGTGGAGAGCCTGTTCGCTGGCTTCGACGCGGTCGAGTACGAGGAGCGGCTAAGGCGGCTCAAGGAGATGCTGGCCGCCTTCGACGTCGCGAGGCATTTCTTTTCCAGGGTGGTGTCCGAGTTCCCCCGCTCCGAGTGGGCCTACGACTCGAGGGCGAAGCTGGACCTTCTCGCGGCGCTCCGGCGCCGTTACGAGAGGATGATCGACGCGGGCCATTGATCCCGGGCGCCGACTAAGGGCGCCCGGGCGTTTGCAGTCCGGGCTATAAGGCCGTACACTTAGCCGTTCGAGGAGGCTGTCATGGACGAGTTCGAGGAATTCCCTGGCGTTCGGCAGAGGCCCGACGAAGGGTTCAGGCGATTCTTCTCCACCCGCTACTTCGACCTGATGGTCTGGTATTCCGAAAACGGCGGTATCCTGACCGGTTTTCAGCTGTGCTACGATAAGCGGGGCGAGGAGAGGGCCGTTACCTTTAAGCTCGACGAGGGGGCCGAGGTCAGGAGCCACCGCTTCGTGGCGACCGGCCGATCGTCGGATAGGTCTAACGCCATGACGTCGATCCTCTCGGGCGACGCGGGATCCCTGCCCGCCGACGTCGCCGAAAAGTTCTCCGCCGCCTCGGCTAGCCTCCAGCCCGAGATCGTCGCGTTCATAGGGGGCGTGCTGAGGCGGTTCGCCGCGGAAGCGGAGGCGCCGATATAGTCTTCCTCGCGTCCCGGGGGAAGCGCGCGGCCGCTCTCGGTGGCGATCCCGTCCGGGCCCCGACCTCGTCGGGGCCCGAGCTAGGCGCGATCGGGGCCTAGGCCGGCGAGCCCTTCCCGACGAGGCCCTTCGTGTAGAGGAACCGGGCCGTCAGCACCGAGGCCAGGACGCATACGGGGATGGTAAGCGCCGTCGGGATGTCGCCGACCAGCTTGAGCCCTATCGCGAGCGCTATCGGCGCCACGGCGACCTTCCATTCCTTGAGCACGTAGTACGCGCCTATCGCGCCGAACAGGGCGGGCAGCACCTGCTCGAAGGCCGGGCTGATGGTCGGGTGCGAGAGCGCCCCGCCGAGCGGCGCGAGGAGCAGTACCCCGGCGACGATGATGACCTCGCTGGCTAGGACCGAGCCCGCGATGGCTATGGTAGACACTATCTCCCCTTCCTCGGTGGCGGGGGCGGCGTCGCAAAGGTCCATCGCCATGGCGGCGCTGGGGATCTTGAGGTTCGTGATGTTGCCGCTCAGGTAGGCCATGTACATCGCGCCCGAGCCGAGCATAGCGCTGAACGTCAGCACCTCGACGATCGACACGGGCGCCATGAGGACCGAGATGCTGAAAATCCCCTGCACGAGGGCCTTCAGGTCCGGGCCGATACCGAAGCGGAGCCATAGGATGACGAGGGGGACGAAGGTCAGGAGGAACCCGACGGGCAGGGTCAGCCTGCCTATCAGGTGGTTCATCCGCTCGTAGCGGGCGGGATCGTAGCCGTTCTTCGTGTTCATATCGTTCTCCCTAGCCAGCGAGGCTCGTCCAAAGGACGCAGGCGGCCATGCCGGCCAGCATGCTGATGGTAAGCGCGAATTCCTTGAGGCCGTCGAGCTTGAGCTTGACGACCAGGACGAGGCAGAGCGTCATGGCCGCGGCGGCCGCCGCGAACGTCACGAGGGCCGTGCCTCCCGTCGTTATCGGGTCCGCCATGAATAAGGCGAATACGCCCATGAAGCAGGCGCCCGTCATGACCTCCCTCCAGCGCGTATCCGCCTGGATCTTGCTCGAGTATCGCTTCTTGATGCCCTTGTAGAAGATCGAGACGATCATGATGGACCAGAACGAGCCGATGCACATGATCCACGCGGCGTTCGCGAAGACAGTCGGTGTGAAGCCCGCGCCGCCGAGCGAGTCGACGCCCATGGTCTTGGCTCCTATGCCCGCCGCCATCAGCTCGTACGGGGCGGAGCCTATCACCGACAGCCTCATCCACGACACGGGCGTCCCTATCACCGGCGCTATGGCTATGAGCGCCATGACGATGGGCAGGGTAGGGATGATGCTGGTAGTGACGCCCGTCCTGAGCGCCTTCAGCATGCGGGCCCTGTCGAGGCCCGCCGCCGCGCCCCGCTTGAGGGCCACGGCCAGGAATAGCGCCGACTGCAGCGCCACGAAGGCCACGACGACTATCGCCGCCGTAAGCAGTACCGGCGCGTTCGCGTACTCTAGATAATTTCCCACGCTCTACTCCTTCTCGCGGCGCGCTAGCGCCGCGCAAGCACTCTGCCGGACCTCGATCCCGAGGCCGCCGGCTTCCCGCCGCCGTCCCTCCCGTACGCGAGGCTCCCGTTGACGAAGACGGCCTCGATTCCCTCCGCCCTCCTGGACGGGTTCAGGTAGTCGGCCCGGCTATCGACGGCGTCGGGGTCGAAGAGGACGAGGTCGGCCTTGAGCCCCTCCGCGATCCTGCCGCGGTCGGCCAGGCCCAGGAATTCCGCCGCCAAGGCGCTCGTCTTGCGTACCGCCTCCTCCAGCGAGAGGAGGCGCTTCTCCCTGACGTAGCGCGCTATGAACCTCGGGAAGGCGCCGAAATTCCTCGGGTGCCCCGCGAACGGGGCCGAGGCGTCGAGCGCGTACGCGTCCGACCCCAGGGCGGTGAACTGGCTGAGGGCGATCTCGTCCACGTCGTCGGCGCTCATTACCGAGCAGACCGTCTCGACGTTGCCGCTCTCCTCGACGAGGAGATCGAGGGCCGCGTCGCCGGGGTCGGTCCCGCGTTCCCCGGCGATGTCGGCTATGGACTTCCCGACGACCCCGCGGTTCGCCTCGGTCCTTACGCCGCAGACGGTGACCCTATCCCAGGATAGCTCCCCCTTGGCGAGTATCTCGCCCTTGATGCGCTCCCTGTCGGCGGGGTCCGAGAGCCGCCCGAATATCGCCGCCGGGCCGCCCGCCTTGGCCCACTCGGGTAGCTCGTACATCAGCGTCGTCGAGGACGACTCGTAGGGGTAGAAGTCGGCCATCACCGCCAGCCCGCGCGCGCGGGCCTTATCGAGTATCTCGAGGGCGCGGCCGGCCATGCCCCAGTTGGATATGCCGTAGGCCTTCAGGTGCGACACGACGACTGGAAGGCCGGCCTCTTCCCCCACCCGGACGGCTTCCTCGATGCTCGCCAGGAGGCCTCTGCCCTGGTCCCGTATATGGCTGGTGTAGACGCCTCCGCGGCGGGCCGCCACCCGCCCGAGGGCGACGAGCTCCGCGGTATCGGCGAAGCAACCGGGCATGTAGCCGAGCCCGCTGGAGAACCCGCGCGCCCCGCCCTGCATCTCGGCCTCGAGCAGATCCGCCATCAGCGCGAGATCGCCCGCGCCGGCCGGCCTCGCGTCGAAGCCCATGGCGTTTATCCTGAGCATGCCGTGGCCGACGAGCGGATAGTAGTTGAAGCCGATGCCGGCGCGCTCTAGTAGCCTGTAGTATTCGGCGCCGGAGCTCCACGGGAGATCGACGTCCTTGCCGTAGGTCTTCATCATGGCTCGGACCGCCGGTTTCCCTCCCTCCGTGACCGGGAACAGCGAGAATCCGCAATTCCCCGCTATCTCCGTCGTGACTCCCTGCGACAGCTTGTTCTCCTCCTGCGGGTTATCCAAGGCGCCGAGATCCGAATGGCTATGTATATCGACGAAACCGGGCGCGAGGACGAGCCCGGAGCACTCGAGCACGCGCTCTCCCGAGTCCCGCTCGAGCGCTCCTATCGTCGCGATCGCGTCGCCTCGCAGGCCGACGTCGCCGCGATACTCCGGTTTCCCCGTTCCGTCGACTATCCTGCAGTCCTTCAAGATATACGAGTACACTGAGCCTCCTGTAAGTATTAAAAAGCATCAAACAAGGCAATGTATGTAGTAAACGCTACACGTAGACTACAACGTATCCGTCGGTCTGTAAAGGGAAAATGCCTGAGCGCTCCCGTCTAGTCGAATATCCCGAAGGCCGCGTCGTAGTCCTCGAGCTCGGCGAGGCTCGCCCGCGTCCTGTCGAGGTCGCTGAGGCCGGCCTGTAGGACTATGAACTGGAGCGACGCGAAGAGGGCGGCCTGGATCTCGAGGTTCATGCCGTCCGATCGCCTCGTGGCGATGGAGAACTGGGAATCCGCGGCGCCGCCCAGCGGATGGTCGGCTGTGTCGGATACGACCGCGAGGTAAGCCCCCCTGGCCGTGCAGGCGCGGCAGAACTCCAGGGCCTGCCTGGGATAGCGGGCGACCATTATCGAGAGGACGAGGGTCCCGGGGCCGGCCGCGCGGATGCGCGCGAACGTGTCGCCGGATCTCTCCGTGACTGCCGCGGCGGGGTATCCGGCCCTCGACAGGTAGTACGCGAGATACTCCGCGAAACCGGCCGTGCTCTCGAAGCCGACTATCTGGATAGAGCCGTAGCCGCCTAGCGACCGCGCGAAATCCCTCAGGGCGTCGGCCTCCACGAGGAGGGGCAATCCCCTGAGGGCCCTGACGCTGCCGTCGACGAGCTGTTCCAGGCCGCCCTCGGCCGCCGCCTCTATCGACTTGAAACGCTCCACCGTCGTGCTCATCGAGGCCGAGACGTAGGCCCGGACGGCGTCCTGCATGCCGGAGAACCCGTCGTAGCCGATGAGCCTCGCGAAGCGTACGATGGAGGCGTCGCTTACGCCGGTCGCCTCCGCGGCCTGCGCCAGCGTATAGAATACCGACCTGCGGTAGTTAGTCCTGAAGTGCTCGGCTATCCTCGCCTGCTTATCGGTCAGCGACGGGAAAATCGCGTCGATACGCTGGAAGAAGGATGCGTTCTCCTCGCCCATGGCTACTCCCTCCTCTCCTGCCTACTAGTACTACCGGATCGGCGGCCGAAAGATCAAGTCGAACGCGGTCGGGAGAGGGCCTAGGTTTACTCGATTTCGGTACTCGCGAGGATGGCGGGATAGTGTATCATGCCGGCGCGCCTCGCGCGGCGCGAGGGAAGGAGAGCCGGATCATGCTGCTCGAGCTGGAGAACGGGACGCGCATCGTCGACTTCGAGGTAGAGGATGCCGGGAGGCTGTTCGGGATCATGGACGACGATAGGACGAAGGAATTCCTGCCGGATAGGTTCGACGGCGAGGGCGAGATGAGGGAGGTCCTCGCGTGGCTCGTATCCAACTACGGCAAGCCCGACTTCGTCCGCCTCACGTACAAGATAGAGGGCGACGGCGGACTACTGGGATGGGTCAGCGTCGGCCCGCTCCCGTCGGACGAGTCGAAGCGCGAGATAGCCTACTGCGTCGACCCGGCGCATTGGGGCAGGGGCTACGCTGCGGCGGCGGTCAAGGCGTTCGCGCGCGAGGCGCTCGACGCGGGGCTCGCTCCCGAGCTGTACGCCGAGGTTGACGAGCGGAACGCGCGGTCCATAAGGGTGCTGGAGAAGAGCGGGTTCGCGAGGCTCGGTTCTGCCTCCGGCGAGGCCGGGCTCGGCAAGCGGCTCTACAGGATGGTCCCCGCGCAATGCCGGCCTAGTATCAGCTCGTAGGCCCTCGCTATGTTCGACGAGCACTCCTCGTCGGTGACGCTATGTCTTTTATTCAGGTTTCCCAGTATCAGCCCGTTCACGAGGACGAAGAAAAGGTACGCGTCGCCGCGGATCTCATTGAGCCGCTCGGGGGCGATGGATTCGCGGATCAGGCCAATGCTGCTGGAGTACAGCTCGCGTATGCGGGGCTGGTCGCGCACGAAGCCGCCGCTATCCTGGAACATGAAGCGGTAGATGTTAGGATGGGCCTTGGCGAAATCGAATAGCTCCGTCGCGATATGCGTGAAGACGGCGCACGAGCCATCTTCGCGCCGGGCGCTCGGCGGGGCGTAAAGCGAGAATCGTTCCTCCAGGGCCGCGAAGCCCATCACGATGACCGCCCCGAGTATCTCGTCCCTGTCCATATAGTTGTACACGGTCATATGCGACACGCCAAGGACCTCGGCGAGCTTCCGCGCCGAGAAATTCTCGAAGCCGTCCTGATCGATGATCGAGTAGGCGGTACGGACGAGCTGCATCGAATCGCTGATTATCCGGTCTCTTCCCATCGTCTCAGCTTATACGCTTTTCTGAGGTTGTGAAAGCCTCACTAAAAAAAAGAACCGAGGCCGTAGCCTCGGTTCTCAGCGCTTATGCTATTTCTCGACGGTCAAGGCCGCCGCGTTCCGGCCGGCCTCGAACCCGAAGACGAGCGGAGGCGTATTGCCCGACCCGCCCGCGTACCCTAGGCCTCCCCACTGAGCGGTGCCCTGTACTTCCCCGGCCGCGTAGAGCCCGGGAATGACCGCTCCGGAAGTCGAGACGGCCTCCAGCCTCGCGTTCGTCTTGATGCCGCCCTGGGTCATGAAGATCGTCCCGTACGACTTGACGCCGTAGTACGGGGGCGTCGAGAGCGGATAGTTGTCGGCCTTACCGAACTGCGGGTCCCTGCCGCTGGCGGCGTTCTCGTTGACCTGCGCCACCGTCTTCATGACGGCGTCCACGGGAAGCCCGAAGGCCTTGGCCAGGTCCTCCATGGAATCGGCCTTCTTTACGCCGTAGCCCTTCTCCAGCCACTGCTGGAAATTGCGTATAGGTAGCTTCCCGCCGTTCCTGTCGATGGCGGCCTGGTCGAACACTATTACGGCCGTCTGCTCGGGGATGGCGTCGAGCGCGGTCTCGCGCGGGTCCTCGTCGAAGCCGTCCTCGTCTACGAAGCGCTTCCCCTCGAGGGACAGCCAGACGTCGCCCTTCCAGCGCTCGGCGAAGCCGGAGGTAAGGGAGCCGAAGCCCGTGCGCTTGGTGCCTTCCTCGGCTATCGCGCCGAAGTACCCGACCAGGTAATCCATGTGCACGAGCTGGGCGCCTACCTTCTCGGCCATCCAGATGCCGTCGCCGGAGGCGTGGGGCATGGTGACGGAACGGAGCTGGGCGTACTTGGGCAGGCGCTTGGCTATCATGTCGAAGTTGCTGCCGAAGCCGCCGGTCGCCAGTATCACGGCCTTGCCGTACTGATCCTTGGTCCCGCCCTCGCCGCTCGTCTTGACGCCGACGACCCGGCCTCGGTAGGCGATCAGCTCGGTCGCGGCGGTGGACTTCATGACGGTAAGCCTGTCCTCGTAGCGCGCCATCTCCGCCAGGAGCACCTTGCAGTATTCCGCCGCCGAGTTCTTGGCCGGCGTATAGGTGCGGGCGATGGAGTAGGGGCTATGCATGGGGTCTATGAGCGGGCTCTGCGGGCTCGGCTGGAGGCCGTGGGCGACGAACCATTCCCATACCTCGGCGGCCTTGGTGGCGTACAGGCCCAGGAGCTCCTGGTCGGCCTTGCCCTTGCCTATCCGGTTGAGGTCTTCCTTGAACAGCTCGACGGAGTCGGATATGCCCTTGGCCTTCTGGAGCTCCGTCCCGGCCGCGCTGAAGGTACCCGTCGCTATGGCGGTGCTGCCGCCCAGCTCGGCGTTCTTCTCTATCCATAGCACCGTAGCCCCGCTCTCGAGGGCTGAATAAGCGGCGGCATGGCCGGCGAGGCCCGAGCCGACTACTATGACCCTGTCGGGGATAGACGATTCGTCTACGCACGATGTCAGGGCCAGGCCCGACGCGACGGCGGCGACGAGAATCATCGATAACGTCTTTCTCATTGTGTCTCCTTTAGCGGTATCTTTACATGTATAAATGTATATTGTATGATATACAGTGTCAATATATACCGTTAAGGAGTACGCCTTGAAGAAAAACCTAGTTCCCCTCGCTCTTCCCGTCGCTGTCGCCGTCCTGCTCGCGCTGTCTGCGTGCCAGACGCCGCCGGCCGCGGTATCTGAGCCAGCGATAGCCGAATCCGCCGAACCCGCGGTAGACGCCTCGTCGGCCGCCTCCGAGGCCGAGGCAGCCTCGCCCTCCGTCGATACGATCAGCGCCGCCTCGGGGAAGCACTACTACGAGGCCGGCTCGTACGACGCCGAGAAGCTTAAGGTAGCGCTATCGAAGTACCCTTACGCCGGGTCCGTGACCATCTCCACCGTGAACGAGGACGGGTCTCCTAACCTCGCGGTCGCTATTCCGGGGCTCTCCGCCGACGGCCAGTACCTGACCTTCGGCCTCGCCGAGAATCGGACGAGGCTGAACATGGTAGGGCGCCGATTCGCCGTAGTCGCTATCTACGAGTACGCCCCGACGGCGGAGAACAAGGCCGATCGTAACCGCGGCTGCAGGATAATCGTCGAGTATCCGGGAGAAGAGACCAACGCCGCCCTGAACGCCGGCAAGGAGCGACCTTCCCTCTACATGAAGATCGTAAAGATACTGCCCCTAGGCTAAGAGCGCTTCGCGCGCGCTCGGCCCGCCGATATCGGCAGGCCGACGGGCCGGGCGCGGCCCTTTCCTAGCCGAGCCGTCCCATTTGACTTTTATTACTCGGCATCGATATATTCCGCTTCACTATGAAACGACACGCACCGTCCGAGGTGTCCGTCGTCGCCCTAACGGGGACGAACGGACAAGCCGCGGCCTCCGGAGCGATCGCACCGGCGAAACCCGTACGCGAACGTCTTTGGAACCGCAATTTCATGCTGCTCTGGCAAGGGCAGCTCATCAGCTCCGTAGGCAAGCAGGCCTTCGCCCTTACCTGCATGCTGGCCATCAAGGATCTTACCGGCTCGGGCTCTATTATGGGGCTCCTGATGTCGGCCGCGATCCTACCGTCCGTGGTCCTAGGCCCCGTAGCCGGCGTTTTCGTCGACAGGCTCGACAGAAGGCGCCTCATCGCGTATACGGATATCGCGGGCGGGCTCTTCGTGCTCATCGCCTTCGCCGCGCTGTTCTTCCTAGACGCCTATCCTTCCATCGTCATCGCGGCGCTATTCGCGGTGACCGTGGCCACCGGTCTGCTTGATACGTTCTCCCAGCCGGCTATCGGAGCCTCCATCCCGGACCTCGTACCGGAAAGCAGGCTCGAGGCGGCCAACGGAATGAATATGGGAGGGGTCCAGATAGCCGTTTTCGTCGCGCAGGGAGCCGCGGGGCTACTCTATAGGATACTCGGCACGGCCGTCATGACGCTGGTCAACGCCGTTACCTACCTGTACGCCGGCATAGTAGAGCTGTTCATACGGATGCCCGTCCGGCCCGCCGGCCGAGGCGCGGCGGATACGGAGGATACGGGCGATACGGGCGATACGGGGGCCGCGACGGCCCGGGCCCACCCGTGGAAGCGATTCTTGGCGGAGCTCGGCGAGGGCTTGCGCTTCGTCGTCGCGCGCGATGGGATGCTAGCGACGCTCCTGTCGTTCGCGTGCATTAACTTCTTCGCCGCGCCCGTCCTCGTTACGCTACCTTTCTACACCACGGAGTACTTAGGGCTAGGAAGCCAGTGGTACGGCTATATGATGGCCGCCTTCGGCGTCGGGGCCATGACAGGATACGTCCTCGTCGCGTCCATCCCGACGAGGGGAAAGGCGCGGGCCGCGAGCCTCCTCGGCTGCCTGGCCCTCGAGGCGGTCCTGATAGCCGCGGCCCTCTCGCCGATGCCGGCCTGGCTGGCCGTCGGCGTCCTGTTCGCCGTAGGCGTGGCCAACGGCGTGGTCAACGTCAATGTCGCCACGCTATTCCAGCTGGCCACGCCGCGAGAGCTCCTTGGCCGGGTAAACGCCCTGTCCAATACGGTTTCCGGGGCGGCTATGCCTCTCGGCATGGCCCTCGCCGGCATAGCCTTCGACCTGTCGGGTCAGAACGTGCCCTTGATGTTCGGGGCGTCGTCGGTCGCCATGCTCGCCAGTATCGTCGCGCCTATGATCGCGTCGCGGGGCTTCCTCAGGTTCCTGTCGACTGACGCCGCTCGCGGAGCCGCCTGAGGGCGAGGTCGACCGCCGCGACTCGAGGGCCTGGCGGCCGATCATTTCCCTCGTTTCCTGAGCCTTCGTTTCTCGGCCTTTAGCTCGTAGCGTATTCGAGCCTCGCGAGAGCGCTCGCGCCCGTCCGCTCGTTTCCTATCCCTGGCGCTCGCGGCCCGTAGCAGCTTGAAGGCCTCGAGGGATTTCTTCTGACGACGAGGCCCGCCGTCGGATCGCGGCTTCTTCTCAGGCTTTGGAGCGGGCAGGCCCGGTAGGTAGCGAAGAGCGGGCAGGACGAAGAGGTAGAAGCGCAACAGCTCGGGATTGGTCGGCTCTGGGCCGAATACGTGGCGCGCTATCGAGGCGACCCCGGCCTCGTCGGTCCGTACGGCCAGGGCGATCCAGAATCGACCGTCGAAGAAGACGGTACAGGTAGAGTTCTCCATGGTAGCCTCCGGGATAGAATTATCCTGGAGGCAAGAATGGACGCCCCGACGGGGACGGTTACTAAGCCCGGGGACCGTCGGGGCCCTCAAGCCGCCCGGACTACCTACCGGGCCGTGTTTCTTCCTTGCCTCAAACTATGAGTCGGTACGAGGCCATACTACGACGGACGGGCGGAGAAGGGCAAGGCTCGGCTCGGCCGCCCGTGTTGAGTCGCGGGCGCGCCGTCGGTATAGTGGAGGCATATGAGAATCCCGCCTCTCTATAGGAAAGTGCTAGCGATAGCGGCGCCTTCCGTCGTCGAGCTAGTGCTTACGGCGATGACCCAATTCGTCGATACCGTCATGGTCGGTAGGCTCGGCGCCTACGCTATATCGGCGGTAGGCCTGACGACCCAGCCCCGCTTCATAATGCTGGCCGTCTTCATAGCCCTCAACGTCGGCGCCACGGCCCTCGTCGCCCGGTTCAAGGGGCAGGGCGACAGGAAGGCCGCCGAGCTCGTCTCCGCGCAGTCGGTCATACTGGCCGTCCTCGCGTCGCTCCTCCTGACCGTGCCCGGGATACTGTTCGCCCGGCCCATGGTGCTGTTCATGGGAGCCGCGCCCGATACGGTCGACGCCTCCGCGAGGTATTTTTCAATACTCATGGCGGGGTTCGCGCCGACCGTGCTGCCCATCGCGATTTCGGCCCTCCTCCGCGGCGTCGGCGACGCGAAGACGTCGATGCGCTATAACGTGACGGCCAACCTCGTCAACGTCGCCTTCAATTACCTGCTCATCTACGGGAAATTCGGCTTTCCCGCCCTCGGCGTATCGGGGGCGGCTATCGCGACGGTGATAGGGAACAGCGTGGCCTGCGCTATGGCGCTGTTCGCGGTGGCCGGGCGGAGGTCGAGGAAGGGCCGCATCAGTTACGCGGTCCTACGGTTCACGAAGGACAACTGCGTGCCCAACCCGGCCATGCTCAAGCGCATCATCCGCATCGGCCTTCCGTCGGCGGCCGAGCAGTTCGCGCTCAGGGTCGGGCTCCTCATCTACACGATCACCATCACCGCGTTGGGGACGAGGGTCTTCGCCGCGCACCAGATAGTGCTCTCTATACTCAACCTGTCGTTCGTCAACGGCCAGGCCTTCGGTATCGCCGCGACGAGCCTGTCGGGCCAGGCCCTCGGCAGGGGCGAGCCCGACGAGGCGAAGGCCGCGTCCGGCGCGTGCCAGCGCCTTGGCGCCTTCATTTCCACGGCGATGGGGCTCGGGATGTTCGCGTTCCGTCGCGAGCTGATACTGCTGTTTACCTCGGACCCCGAGATCGTCGCGCTCGGGGCGGGAGTCATGCTGATCGTCGCCCTTATCCAGCCCTTCCAGTCGTCGTTCCAGATCTACGCCGGCGCGCTCAGGGGCGCGGGCGATTCCCTGTACCCCGCTATATCCCTGGCCATCGGCATATTGGGTATACGGCCGGCCCTGTCCTACGTCTTCGTCCACGTCCTGTCGCTAGGCCTGTTCGGGGCGTGGCTGGCGCTCATCGCGGACCAGTTCGCGCGGTTCGTCCTAATCCTCGCGCGCTTCAAGAGCGGCAAGTGGGTGCATATCAAGGTATGAGCCTTTGCGGGGCGCGCCGCTAGCGCGGTAAGCGCGGTAAGCGCCGCTAGCGCGGCTAGCGCGGCTAGCGCGGCAAGCGCCGCTAGCGCCTGCCGCGCCGTGGTCGCCGCCAGAGCTGGCCCGGCCGGAGTCGCCAGCCACGCTAGGCGGCCTTGCGTACGTCCCGCCCGAATACGGCGAATAGCGCCGAGCCGACTACGCCGAAACACGCGGCCGTTATGAAATTTGCCGCGGGCGATATATTCCAGAGCCACGCGCTCGAAAGCGCGGCTATCGCCACTATCACGTCCCTGATGAGGTAATACGCCCCGAAGGTGCGCGCCTTGGCTTCCTCCGGCGCCAGGTCCATGATCAGCGCCTTCCTCGTAGGCTCGCCGAATTCCTTGAGGCCCCTGATGATGAAGGCGACGACGAACATGGGGAACGAACGGGAGAACAGCAGCACGAGCGGGAAGGCGGTGAAGAAGCCGAACGTTATGAGCACGAAGGGCTTCTTCCCGTACCGGTCCGACATCCACGCCACCGGGATGTACACGAGCATGGCGGTGACCATCTCGATAGTGGTCAGCAACCCGAATTGCAGGGCCGTCAGGCGATTATTGTCCACCGCCCATATGACGACGAAGGCGTAGGGAATCTGCTCCGCGAAACGGATCAGGATGTCGCTCGCGAGCAGGCTCCTCAGCGCCGGGCTGAACAGGTCGCGGGTCCTCGTCGCCTTGCGCCTATCCAGGTCCGCCTTCTCCACGACGTCGTCCGCCATGAAGCGCTGCATCAGGATTAGCGCGACGAGGCCCATGACGAAGGCCGCCCCGAAGGCTATCCGCACGCCGTCCACCCGCCCGAACGCGCCGATGATGGCGCCGCCGGCGATGGGACCGAGCGCCATCGGTATGCGCTTAGTGAACGAGTGCACCGAAACGCCCAAGGCTCGCCGCTCCTTAGGCACGACCTTGGAGACCATGCTCATGATCGCCGGGAGCGAGACCGCCGTCCAGGCTATGAAGAAGACGGAGCCGACGAGCACCGCCTGCCACGCGGGGACCAGTATCACGAGCAGGTATCCGAACATCGCGACGGCCGTGAACAGCTGGAGGGACTTCTTGAAGCCTATCCTGTCCGATAGGTAGCCCCCGGGGAAGGAATAGAGCGCGGACAGCAGGTTGTCCATGGAGTTGAGGAAGCCCACCGCCCAGGTGCTGCCGCCTAAGGCTATCAGGTAGAGCGGCAGGAAGCGCTCCGCCATCTTCTCGCCCATGCCCACGAAAATGACGACGAGCAGCATCGTGGCCATGCTGCCGTTCTTCTTCACTAGTTCCTTGAGGCTTATCGTGCGAGGCATCGCTCACTCCTTGAAAAGTCCGGAACCGTCGCCGATCCCGTCGAATAGCTTGGTTAATAGGGCCTCGAGCTCGCGGCGCTCGCCGTGGTTCAGCCCGCGGACGATATTCTTCCTGAACAGCCGTTCCTCGTCCTCCCGACGCGCCGCGACCGCCTCGCCAGCGTCGGTCGCGCTGACGAGGACGACCCGCTTGTCGGTTCTTGATCGCACGCGCTCGATAAGCCCCTTGGACTCGAGATCGTCGAGCAGGCCTATGAGCGTCGCGGGGGGCGTGTCGCACAGCCTGCCCAGGTCCAGGGTCTGGATCTGGCCTTCTTGCGCGATGCGGCTCAGTACGCGCATAGGCGCCGTCTTAAGCCCGGAACTCTGCCTATGGAAGTGCCGCTTGAAGTCGAACAGGGCTATCATTCGATATAGTAGTTCGATGTTCGTAACATTCTCCTGACGAATGATTCAATGTATGAATTATATATGAAGCCGGATACTCAGTTCAAGAGGGCGCGAGCCCGCGGAGCCTAGAAGGGGAACTCTTCCGGCCCCGCTTCTCCGGCCGCTCCGTCTCCTCCTGACGAGAACAGGTCCTTGGTCGGAGCGGCGGCGCGGGCGTGCTCGGCCTTGCCCGTCACCGTGATGGCCTTATCCGGCTCGGCGGGGCAGATATGATGGCAGGCCCCGCAACCGATGCATATCTTCTCGTCGAACAGGGGCTCCGGTACGCCAGTCGGGGCGGCTATCATCCTGACGGCTCCCGTGGGACAATGCTCGGCGCAGGCTCCGCAGGCGGTCTTCTCCGTGACGACTATGCACTTATCGCGCACGAGCGCGGCGGTCCCCATCTGTACGAGCTTCTTCTCGGCCAGGCTCATCCGGTCGAGGGCGCCCGTCGGGCAGACGTCGAGGCAGGACGTGCACTCGTACTGGCAATACGAGGCGTCGTAATCCAGGAACGGCGCGAGCAGGCCGCGCGGACCGTAGCGGAACCAGGACGGCTTGAGCACTCCCGAGGGGCACCTGGCTACGCATAGCCCGCATGCGGTACAGCGGGAGAGGAATCGGCCTAGAGAGACGGCTCCGGGCGGAGCCGCGGGGGCGAGCCGCGCGGCCGACGCCGGTGGCGCTAGCGGCGAGCGGACGTCCGTACCGGACGGCGGCGTTCCTAGCGCCGCGGCGGCCGCCGATCGAGAGGGCAGGCCCGCGATCGCTAGGCCTCCTATCGCCGTGTTCTTCAGGAACGAGCGCCTGGACAGGCCCGCGCGCCTATCCAGGCCCGCGCTCTCGTCGCCGTCCCGAACGGCCGGCCTATGCTGTCGCCTAGCCAGCCTAGCCGCTCGCGAGGAATGCCCTGCCTTGATTCCCGGCCCGTATCCGAGGGCTCCCGTCGGGCAGGCCTGGAGGCACGAGAAGCACGATACGCAGCGGTCCGATTCCAGAACCTTACTAGCCGAGTCTATGCACCTGGACTTGCAAACGGCCTCGCAGGCGCCGCAGGCGACGCACTTCGTATCGTCGAGCCGTACCCGCAGGGGCGCCCATCGGTTCAGGACGCCGAGGACGGCGCCGACGGGGCACAGAGAATCGCAGAACGGCCGACCGCGGAGGAAGGCCGCCCCTAGCACGAGCAGTACCGGTACGGTCGCGACGAGGGCCGCCTTGGGGTCGAAGGCGTCCGGGGCGACGCGCAGGTAGGCGCCGAAGGCCCTGGCCGCCGCCGAGGCTAGCCCGGCGACGGCTTGGATCGCGGGCCGGGCCGCGTAGCGGACGAAGCGCCCTGAGAGGCTATACGGATCGACGATGGCGGCGTACGAGCCCGCGCCCAGGCTTAAGCCGACGGCTACCGCGACGAAGGCCGCGGCCCTGAGGAGGGGGCGGCCGCGGGCGTACGCATAAGGCCTGCGGCCTCCCTTATGGCCGGCCGCGGCCGCGGCGTCCTGGGCCGCCCCGAGCGGGCACAACGTTGAGCAGTAGACCCTCCCGAAGAGCGCCGAGAGCGCTATAACGACGATCGCGGCCGCGGAGCCCGCGATGGCGGAGCCCGCCAGGAGCCTCGCCGCCGCGGGGAACAGCTGCGTGGAGACTATCGCCCCGGCTACGGGGTCGAAAGCGCTCCCTCTCAGCGCGAAGCCCGCGACGAAGAGGCCCGCGAATAGCGCCGAGGCGATAGCGCGTAGCGTCGCGGCCGGCGGGCCGGGCCTTCGCGTATCGCGCGTATCGCGCGGCCGCGGCGAAACCCGCCGCGTCGCCTTGCTCAAAGCGACAGCCGCCTGATGTCGAGCTTGGAAAGATCGTCCCGGCCGCTGCCCGCGGCCGCGGCCTTGCCGATATATCCGAAGCGCGACGGCTCGAAGCCCAGGGTCCTCGCGGCGGCCGCGTCCGCCGCGACGATGTCGGCGCTCAGGATCTGGAATTTCGCCACGTCGTAGACGGAGCTCGCGTACCCGCGGGGACCGCCGGTCCTCATGACCTTGTACGCGTCGACGACGTTCAGGTCGGGCTTCCGGTAGAGGCAGGCGTCGGCGATGCACTGGTGCAGGTCGTTGCGGTGGAAGAATTGCCTGTCCCATACTATGCCCATCAGGTTCTTCATGGCCGCCGTCATGCCCGCGCCGGAATGATGCTTCAGGACCGGAACGTTTATGAAGACGTCGCTCTCGATGACGAGCTCGTGGACGCGCGCCTTCCTGACGGCGCGAGCGCCGGGGAACGTAACTTCCTGGTAATAGCCCGACGCGTTAGCCGGGACCACCGCGGCCCCGGCCTCCTTGGCGTAGCGCTCTATCATCGACGACTTGTAGCAGAGGCTCCACGTATCGCAGCTATTGTCGAATACGTACACCTTCTTGGCCCCGGCGGCCAGGCAATGCTCCACGATGCGCCCGACGAGCCCGGGATTGGTGTTCGCCGCCGTATCGGGCCCCTGGTCCCAGCCTATGTTAGGCTTCACGACGACGCTCTGGCCGGGCCTCACGAAGGCGCTCATGCCTCCGAGCGTCGCGATGCCGGCGTCGAACAGCGCTTCCGCCTCGCCTCCCTTGACCGCGACGAGGTCGGGCGCCCGGGCGCCCGCGGCCCGGATGCCGCCCGGCGCGGACCCGGGCGACGGGGCAGGCGACGGGGCGGCGGTACCCTGCGCGGAAAGGGCTCCGCCGTAGAGGAGCCACGCCGCGCCTAGTCCGTACGCCGCGGCCGCCTTTAGGAACTCTCGCCTGTCCATGCCGCCCGCCTCCTTTCCCCGTCCCGCCGTTTACGCCGAGGTACCGCCCCCGGCCTTCCTGCCGCGGACGCGGTACGCGGCGTAGAGCCCGAGCGAGATCGCGAGCCACGCCGCCAGGTATACGGCGCCGATCGGGTTCGCCGCTAGGGCGGAGCTCGAGGCCAAGAGCGCGTGGACGGCTATCGACAGGGCTCCGAGCACGGTAACGTTGTGGGCGATCCTCGAGGTCTTGTAATCGATCTTGAACGTCCCCGAGATCCACGTCCTCAGGCGCTTTAACGGCTCGGCCAGCGGGGGCTTGGTAGTAGCCAGCATGACGAGGGCGAACGCGGCCGCCACGGCGAAGACCCACCAGGCGACGGCCCCGAAGAGGGCCTGCGTCGTCTCGCCGGAGTATCCGGCCGCTCCCTTGAGCAGCTTGTGCGCCCCCGCCAGGGCGAGTATCGCGAACGGCATCGTGCCGTGGAAGGCGAGCAGCCCCTTGAGGCCGAGCGCGCTCACGGCGAACGCCGGGCGCGAAGCTAGGATGAACTGGTCGCACACCAGGATGAAGGCCGCGACCCCGAGGGCCACGGAGGCCGGATAGGCGCCCGATCCGGCGGCGTTCCTAAGATAGAGGAAGGCCGGGACGACGGGTGTAAGGAAATAGGCAAGGAAGAATGTAAAGCGCTTCATCGTAGTTCCTCATCGGAAGGAGTACGGCCCCGATCTGCGTCGGCGCCGGGAAGGCTTAGCCGGAATACCGAGCCGGAGCCTTCCACGCTCGTAGCCGCTATCGTCCCTCCCATCTTAACGGCGAAATCCTGGCACAGGATGAGCCCTAGGCCGGCTCCCCGCTCGCCCGAGGTGCCATCCTTGCGGAAACGCCTGCCGACGAGGAAGAGCGAGTCGAGTTCCGGCTCGCTCATGCCGATGCCGGTATCCTCCACGGCGAGCGACCAGCCCGAGCCGTCGCGTTCCGCCCCGACCCTTATCGAGCCGCCGGACGGCGTGAACTTGATGGCGTTCTGCACGAGGTTCCTGATGATCAAGGCGAGCATCTCGCGGTCCGCGAGGACCGTCGCCTCGGCCGGTACGCTCGAGTCGAGCGATAACCCTTTCTCCCTGGCGTTGTTGTCCAGGTACTCGATGGCCTCGCCCGCCGCCTCGGATAGCGAGAGCGGCGTAGGGCGCTGCGCCAGCTCGCCGCTCGAGGCCCGCGCCCATTGGAGGGTACGCTCGAGCAGGTCCAGGGTCCTGCCTACGGTCAGGCCGATCTCCGAGACCATCATGAGCCTGTCATCCTCCGGCATTCCCGACTCCCGGTCCGCGACGGTCTCCGCGACGTTCTGCACGGCGGAGAGCGGGCCTTTGAGGTCGTGCGACAGGATCGATATTATAGTGCTCTGGGTCGCGTTCGCCTTGCGAAGGGCCCGCTCGCTCTGTCCCAGCCTCGAGAAGAGGAGCTCCTGGGGCCTCTCGAGCCCGGTGACGACTATGGACCTGTAGACGAGATAGAACGAGGCTATCTTGAAGAAGTGCCCGGTCATATTGACCCAGTCGTAGTTGGAGAAGTAAAGGGTGAAGGACAGCTCCGCGAGCGCGGTGAGGAGTATCGATACCTGGAGGTTCCTATGCACCGAGCGCGGGTACAGGCGTCGGCGCCTGTAGACAAGCATAGAGGCGATCGCCAGCGTCGCGATTATCGTGTATTCCGCGGCGACCTTGAACGGGGTCTGGCCCCGGCCCGCTACGAAGCATACGGGAAAGACGCGGAACACGAACACCGATGCCAGGCCCGCTACGGTAACGAGCGTATAGCACCCGATGAACGCTATCATGGAGGACCGTTTCCTGAGCGCTATGAAGCTGAACGTCGCCAGGCTCGCCGCCTCGAGAGATCGGCTTAATACCCATAGCTGGTTGGCGGGGAAGTCGTAGCCCTGGAATATGCTCATCCCGCTGAAGGCGAGGGTATGGAACAGGTCGAGGACGGCGATGAAGACGTAGGCTATGCCGAGCGTCGCTATCGACGGGTTCTCGTTCATGGCCCTCGTGTGCCAGGCGATGACGAAGTACGTGATGGCGATGACGATGCTATAGAGCTCGGCGACGGTATGGAACAGCAGGTAGCTGTAGGCCCGGAAAAGTAGCAGCAGGGCGACTACCGCGATCGCCGACGCTACCGTCCCGAGGGGCTTGTTCGATTTGGCGACGTACTCGCCGGACGTAATCTCGGGCACGCGGACTCCTTCTACGGTGCCTTGCAGTATAGGGCGCGGGCTCCGCGGAGTCAAAAAAAAGCGAGGCGACCCTTGAACCGTCTCCGCGCCCCGGGCGGCGTCGGCTTAGACCCCGGCCGGATAGTCCCTGAGCCGAAGCTCCGCGACGATCTCGGGGCTCAGTATGGGCGGTTCGATAAGCTCGCCGGCGCGCTCGACGAAGCGCTGCATGAGGTCCAGGGCCCGCCCCATGTAGACGCCGTCAGCGATGCGGTCGTCGAAGGTGTACCTGAGCCTGACCATCTTGCGAACGATGACGCGCCCGGAATCGTCGAGGCTCCGTTCGTCGCGGACTCTGCCCATGGCGACGAAGACGGGACAGTTGCCGCGCTCGAAAAGATGGTGGTACGGGGCGTCCAGGCCGAAGGAGCCGACGTTGGTCATGAAGACGCTGCACCACATCGGGTCGCTGTCGGTCAGCGCCCGCGGCATCAGGTTATGCTGGTCGAGCCAGTCCATGCCGCGGACGAGGAGCCTCACGAGGAAGTCGGGTAGCCTCATGATCGCGGTCACGACGCTCTCGTTGTCCGCTCCTTCCTCCGATACCGCGCGCTTGACGGCGCCCCTCACCTTCCTCGCCGTCGTGGCGAGCGTTTCGTACGGGCTGAACTCTATCTTGACGTTGACTTCCTGGCCATCGTCAGTGAGCTCCTTCTTGGCGACGAAGTTTATGAGGATCTGATTGCGCTGCCAGAAGCGATAGCCGGATATGAAGCGGTTGAGCTTAGGCCGCATCGCGAGAGCGCGTACAGCCGCGTTGATCACTACCCCGAACAGGGTCAGGATCTCGCGTTCCTTTATCAGCTCCCTGTTGACGTCCCTTATTAGCTCGAGAGTCTCGGTGACGTCCAGGTCCTGCTCGTAGTTTATTATAGACCCGCCCTTGTTCGGCATGAGGAACGGCATGAAGCGCGTGAAATCCGGTAGGTCCCTGATGAGCGTGGCGTCCGGGCGGGTTTTCTTCAGCATAGCGGCCTTCCGACAATTGCTTGTCCCCGCATGATACCACGGGCGCGGGCTTATGATGAGTTAATTCTACCGCTTTTCCCTCTAAGCGCCGACCGGACTATCGCGCTCCTGATCCTGGCTCCTACGCTCCCGCCGCCTATAGCCATCTCCTCCAAGGAGACGGGATAGCTCGTCAGTATCTCGTAGCCGTCCTCGGTGATGAGCACCGTGTCCGAGTGCCTGTACCCGCCGCGATCGGAGAAGTACAGCCCGGGTTCAACGCTTACCACCATACCCTCGCGTAGGGGCCTGTCGTCCCCTTCGGCCAGCCAGGGCTCTTCATGGTTTCCTAGGCCTATGCCGTGCCCGGTACGATGCAGCAGCTGCTCCGAGCAGCCCTTCTCCCTGAGGTAGCCGTTAGCGGCCTCGTCGATTTCCGAGCAGAGGGCCCGCGGCCTTAGGGCGGCGAGCGCCCTGCGCCGCGCCTCGGCGATCAGGGCGAAGCGCTCGACGTCGTCGGGCGAGGGAGTATCCAGGAAGAATGTCCTCTCGCACTCCGCGGCATAGCCGTTGACGCGGAAATAGCACATGGCTACGTTGGGTCCGCGGTTCCCGAAGCGCGACTCCAGGCTAGGGACCGAGTGCGGCATAGAGCTTTGGGGCGCGGGCCAAGCGGCGGTTAGGAGCTGCGTGGACAGGGGGTTGAACGCGCCCGACTTGATCAAGCCCGTCTGGACCGACTTGGAGACCATGAACGACTCAACGACCGATCCGCCCTTGCAAATCGACTTGAGGAGCTTACCCATGGCGGCCGAGGCTATGGCCGCCGATCGCCTGATCATCCCGACCTCGACGGGGCTCTTAACGAGGCGCAACTCCTCCACGATATCCGTTACCGCTGGCGAGAGATCGCGGATCTCCTCGATGACGGAAGCCTTCATCTTCCCCCCGACGCCCACGCTGCGCGCCCCCTTGAGCGTCTTTCGAAGGATGTCCGACCATCCCGAGCCCTTCGGAGAGGGGAATTCCCAATATACGGCGATATCGCAATCGATAGGCGGCGCCGCTAGGTGCCGCGCCTCGAGGGTCGGGACGATCAGGGTCGGCCTTCCTTCCGCGGGTAGTACTATGAAGAAGGGGCGCTCCTCCGGTTGGTAGACGAGCCCGGTCAGGTACCAGATATTGTCGCCCGACGATACGATGTACGCGTCAAGGCCGCGGCGCCGCATTGCGCTTCTCGCGTTGCTTATTCGAGCTCCGAGCTCCGGATCCTGCATCGTAGCCTCCCGCCGCCTGGTCTTATTTCACATACCGCGGTATTTGAAAAATTATGGTAGTATTGCTAGCCTAGGCTGTCAAGTTTATATTGGGACGATGATACGCTCCGGCGAGGGCTCGTCCCGTAGGGAAAGCGCCCGGCTAACCAGGCAGACCATCCTAGAAAAGGCCCTCGAACTATTCCGGCGGAAGGGGTTCGACGGCACGAGCCTAGTATCCATAGTCGAGGCCGCAGGCGTCTCCAAGGGCGCCTTCTATGCCCATTTCAAGTCAAAGTCGTGCCTTATCCCGGAGTATCTTGCCGCCCTCGACCTTGACTACCGGAAGTTCTACGCCGCTATGCCCGGTGAACGCGACGCTGCCGGCATGCTCATGGAGTATGCCGACGCCATAGCCCGCATCCTAGAGTCCCGTCTCGGGCCCGACCTCCTGCGCGTCGTATACCGCGCCGAGATAGAGAGAGATATACCCCTCGGACCCTTCGTGTCCCGGGACAGGGAACTCTACCAGGTCTTCCGCGACATCCTGGAAGCCGGCACGCGGGAAGGGCTCTTCAGGCCCGACATAGACATAGCCCTCGTCTCGGATCATCTCGTCATGTCGATTCGGGGCATGGTCTTCGAATGGTGCGCGCGAGGGCCCGATTTCGACCTGCGCTCCGAGCTGGCTTCGCACGTGGCGCTCATAGTCGACGGTATCCGCGCCGGCACGCGGGCGTATACTCCGGCGGCTAGCGCGCCTTCCCCTTAGGGGGCGCGAAGCGCGCGTTACGCCGATACGGTCGCCGCCGGCGGGAAGAACGAGGAGACCCCGGCCGAGCCGCGATAGGAATACTGGGCTACGCCTCGGGTATCGCCTGACGAGAAGCCGATCCCGAGCCGCTATACGCTCGTGCCGGTAGCGAAGGCCGGCATGCCTATTTATCGGGCCTGTGCCTTTCGAAACACCCGGGGCATATTCCGTGGCTGAACTCGGCCTTGGATCGCTCCTCGATATAAAGCTCGAGCGTATGCCAGGTATTTTCCTTGTCCCTGATCTTCTTGCAGTACGAGCATATCGGCAGGAGCCCTTCGAGCCTCTGGGCGCGCTTCTCGCTCTCCTCCGCCCTGGCCCTCATCCTATCGATCGCCATGGCCACGAGGCCGAGGCCCGCTAATACCTGGAATCCGACGAGGAAGCCGTAGGCGAGGTTCCGGAACGACTCGAATCGCAAGAAGGAGAATACTGTGATGTAGATACCCCAGGCGATGAGGCTCAGGCCGGATACCCACCGTCCGAAATCATGGTCCTTGGATTTCTCGCCTACGAGGATCGCTCCCGCGAAAATAAAGAGCATCGATCGGAGGAACCTGAGTAGTATCAGCGCTATTTGGGGATGCTTGACCATTAGCGCGATAGACCCCGTCCATGCCGCGAACCATAGGGCGACTGCGATAGCGTTCCAATGCTTGTACGCCCTGCCTGAGAACCGGTATACGCCGCATGCCATCAGCATGAAGCCCGATACGTGGAACATCTCCCCCGCGAGGAAGAATTGCCATGCCGCGATAGGGGCGCATGCCGACCAGCAGAAGAAACCGACGCTGTTCATGAAGAAGCTGGCGGCCCAATACCCTGGGCCTACCATTCCCTTGACCGACTGTCGAAGGAAGAGGAATCCAACTCCTATGCACGCGAATACCGCCGAATAGCCAGCGTTGCTCTCTAGTATGGAATTTACGAAGATAGTCATGCGCTAAACCGTACCCTCCGAGTAGTTTATTCCTGTCCATGACCTTTATCGCCGAAGAAATATCTTGTCTCCGCGAACGTACGACGGGTTCTGGGGCCTACAGCGAGTGTATTGATTTATTAGTGCAGGATCAATGATTCCTCGGATGATCCGTCCGGAGTACTAGGTGTAGCTCAGCTATGGGCTCCGGGCGAAGGAGCGCGGCCTTCGAGCGCGACTGCTGTAGCGTGCGTTTTTGCTTAGCGAGCGTTAACGAATCGTATTAAAACGAAAAGCCGCCCCCCCGGGAGGGGGACGGCTTTCATGTTTAATCGCTCCCGGTTGACCGGTACGCGAAGCGTATCCGGTCGAACCGGGAGCGCCGACCGCGGCCCTGGTCCGCGGTCGGCGATTTAGAACGGCCTGTCGGCCAGGTACTTATACTCTTTCCACTTCCTCTCGACGAGGGCCTTCTCCTTGGCCTCGAGCATGTCGGCACGCTCGGCGTCGGCCGCCCTGAGGGTGCGGAAGCGGATCTCGTTCGCCATGAAGGTCGAGACCTTATCCAGCTGCGGCTCCTTGGAGTCTATCTGGAAGGGGTTCTTCCCCTGGTCGACGAGCCTGGGGTCGTAGCGGAAGAGCGGCCAGATGCCGGACTCGACGAGGAGCTTCTGCTGGTCCATGCCCTTCTGCATGTCTATGCCGTGCATGGCGCAGTGGCTATAGGCGATGACGATGGACGGGCCGTCGTAGCTCTCCGCCTCGCGGATGGCCTTGAGGGTCTGGTTCATGTTGGCGCCCATAGCGACGTGGGCTACGTACACGTAGCCGTAGCTCATCGCTATCATCGGCAGGTCCTTCTTGCCTATGTCCTTGCCCGCCGCGGCGAACTTGGCTACCGCGCCGAAGGGCGTGGCCTTGGACATCTGGCCTCCGGTGTTGGAGTAGACCTCGGTATCCATCACGAGGATGTTCACGTTGCGGCCGGAGGCGATGACGTGGTCGAGGCCGCCGAAGCCGATGTCGTAGGCCCATCCGTCGCCGCCCAGGATCCAGACGGAGCGCTTGATCAGGTGGTCCGCGACGTTGACGAGCTCCTTGGCCCATCCGTCCTTCTTGCCGGCGAGGGCCTTCTTGAGCTCGGCGACGTCGGCGCGCTGCGCCTCGATGGCGGGGTCGTCGGCCTGGGCGTTGGCCAGGAGCCTGTCGGCCAGGGCGCCGATGGCCGCCTTGTTAGCCGCGACCAGCTCGCGGGCGTACTCGGCCATCTTGTCGGCGTTCAGCCTCATGCCCATGCCGAACTCGGCGGCGTCCTCGAAGAGGCTGTTGGACCAGGCCGGTCCTCGGCCGTCGTTGCGGGTCGTGTACGGCGTGGTGGGCAGGTTGCCGCCGTAGATCGACGAGCAGCCGGTGGCGTTGGCTATCACGGCGCGGTCGCCGAACAGCTGGGACATCATCTTGATGTACGGCGTCTCGCCGCAGCCGGCGCAGGCGCCCGAGAACTCGAAGAGCGGCTTCTGCATCGCCACGCCCTTGATGGTGCCGAGGTTCAGGTTCGGCGTCTCGGGGATGGCCTGGAAGAAGGACCAGTTCTTCTTCTCCTCCTCGCGGACGGTAGGCTGGTCGACGAAGTTGATGGCCTTGCGTCCCTCTACGGCCTTGTCCTTGACCGGGCAGATGTTGATGCAGGCGCCGCAGCCGGTGCAGTCCTCGGGGGCGATCTGTAGGGTGGCCTTCATGCCCTCGAATTCCTTGCCCTTGGCGTCGGCGCTCTTGAACGTGGACGGGGCTCCCTTGAGGGCCTCGGGCTTGTAGGCCTTGAGGCGTATGACGGCGTGCGGGCAGACGACGGTGCACTGGCCGCACTGGATGCAGAGCGACTCGTCCCAGGCGGGGATCTTCTCGGCTATGTTGCGCTTCTCGTACTTGGTGGTGCCGGTGGGGAAGGTGCCGTCAGCGGGCATCTGGCTGGTCTTGATCTTGTCGCCGCGGAGCGCGATGAGCTCGCCCAGGACTTCCTTGACGAACTTGGGGGCGTCGGCGGGCACGGGCGCGAGCATCGCGTGCTTGCTGGAAGCGGCCTGGGGATACTTGACCTCGTGGGTGGCGGACAGCGCGAGGTCGATGGCCTCGATGTTCTTGGCCACGACGTCGGCGCCCTTGCGGCTGTAGGTCTTCTCCGCGTACTCCTTGATAAGCTTGACCGCGTCGCCCTCGGGGAGGACGCCGGAGATCTTGAAGAAGGCGGTCTGCATGACGGTGTTGACGCGCCCGCCCATGCCGGCCTTCTCGGCGATCGCCATGCCGTCTATGACGTAGAACTTGATCTTCTTCTCGATGATGCGCTTCTGCACCTCGAGGGGAAGCTCGTCCCAGACCTTGTCCGCGGGGTAGGGGCTGTTGAGGAGGAACTTGCCGCCGTCCTTGCATCCGGCGATTATGTCCAGCTTCTCCATGAAGCTGAACTTGTGGCACGCCACGAAGTCGGCCTTGGGGATGTTGTACGGCTTCTGTATGACCTTGGGGCCGAAGCGGAGGTGGCTGATGGTATAGGTGCCGGCCTTCTTGGAGTCGTAGACGAAGTAGCCCTGGGCGTAGTTGCTGGTCTCGTCGCCGATGATCTTGATGGAGTTCTTGTTGGCTCCGACGGTACCGTCCGAGCCCAGCCCGTAGAACACGCACTCCACGGTGCCTTCCGCGTCGAGGCTGAAGTGCTCGTCCCAGGCGAGGGTGCCGTTCGTCACGTCGTCGTAGACGCCCAGCACGAAGTCGTTCTTGGGAACGTCGTTCTTGAGGTCGTCGAGGGCCGCCTTGACCATGGACGGTAGGAATTCGCAGGAGCCAAGTCCGTAGCGGCCGCCGACTACCTTGGGCCAGGACTTGAACTGGGCCTTGCCGGTCTCCATGGCCTCGCCGATGGCGGTGCGGACGTCCTCGTACAGGGGCTCGCCGATGGAGCCGGGCTCCTTGGTGCGGTCGAGGACGGATATCTTCTTGACGGTCGCGGGGAGGGCGGCCATGAAGTGCTCGACGGAGAAGGGGCGGTACAGGCGGACGATGAGCGCGCCGACCTTCTCGCCCTTCTTGACGAGGTAGTTGACGGTCTCGGTAACGGTGTCGGCGCCGGAGCCCATGACGATCACGACGCGGTCGGCGTCGGGGGCGCCGATGTAGTCGAAGAGGTGGTACTGGCGGCCCGTGAAGCCGGCGAGCTTGTCCATGTACTTCTGCACGATCGCCGGGGTGGCGTCGTAGTACTTGTTGACGGCCTCGCGGCCGGTGAAGTAGACGTCGGGGTTCTGGCTGGTACCGCGGATGGCCGGCTTCTCGGGGTTGAGGCCGCGGGCGCGGTGGGCGCGGACTAGCTCCTCGTCGATCATCTGCTTCATGACCTCGTAGGATATCTCCTCCACCTTCTGGACCTCATGGGAGGTGCGGAAGCCGTCGAAGAAGTGCAGGAAGGGCACGCGGGCCTCGAGGGTGGCGGCGTGGGCGATCAGGGCCATGTCCATGACTTCCTGGACGCTGGCGGCGCCGAGCATCGCCCAGCCGGTCTGGCGGGCGGCCATGATGTCCTGGTGGTCGCCGAAGATCGACAGCGAGCTGGCGGCGACGGCGCGGGCCGCTATATGAAAGACCGCGGAGGTGCACTCGCCGGCGATCTTGTACATGTTGGGGATCATCAGGAGGAGACCCTGGCTGGCGGTAAAGGTCGTGGTCAGCGCTCCGGTGGTCAGCGCTCCGTGCACGGCGCCCGCGGCTCCTGCCTCTGACTGCATCTCTACGACCTGGGGAACCGTACCGAACAGGTTCTTCCGGCCCTGGGCCGAGAACTCGTCGGAAAGCTCTCCCATCGGGGACGACGGGGTGATCGGGTAGATCGCGATTACCTCGGAGCACGCGTGAGCGACGTGGGCGGCGGCGGTGTTGCCGTCGATCATTACCATGTTCTTCGTATTAGCCATACGGGTTCCTTTGGAAAGTAGTTGTTCCTGCGCGGCGCGGTTTTCGAACGTGTGCCGAGTAGAGAGGATGCGCGTTGCTGTGAACGTGTATATAGTAGGATTTTTCACGATTTTGCGCAAGGGTTCTAGGGCGCAACGAAGAGAGGGGGTATTGCCATCCGCTTCCCGCTCATCATCGAGAGCCGGCCGGTAGAATCCGGTTGACAACCTGCTTGGCCGGATCTACTATCCGTGGCGCTATTAAAATCATTTTATGGAGGATCTATGAAAAAGGCGCTTCAGACCCTGGCTCTCGTTCTCGTCGTACTGGGTTTCGTCGGTTGCAGTACCGTTCGACCCTTCACCGCTACGTCTAACTCTATCGGTCAGAAGACCGGAGAGGCCTCAGTCTTCTACCTCTTCGGGTACCTGCCCCTGGGAGACGCCGATGCCGGTATCGTAGCCGCCGCCAAGAACGGCGGGATCAAGACGATCTCCGTCGTTGATCAGAAGGTCGCCGTTGGATTTTTCGGTACGACCGTTACTACCATCGTGAACGGTAACTGATATACCTATCTAAACGCGTAGACGCCCTTCTCGCTAGAGGAGGGCGTCGTTTATTAAGGATCTATGAAAGCATCGCCGCGTCGTTCCTCGCTTCCTATCGCGATTAGCTCGTTTTTCGTACTCGTATGCTCGGGCTGCTCGACCGTTATTCCCATGCAGCTGTATATGGTCGATGGCTACAGGACTCAATACTACATTCCGGAGAGCGTCTCGAGGTCCGGCTCCAGCGAGTTGTCGGTCGCGGTCACGTTCCGTGATGATCCCTCTATCGAAGAGGCCGTATCCATTAACTACAGCGTCTTCCTGCCGGATAGGGATATAAAGGTTCCTATACGGGAGAGCCTCGTCTCCGCATCGGGAAAGACGATCGAGTTGGGGCGGATCTCATTGCTATACCGGGAGATCCGCAAGGATATTGGAATAGTCAGGATTTCATCCACCATGACTCGGGCCGCGTTCATCGAGCTTCTAGGCGACGGGTTGGATGCTTTCTTGATTCAGTACCAGGACGGCGCGGTCCTCCGCTTCATCGCCCCCGAACGGCTCAAAGAGGACTTACGGTCGATCGCTCTCTATTTATACGACTAGTCAGGCAATTATAAACCAGTAAAATACCTTATCACGATCGGCTCATGTAGCATTCCCTATACGCTGATCGCCCGCTCTCCGTTCGAGTCGATCGCGCCTTCCGTCGATCGCGCCGACGCGATCAGCGATCTGAGTAGAGCCCCCGTCCTGAGCCTCATAATAATACCGGCTCGAGCCGAATCGAGACGATTACCCTGGCCGAGGCTTGCCGTACACTTTTTTGTATTGCTACTTGATATCGATACAAATAGTATGATATCAAGTATTCAACGCGGCGACGGAGGCGCGGTACAGCTTCTCGAGTCCCTCGTTCGTGTCCTTGGATAGGAATTCGGGCCGCCACTCGGTCTCGGCGAGGGAGTCGCTAATCGTGAAGCAAGCGGCCATGGGCGCCTCTCGGTAGCGGGCGACGGCGAAGAGGGCCGAGGCCTCCATCTCAACGGTGATCGCTCCCTTGGCGGCGACGGAGTCGAGCTCCCCCTTGGTCTCCCGGTAGATCGCGTCCGTGGTCCAGCTAAGCCCCGGGCGGTACGGCACGCCGGCGGAGTCGAAGGCCTCGCCCAGGGCGTTCGATAGAGTCTCGTCGGGGAGGGCGGGCCCTCCGCCGGGGACGTAGTGGTAGGAGACGCCCTCGTCGCGCAGGGCGCCGGAGCATAGGACTATGGCCCCGGGGAAGAGGCCCTTGACCAGCCCGCCGGCGGTGCCTATGGAGACGAACGAGCCGACGCCGTAGGCGATGAGCTCCTCGAGCATGACGGCGGCGGCCGGCGCCCCGACCCCGAAGCGGCCCACGATGGCTACCCGGCCGCCGGTCTCCTCGAGGTAGGCCATGTGGGGCTTGAAGTATCCTGAGTGGAAGCGGACGGGGTGGTTCTTGACGACGTAGTCGAAGAGGCTCTTTTGGTACGAGAGTATGACGGCCTCGGGGGCCCGCTCCTCGTCGCTGATATGGCCGCACTTCCTCATGTACTCGAGGAAGTCCTGCGGCTTGAATATCGAGGGCTCGCGGTATTTATCGGGATTGAGAGGAAGGGGCATAGATTCTCCTGTGCCCCCATTCTAGCGGAGGCCGGCGCGTAAGGCAACATCGCGCGCCGGGGACGACGAATGTTGCGTTATCCGACGCTTCGGGGCATACTGCTTGGAAGGCAACGAGACGAGTATTCTTCATATATATGATTGGAGGAATGGTGAACAAGATCATATCGAAGTCGCGCCTGTCCGACGAGGTGTTCCGCGTCGAGATAGAGGCGCCTCATATCGCCAAGGAGCGCAAGGCGGGTCAGTTCGTCATAGTGCAGACCGACGTGGAATGGGGAGAGCGAGTGCCGCTGACCATAGCCGACGCCGATCCTCACCGAGGCACGATTACGCTAATATTCCAGACCGTCGGCGTCAGTACGCACAGGCTCGCCGAGCTTAACGCGGGCGACTCGATAGAGGCCGTGCTGGGCCCCCTGGGGAACCCGACCCATATCGAGCGCTTCGGGCGCGCCGTCTGCGTCGGCGGCGGCATCGGCGTGGCGCCTATGTTCCCCATCGCCCAGGCGCTCAAGAAGGCCGGCAACCACCTGACGGTGATCGTCGGCGCGCGTACCCGGGACCTCGTCATACTCGAGGAGGAGATGCGCGCCGTCGCGGACGAGCTCATAGTCGTCACCGACGACGGCAGCTACGGCCGCAAGGCCCTCGTCACCGAGCCGCTCAAGGAGCTGTGCCAGTCAGGGGCGCGGCCAGACATAGTCGTGGCCATAGGACCGCCCGTGATGATGAAATTCTGCGCCGAGACCACGAGGCCCTTCGGCGTCAAGACGCTCGCCTCGCTCAACACCATCATGATCGACGGCACGGGCATGTGCGGCGGCTGCCGCGTCTCGGTGGGCGGCAAGACCCGTTTCGTCTGCGTGGACGGCCCCGAGTTCGACGCGCACGAGGTGGACTGGGACGGCATGATGCTTCGCCTGCGCGCGTACAAGCCGCTGGAGGACGAGGCGCATAAGGCGCTGCACGAGAGCGGCCAGTGCAGGCTGACCGCCATGGCCGACGCGGCCAAGGTCGCCGAGGATAAGGCTAAGGCCGGAGGGGCGGTATGAACGGAGCGACGGGCGCGGAGATGGCCTCGAGGGCCAAGGAGTCGCTTGCCGGGCTCGAGGGCAAGGACCTGACTAACAGGGACAGGATGGCGCTGCCGGTCCAGGACATGCCCTGCCAGGAGGCGGCCGAGAGGGCGCGCAACATGGACGAGGTAGCCCTCGGCTATACCGAGGCCCAGGCCCGCGTCGAGGCGGCGCGCTGCCTGCAGTGCAAGAACGCGCCGTGCGTCGCCGGCTGCCCCGTATCCATCGATATCCCGGGCTTCATAGGCCTCGTGGCCAAGGGCGACTACCGCGGAGCGGCCGACGTCATCAGGAAGACCAACCTCCTCCCGGCCATATGCGGCAGGGTCTGTCCCCAGGAGAAGCAGTGCCAGGCCCCGTGCACGCTTGGCAAGGCGCTCAAGGGCGTGGACAAGGCCGTGCAGATAGGCAGGATCGAGCGCTTCGTGGCCGACCGCGAGCGCGCGGCCGGCGGGGCGCCCATGCCCCGCGTCGCGCCTCCCTCGGGCAAGAAGGTCGCGGTCATAGGCGCCGGCCCCGCCGGCCTGACCGTAGCCGCCGACGTCCGTCGCGAGGGCCACGAGGTCGTCATATTCGAGGCCTTCCAGAAGCCCGGCGGCGTCATGGTCTACGGTATACCCGAGTTCCGCCTTCCCAAGGCGATAGTGCGCGAGGAGGCCGAGAAGCTCGAGCGCATGGGCGTCCGGTTCGAGCTCAACACCCTCGTAGGCAGGACCCGGCCCCTGGCCGCCCTGCTCCAGGAGGACGGTTTCGACGCGGCCTTCGTGGGCGTCGGGGCCGGCCTGCCAAAGTTCATGGACATCCCGGGGGAGAACCTCGTCGGAGTATTCAGCGCCAACGAGTACCTGACGCGATCTAACCTGATGCGCGCCTGGGACAAGGAACGGGCCGTCACGCCAATCTACCCGTCCAAGCGGGTAGCGGTGCTCGGCGGCGGCAACGTCGCGATGGACTCGGCCCGCATGGCCCTGCGCCTCGGGGCCGACGAGGTGCACGTGCTGTACCGCCGTACCCGCGAGGAGATGCCGGCACGGGCCGAAGAAGTCGAGCACGCCATCGAGGAAGGCATCGTTTTCGATTTCCTAGCGAGCCCCACCGAGGTGCTCGGCGACGGCAAGGGCGTCGTGACCGGCCTCCGCGTCATGTCGTATAGACTCGGCGAGCCCGACCCGTCCGGCAGGCGTAGCCCTGTCGCTATCGAGGGCTCGGAGCACGACGTGCCGTACGATACGGTGATAGTCGCGGTAGGCAACGAGTCCAACCCCCTGCTGGCCAAGACGACCCCGGGCCTCGCGGTGGACAAGAAGGGCCACGTGCTCGTCGACGCCAACCAGAAAACCGCGCTGGACGGGGTCTGGGCCGGCGGCGACATAGTCCTCGGCGCCGCGACCGTAATATTAGCGATGGGCGAGGGGCGGCGGGCGGCAGCCGCCATTAACGAGTACTTAAAGGAGAACTAAGCCCCGAGCCCATCGGATGGGCGACGTACACGCCGCTTCCAGCGGCGACTACAATAATTTTCCTTGCTCGTTAGCGAGCGACGCGAGCGTCGGGCCGGCGGGCGGCCGCCGCCATTAACGAGTACTTAAAGGAGAACTAAGCCCCGAGCCCATCGGAGTAAGCGTTCCGGGATGCCGGGGGCCATTGATCCGAATCTTCGCTTCGGCCATAATAGGGTCGAGGATCGCGACGCGGCGCGTCGAGGTCTTCGACCTTTTTCCTTCTAACGGGAGCCTTTCGATGCGATCCAAAGCCTTTATATTCGCCGCCCTCGCGTTGGTGTCCATGGTGTTCGCGCCTTATTCCTGGGCGCAGGATCAAGTAGACGCGGATGTCGACCCCTCCCAGACGCCTCCCGCCATCGCGGTTCCCGACGCCCCAGCGGCCCAGGCGGCGGTAGTCCCCAAGGCCGATGCGCTCCTGTACTATAAGCAGGGACGCGACTTGGAGGCCGCGGGCAAGAGCGCCGAGGCCGCCGCGAAGTACCGCGAATCGGTCGCTATATGCGATCGCGAGCTCAAGGCGGATCCTACTCGCATGGACGCCCATACGGTCAAGTGCTGGAGCAACTTCAGGCTCGCCAAGTACCGGGACGTCGTCGACCTCGGAGCAGCCGCGCTCAAGATCAAATTCGACGCGCGCATAGTCGAGGTGATGGGCGAGGCCTATTTCCACCTGAGCGACGACGCGAGCTCCATACGGTACTTGCAGCGCTATATCGATAACGTGGGCGAGTACGGCGATCGCGTCCCGACGGCCTATTTCTATATGGCGGAGAGCTTCGTCCGCCAGAGGCGGCTCGATCACGCCGATATCGCCTATAGCCTGGCCGTATACCGCGAGCCGGGGATAGCCCGCTGGTGGTACCGCCACGCCGCCCTCGTGGAGGCGCTCGGAGAGTACCAGCGCGCGCTCGACCTGTACGGCAAGGCCCTGAGGCTGAGCCCCGGGATGGCCGAGGCGGTCGCCGGGCAGTCCCGCGTAAAGGCCCGGCTGTAGCTACGGCGGTCCGCGGCTACGGCCGTCCTCGGCTACAGCAGGCTGACTGGATCCGGGTCAATTTCCACGTAGACGGCCCCGGGGGCCTTCCAGCCGGCCAGGGCCGCCGCGAGCGCCGAGCGCGCCGGGGCCGGGTCGGCCGATCGCAGTATTATCTGCCAGCGAGCGTTGCCCGCGACGACGGCGATAGGGCATTCCGCCGGGCCGAGCACGTCGACCGCGCCGCCCTGGGCCGCGTGGGCGACCCGGCCCGCGAGCTCGGCGGCCGACGACTTCGCCTGGCCCGCGTCCTTGGACCGTACCGTTACGCGTAAGAGCCTCGAGTAGGGCGGGAAGCCTAGTTCCCTGCGCACGGCCAGCTCGTCCCCGTAGAAGCCGGCCGCGTCATGGGCCGCGGCCCTGGCGAGTACGGGGCTCGTCGGCCTATAGGTCTGGACTATCACCCTGCCGCCCTTGACGAAGCGTCCCGCCCGCCCGGCGACCTGCGTCACCAGCCCGAAGGCGCGCTCCGCCGCCCTGAAGTCGGGCAGGTTCAGGGTGGTGTCTGCGAGTATGACGCCGACGAGGCGCACTCCCGGGAAGTTGAGCCCCTTGGCGACCATCTGCGTGCCTAGGAGGGCGTCTATCTTGCCGTCCCTGAAGTCGTCGAGGGTACGCTCGAGCACGCCCTTGCGGCTCGTCGCGTCGGCGTCAAGCCTCGCTATCGTCATATCCGGGAAGAGGCGCGCCGCCTCTTCCTCGACGCGCTCCGTGCCGAAGCCGGCCCAGCCGGTGTCGAGGGACCCGCATTCGGGGCAGGACGACGGGGGAGCGGCCTGGTAGCCGCAGTAGTGGCAGACGAGGCGGGCCCGCTCCTTATGGTAGGTCATGCCCACGGAGCAGTGCCTGCACTTGAGCTCGGCCCCGCAGGTCTTGCAGCTCCAGAAGTACGAGAAGCCTCGGCGGTTGAGGAACAGTATCGACTGCCCGCCCTCCTTCTTCACCGCGCGCACCGCCTCGATGAGCCGCTTGGAGAGGGCTCCTTCCTCGACGCGCATGTCGACGATCTCCACGGACGGCATGTCGCCTCCCGCGAGGCGCCTCGACAGGGACAGCCGCTCGATGCCGCCTTCCGTCATCAGGCGCCACGATTCGACGCTCGGGGTGGCCGATCCCATCACGAGCCTGGCGCCCTCGGAGGCGGCGCGGCGCATCGCCACCTGCCTCGCGTGGTACCGAGGGGAGGAGCCGGACTTGTAGGAGCCCTCGTGCTCCTCGTCGAGCACGACGAGGCCGAGATCCTTGACAGGCGCGAAGACGGCGCTCCGGGCGCCTACGACGACCCTGGCCTCGCCGCGCAGCACGCGCCGCCACTCGGCGAGCTTCTTAGGGGCGGTCAGGCCGGAGTGGATGACCGAGCAGAGGTCCCCGAAGCGGTTCCTGACGGCGTCCTCGACCTGGCGGGTCAGCGCTATCTCGGGCACGAGGTAGATGACGCCCCGGCCCTCCGCGAGGGTCGCCTCGGCGGCCTCGAGGAAGACCTCCGTCTTGCCCGTGCCCGTCGGCCCGTAGAGGTACCACCGGCCCGCCCGCTTCGAGAGCACGGCCGCGAGCGCCGCCTGTTGCTCGTCCGACGGCGAGAGGGGCGCCGTCGCTATGCGCACGTCGTCGAACGAGCCGGAGTCGGCCCCTCCCTGGGCGCCGGCCTTCCTGCGGCCCTCGCGCTCGGCCGAGGGCATCATCGCCGACAGCGCCTCCCCGAGCGAGCAGAAGTACATGCCCGCGAGCCAGGAGGCGAGGGCCAGGGTCTCGGGTCCGAACAGCGGCTCGGCGTCGACCAGCCTCAGGTACGGCTTGACGAGGGACGGGTCGAAGTCGACCTCGTCGCCCGTCGCGACGACCCAGCCCGTCGCCGTCCGGCGGCCGAGGCTCGCCTCCACGCGGGAGCCGACGGGGGCGTCGAGCCCGTCGGGATTGCGGTAGCTCCACTGCCTGTCGACGGGGACGTCGAAGGCTACCGAGACGTAGGCCGGCAAGGGTCCTATCGCCCCTGGCCGTCGAGCACCGCGCGAAGGAGCTTGAGATCCTCCCAGGCGGGGCGCTTGAGGCTCTCGTCGCGGAGCAGGGCGCTAGGATGGTATGTAGCGACCAGGGGTATCCCGCGGAAATCGTAGACCTTGCCTCGGAGCCTGCCTATGCCGTCCTTGACGCCCAGCAGGGATTGCGACGGGATTCGGCCCGCGGCGAGTATGGCCTTGGGCCTGAGGAGGGCTATCTGCCTATCGAGGAAGGGCATGCACGCCGATTGCTCGTCCGGGGCTGGGTCCCGGTTCATGGGAGGCCTGCACTTGACTATGTTGCCGATGAAGCAGTTGTCCTCCCGCGAGAGGCCTATCGACGACAGCATCCTGTCGAGGAGCTGGCCCGCGGGGCCGACGAAGGGCAGGCCCGTCCTGTCCTCCTCCGCGCCGGGGCCCTCGCCTATCACCATCACGAGGGGCCGCTCGGGGCCCTGGCCGGGCACGGACCGCGTCCTGCCCGCGGCCAGCCTGCACGCGAGGCACCTGGCCGCCTCGGCCGCGATGGCGGGGAGGCTGTCGTCGCCGGGAACGGCCGCGGAGCGCCTCGCGGTCCCGCTCGCCGGCCTCGCCCCCGCCTGGCCCGCCGCCGGAACAGGCGGCTGAGTATCCGTGTTCTGCGAAGCGGGCGGCTGGTCCGTCTCGCCGAGGCCGAGGGCCTGCTCGGCGAACTCTGGCGCCGGGCGGCCGCTCCTGAACCCGTCGGAGAGCGCGTCCTCGATGAGGGCGAGGGCCTCGTAGGCAGCCCGCCTATCGTCCGTCGCCCGCCTGTCGTCCGTGGCCATGCGCGTCACGCCCTCTCGGCCATGAGGGTTCGAAGTTCCATTGAGATGTCCCTGGCGTTCCTGGCCGCCGCCTTGCCGAAGAGCTCGTACGCGGCGCGGCCTACGCGCGGCTCGGCCTCGCAGGCGGCCTTGAGGAGGGGGCCGTCGAAGCGGAGGACGAGGGACCGTTCCCTGGCCACCGCGTTCATGTCCCTCCGGGCGCCGTCGAGGAAGGCGTATACCCCGAAGAACGCCCCCGACCTGAGGACTATCAGCTCCGGGTCCGTCGCTCGGCGCCCCCCGCCCGAGCCCGGGAGGGAAGCGCGGATGGCGACGAGCCCCGAGACTATGAAATAGACGTCGTAGCTATCCTCGTCCTGCTCGTAGACGACCGCGCCCTCGGCGAGGCTCATCAGCGTCGCGGCCGAGGCCAGGGCCGCGACCCCGGGCTCGTCGAGCCCGCCGAAGCCGCGTATCCCGCGCACTATATCCGCTATGTCGGAATCCGCGTTCATGGGCGATCCTCCCGTATGCCGTCTATCGAATTCTCTATGTCGCCGTAGCCCCTGACCGAGAGGAAGTTGGCGACCAGATCGGGATCCCCGAGGCGGGACTTCTCGTCCTCGAGCAGCTTGCGCGCGATGACCGCGCTCTTGCGCGCCGAGTCGCCGGCCTGGAGGCGGCTTGCGTAATAGTAGTATATGATTGCGTCCTTATTCGGCAATAGGAGCCCCGTGGAGAAGAAGTAGGACGCCTCGGAGAGGAAGAACCTGGCTTCCTCGTCGTCGCCCCTGCCCGAGGCTATCTGCACGAGCAGCATCAGGGCCGTGAACGTGGGATAGTAGCACGAATGCCTGAGCCCGAGCACGAGCGCGTCCCTGGCCGCCGCCTCGGCCTTGCGTAGGTTCCCGGCGACGTACTGGCAGAGGGCCAGCGTGCGCAGCGATTCCACCCGGTCGAAGTCGTTGCGCACCTTGTCGGCGTAGTACTCCGCCTGCATGAAGGCCTCGCGGGCCGTCTTGCCGTCGCCGAACAGGGTGGACGAGGCGGCGAGCATGGCCTGCGCCTGCGATACGCTGGAGTCGCTCAGGTCCCCGGCGTCCAGCAGGGTCTTGGCCGCCGGCGCGAGCCCCTGGAAGTCGCATAGCTGCCACAGTATCTTCAGCTTCAGGTCCAGGCCGAAGAACCTCGCCACGAGCAGGTCGTCGTCGCCGGAGCCGGGCGTGGCCGCGTCTATGGCGGCGAGGGCCCCCCGGTAGTCGCCCGAGAACAGCCGCGCCTCGGCGACGGTGCTCGAGTACTCGAAGTCGTCGCGGCCGGGTATGCCGGCGGTCTGCTCAACCAACGCCCTGGCCTCCTCGAAATTATTGCGCTGTATCTCGGCGAACGCTATATGGCGGATGACGTTCTGGACGCTCCTGGCGGCCATCCCGGCCCTGCGGTAATAATAGAGCGCCTTCTGCCCGGTGAACCTGGCCTTCTGGAACGAGGCCGACATGGAGTTATGGGCGCAGATCATATGGTAGGCGAAGCCCATGCATAGGTCGTCGCGCTCGGTCACCGCGATGCGCATGACTCTTTTAAGCTCCTCGTCAGCCTCGGCTATCTTGCCCGCGTTGAAGTAGAGGGCGCTCTTGGTGATCAGGAGCTGGACCGCCGCCTCGGGGGACGACCTCGAGAGCCGCTTATACAGCGCGTCGATGTAATCCAGGTACTCGTAGCCGTAGTTCCGGGCCGGGTCGGTGCGTATCGTCTCCGCCGCCTCCGCCCAGCGCTCGGACTTCATCAGGTGATAGAGTAGCCGCAGCCTGTTGCGCGCTACGTTGCCGAGCATGATATCGGCGACGACGCCGTGGAGGACCTTCTTGTTATGGTTCAGTATGCTCGCGTAGAGGGCCTTCTTGAAGACGTCCAGGGCGAACGAGTAGCGGCCGCAGCATTCGGCCAGCACGCCGTCTGCGACGAGCGTCTCTATCGCCCCCGCGACGAAGGCCGGATCCCCGCCTGCGGCCTCGTAGACGCGGGTCGCCTCCGCGGCGTCGAAGTTGAGCAGGAAGACCGACATCGACGTGGCGAAATTCCTCGTGCCGGGCTCGTAGCGGTCGAGGCTCGCTATGAACATGTTCTGGATAGTGCCCGGGAGGCTGGAGAGGTCCTTGTGCTTCTTGGCGAACAGGGCGTACTCGCGCACGAAGAGCGGGTTCCCCGACGACTGCGATAGCGCAGCCTCGAGTAGCCTGTCGGGAATCTCGGCCCAATGGGCCGTAGCGAGCGAGACTGACTCCTCTCGCGACAGCGGGCCTAGCCTGAGCGGCTTCAGCTCGGGGAAGGCGTCGCGCAGGGCCTGGGGCTGGTCGCGTCCCGCCATCAGCGTGAAGGGCTTGCGCTTGCCGTTCTTGAGGTAGTACGCGAGGAACTCCCGCGACTGCCTGTCCATGGCCTGCGCGTTGTCCACGAACAGGAAGGCCGAGTATACGGCTCTCGCGTGCCGCTCCATTATCGCCGAGAACACCGAGAAGAGCGACAGGACTATCTCGGTGTCCTTGGCCGGCGGGTCGTCCGGCGTCAGCAGGGCGGCAAAGCGCTCCGCGTGCATCGGCTCGATGCCGGGGAAGGCCGACAGGGTCGAGGCGATGGCCTGCGGTCCCGAGGCGAGATCCAGGCCGAAGTACTCGAGCACGAGGTCGACTATGACCGCGTAGCGGACGGGCCGGTATCGCTGGGCCCTGGCCGTCATCACCGGCGAGGCGAACTCGGGGAAGCGCGCGATCCTCTCCGCAAGGGCGTGGGCCAGCCGCGTCTTGCCGATGCCCGGCTCGCCGACGAGGTACAGGCCCGAGCGGGCCGCCGGGTCGTGCCTCACGTAGAGGCGTAGCAGCTCCTCGAGCTCGTCCTGCCGCCCTACGAAGGGGCTGTGGTCGCTCAGGCCGTTCTGGGCCGGCCCTAGGAGCTTCCACGCCGCGATCGAGTCCCTCGCGCCCTTGACCGAGAGCGCCAGGGGCCCCTCGAAATCGTAATCGCCCTCGCACCGTTCCTTGACCGCCTCTGACACCAGCACGCGGTCGGGGTCGGCGGCCGCTTGCAGGCGTTGGGCTATGGCCATGGGATGTCCCGTGACGACCTTGAACGCCCCCCGGTCGCCGGTGGCTATCAGGCCGGAGTGGACGCCTATCCTGAACGACAGCGTGGCGCCCCTCGGGGCCAGCTCGGTCTCCAGGGCCCTGTTGCGCTCGAGGAAGGCGAGGGCGGACTCCAGGGCGCGCTGGGGATCGTCCTCGTGAAGCTCGGGGACTCCGAACACGGCTACCAGCGCGTCCCCGATGTACTTCTCGACTACGCCCCCCCGCGAGACTATGATCTCCTCGAAGGCGCCGAAGAGGCGGCTCATCAGCGCGTCCATCTCCTCGGGGTCCATGCGCTCGGACAGAGAGGTGAAGCCTTGGAGGTCGGCGAAGAGTATGGTGGCGTCGCGACGCTCTCCCGACTTTATTGACGTATTCTTAGGCATCGCGCCTCCCGTCTAGCTCGGGCGCGCAGCGGCCGAGCGGGCGACGGCCTCGGCTACCCTGATGCCGTCTATGGCCGCCGACATGATGCCTCCCGCGTAGCCGGCTCCCTCGCCGCAGGGGAACAGGCCCCCGACCGACGATTCCAGGCTATCGCCCCGCGTTATGCGCACGGGGGACGAGGTCCTCGTCTCCACCCCGGAGAGGACCGCGTCGGGCCGCGCGAAGCCGCGTATCTTCCTGTCGAAGGCGGAGAAGGCCTCCTTGATCCCCGCCGAGGCGAAGGGCGGGAGGCAGGCGTTGAGGTCGGCCAGGGCGTACGCGCCGCGTACCTGGGGCACCACCGCGCCGAGGCATCCCGACGGCCTCCCCGCGACGAAATCCTCCAGGGCCTGGACTGGCAGGGCCGATCGGCCGCCGGTGCCGCCGGCCGCCTCTCGCGCGGCCTCCCAGGCGAGGGCTTCCCAGCGCCGCTGGAACGCCACCCCCTGGAGGACGCCGGCCGGGCTCCCGTCGTCGCCCCCGAAGTCCTCGGGGCGTACCGCCACGACTATGGCGGCGTTGGCGTTGGGGGCGTCCCGGGCGAAGTCGCTCATGCCGTTGCACGCCGATAGGCCCGCCTCCGAGCTGGCGTCGACGACGTAGCCGCCGGGGCACATGCAGAACGAGTAGACGCCCCGCCCGTCCGCGGCCCGGTGCGTCAGCTTGTAGTCGGCGGCGCCGAGCGCGGGGTGCCGCCACGCGTCCCCGAACTGGGCCCTGGCTATCATCTCCTGGGGGTGCTCTACGCGGAGGCCTATCGCGAAGGGCTTGCGCTCCATGGGCACGCCCTGGGCCGCGAGCTCCGCGAAGGTGTCCCTGGCGCTGTGGCCTATGGCTAGGACGACCGCGTCGGCGTCTATCCTCTCCCCGCCGGCTAGCACCACGCCGGCGACCCGCCCGCCCTCGAGGGCGAGCCGCTCGACGCGGGAACGGAAGCGTATCTCCCCTCCGAGGCCCTCTATCCTATCGCGGAGCCCCTTGACGACGGCTACGAGGTAGTCGGTGCCGATATGCGGCTTGGCGTCGTACAGTATCTCCGCGGGAGCGCCGGCGGCGACGAATTCCTTCAGTACCTTGAGCCCGCGCCCCTCCTCGTCCTTGCCCGACGAGCTGAGCTTGCCGTCCGAGTAGGTGCCGGCGCCGCCCTCGCCGAACTGCATGTTCGACTCGGCGTCCAGCTCGCCCCCGTTCCAGAACGACGACACGGCCTTGCCCCGGGCCTCGACGCCGTCCCCGCGCTCGAGGACGATGGGCCTATAGCCCGCCTCGGCGAGGGCGAGCGCGCAGAAGAGCCCGGCCGGGCCGGAGCCTACGACCACGGGCCTCCGCCCGTCGCGGACCCGGCCCCGGGGCCCCGCTTCGGGGAAGCGGTAGGGGATAGCCGGGGCCGCCTCCGCGGCCTTGCCCCCGAGGCTCCTCGAGGGGGACTCGAGCCCGG
>Ga0180008_1000379_pt1 | contig 40391 bp, 61 predicted proteins | sample MM_PW_MetaG_FD_121121 | JGI IMG/M metagenome (GOLD analysis project Ga0180008, IMG submission 121121) | Groundwater microbial communities from the Aspo Hard Rock Laboratory (HRL) deep subsurface site, Sweden - MM_PW_MetaG | ecosystem: Environmental > Aquatic > Deep subsurface > Groundwater... | reverse complement strand
CCTATGATCGCACGGACACACAACTGAAAAAATTTTAAAACGGACGTTTGTGTGTCCGTTTGTGTCCGCTTGCTTAAATTTTAACAAAAAACGTCCGTTTGTGTGTCCGCTGACGGGAAATTTTTTAAAAACGACAAAAGTTTTGTCCGTTTGGAGGGATTTTATGGACAAAAGACAAGAAAAGATATTTTTTGAGACTTTATATCAAGAGAGTGGTATAAAACGCAAACCCCCTTCTACTTTTTCTTCAGATTCTCAACGAAAAAGATATAGTCGTTTCGTAACTGCAAAAGAGGGTAAGCCGGGAGGAAGCTTAAAAAAAACAATAGCAGAAGTAAAAAAAACAGCAAAAAAAAGAGCAAAAAAAGAAGTACAAAAAGTAGAAATAAAAGCAGGAAAAACAATAGAACAGATTGAGCACGATCTATACAAAAGATACGAAGATTTGGAATATTTTCAGAAAGTTCTAATAAAAAGAAAGTACCTAGTAGCTCTAGGTTTTGAAGAGGCTACAGCTACACAGGAAAAAGCTTGTGATTCTTTGTGTAAAGCTTTTATTCCTTTTTTTGCACAAGAGAAGAAAGAAGGAAGAAAACGTTTTTCACCTGAAGATTATAAGGGATGTTTTAAAAGTTTGTTAGAGGAGTTAGAGGAAACAGGGGACATTAACATAGAAGAATTTAAGGAGTCTGAAGATGAACAAAATAGTTGAGCAATTTGTACAAATAAAGAATGAGCGAAATTACTCTTATAGGAAACTGAACCAGTTGACGTCTTTACCTTTTTCCACAATTAACGAGGTTATAAGAGAAAAACATATACCAAAAAAACAAACTCTTGAAAAAATAGAGCTATTTGTGTTAAGGACAAGGAGAGAAAAATGACTATCCTGTCCGAGATGAGTTATAACGAAATACTGTTACTAAAAAATCATTTCTTCAAAAAAGTAGGATATAAACCCCATAAATTTCAAAAACTGTTTCATATGTCTCCTTGTAGATTCAAAGCTCTTGTTGCCGGAAGTAGAGGAGGTAAGTCCATGGCTGCCGCTGCTGAAGCTGCTCCTTTACTTCTTATTCCCGGTGTGATCATTTGGTGTGTCTCTACTTGTTACAAATTGGCTGAAAAAGAATATAATTGGATTATGACCTTTGTAGGGAAATATGAGGTGCAAGATGGGACAAGACTAATTGATCATGCACATATATATTCACCTACAAAAGGAAGTAAGTCAATGGTATTTCCTTGGGGGTCTCAAGTTGTAACTTGTTCAACTCAAAAGATGAGCAATCTTCTAGGCGAAGAAATTGACGTATGTATACTAGGTGAGACTTCCCAGATACCTAGAGCAGTATGGAATAATGTATTGAGAGCTCGATTAGGAAGTAGAAATGGTTATGCTATTGCTCCCAGCACAGGAAACGATGACGATGGTCTATTAAAAGATTTTGCTGATAGAGGTTATAGCAAAGAAAAAGTGTGGGAGGATTGGGGTGTTTGGCAATTCAGGACGTGCGACAATCCAACTTTCTCAAAAGATGAATACGAAATTGCCCGGGCTGAACTAGACGAAAAAGTGTTTGCTGAACAATATGAAGGAAAATTCGTATCAAAAAGAGGTCGAGTATTTCCATCTTTCGACCAAAAAAGAATTATTTCAGAACTTCCAGAAAATTTTGATTCATTTCCTGTTATGGTTGGAGTTCATCATCAAAATAATGCTTTTAATAATCCTTTTACGGTTTCTTTTATCGCGAGAAATGTGGATAAAGAGGAATATATTGTATACGATGAAATACATGAAACGCAAGCTTCACCCGAAATTCTTTTACAAAAAGTAGCTGAAAAACTAAGAGGAAAAAGGTTAATTTTCGCTATCACGGACTATTTTAATCCTGCTTTACAGGATGTGCTAAAAGAAGTTTTCCCTAACGTAATGGTTAATGATGAGAAGAAATATACACAATCACATTGTATTGTTAGAAGGATTCAGGCATTGCAAACTGAGCTGAAGATTAGAGAAGATGGAGAGCCGAGACTTAAGGTTTTAGCTAGTTGTGAAAAACATATAGAGGAATTTATGAAATGCAAATGGCATTTTCCTAAATCTGAACAGTCTGAGATGGCAGAAACGGCCTTACCTACTACAAAATACATTTCTACACCTATGGCGGTAAGTTATGTCATTGCTTTTGCATGGATTGGCTCAGGTCGTGAAATATATGAAGCACAAAGAATAGTTTTACCTAAGAAAAACAGCTCAATTATATCTGAGATATCAAGACGGTATTAACCCCCGTCGAACGCTGAGAGCTTACAACCTGTAAGGAAAGAGTCAAAGCGTCGAACGCTATTTTATTTACGGGTTGATATCCTATAAAACAAAGTATATATTTAAGTTAGTTAGATATATAAATAAGTTGGAGTAAATAATGAAAACAGCCCTACTAAAAAAAATAGAACAGTTTGCAGAGTGTAGCCCAAAAAAAAGGGGGAGATCTGTAAATACTGAAAACATAAACGAGAAGAAAGAAGCTTCAAAAGGAAACCTGTGTGAACAAAAGAGGAAAAAAGATGGACAGATCTTGTATTACCGCACGACGAAAGGTAAAGTAAACGCAAAAGACCAAAAATCAAGACAAAAGAATCGAAGATCACAAGACCGAGAAAAAGCTCAATCTGCAAAAAAAACAAAATCAGAGATGAGGAAAGAAAGAATTAAAGAAAAAATGATCGCTGCTGCGGCAGGGGATCAGAATACACTAAAAAAAATTGAAACAAGTGAGATAAAAACAATAAAAGGTGTAAAAGAGCATCAAATGAGATCTCTTCTTGCAATAAGAGAAAAATATCAAGAATTACTAAAAAAGAACCCCTCCGGAAAAAGAAATCAAAAAGATAAAGAAACAATAAAAAATCTTGAACAAGATAGGGATTACCTCGATAAAAAAGTTGAAGCACAAGAAAAGGATATAGCAACTCTACAAGATAGAGTTAGAGATCTGATCAAAGAAATATCAGCTTTGTCAGTAGCACCGAAACAAAGCAAGCCCGTGGAAAAAACAGCTGATTTCAAAGTTGAAAGTGTGGGGGATAATGATCAATCACATAATACAAACTATTCTCAAAAGCTTGAAAAGACTAACGAGACATTAAGAGATTATTATATTAGTACTTATATGAACCATCACGGGCTATTAAACCTCAAAGGGGCGTTAGATCACCTTGAGGAGCAAACAGGGCAGAGTCGAGAAGAAATAAAAAATCAACTATTAGAGCTTAAGAATAACGGCGACATATCTTTAAATGAAGCAAATAATATTTATAATTTAAAAGAAGAAAATATTATACGTGATTTTAGAAGGAGCTATTTCGCTTTAAAAATTAACGATCTCATAGAGTTTTAATTTAGGAAATCAGCATGGAAAAAGCTCTACTAAAAAAAATACAACAGTTTGCGGAATGTAACCCGAAAAAAAGAGGTCGGTCTGTAAATACTGAAAATATAAATGAGAAGAAAGAAGCTTCAAAAGGAAATCTCTGTGAACAAAAGAGGAAAAAAGATGGGCAAATTTTGTATTACCGTACAGGAACAGGTAAAAAAAGAGCTTCTTTAAGTAAGATCAGGAAAAGAAGTTTACGTGCAAAAAGAGCAACTGAAAATAAGAGAGAACAAGCACAAAAAAAACAAGCAAAAGCACAGAATTATGAAGCAAAGAGTATACAAACAGCTCTACAAAATAAGAGCTTTCGACGTTTTTTAGCTGAAAACCTAGAAAACAAAAGTTATCAGCGTTCTCTAGTTGAAAGACACCAAGGCTTACAAAGAGAACTCGAAAAACTGGAAAAAGAAATTGCAGAATTAAAAGGTAAAGGAGTAGAGAAGCAAAAACGTGAGAAAGCAGAAGTGAAAAAGGGAACAAGAAAAGGAGCAACGATAGCGGCAAAAAACGCAAACGGCGGAATGACAATTGTAGTACAAGGTGAGCATAAGAGTATATCAGATAAAGCTCCGAAAGAGAAACTTCTGGAAAAAGAACATTATGTTGAAGTAAATGGGGATAAGAGAAAAGAAAAAGTATATGTCGCAAAAATAACAGGAACAGACCCAAAATTTGGGCTAAAAAGGGAGTTTGTATCCTTACCCTCTTCAGGCGGCACTATTTCAGGGCGAATAAGTCTTAAAGATGGCGATATAATTGAGCTTGCGGGTGGCGGTTCATGGAAGAATAAGTTTGTTCGATACCAAAAAGTAATAGACGGAAAACTGAAATATATAAATGCTAAAAAAGATGGGAGTTTAGAATATTCAGAAGAGGAAAGCAGAGTTAATCTAGCCGACACAAGGCACGTATTAAAATCTCTCAGCAAAAAAGGTGAATAATGAAAACTACCCTGCTAAAAAAGATAGAACAGTTTGCAGAATGTAACCCAAAAAAAAGGGGGAGATCTGTAAATACTGAAAACATAAATGAGAAGAAAGAAGCTTCAAAAGGAAACCTGTGTGAACAAAAGAGAAAAAAAGACGAACAAATTTTATATTACCGTACAACAAAAGGCAAGGTAAATGCAAAAGATCAAAAAGCAAGGCAAAAGAACCGAAGATCACAAGACCGAGAAAAAGCTCAATCTGCAAAAAAAACAAAATCAGAGATGAGGGAAAAAGAAACAAACTTAAAGAAATCACTGAAGCAAGATAAATTAATCAAATTAGCTTCTAAAGATAAAGATATTATAAAAGAGATTAAAGCGGGAGTGATCAAAACGATAAAAGGAATACAGGCAGCTAGAGAATCAAAATTGGTTCGGGAAATATTATCCCTAAAGGCTGAATTGAAAAAGATAAAATTGCAAGGAAATAAAGCTGTCTTGATAGAAGAAAAAAGTAAAAGTAAAGTAGATTATAACAAGATTGTTCCTGCAATGGAAAAAACATATAAAGAACTCGTATCGCACAAACATCTATCTCACGTATTAACTTTTTCTGAGTTTTATGATGGCCTAAGAGAAGATTTTCCAACACTTTCTATTTCAAATTTCAAAGAATTGCTACAAAAACTTTGTGATGATGAAATAGTTGATCTTCATTCAATTGATAGTAAAGGAAGGCTAGAAGACAACGAATTCTATATACACACATCTTTAGGAGAATTAAATTATGTCTCCTGGAGATAAAAGTTTAAGCATAGAAGAACTTAAAGAAAAGAAACCTGCAAATATACAGTTTGTAACAAATTATATAACTGTGTTAAGGCAGAAAATAGGGTTATATTTACCCTTTATTCCGGAACAATCAGAGGCGGAAGACTTTTTTGAAATTATAGAAAATGACGCAGCAGTTAGTCATGCTTTAAATATTGTATCGCTAATGAGTGCAGGTGAATTCTTCGAATTGGCAACGCAAAACGAACAATTAACTAAAATTATAATTAAAGGGCTGTCTTATATAAGAAGATTTACACACGCACGTAAAAGCATGATACAAAAAGCATTTCTGTACGGTTTATCTATACAGAAAAAAAATTGGAAAAAAGTTGTATGGAGGAACTTCCCCGGTTTAGTTTGGGAAGTTCCTACATCTCTTTTAGAAGTAGACGTAAGACGAACCCGAATTGAAAGAAATGTGTCCGATAAAACGAATATATGGTGGTCGATTTATGATGCTGAAACAGACAGATATATAAAGATTGAAGACAGAAATATTAATCCTTTTGCTCCTGTTGCTATACAGGATTATATATGGACGGAATACGAACGTGAGGAGATGAGCCCCTACAAGAAAGGGGTTGGCGAAATATTATATCTGCTTGTCTACATAAAAAATAGAGCTATCCAAGCTTGGTCTGAACTGTCTGAGAAATGGGGACAACCTTTTTTAATCGGGCAGATAAAAACGGCTATGTTAGCTTATAATGCAGCAGCAAAAGCAGGTTCAGGCATGGGCGATGCAAGCGAGATAATGACAAATTTTTTGGGTATACTCGAAAACATGAGAGCTCGAAATGTTGCAGTAATACCCGATCACGACGCTATAAAAGTTCATGAGCATGGAAATCAGGGAGCGAACATACTACAACAATTAATAGACTATATAGATAAAAAAATTCAACTTCTAATCTTGGGTGCGGAGCTTACCACTATAGCACCTTCTGTGGGGAGTTATGCGTTAGGTCAAGCACACAAAGGAATCACTGAATCAATTGTAAACTATAATAAGGCTATAGTTGAGGAGGAGCTAGAGAGGGATTTAGTTCAAGATTTTTTAATTCGAAACAAATATAATTTAATTGCTTTAGACATAGACTTTCCTGAGCAGGGGGAAATAAAACTGTATCTTTCTGATCGTAGAACAGAGAAAGAAGCAGAGATGCAAGAAGGAGTTGCACCCTCTCAGCACAATATGAGGGAGTTAGGATTTTGATAAAAGATAGAGGTAAAGGAATTGAAGTAAAAATAAAATACAAATATATTGAACAGCCAAACGGGCGTTTTACAATATTAGATGTGCCTATTTTTTCTGCTTTTTCGCGGGAAAAAGAAGATGGTTCTATTGTAAAAGCTGAGATAAAGGATTTAAAAAAAGCAATACAGCTATTTAATTTGAGGAAAGAAAAAGGGTATTACCCTACAATTCACAGGCTGCACCAAGATTTGGAATCAAATGAAGAAAGGGAGCATCTCGGTTATTTAGATAATCTTAACCTAAAAGATGGGTTAGTTTATGGCGACTTAGTAGAGATTTCAGAGGAGACGATCAATGAGATTAAGAATTATAAATTAGGCAACCGATCACCTGAGTATATACCTGATGAGCCTGAAATAGTCAGTTTAGCTTTATTAGAGAGCAAACCCCCTCATAACAAATTTCCTCTATTAGTACTAGAGGACTCCCCTACTTTTTTAGAAAAAGAATCTATAAATTTTATGTTTCAAGGAAGAATTGAACAGTTTAACGAAAGGTCAAAAAATATGGCTAAGAAAAAAGATCAAGGCTGCAAGGCAGATGCAATACAGCTTGAAGAAGAATATGAGGATTTAGAGGAGACAATCGAGGATGAAGAGAATAAAGAACAATTTGCGGACGAAGATATAGCCGCAGATCCTCAAAATGTCAAAGATGAGGAGGATAGTATGCAAGAGGATATAGCTATAGATAAACAAATAGTGACAATATTAAAAAAACAAGGAGTAATTCTTGAAAATATAGCTGCCGGGTGTGAAAGATTAGGTAAATTTCTTGATGTAATGGAGAGCGAAGACGAGTACGAAGGAGAGGAAGATGAGGAGCAACTATCCGAGGACATAGAAGAGGAAGACCTTGAAAACGAGGAAGAGGATGAGGAAATGGAAGATAAAAAACTTTCTTCAGATAAAGCTAGCTCTGTAGCTTTATCACAGCAGTTTAAATATATGAACAAGGCGATATTACAATTAAACGACGAATTAAAAGATATTAAAAAAGAGAGGAAGATTAACCAGTTTAATCAGCAGTTAAGATCTTTGTGCGATGCAAATCCAAGCATTAGTTTCTCAGCGGAAAAAAGACACATGGAACAGCTGTCAGACAGTAGATCAAAAATGGCACACCTAAACTATTTAAAAACAAACGCAGAGAGATTTAGTGCAAACGGTACACCTAGAAGGATTGCTGGTTCTGTTAACATTGAACAATTTAGTAATGAATCACCTCGGGTTCAAGCCGTTGCAAGGCAAGCAAAAATAGATTATAGAGACTCTGTAAATCAGAGAGATATTGCAGCAGCACAGCAGTTTAAACAGACTTGGAAGTCTGAAAAAAGTTATGTCGAAAAAATGGTACAACTAGCAAAAGCTAGTAAGTAATAGAGGAGATAAAAATGGCAGATGCAACAAGCAACTTAAGTCATATACAAGAATATTATCCAGCTACTCAGGCGGTGGTTAAAACCTCGGAAGTCTTAGTAGTTGATGGAATGGCAGCTATAAACTTAACAACAGGGAAAATGGAAAACGCAGGTACAGAGGTTGATCTCTTACCTGTAGGTTTAGTTGTAACAGATACAGTCGGCGGTGGCACTCCTGCTGCGATGACCGGCGATGGAACAGTGGAAGTTATTGCAAAAAGTGGAATGAAATTAAAAAACGTAAGTGTAACAGGTGCAAGTGCTATAACTGATTTTGGGAAATTAGTTTATGCCTCTGATAATCAAACTTATACATTAACAAAACCTACTGCCGGCGTCCCTGTTGGGTACATAAGCAAATGGAACGCAACAACTTATTGCGATATACAACTATTTACTCCTGCCGAATTATTGATGTGGTCAGTGTTACCTCAGAAGGAAACAATTTATTTAGGTTACGTAAGTTCTCAGGCTATGGGTGGAACTGCTGCTATAGATTTACTTTCTTATACAGCTAACAGAAGAATGCAGATAGACACATTTAAAGCTTATCCGATGTTTGATGACGCTGCTGTGGCGGGTGCACAAACTCTTAATCTTGAAATTACTGCAACTAACGTAACAGGGTCAGAGTTGGCTCTTGCTTATACTGATTGTGACGCCGCAGGTGACATGGGAACAGCAATTTCAGCAACTTGTACAGCTCTTAATATAGTATCTCAAGGAGAAGTAATCACAGTTGAAATGGCAGCTTCTGGTACTGGATTCACTGATAATATAAATGCTGGTTTTAACCTGTATATGGACGTAACCTACTTGGCAGGCTCTTAACAAATTGAAAGGTAATTAACATGGCAATTATAAGTAATGCCCAATCTAGGCTGGCAGGTGTACAAGCCGATCTTGCTGCCACATTTCAACGTGATTTTCCTATATATAAAGAGATGCAAGAAGCTTTCTTGTTCTATTTGCCTTATACTACAATTCGAAATGCTCCTTATGCATTTAAAGACCGTATTCCGTTCCCTAGGCCTTACCCTTACGGGAAAGGTAGAGACCATCAGGGGTTCAAGGACAGATTGATTAATGTCGGTTTAATTCCTTTTGAGTTGACTCTGGGCTGGGACAGAAGAGATGCACTAGATGATCAATTAAAAGACCTGGAAAGACACGTGTCAACGGGGATGCAAAGATATTTTCAGCTACCCGATGTTTTGATCGGTGAATATATGAGTGGTGTAGCTGCCTATAATATTGATGGTCTTCAGTTATGTTTTGATGGTGTGTCTCTATATAGTGCTACGGACGGAGACGGAGCAGCACGCTTTGGTGTAACTGGTGGAAATATCATAACAGGGCAGGGAGTTTCTACAACAGCCCGAGTTATGAGCGATATAATTAAAATACGTAGAAGATTTTTAGAGATGAAAGAGCCGGTAACAAATCAGCCTCTCCATAACTCTAAAGATATAGTTTACAATAATATACACTATATTATACCCGCACATTTGGACGGTATTTTTAGCCAAATACAAGAGCAAGAATTAATATATAGCGATCCTACAATAGTTAATTCCCAATCTAACATGCTAAAAGGCAAGATAAAATACACAATTAATCAGAGGCTATCAGCAGATTCTAACAGTTTTTTTGCTGTTCTAAAGGCTGATTACTGGCGACCTTTTGCATACAGAGCTCCTCAAGATGTAAATACAATTTTTGCGACTATTCAAAATAGTGACAGGTCAAGAGAGTTTGCGGAAGATGGCTTTTACAGCGATATGAGAATTGGAATTGCTCCGTGGTGTCCGTTTACAACCGTAAAAAACAATAATGACTAAGACATTTTACTAGGTTAAATGTGTGCTTTTATTTAGTAGAAGTACACATTATTTTTTATAAGGAAGTAAAAAACATGAATAATTCACTTTTTGTTACCCCTTCAATTCCTGCAAAACAAGCAGAAGCAGAGCATATAAATAAAGAGCCTTTTGTGCTGCCCGTTGCAGATAAAAAGGAAAATACTGAGGTATATATAGCATTAATGAAACAAGATTCCCCGGTGGATTTTAGCAACTTTGACGGTGTTGATTTTCACAAACGGATACAGCCCACAAAAGCAAGTCTATTAGAAAACGAGAATAAGCATTTTCCAGACAAGTTTCAAGCTTATATTTTAACTGAAAAGCAGGTAAAAGCTGTAAAAGAAGCAGCTAATAAAAGGTTTATAAATATAATAGGAAAGCCTAACCCTAAATTTGGCAGCCCTGAGGATATATATCATCGAGAACCCGAGTTTTTGCCTGCTTTTAAAGTCTGTATAGGCGATTATATTTTGCTTGAAAAATCAAGTCAGTTTAAACCTTATGAACACGCACAAAGAGAGCTTGAAGAACAAGCAAAAGTGATTATAGACGAGAGTCAAAAGGTGGAAGAACAGATATATAAAATGCAAGAAGATAAAAAGAAAAAAAATTAGAAAAAGGAGGGTGTAATGCCTTCTGAAAAAGCTGTAGCCTTAGGCCTTTTAGTCCCAGGGCGAATTAAAAACCAAATCTTAATAGAGTATACAAATGATAGCAGCACAGCAACAACGATTGATTATGATAGGTTAAATTTAATATGTGAAGATGCTATGGGAGCTTTTAGGGGTTTTGCTAAAGTTGAACCTGATCTGGATAATGCAATGCACGTTATATGTCTCGTAAAAGGCATAATGTATCTTCTCGCATTTTATTCCGGTCGTGATTCTAGTATAGTTGACAAATACAACAAAGACTTTTTTATGAGCTGCTCAAGTATTGCAAAGTTGCTATATCCTTTTGCAATTTCAAATTCTCCTCTGGTTCAAAGTACGCAAAAGCAAGGTACTTTGCCAGATATGGATAGGAGCAGAACAATATTTGCAAACGGCAGAGCACATGGAAAATATCCCTCTGAAACAAGTAATTATAGTTAAAAGGAATACAAGATGACATATAAAATGAGAGGTTCAATTTTTTATTCAAGCCCGGCATTAGGAATACCTCCTAGAACTATAGAACTGTCTGATACTCTTACTGTGCTAGATGTTGCAGACGGAAACATAGAAGAAACTCAAATTATTCAAATTTCTATGTATTGTTCAGAAAATTTCTATCTGACACATGCAGAAAATGAAACCGATGCAGCGACAAATTTAGCAAGTGCAGCATCGAGGGCATATTTGCCTAAGGGTTTTTATAGCTTTGATGTATCTGGCATGGATAGAGAAAAACTGTACTTAAAGAGTACAGATGGTTCTAGTTATGCCGCCGCAATTTCATTAATATTCTCAGAAAGGGACTAAACAATGACTGTTAAATCAGAACTTTGGGGGCAATTAGCGAATGCGGTTAAGATAATTGATGAGCTGTGGAAGTTTGGGGCTGTAAATAGTCCTAACCTAGTTACTTTGATTGACACATTAAGTCAAAGTTATTTAGGAAATCATGTTGGTTCTACAACAGCAGCAGTCAAGACTCTTAGAACTGCGATCTCTACACAATCCGTGAACACTGCGGTCCTACAACCTATTATCCTCGAATTGGCTAAAAGAGGATATAATAGCAGAGCTACGGCGGTCTCTGATGCATTGGATGATATTGCAAGAGGCATGGATGCACTAACTGAAACAGTTGCAGAAAGAAACATTACTTATGGCTCAGTTACGGCTGGGGGCTCTAATGTAGGAGATGGAACAGTTCTTAGGCTTACCACAGACGAATACGGAAATAAAATAGAAGATGGGGCTTGGGACGGCGGTATAACTAAGGTAGAGATAACGCAAGATAAGAACACCGGGGTTTCAGGTGGCTCTGAAAAAGGTCTAATATATGGCTCTGGAGTTACACCCTATGACAATTTGGAGATGGGTGATGCTCCTAACGGCAGTTTAGTTGTTACTGCTATGAATGCAGCAAATTCAATTTTAACTAACTCAGATTTTGAAACTTCCTCGGGTACAGGAGCAACATTAGCTTTCACAGGCTGGACATTATCAGACCCGGAGGATTTCAGTGAAGAAACGACAGTTACCTATAATGATTCTGATCAAGCTATTGAATTTGAAGATAATGCAAATATATTGCAGTATATACCTGATGCGTCAGGTTCTTTAGATAGTTCAAAACCAGCTTTCCTAATAGTGCCTTTCTATCGTGTTAGTAGCTGTGATGGTACTTTGACAATTCGATTAGGCTCACAAACCGAGAGTGTAGCTCTATCAGCCCAATCAGGATGGAACTTGCTGGTTCTAGGTGTTGCAGATGAAAAGGGCTGGTATAACAATTTTAAAGAAGATAGTAGTGATCTAGGGGTCAGAGTACAAATAAGTCTTGCTTCTAGGACTACAGGGAGTTTGGTAATTGATAATGTAATTCTTGCTCAACCAAGTGCATTTAACTCCAAATATTATATGCTAATCGCTGGCGATAGTGATTTCATAAATGGTGATTATTTCACATTCACAGACAGTGTAAACGGGACTTCTGGCGGTGATGGGAGAATACAATTTACTTTATCTCGATTGTTTGGAAAGTATCTACCACATACAAGCGGTTCAGAAACTTATGCAGACGCATAGAGGGAAATGATTTATGTTTACTTCTCATCCTGATTATTTAGAAATATTACAAAACGCAGGATACCTATTCGTCAATCCAACTAATTTGTCAGTTGGTGAGTCGGGATGGGGTACAAAACTTGGATTTGTAAGAGATGGAGTGCAATTTGACCCCGGAATTGGATTTATAGAGTTAGATCAACCCGAAACAGGGGATGAGCCTGTAATAGGAATTTTTACAGGCTCAAATGCTAAGGTAATAGCACCTTTGAGAAACTATAATATAAATACTCTGTCTGTTTTATTTCCAGGTCTGGCGAGTAGTGCGACGGTAAAAGTGCCGAACACTATAAAAACAGGGACGAATCTTTACACATCACACTCTTGTAGATTATTATATGTACCTGAAGATCAAACTAATCATCCCTGCTTGCTTTTACAAAAAGCAATACCTAGAATTCATAATACTGCGAGATTAAAGTTTAGTCAAACAGACCCTATTATTTTTCCTGCTGTATTCACCGCAGCTAGAAAAACCTCAGATGTGGACGGCATTTGGTATCTAGGGGCTTTATCAGGAGCGGTTTTAAGATGACACCAGTTTTATTTTTTTCAAGACTCAGAACATATTTAAAAACTATGGCTTGGGTTGCAGCTCCTCAAGGGAAAATCTTTGGAGATTCTGTCTATATAGTATCTAAAATCCCTATTGAACAGATAGCAGCTTATAGGCCTCCTGTAGCTTTTATTGTAGATGGGGGTGCAGCAATCGACAATAATCACCCGGGTTTAATTCAGCAATCTTTTTCTATAAGTATTTTTGTTCAAAACGTACAAGATCACATGGGTGAAAGTGTTATGCTTGGAGCTAATAGAACTGCTGGGACTTCTGAAGGTGCAGGTCTATTAGATATAGAAGAGGAAATGATAAACCAAATTATAGATGTAACAGTTTTGACTACAAAGGTTATGCTTGTTGAAAAAGGCTTACCTAGTGCTACAGTTGCGAGAGGTAATAACCCTGCGGTTTTTAGAACTATTAAGTTTTCGGTACTTTTGAGCCTATATTAAGGAAGTATATATGTCTGATATGACTGAAGAAAACGCAAAAGTCGCTGCTGAGAGACTAAAGCAGATAGAGACAGCTATTTTAAGACTTGCACAAGCACAAGAAGCGGCATCAAAAATAAATGGGGAACAAGCTACTAAGATAACAAACACATCGGCCGAAAATAAAGTAGAAGCTGTAACTGAGGCCGGCAGTACAATTTCTAAAGCACTCTCTGGTAACCCCGCTGAAATATTAGAGCAAACCCTAAATGCGTTAGCAAAAGGGATTGAAGGGATTATACAAAGTATAAGTAAATCAGCGGAGAGCTTAACATCTGCAAAATTAACTACTCCTATTGAAGATATAAAGAGATTTGGAAGGGAGGCAGCTATGTCTGGTAGTCCTCTTTCAATGCAGCAAGTACGGGAGATGAGAAGCCAAATAGCTCCGGGGTATGTTGCAGCAGACAAGTTCAGTAAAGATGTAGATACAGAGTTTGCAGGTTCAGGAGCTGCGGGCTATTACACTAGAACTATAACAGGGTCAAACCTTGTGCAAGAATGGACAAGAGCAAAAAGAAATGTAGGAGACTGGTGGAGTAGAGAAATACAGACAAAAGAGCTAGATGCAAGAGAGCAAGAGGATATAGAAAACAAAAAACAGATGTATAACTCAAATTTTACAGGAGGAAGATAATGGCTACTGTAGTTTATAATGGTTATACACTTCCAAATCAGTTTAGTAAATTTAAGTTTTCAAACTCCTATACAAATGCAAACTTTTCTTGTCAGTTTATTATTACCGCTGCAACTGAAGAAGCTCTTGTGACTGCATGTACAGCGGCTGAAACAGCCTTGCGACAGTGGAATAAAGATTTTTCTTTAACTTTTTCAACTACTGCGGAATATAGCTTTAGTCACTCTAATAATACTGGTTTTTTGGCTCAGCCTTCACTATCTATTATTCCCAATAGACTACAAACAGGAACATCAAGAGCCTATAATTTCTCTGTAAATATGTCACTTCCTGCAAATCAGGCAGGGTATAACTACAGGCAGGCTGGTAATATAAATCTTTCTCAGGATATAAAAGGAAGATTAATTCTATCTATATCGGGGAAATACACAGCAGGCGGCAGCAATTCAGCAAAAGATAATTTTGATGCTTACGGTGAAACTTGGGCTAATTCTATTGCTTCTAGTTTAGGTACATTTGAGAAGTTAAGCGAAAACTGTTCATATGAACAGGAAGATAAGGTTTTAAATTTCACATTTAGATTTCAGCAAAAATTAACATTATCGGTTACTTATAACAGCTATACGATACCAGGCAGCTATAATAACTTCTCTTTCAGCGAGAGCTATGAGAGTTTATCAATGAGCTTCGATTTTGCGGTGGCTCACGCTTCGGCGGCAGCGGCTGAGGCTGCATTAAGAATATATAACGCTGATCTGACTGTAAGTTTAGGTGGCTCAGCTATGTATAGCTACAAACATAGCGATAATACGGGGTTGCTAACTAGGCCAACCCTGAGGAAAATATCTAACGTAACCGAAAACGATACTTTAAGATTTTATAATTTTTCTATAAGTTGTCAACTTCCTGCAAACAAAACTAGTTATAATTATAGGAGAGAGGGAAAAATTTCAACCTCTTACGACAGTTCAAGAAGGCGATCTATAAGCTTCTCTGGCGTTTACACGTCAGGAGGAGCAAATACAGCTCTACAAAACTATACAGCATATGCAAAAACTTGGGCAAATACGTTTTTAACTGCATTCGGAGGTACTTTTGAGCTTGTTTCCGAAAGCCCAAATATAGAGCAAGAGAATAAAATTTTGAACTTTAGTTTAGTATACAGAGAGATATTAGCTAAACAGTCTGAAGCAAATTTAAATGAAAGTGCTATAGTAGATGCAAATTGTAATTATGCAGTTAATTTAGTGCAAAAAATCGGTATAAGTCCAGACTATGAGCAAATCCCTCTGACGACTGTTTCTGTAGCCTATTCCGCTCGTATAGATTCTGAATTGATTACATCAGAAACAGATATTGAAGACATATATAGAACTACAGTTCGCCCGTGGATTGTGAAACATGCTTTTTTAGTTTTAGGATTAGATAATTATTCCCAATCAGGACAAAATTATGTAATAGAGTCGGAAAATTATAGTATAAACCCACATAATTATGTAGTATCTGGACGTTTAAGCTTTAATGCTTTGAGTGATCTATATCAAACCATTAGCGTAAACGAAAGAATAACAGTTACAAAAAGTCAAGGCTATGTAAATCAAAAAATTTGGGACGGAAATCCACACACCTATAACAGTTATGTTGTAGGAGCTCAGTTAAGGTTAAGAAGAGTTGTATCAATCACGAAAGCTTCAGAACAAGCACATTTGCCGGGACAAATTGGAGGTAATTATGTCCTACAAAATGAATCTGAGGACAACGTAATAGAAGAGATTGGAGTCGGTAGTGTAAACACACTAAGCGGTGTAGCAACAAAAGTTAAACTATACACTACAACATATATGCAAGAGTATCTATACAAAGTTAATTTTTTGGGCTCAGGTTCAGGAGGAGGAAATTATTATGACCCTCGAACCTAACATCAAAATTGGCGGCGTTCCTATCGTTGAGCAATCTTTTACTTGGAGATTAACCCCAGGTGCAAACCCCTTCATAACTAGTGTTATAATCCCTAAAGGGGCTATAAATGATCAGTTGAAATCTTTGGAGAACCCTACAGACATTACGATTGAAGTGTGGGGCGGTCTTGGTGTTCAACCTGAGAAGCAAGAATTTACAATAAAAGATGTATACCTTATACAACCTAAAGAAAAAAATGCTATAAATGCAACCTGGCAAATAGCAGATAAAAGGTTTGCCTGGAGAGGTGAAAAAATATTTTGTTCTTATAATAAGACAAGAGAAAAAAACGATATAATAAGAGCTATATCGGGAGTTCCTGAAACTGATCCTTACATAATAAGACAAATAACAGACCGTTATAAATCAGGGAAATACTTGGCTTGGAGCGTTAAAGAAGATGGTTCACCCTATTCAATGTTAGAAATATTACAGAGGGAGCTAGATAAATTCGGTGTCACAATAGACCCCGCTGATATAGGGGAAATCTCTAGTTACACAGTTGAAAACGTTCAGCTAGAGGGTGCTGATGTCTATCAAGGCTTGAATGATTTGTTGCAGAAGAGCAGACTAAGTATGTCTGTGACTTTAGACGGAAATATAGAGGTCTATTCTGTAGATTTTTTTGACAAAGTGAATGAAGACTTACTCGACTTTCTTAAGGATATTCCGAGAACAGGCCCGAATTTACTATATAGGCAAGAAATGTACCGAACTCGACCTAGTACAGTAACAGTACACTTTGAGAAAAAAATTGAAACAAAATTAGTGGCAACAAGCTCCGAAAACTTAGAAATCCCGGGCAGAGAGCCAATTCAGTTGACACCTAAACCCCCCGCTTATACAAGAGAAAACATAGAGGAGCGGCGGGCTATAGGATGTGAGAATGTAATTCAAGTACCTTATCCTTATACAGACAGTAACGAAAAAATTTGGAACCTAGGCGAGTATGTGCCTATGTGGAAATATCTTAAAGATATGAATATCCTCGAAAGCGAAGTGAGGAATTATTATTTTACAGATTATTTGGCATATGTTTTAGCTGCTAGATATGCAAAGGGGGCGGCCGTAAACCCTGAGAGACTGCAACTAGCTTTTCATATTGTTAGTGCTATCAAATATCATTATAGGCAAACGTATCAAATTGATCCTTATTACATGGATAGAATTAAATCTTGGGAAGCTAGAAGAGTTGCGGTATTAGATAACTATTCTCGATTTTCACCTCCAAGCCCTTTGTGGGCTGACTATCTTATAGCCCCCAACATTAGAATTCCGATGATGGCAAAAAAACTAGCCTTGTGGGATAATGTAAGATATATTCCTTGGTACGTTGATGAACAAGACCCCAATAGAGAAAAACCTACGCTAGGAAGTATAAGAATTACTAATCACCCTTTAGGTATTTTTAGAATACATTACCCTTCTGATTTTACTAGGAATATAAAACAGATTGTGCCGGGAGCTGTTGAATATGGGAGTTTACCCGGTGCTGCTCCTGTGGGTGGCATTTTGACACAACTAAACCAAATGAGACTTGCGGAAAATCACGTTATGGAAACACTTGTTTCTATAATTTGGCATACTGATTCTAGCGATAATTTTGACTCTCGAGGAAAAGAGTTACCTGTTTTTGAACAAATAGTTGCTAACAAATATGCTTCTATTTATTTGGACTATTCTTCTCTGGGGGGTAAGGGTTCTGAAATTGAATATCTATCTAAATTAGATTATGCAAGATATCAATTCCCTATCACAATAGGTTCAGAACAAGTGCAAAACCCTAACCCTGACAATATAGGTAATCTTGAGGACATGGCACAAGCAGAAGGGGCTAAAATAATTAATCACTATAGAGACAGAGTATCCGGTACAGCTGTTTATGCAGGGGCGATAACAGGCATTTTAAAAATGATGGGAAATATATTAAGTATTACTTATAATTTTTTTCCTGGAAGAGGGCTTGAAACAACTTTATCTATTGCCGAGTTTACACCAAAACCCACGCTAGAACAGACCTTAGAGCAAGACACTTTAAGTTATTTGCAGCGTCAAGTGACAAGATCAGGAAATCAGAACAATCTAGGAGCTTCTATATGAGTTATGTAGAGGATAATGCCCAAGCAGGAATAAAGGTTTTTAGAGAACATACTGTTGATATTGATCCTGAGAGTAAGTCTAACAAAATAGGAGCTTTAATCACTGATCAAAGCAACGATACAGGGCAATACACATTAGCTTTACCGGGAGATGAAGCAGGTTGGCTATTTTGTACGAGTAGCGAGACAAGAGATATCGGTTCTTGGTCTCAAGCCGTTCCTGCAATGTTGACTGATTCGGGCATTATACCAATTCTGAATAAAGCACTTGCGATAGATACAAATTATGCGTATAAGACTGAAGCCACAAGCGGAAATGATGAGACAAAGGTTCGAGTTGCAGAAGAAACGGAAGTTGGAACTCCTGGAATTATAGTTCAATGTTTGAATCAGGCATCACATGAACAGATTTTCTTTCCTTTAGGTGCGGGGAATATAAAAGTTGACTGGTTAAGTGCAGGAAATGAATCAACAAAAATATATGGGGTTGCTGTAGATGGGACTACAGACCTTACAAATGTAGGAACTACAAAAGATTTCTTGTATGTAGATACAAGTTTTGTATATGTTCACACCGATACAAAATTTAGATACGATGGTACAAAGAAAGGTAAATTAGATTTCGCAAACTCAGCTATCCCCACTGCTGGAGCAGGTGAAACACTATATAATGTAAGACCTTATTTTGATTCTGGATCTGGTCTTTGGAAATGGTATATTGTTGTAACGGACGGAACTGGAATAGTTGCAGATAATACAAACGTAATCGACAGTTCTACTTATATTTATGGGGCGGCGGTTGGCGGCGGTGCTGATGTAGCAAATAAAGGTAGTGCTAAGGAAGTCTTTTACGTAGATGACAATTTATTATACATAACAACTGCTGCCAAGTTTAGACAAGACAACACTAATAAAGGAGTCTTAGATTTTCAAAGTGCCGCTCCTCCCACACCGGCAGCTGGGCAAACATTATATCAACCTACTTTACATTTTTCTGGGGGCAAATGGCAATGGTATGTTGCTGTGGATGACGCCGGTGGAGGTGTATTTTGTAGAGTTGCTTGGAAGTATGGGGATGAAGGCGACTTTAGCGAGGGAGAGACTGTTACTTTTGATGCAAATACTGATACTTGGACCGGTACGGGAACTAAAATTTGGGTTGATTGGGATTTATCTAAAGCTGTGAAATTTGAAACAGCTGGAACAAATACAATATTCGAAGCAAAGATAGTAAAAGCGGATCATGAAAGGTTGAATCAAACAAGAGACCTATATAGACTGATTTCTTGTGCAAGTGATAATGGAGAAACAATTACACACGTAGATAAAATTTCCGTATCTGCAAACAAATTGTCGGGTTATTTGCTTTCGAATGACGTAATTCCTTTTCCCTGGCTGTCTTCTGAAGGTAATAGAATTAACACGATAATAGACGTAAATACATTGCCTAATTCGATGCAATTTCGTATTCCGAAGGAATGGGATACGTTAGACCTAATTGCTAACTGGAAGTTCGTAGAAGTTGCAGATATATCTAAATCGTTGCCTTTCTATGCAATACCTATAAGACCAATAATGGAAGACACAGAAGCAAACATATATAACTCTTATTATGAAGACGGGCAAAGTAAAACAATTGCTACATATAAGAGAGTAGGAGTACTATAGATGACAACTTTATATAACGCTGAAGCATCGGGCAGCGAATTACTATCTATACAAACAGATAGAAAAAGATCAACTCAAGACTTAATAGTAAATGAAGATTGGTGCATGGTGATGAAAGTTCTGGCAGTTGAAGAAAGCATTGTTTCTGCGACAAAGGTTTGGGACAAAAAAGAAGCAGAAGGAAAAGTGTTTTACGCAGTCCTAAAATACGCAGGCAAAGAGGGTGTACCTCCCGATTCTTCTGTAGAAGTAGGGCAGTTTGTTGTATTTCATCGCGTAGGAGATTTCAATTCGCAAGGCAACGGCCTACTAGAATTTGATGGATTTGAATTAAGAGAAGAAAATGCAGAAAAAAATAGCTGGGTTTGCTTTGTTGAAACAAGTTTGACTTGGGTGTACGACTTAGGGGATGGAACAGGAAAAGAAGCTATATTTAATGGTGCTGCTTGGACTCAAGTGGGTGCTGCATATAATCTAGTTGCTACTGACCCTCTAACCGCATATTATACAAATACACCTCCTTGGTGTGTAGGTAGAGTACTGTTAGGGCAAAAGCAAGGCGATGTATTTGTAGTGTTCTTGTCTGGTCTTAGTACAACAAAGAAAATATTCACCTTTGATGCAGGTGGTGTAACTTTCAGACTAACAACAGACAGTTCAGGCAAAGTTACAGACTTTTCAGGGAGTGCATCATGATATCAAATGCATTTACAAAAGGGTCTGAAGGAGTTGCAAGCGGTATAATAGTAAATGAAGATAAAACACTTGTAATGCAGGTAGTTAGCTATAATGAAGAAACGCAAATAGTTACTGCTAGAAAAGTTTGGGATATGATAAACCCAGGAAAGCTTTTTTATGCACATTGCGTAAAGAGTGTATTTGCAGGGCAGTTTGTTGTATTTTTCAGAGTTGGAGATTACAATTCTAATCCTTCTATATTCCCTACAGGATTTGAATTAGATATAGAGAATGCAGATAAAACGAGTTGGCTTTGTATTTCAGCAGCTCCCTTAATTCTTGTCCAGATTAAGAACAGTCTTGGCGTTGCTGTAACATATAGTAATGGGCAATTTGTTACTGTACCTGGTACAGTTGCTTTATCTGTAGTTAGTTCTACACCAAGTACTTTATTTTACTCTACTATACCTTTAGAGGAAGAAAGAGTTTTTTTAGGTCAACAAGTAGGTAATAAATATGTAGTATTTTTAGAAGGTATGAGCGATACAGTTGCTGAAATAAAAGGTATTACAGCAGAAGGAACAAATTATACGTATACATTAGGCCTAAATCTTACAAGTGATGGCAGAGTATTAAACTTTGAAGGCAGTGCAACAGCACCGGTAGACCCTGTAATATATGATACATTAATAGCTACGCTAAGAAACTATGATGGGGACGATGATTACAATAGATTTATATCTCCTAGTTATACTACTCATCCTTATGCTGCTTTTGTTCCTACTAACAGTGAAGGAGCTGCACACGGATTTAGACAAAATGCAAGTTATATGATGGCTTGGCAATATACAGCCTGGAACGCTTACGGGGACTTGCCTTCTCCTTTCACTGCAGGGGGAGGGGATAGTGTGGCGTATCCCTTAAATGTACAATTTAAAAAGACTATAACATATCCAACTGGCATTATTTATGCCGATAGACATGTAAATAACTGGGTTATGTGGGACGTAGGAAGTTCTAGCTGGATTACCCCGTATCAATATGCAGTTGATTTAAGAGCTATGGATTATAGAACTGGAGGTGGGGATGGTGACCCTGTAGCATTAAGATATGGTGCAATTGATTCTTTGCAGATGCTATTTTATTTCCCATAAAAGGAGTACAAATGTATAAAATATTGACGAATGAGCAGTTGGAAATTATCAGGAAGGAACTCCCCGATGCCCGTATTCACCCTCGAGGAGGGGGTGAATATAAGATCAGAGGAGTACCTGAAGAAAAAATTGACAATTTGTTAAAATATAATATAATTAAAGAGGTTACGAATATATTTCAAGAAACGAAAATAATGGAGGTCAAAGTCATGTCTGAACCTGAAAAAATAGTTGAAAGAAAAGTTGGTGGATTTTCTGGGCTAATGATGCAAGCTGCCGGAGAACTTGAAGCTGATATGGATATTATCAAGCAAGATATGCTTGAAAAGTCGAAGAAGCTGGAAGCTGCAATGGAAGCCACACGGGTTAAATTGGAAGCTGATGCAAAACAGAAGCTTGAAAATCTTGGTAAAGTTGTAGATGAAAAATCAAAGTTGCAGGATGCAAAAATTGACGCAGCTATAAAAGACTTGAATCAATCTTTTGCTAATTACAAGACTGTAACTGATGCAAAGATTGAAAGAATTGATAACAACGTGAAAAATATAGATGCTAAGCTGTTGAAAATCGGAAATGTGCTAAAACCTTAGGGAGTAAACAAATGGGTATAAAATATTCCTCTACAGGAATTTTAGACGTAGAATTGGCTAATGAGGAAACTGCCGAGCAGACTGGTTTTAGTGTTGACGTTATGTCATCTCTTGTCTGGGACGATGCAACTTTGACCCTCACAATTGCCCCCCTTGTAACAGAGTTCTGGTTCAGGCAGAATGGAAAGAAGTACACTAAGTATGCGGCTGAAACTGCGACGATAACTAATGTTACGGGAACGAACTGGATATATTACGATGAGGGAGTTCTGACAGTCAAGTTAAACCCCTCATCAATTGAGAAGCTGGCTATAATCCGTGACAAGGTGTTTGTTTCTACTGTTTATTGGAACGCTGCAAAAGGAGAGGGTCTATGTTTCGATGAACGACATGGTGAAAAGATGGACGGTGAAACACATCTTGCACTTCATCAAATGCTTGGAGCGTGGTATCTTACAGGGTTAGGGCTTACAAATCTCGTTTCTGATGGCAATGGAGCATTAGAGGCTTCTATAGAACTAGGCGTTGAAAGTGGAGCTTTCAGAGATGAAGATATAACTCATTCTATCGGTTCACTCTCCACTACTGATGATAAGTTAGTTCTCTATCTTGATGGAACGGATTACAATTGGACAAGCAATAAATATGGACTTATTAATGCGGCAGGTGGAGATAATCTAGTTGCTTTCAATGATGCGGGGAGTCAAACAGAGGTGACAAATGGCGACTATGTTGTTCAACATATTGCTATTTGGAATGAAATTTCTAAAGACCCTTTTTTTATACAAGGACAATTTCAATACGCAACAAAAAACCTTGCGGAAGCAGGCATCCTAACAGAAGTAAATGCATTGCTAGGATATCAAGATATATTTCCCGAAATGAAGATTATAGGAAGCAGGTTGATTCAAACTAGGACGTCATACACAAATGGGGCAAAAGCTAGAGGTGTGAGCCTTGCGGATGGCAGCGACTATTTAGATCTTCGCATTAACACAGCTAGCAAGTCAAGACCCGCTGTTGCAGCTACATATATAGACGATACTGTGAGAACAGTTAGTTTTGCAATAGGAACAGATGCAAGCTACATAAGTGTTGCTCTTATCCCTAAAGATGTTAGGGTAATCAGAACTACATTGATAATAGGAACTCCTTATAGTGCAGGCACTACAATTTCAATAGGTAGAGTGGGAGCTGTAGATGCTTTAATGGCAACAACAGAGAATAACCCTCTTGAGGCAAATGAATACGATTTAGACGAATATGTTCTTTGGCATACTTCCGATGTGGCTGTTTTAGCCACAATTAATGGCACTCCTGTAGCAGGAGCAGCCACAATAGTAGTAGAATATACTAAACCTTTATCGTAATATTTTAAGGCTAATTAAATGGGTAAATTACGTAATATTACAGGTATAGTTGGAGATGATCTCCAATTAGGAATTGTACTTGTTGAATATTCAAGTGTAGGAGTGTAACGTGAAAATTCTACCTAGATTAATAGGAACTATGCAAAGTATATTCGGCATAGGAACTGTAAAACTGAAGGACAATTCAGGAACTTTGCAAGTTCGTAATGCAGCAGATGATGCTTTTGTGAAAATACAAGTTGCAACTCCCACAACGGATAATGATGCGACTCCTTTGATTTACGTTATGGATAAAGCACCTTTGGATATAGCAGGGGGTAGACTAGGATTATACTCAGGTAATCCTTTAGCAGAGGGAACGGCTGCCGAGACATTGTATTATATACCCTGTAGAAGTGACCGTATAAGCCTATATGATGGGACAACTTGGACTTCATATAGTTTTAGCCAATTAGAATTGGCTATTCCCTCTACCACAAATACGCTATATGATATATTTATTTATAATAATGCTGGGACTCTAACGCTGAAAGCTGTTGCCTGGACATCAAGCGGAGCAGGTAGTTCAACAAGAGCACCTAGTGTTGATACTACTAAGATTAATGGTGTAACTGTTAATAGTGCAGCAACAGGCGAAAGATATCTAGGAACAATAAAAACTACAAGTGTTAGCGGGCAGTGTGCTGACAATCTAACAAACAGATTCGTAAACAATTATTATAATAGAATTGAACGAAACTTATTGAAGAACCCTTCTGGCACATGGTCATACTCAACGAACACTACCCGAATAATAAAAGGTGATGCTACTCAAATAATAGAATGGGTGTCTATATCCCCTTTCGACTTAGTGGATTTGCGTTTATTTATGGCTATATCATTGGCAGACGGTGTTTCAGCCTATAATTATCTTGCTCTGAACTCTCAATCAACAGCAATCGCAGTCGCCGCCGCAAATCAGCTAGACAATCAATCGGGGGGTACGATGTTCTTCAACACTACGTTGAATCACACGGTGCAGCCATTTTGGGGTTACAACTATGCCTGTGGATTGGAAAATGTAAGTGCTGGTACAGCAGAGTTCTTTTCATACGGGGTGAATTGTGGAATAGCAGCAAAGCTAATGATGTAGGGAGTAATTAATGAGTGAATATAATATTAGAAAATTGTATAGAGAATTTGTGGATGCAGGCATCCCTATTGATGGTGTACATGGCGACGGTAAAATTGACTATAAAGACACTGCAACTACAGAACAAAGAATTGCAGGTGCATTAATAGTGCAGAATCATAACCCAGTGTGGTATGTGGAACAACGATTAGCAGCATATCCAAGCATAGGAGAACAGTTAGATATGCAATATTGGGACAACGTCAACGGTACTACAGAATGGGCTGATTTAATTGCAAGCATTAAAGCTACGTACCCTAAGGAGTAGTGATGTGAAAATTTTACCTAGACTTATAGGAACTATGCAAAGCATCTTCGGAATAGGAACTGTGAAGCTGAAGGACAATTCAGGAACTTTGCAAGTTAGAAATGCAGCCGACGATGCTTTTGTGAATATACAAGCTCTGAATATTGCAGAAGCAGCTACTGAGAACTTTACTTATGATATGTCTACTGCTGCTATACAGGCTGTGATAGATACGTATAATGATACAACAATAGAAAAAGATTTAACCTTCAACTTTGGTGCTGGAACTTACAGTGCTGGGACACTTGATTTTACAAACAGTAAGACTATTCGAGGTGCAAAGGTAAAGCTTGTAGCATCTGATACAAGAGCGTATTGCGGTTATAGCTTCATAGACGGACAAGTTACAGATCCTGATATTTCTGCTTCAGCAACAACTTTAGCTCTTGCAAGTGACACAATTACAGTAGGCCCATCTGCATATGATTTTGATGCAGAGGGCAGAGTTGCAGGAGATACTTTTGTATTGACCGGTAGAGATGCGGCAGATGCTGTAAAGCGTCAGACAATGACGGTTGCAAGTATCAGCGGGCAAGATATTGTCTGTACGGCTGCACCTTCTGAGATTACGCAGCTTCTGGAAGGCTCTTCTCTTACTTGGGTTTCAAATAGCATTATAACTCAAACAATTACAATAGATTGCGAGAAATGCGACTTTGAATTTTCAAAAGGGCAATTTAAGATAGATTCGACCTCGTCTCCAGAGTCGGCATTAAATAGTTATAAGCTAACAAATGTTGTTGTTGCGGCTAGTAGTAATCTTTACTACAGTGACAGATGCGAACTTGAAAAATGTAGCTTTGATTATACAGGTAATTTATATTACTGTAAGAATCTATATGCAAATAAAATTTATTTTACTGGTTATGCTACGGGACAAAATCTTAATTTTAGTTATATTGAAGGTGGGATAATTAATGTATTTGGAAATAATTTAGGTGGCTCGTTTTTAGACTGTAAGCTATTAATAAAATCCTTCACAGTTAAGGCACAGTTGCACGGGTTTGGGTCCATGTATAATTCAGAAATCATAATTCAAGACTCTATTTTTCATAATTCTCATCCTGATGCAGTAGGAACACCCACGGGTCAAAGCATCTGGTTTGAGAGTAATTCCAAAATCGTGATTTCCAACACTAATTTTGCAAATTGGGCAAACGGGGTTGTAGCATATTCAGGTGTAGGGATTATAAAAAAGTCCAGCGGAACAGGCGTTACCTTTACAAATTGTACTGCGGATCATTCCCCAGCATCTACAGGAAACTTTGAATGCTATATATTAACGAGTTAGGAGAATTTTAAATGGCAAATTATTTTATAACTCTTAAAGATGGAAAAGTAAATGAAATCTCTGAGGAAGTACCCAAAGTGGGAGCTACCTACATTTGCTGGTGTACTGATATATGCGGAAAACCACCCATACCGCTAGAGCAATACGTAGAATTTCGCAGCTATGTAGAACAAAGACAATGTGAGTATAGAATGACTTGTGACCAGAATTTCTTCAAATTTTACGGAGAAATGCTTGATGGTAATTATACGGAAGAAGTGATGAAAGACAAGTTAAGAGCAGAGAAGCAGAAGGTGAAAGATAAGATTCCTAAGGAGTAGTGATGTGAAAATTAGATACAAGAAAGGCTACAAGTATCAACTTTCATGCACCTACACGGGACAGGTTGATATATTTCCACACAGTGATATTGTAACGGAATATATCAATTTGACCACAAAGGGTGAAATTGGGATCAAAAAGGGGTATGCCTGGGACGGTCCGAGTGGACCCACCTTTGACACTAGAGATTTCATGAGAGGCTCACTTGTTCACGATGCATTGTATCAGCTTATTAGACAAGGATATCTGTCAAAAATTATGTGGAAGATTCAGGCAGATATAGAATTAGTGAAAATATGCAAAGAGGACGGCATGAGCCGGCTTCGTGCCTGGTACGTGTATCGAGCTGTGAGATTATCAGATTATCTGATTTCTTGGTTGCCTAGAAAAGTAATTGAAGCACCTTAAACAGTGTTGTTGTAGGAGGTTTAGGAACATGGAATATGAAGAAATTGATCTAACAAAAGATGAAGAAATAAAAAAAGTACAAGAAAAAATAGAGATTGAAGAAAAAGAAACTAAAGAGAATACAAACATTGTAATCACAATAACAAGGGAGGCTTGTAAACAAACAGCAAGAGCATATAAATTCAGTGCTGCCAATGCAGACGTAGCACTAAAGATTGTTATATACTCTCTTGTATTAGCGATTTATGATACACAAGCACGAGGTTTGTACGGTTATTTTGCTTTTTGTGTATTTACATTCTTTACCTTGTTATTAGTTTCTGCTAAAGTACCTCACGGAACTCTAGCAAAATGGCTTCAAAGAAGTACAGATGATTTAAAAAACTCTTTTACTGGTAGAGGTAAAAAATGAGCTATACTCAAGCACTGTGGACACTTGCAGGAAAGGGAAAAGATGAAAGGTACGTAGTACTGCCCGACATTAAAACCTATGATCCGCAATTAGGTCGTACATTGCTTGCAGAAATCAAAAGACCAGGAAAAAGAATGCTCACATTTTCTAAGTATATCGCCCGTGCTGGTATGAGCGTTGTATTACTTGCGTTTGATGCAGATTTAGACAAAGAAGTAATAGTTAAATTTGCTAAACCCCTGACAGAACAAAGCTTCGATGATTCAGGAAAAAGAATTGTTTTTGACAAAGACGAAAAAATCGAAGAAAAATTAGAGAATCAAAAGAAATTTCTTGGCATGAAAATGCTTGGAAGTTTGAAGAAAAATACTGTGGGAAAGTTGCAAGAACGTAATGAGGCCTTACTTAGAGAAAAGGTTACAGACTTAACGAAAAGATTTGAAAGACAAGTAGAACTACAAAGAGTTGCAAGAAATTCGGCGATAAGTTGCAAATACGGCTATATCCCTGAAATATATGAAGTTGGCAAAGCCCCAAAATTATACTGCACAATGGAATATATAAAAGGGAAAACTGTAGATGAGTATCTTGTAGAATTAGAAAAGAAAGAAGATGCAGACAAGATCAAACTAGAGCTTTTTTATAATATGTTGCAGTTAGTTAATGTTTGCTGTCACGCTAACTTTATAGTACACAGCGACTTAAAAGATAATAACTTTATAATCATGAACTCAGGTCTGCCTTGCTTGTTTGATTTTGGGATATCTAAGAATCTTGTAGATACAGAAAGCAGCTTCACACGAGAGAATGATCCGGGTTGGGTATCTGATGCATACAGCCATAATCATCAAAAAGATGCATTCAAGTTCAGAGTTTTCAAAGATGATCTGTATTCTATGTTTGTTTTGCTTTGGAAAATCTGGACTGGCAGATTACCGAAAAAAGAAAAGTTTGAGAGTTTCGACTCGAAACTTTTTGTTAAAGACGTATTCCCAAAGCACTTACAAGAATTTTTTGTAACAGGAATTAACAGAAGTTTTGAATCTGCTCAAGAAGCCTGCAACTGTCTACAGAAAATAATAGAAAAGTACTACACCGCTGTAACAGCTGAGGTTACAGAATTTAAAGATTTACCTGCGAGAGAGAAAATTAATATTCTGATTAAGAAACAGAATACTCTTATTAGAAAAATTGATGATATACAGGAGGGTATAGCTGTATTGTATTCTCTTGTTAAAGAAAATAGTGAAGCAATTAAAGCTTTACTTGCGACGAATGAAGAAATTAGTCAAATTATTTTAGAAAAGGAAGTATAAAATGAAAAATTTAATGATTATTTGTGTAAGTGTTGTAATATTTGCAGGTTGTAGCGGACATTGTCTGAAGCTCAGTGGTGGATATAGTGGGGTTACAGGCGAATTTGAGTATTGTATTGACAAGCCTGCTTCTCAAAATGCAGGGAAACCTGTTTTGACAAGTCCTGGAACAGCTGAGAAAAGTATGATAATAAGTGAGAAAGATGCAGAAAAAATATTGCAGAAGGTAGAGCCTAAATCTGAAGTGAAAATGCAGGGAATACCTGAAAAGAATCCGGTATCTGTAATGAGTAGATTAGGAAATTTTTTGAATAAGTAAATCTTTTACTTCCTAAACCCTAACCCCTCAAGATAAGAGGGGTTTTTATATACCTGATGCAATAAAAATGCCTCACAGAGCTTCTATTTGATTTTCGCTCTGTGAGGCTTGATTTTGCTAGTTTATTTTTTCTCTTTATAAAGAAATATTCTTTTGATCTGTGTTTATTCTTCTTAGTGCTTCGCTTATTTGCATCGAAGCATAACGAGGATCTATTCTTTCTACTTAAATTCCACCCTCCTCTGCCAATTCAAAAAGGAGAACGGGAACTTTCATCTCTTCTATAAGATCAGAGACCTCATATTTGTCTTTCGATGAGATATCTTTTGACCATTTCGAAATTTGAAATTTTTCTGTTTCCAAAAAACAGTCTATACTTTCGTAGTCTTCTAAATACAATTTCATCTTCTACTCCTTTTTTTAAAATAATTTAAAACACTGATAAAGAATCAGTTGCAAATTTTTGATGAGAACTTGCAAACTCAAAAGGTTAAATGCTATAAAAGAGCTTTTCAACAGCTCTCTTTTTTGGATGTGCGTTGTTGAAAACATAAGTTGCGTTTCTAGCTGTTTCTAACTGTTCTACAACTTTTTTGAGAGATTTTTTTAAGTTTCTGTGAAGGAAGAATCCTCTTAGAATTCTTCTTTCTGCTTGCCTAAAATTAATTTCTTCAATGCAATAGATGGATCTTTTTACCTTATATAAAGTATACCTCGCTGAAACTTCAACATTATAAAAAAACTTCTGAATAGACATTAACTCATTTTTATTTTTATTTTTCTTCATTTTTTACTCCTTGTAATATGTAATATCTAAACCCTTTTTTTCTAAAGGTTCTAGTACAAACGCTGATAAACAATCAGCTGGCAGTTTTGGAGGTCTGCCAACTCTATATTTTATTCTTTTACATTAATTTTCATTTTTCTGCCAACTTTAAATGTTACAACTTTTCTGGCTGGTACTTTTACGGTTTCGCCAGTTCGTGGATTACGGCCAACTCTATCAGCTCTTGATTTTACTTCAAATACGCCAAAATCTCTTAACTCAATTCTGTTGCCTTTTTCTAGTTCTTCTGTAATAGCATCTAAAAAAAGTTGAACTGTTTCTTTTGTTCTGATTTTAGTTTGACCTGTGCTATTTGAAATTCTCTCCACAAGTTCTTTTTTAGTAATAGTAGACATAGTAAATTTACCTCCTAATCCTTTGTTATCCACGCCAACCCCCAAGCCCACAGCAGGCTTGCAGTTAGCATTAAAATGCTTGACAGTATTGATTTTATGACGCTTTGTCCATGTAGCATCATAATAGATGCTAAAGAGACAAAACAAACTATAAATGCAGTTATTAATCTCTTATTTTCTTTCATTATCTCGGTTCTCCTGAAAAAATTCAAACTCCTCGGAAGTCCTTTCATTAAATTTTTTTAAAACACTGATAAAAAATCGGCTGGCAGTGTTAGAGAGATCTGCCAACTCTATATATTAAATGAAATTAGAGTAAATCTCCTCTTTCACTACCTTTTCCCAATAACCACATACGTCCGTGATGTACGCATGAAACGCATCAAAACTATCAAACTTTTCAGATACGTTTAAACATTTCTTGCACATGCCTTTATCTTTTTGCTCTTTTATATTTGTATCTACGTTTTTTCCACAATAATGGCATTTTTTCATTTTAACCCCTTTCAATACTTTTTAAAAAATACATTAAAACACTGATAAAAAATCGGCTGGCAGTTTTAGAGGTCTGCCAACTCTATAGGTTAAATTAGTTCGATATCATTTACGTTGTAGATGTTATCTACTTCGTATCTATCTCTTATTTTTATGAACTCTTCCTTAGATTCCTTATCTATAAAGTATGCAAAGTCACTCTCCGCGAATTTTTCAAAATTCATTCTGTCTGAAGTTGTTGTTGAATCAAGTTTTAGCTCTTCAAAAAGTTCTTTTGTAATTTCCATTTTCGTTTCCTTTCAAAGTTTGTTATCAAAGTTTGTTTTCAAGTTTTTAATTTTCAATTCTGTTAGGAGTATAACACAAGGTATTACCTTTGTCAATACCTTTTTTTAAAAAAATATAATTTATTTCCCTAACACCCCCAAATGCTTTTGTTTTAGCTCCTCGCAGAGCGAAATTTTTTTCAGAATTTTTTCTTTGTAGCAATTCCAAGGCTCAACGCCTAGATAGAGCTTATAAGTCTTGTTTCTATAAGATGTTCTGGCATATGCTACAGCACCAGAACGCCCACTTTTTCCTACATAATAGGAAAAATTTCGAAATCTAGGTGTATCTTTACACCACCTCTTAAGTTCTTCTCTCTTTTCTTCCTTAACTTTTGATACTAAAAAGTTTAAGGCATAATCCATACTGTTTTTTTCTGTACTCATTTTTATTCTCCTTTCCCCTATTATATATAACAAGTACTATCTTTGTCAATACCTATTATATATATATTTTTTAGCCGCATGTGCTTTTTTTGCTAATGTCGCAAATTTGATCAGGATTCATATATAATTTCCCTTACATTCGCAAGCTTCCACCCGTCAGGTTTTAGCACTTTTCCATCTTCTCTTTTCTGAATCGGAAGTTTTTTCATATTAGCTGCATGAATAGCATCAAATACTTTCTGTCCATCGACTCCTAAATTGTTGAGAAGTCCTACAGTTACGTAGATCAAATCGACCGCCTCTGAAGCAACTTCGACAAGATTGCCAGCATTCATTAGCTCCTTAAATTCCTCATAAATGAGATCTTTCCATAGACCAGATTCTTCATTAAATTTAGGAGTTTCTGAAACTAACTGACTACAAGCCTTCATAAATTCTTTCTGTTTCTCAAATATATTCATTTTTTACCTCTCTTAACTTTCTTAACTTTTTTCTTCCGTCTTGTCTTCATTCTTCTTAATCTCTTTTCTTTTGTACTTCTTTTATGAGTATCTTTGCAAGGTATTTGTTGTTGATCTATTAAGAATGCATGTGATAAAAAAGACATAGCCACACCGAGGTCAAACTCATCTATTCTTTCTTTATTTCCACCCATCAAAAAATTCCTTCCATAAATCCATTTCAGTTTCCAAAAAGTCACAAAACATTTGCCATTCCTGCAATCTGTGTTTTCTTCTCTGCTTATACATTGTGTATAGTGTCTTGTAATTAGTACATACAATTCTACGCTGTAAAAATGATTCAGGGAGCAGCTTTTTAGCCATTTCCAGATTCTTTTCTGCAATGTACAAGTTGACCCGTTTTAAGATAACTGGATCTATTGTTTCAAAATCTTGAAGAGTCAACTTCCTTTTTAGTAATGTATGCATAGTAGATTCAGACTGCTTTGTTATTCCTATACGATATGAGTCAAATTGCTGCCAAAAATAACGAGGAGCAGTAATATCTATCCAGACACAAATAGACTCCAGGAACTTATTGTGACCACCATTCTTCTTAGCTAAGAAATTAGCAATCTTTTCTGGATCTGCATTAGGCTTGTTGTAGGATAACAATAATCCTTGCAATGCAAATGAATACCCATATTCATCTAATTTTTTAATTTTCATAGATCAACTTTCCTTTCTCTCTAACTTCTCCAAAATCTTCTTCCCATTGCATTATAAACTTGTCAACTTCTATCAGCCACTGAGGTTTATCAAAGTTCTTTTCATCATTAATGTAGCATTGAGGGCATACATCCTCAATTAAACGAGTACAGTACTTAAAACCGCACTTGCTACAAGTTAGGAATTGTACTTCCATATCACACTCTCTTTCGCAATTGTAACTAATTAGAGAACACTTCTAATTGTTTTGTTATGTCTTATATAGAAAAAGTTAATTGGACCTGTGATAAATTTTGTAAATCTGTTCTTATAGCACTCCAAAAATCGCAATGTAGCCTCAAAAGGTTCATATACAGGGAAATATCTTTTTGAACTGCCCCATCCTACAATGAACCATATTGACTCCTCACAACAATTTATAAAAAAATCATACTCCTCTTCCAGTTGAGAATACGATCTAACAAAATAGTCTAAAATCCCTGTAGTTCCTGTAGTTCCTGTAGTTCCTGTAGTTCCTGTAGTTCCTGTAGTTCCATAACATTTGTCAAACATTGTATTCCTCATTATCTGTAATTATTTTACCGTCTGCTAGTTTGTATAAAGCCTTAGAAGTATTATTGCTATAACAGGAGTACATTTTTTTAATACCATTTTTTACTTCCATTTCTTCTTTAGTTTCTTCTTTAGTTTCTTCTTTAGTTTTGTTTGTTTCCTTCTATACTTTTTCTCACTACCCGACTTTTTAAGAGTTTCTGGCTTCTCTCTCGCTTCAGGTGAACACAAAGACCACAAGCATGACATCTTCGTATAATCCCACCAAACCAAGTGGCTTGATGGGGGTGAAAGTGGTGAAATATCTTTCATTTTCCTCTCTCCTTATTTACATCTAATAATATAAATTGAAATCTTCCTTCTCCTGAAAAAGGGTAATTCATTACTCTTACAATAACATATTCGTCTTTTCTTCTTATAGGACAATACGCAGAAGTATTAATTTCCAAGGATGCCCTCGATGTAAGGTCACTGTTGTATACAATAAGAATTGAATCTTTTACTATTTTCCATTCATTTTTTGAGAGATTAATTGTATTGGATATTTTCTCTATAGTTGTATAATCTTTTGGTTTTAATTCTTCAAGCTTATCTAATAGGTTCACAATCTCTCTGAGATATAGAGATTCTTGTCTCATTTATAAAACCTCCCTACTAAAGAAATTAAGAACAAAATCTTTTAACTTTGGGGTAATATCTATACTCAGTTCAATTTCTTCACTAGTGAGCAATAAAGAGGACTTTGAACCATCTTTTGATAAATAAACAAATAAGGTTTTCTCTTCGTGGTTTGGTTCGAGATCAAGATAATATCTCTCATCTGTATAAAGTTCTATTTCACTTCTAAGCATTTTGCTTATTCGTCTTATATCCTCTGTTTTTATTGTAACTTCCATAATAGTTAGATTCCTCCCTTATAACTTCCATGCAAAAGCTTCTCTATCCCTCTTTTAAGGCTTTCTTCGTCTTTAACGAACGGCATGTAAAAAACAAAACTGCCTTTCAGATTATGTTTTGCATATACATAAGACTCACCGTCTATAAGTCCAACTTCTTTTTTTGTTTTTCCATAAAGCCTTTCCATACATTTAAATACTTCGTCCATTTTTTCCATAATTCTACCCTTTTCTTTGTTTGGTTCTATCTCTGTGTTATTTTCTATCTGATATTTTATTGCACATATACTACAAAGATTAGTATATGTGCCTATAGTATTACAATTCTTGCACATTTCAACTCCTTACATTTTTATATAGCTGAAGCTGAGCGTCTAGCTATTTCTAAACATTGTTGTCTTAAGTTTTCTCTTTCCAACACTTTTGATAATACACTAATAAAATATATATCATCAATAGACTCAAGAGCCTCTTTTATATTTCTGAATCTTTGTAAGGATTGAGGGATAATCCTCCCCCAATCACTTTCTAATACCTAGTAGTGTTTTGCAAGCTTTACACACTTAACGAAATAGCATTTATTTTTATTTATTATTGGTGGAAATGAGCCGTATTGTTTTTTTACATTACCTCTTTTTATTTTGTTTATAATTTTATTTGGGTTTTTCATTGTTGTACTCCTTCAACAAGAAAGATGTGTGCTTTTTCTTGTGTTTCTTCTACTTTTGCAACCCATATTTGTATTTTTCTTTTCTCTGCAAAGGCTTCTAATTTTTCCCATGTTTCAGAATCAAGTTGTGGAGGGTCTAAAATAAAAAGTGCCTGTAATCCATCTTTGGGAATTTCACTTGCTGCTATAGCTGTAGCGACTAGCATTTGTTCTGCTCCGCTTGATGCTCGAAGCTCAAAATTATTATAGAAGATTTTTCCGCCCCGTATATCCATGTTTGGAATTGGGAAATTTGTTTTTGACATAGCCTCATTTTTATATTCTTTAATCTTAGTAAGTATATCTTTTAGTTCTGCCCCTTCAGAAGCCAAAAAAGAAAGTTCGTCAATCTTTTGTTTGGTGTTTTGAGCAAGTGCAAAAGCTTGATTATTTTCTTTTGCATCTTCTATTTTTGCGTTAATTTCATCAATATTATTATTTTTAACTATTTCATATTGATCTGCTAAAGAATCTCTCTTTGTTTCCTCTTGCTTAATTTCATCATTAATTGCTTTAATTTGATTATGAAGCTTCTCAATCTCTTCTCTTATTTGCTTTTGTTGTGCTGCCATCATTATTACTTTATTAGTACTGTTTCCAAGCTCTGCTTTTATCTTTTCCTTTTTTAAAGCAGTTTCTTTTAAGTTGTATAAGGGTTCAAGATCAATTTCTTTTGTGTTCATATCGAAATTTTCTCTCGAATCCTTTATTTCAACTTCAAGAGATTTTTCTTTTCTATTTAATACTCGTTGTTCTGCCAATATTTGTTCATAAGCATCGTTCATATATTCTGTTATAAAATTACCACTATTGGATAAATCAACTTTACCCTTTGTGATTTCCTCTATATCTTCTTTGCTACCTGGTATTGTTACAATTCGGAGTAAGGCTTCTATTTGTTGTTTGGGTTGTGCTGTAAGAAATTCAGGTACATCAAAAGCACGTTTTCCCAAAAGATCTTTAAGAAATGTTTTGGGAGATGAAATTAAAATTCCTGGTTTATCTTTTGCTTCCATCTTGATCCTATTACTTTTTTGTCCTAATATTAAAGTAATAATGTAATTGTCCAGTTGTACTTCAATTTCTCCTTTTATTTGCCCTTCTTTTATGTCAGGGACTTTTCCCCCCATTGCAGCAAAAATACTCCTTAGTACGCTTGTTTTCCCTGCGGCATTTTTCCCCCCTACAACAATAACTCCACTTTCAGGAGCTTGTTGAAAATGTACATCTGCAATTCTAGCAACATTTTTTATATACAACTTATTGATTTTTTCAGACATCATTTACTTCCTTTTCACAGAGCACTTTTGAAAATCCAATTACCTCAAGTGCTATAAATTTTAGAGTTCTGGCGGTTACTTCGCTTGCAAGCCTAGCGTCACCTGCAAAAATAAAACTTATTCCCAATGACATCCATTTTGAAATTGAAGCTATTACGGCATTAGGATTCGTTTTGCTTTGGTAATTATGAGCGTAAATATCTGCAAGATTACACTCTACTATTATAAACTTGTATCTATACCCTCTTAAGGCTCTAACTTCATACTCAAATCTTTTTCTTTCTTGTGCGACACACATAATAAGATCAGCTAAAGATTTTCTTTCTATTGCTAATAAATCCCTCATATTCGGATTTGCAAGAGAATAATCTCCATGCCGAAGAGTGTCTCTTATTGTTGCAAGTCCCCATTTTTCAAGCTCAAAAGGGACTTGCTCTCTTGTGTCTATTATTGCAGTAATTTGATTTTTTTTCAGAATTGAGGCGTTGAGCTTGTTACGTTGTTTTTGTTCGTAACTTAATGTCATAACATTATTTCCCTAAAAAGGAGGTTCTCCAGGATTATAACTATCATCATCCCAGGAATAAGCAGGTGCAGCTTTTTTTGCTACACTTTTGGGTACATTAGAGGGAGCTTCTCTATTCTCTATACTTCTACTATCTAAAAACTCTATTTTTTCAGCTACAAGGCTAATTTTAGAGCGTTTAACACCTGTGTTTTTATCATCCCATGTGTCAAGTTTTAGCCGTCCTTCTATTAATACACTACTTCCCTTTTTTAGATATTTTTCTGCAATTTCTCCAGTTTTCCCCCATGCTATAACCTCTAAAAAAAGAGTTTCATCTTTATCTCCATACTTGCGACTATTAGCAATGCTAAAATTACAAATTGAAGTTCCTGAAGATATTGCCCTCAATTCTGGATCTCTTGTTAATCTGCCAACTTGCAGACACTTATTATAATTTGCCATTCTTTGTGTTCTCCCCTTTTAATTTTGCTAAAAGTTCTTTTCCTTGATCTGTAGATATATTTTTTAAATCGGCGTTATAATAATATCTTGCTCCTTTTTCAACGTCCTCCCCTTTTTTCCCTACTAGTTCGCCAGCCAAAAGGATTTCATAAATTTGTTCTTTTGTTATTTTTTCTATTTTTGTTTGTTGAAAAATTGCATTTTCTACTTCGTTAGCACTTGCAAATTCACTTCCTGCAAAGCCGGCTGACGCTAAGGCTCTACCAATTGCGGAAGTTTCACAATTTTCTAATGCAGAAGTTTTATTGATTCTGCTAATAGACCGATATTCCTCTGCGTGTCCCGTTCCGATAATAACATTTGCATGATTACGAATTATTGCCTTGATTATTACTAGTTGTTCATTTGCTGTAATAATTTCTGTAACAATAGACCATCCGTCTTTTATAGAGTGTTCTTTACGGAACTCTTGTACTCTATATGCAACGGTCAAATACTCTTTACCATGTATATTTACTTTGCCACTATCCAAAATTTACTCCTTTTATTATACTAATACCTGGTTGCAGTTCAGTTTTTCATGGCAGTTGTCACACTTGCCAGAAGCGTTTTTTTCGAGATATTCTCTTTGACAAAAGTCACATACCGAAATAGATTGTTCTGAAATTTTGTTTTTCATACTAACACCTTTTTATATAAGTCCCTTATGTCACCTTTATAATTATATTCTTCTAGTAATTCAATTAACAAACTGTTTTTTAAATCAAGTTCTCCTCTTTCTATTCTTTGTATATTCCGCACAGAACTTTTTAATATCCAAGCAAGATCAGCTTGTGATAGTTTGCTTCTTCGTCTTAAAATGCTTAGATTTTCACCTAAAATCTTTTTGTCGAATTTTTCAATTTCTAATATTTTATCTGTCATATTTATATTCCTTTCTGTCATATATATGTTATAATATGTCATGTTTTAATACAATATAAAAACAGTGTGTTCTTTTTTTTAACACACTAACGAAAGGATTTTGATTATGAATGTTGCAGATTTAGTTTTTGAAATAAACAGAATAAAAAAAGATGAAATACAATCGTTTTGCAGAGAAAATAAAAAATATAGGGGATTTAGGCTATATTATCATAGAGGATTTTTGAGAGCGTGTCGAAGTGTTAACGGGGTAAAACATCATGTTTATATAGGAACGGATACATCTTTGTATATAATTAAAATTGATTTGTATATGAAAAGGAAAGGAATTAAAGCATAAATTTGAGTTGTTGACAGGAACATGACAACAACATGTTCCTGCTTTCTTTTTAGTGGCATTCTTTGTGGCATTTTTTGTGGCATTTTTAATTGATTTTTTGAAAAATATTATATATACTATAAATATAAGATTTTACAATATGGAGTCAGAATGTCAAAATTTAAAAGTAAGACTAGTTTTCAAGATTTTATTGCTGAAATAGGATCAAGCTTTATGTGGCATGGAGGAATCCAACCATCTGCTATTGCTCTATATTTATCATAGCACTGCCCTGTGATGTTTGCACCACCCACAAAGAGATCATAAAAAAACTGCTTTGGTTTCCTTGCTCTTTCAATTATTTTAGCAATCTCTTTCCTAACTCTAAATTTACCTCCCATATATCGCATTGTGCCTGCCTTCCTCTATTAGGGCTGAGTTGTCCCGTTATTCCGAACAACTCAGCGATTTTGTTATTCTACCGATGCGTTAATATCAACATCAAGCAATCTTTGTTCATAATCAAACCATGTTAAGCTTTCATTATACAAATCAGTTACCCAGCGCTCATTTGCCCAGGCTTCATTTATATCAACATATTTTGATTTTAAAGCTTGACAAAGTGCATCCTTTTTGTTATCAGCTACAATTTTTTTGATTATTGTTTCAGATGATTGCATATCTATAATCTTTACGGTGTATTCTTTTCTTGCCCCAGGTGCAACCTGTATATCTGAGGTTGTTATTATTTGATTTTTCATTATGTTACTTCCTTTATATGTGTAAAATTCCTATTTTACTTTCTCTCCACAATTTGATAAATTTTCGTTTTGTTATATTTAAAATTTTTGCTGCTTGACCTGTTGTTATTTCGCCTTCTCTGTATAAGGCAAGACACATGTATTCATCTGTTTTGTATTCGTTGTATATGCGTATGTTAGCAAGCCTATACGTAAATTCATTTCCTTTAATAATTTGTATTTTACAAAATAGCGGTTTTATGACAGTCGGTATTTGAAATAATCTATTATCATACATTATAGTTTCTTGTTGCCCTTCAAGCCCTTCAAGCGGGACAAAAGATAAAAATATTTTGTCATTAGCTATTTTTGGGAAAACTAAATACCCTTGTATCTCTGTTAGATTTTTCATTATATTTTCACTCCTTGTAATCCAGAAATTATATTTTCCTGATAAAAAATCATTGTATAGAATAGGTTTTCTATTTCAAATTCAAATGTTTCATCATATGCAGTAAAAAAATGCTCATCTTCTTTTGATATAACTGTTATAAAGATTGATCTTTTTATGTGTCCAATTGTAATTCTTACTTTAGATTTTATTGCTTTTTCTGCTTCCGACCATTCACTTGAAATTCTTTCAATGTTAATACGAAAATTTTTCATTCTTTTTATTTTTCTATCAAGATTGTTTATGATAGCAAGAACTTTGTCGGGATGAGTGGTTTCTTTCATTTTTGTTTTTTCTAACTCAATTATTATTTGTGATTGGTGGTAAACCATCACACTCATCACTTCATCTCTCTCAAAATCACACTCTATATCATCATATTCAAAATTGTGATAACATATAATAGTTGACAAATCTGTATTTGCAGTGGTTACAACTTCTATTTCTAGCGGGTTGTTTTCGCTGTATTTGGTAGTTAAAAGCAGGTTAGTTATGAGAGATTTTTCTTTTTTATTCCAGGTTTTGTTCATTCCATCTTTTATTATTATATTAGTATTTGATTCAATATATTCTATCTGAGAGTTAAGATCTTCTTGTGCTTGTTTTTTTGTAAATTTCATATTACTTCCTTTATAAAAAGTACCACAGAGTATATTTTATTTTTATATATCTTTATGGTACTTTTTTTGTTATTATTTATATAGAATCTCTGCCAT
>Ga0180008_1000378_pt1 | contig 40409 bp, 59 predicted proteins | sample MM_PW_MetaG_FD_121121 | JGI IMG/M metagenome (GOLD analysis project Ga0180008, IMG submission 121121) | Groundwater microbial communities from the Aspo Hard Rock Laboratory (HRL) deep subsurface site, Sweden - MM_PW_MetaG | ecosystem: Environmental > Aquatic > Deep subsurface > Groundwater... | reverse complement strand
TGTCTCACGTGCCAAAGGCAAAGAAGTACCTACACAGCCTAGGGGTCTAGGTAGACTGGGTAGCCGGACGGCCTGATGGTTTCCTCGGCGTTTTAGCTCTTGACGGTCGCTTGTCGCTCTTGGTTTTGTCGAGATCGGCAATGGCTCTCTGTAAGTCTATCTTGGTGCGTATCAGGGTATCCACGTCGTTGGCTACACCGTTCATTACCTTCATGGTGGTCGCAAAGTTACCCTTGATCTCACCATCAAGGGTGTTGATGCGTTCCCCCTGGGCTTCCACGCTCTCGCTAAGTTCAGTGATTGTTGTCTGCGCCTCAGAATTCTCAAGGAGCATATCGCCCAGCTTTTGATCGATGTCTCGTGCAAACCGGGAATTGCCGGCCATCGACAGTATCCAGAGGACCGCAAAACACGCCGCGATCGTTACCAAGATCATTTCTTGCATCTCAGAATCCTTTCAAATGAAGTGTATGGACCACTGGTTCGCGGTCGCATAGCAAGCGGCTTACGAGCTTGGCACCAGGGCGCGACTTCCGCTCTTTGCGAATTTGCTTCGCCCTCGCTAGGATTTGTTTGGGCGACGGATCGATCCCTGCCTCGTATGCCGCTGCGCGCCCGCCTTTTCGGCGTTCTTCCGAGGTCATTTGAAAAATCCTCTCGTGAGCGACTCCTGCGCCGCGCTCAGTTCGCCGATCGCTTCGTCAACCCCCGCATGTTCTTCGGGAGGTAGGACCGCTCGCGCCTTGTGCAGTTTGCCGAGTGCCTTTGCTACTGCCGACAACACTGGTGCGGCATCCGTGCCCGTGTTGACCACCGTCGCCACAGCCGCCGCCTTTGCCCCGCCGATGCCCACGCGAGCCAAGATTGCAACGAGGATGTCTCCGCCGATGTAGCTCAGGACCAGAGTGATAAGTGTCGTCACGCCTTTTTCCCCTTCCACAGTTTCACCGCCGGCCCCAACACTCCCACGAGGCCCGCATACCATGGCACGTCTTCCTCGTCGTCTGGGCTTTCCTCGGCCCGTACGAATGGCGAGGGCTCAGCCGTCAACAGGGCATCCTTGATTGCCGCAAAGCGTCTGCCGTTGACCCGTTGAAAGATAACCTTGATCGGTAGCGGGACTTTCTCACCCAGGGCCTCGGCCGCCTTCCCCTCGAGCGCTTTGGCAATCAGCCCTTTCAATCCGAGGTCTTGCTTTTCCGCCAGCACGAGCAGATAGAACGGACTCGGTTCTACACTAGCCGCTTCCACGGCGGCCTGGTATCGCGATGGCTCTGTCCGTTTAGCGACGATGACCAGCACGGCCTTACCGCCGCTGAGCGACTCAATAGCCCGCACCGCCGGCCCGCGGAGAAACCGTGCAAGTTTAGGCGTCGCATCCGAGGCAAGGGCCACCAGCGTCACGCCAGCCCAGTCTATGCTTGCTGTCACGTCGCCTGCGAGTGGCGACGGTGCCCCAAGCGTCGGTACTGGTGCCTCTTCCTTTGGCGGTGGTGGGAGGGGGGGAGAATCGGAAGGGACTCCCACCACCGCCTCTGGCACGCGAATGACGGCTCGAGCAATTCCATCTAACCAAGAGATGAGATGATTGCGTTGTTTTGGCTCGTAGCCAGCTTGCGCTTTCGTGGCACCCTTTACCCAAAACGTTGGCGTGCCCTCAACCTGGGTCAACCCCGTCGATGTGCGGAATGCCGCCGCGATTCCAGGATGATCCCAGCTATTGCCGCTCCAGGTCACATACTCTACCTGGTATTGATCGAAGAAACCGGATCGAACGTCAGCCTTGAAAGCGACACACGGCGGGCACTGATCGTCGGGCAGCGTGAACACGTACAGAACCGGCTTTTGTTTCTCATCACTCTTCCCACATTGGCCCTCTTTGCAGCCAGGTGGACACCCAGCGGCAGGTTCCTTGCCTGCAACGGCTTCATACGCTGCCCGCGTGGAGAGGGCTCCCAGATACAGACTCCCGTTAGCTGCCGCCCCGTGGAGTAGCCCGATCACTTCGCCTGCGGCATTGAACAACGGGCAGCCGCTCATGCCGTGCATCCCCTGAAAGTCCACGACGTTGCCGCGCAGCCCGTCAATTGATATGGCCCCGCCGGTCAACTTGCCCTTCAGCACAATCTTGTTCTCGGTATCGCCGTCCGGATACCCCACGCAGTAGACCGCATCGCCGACATCGGGCACCTTTTTGCCGACCCGCACGAACTGATAGCCGTCGCCATCCATGTCGTAAACCACGGGTGCGTCGCCGGCATCCTTGCCGACATGCACCAACGTGGCGGGGACATCCTTGCCCCCAACGTCAACAATGACACTGGCATCTGTGCCACAATGACGCGCGGTCATTATCAGCCCAGAAGACGAGACACACACTGCCGTGCATCCGTTCTTGATTTTCACGACGGCCGGATAGTCGCTGGCTGCCACACACACGGCGGTGAGCATCACAAACAGGGCCGCAATGGGTAGGATGGTTCGTTTCATGGCAGTTTCGTTTCCCGGTCAAGCATGATTGGCCCCGCACATTTATCCCATTCCAATAGTTGTCCGTTGTGTGGTTCCATGAACACGATCCGAAGGTTGTTTGGCGAGTCTGCTCCTGTTTGGAAGTAGTCCAGCCAACTTTCCGCTTGATCCCGAAATCGAAGCGGGCCGAACCGTTCTCCAGTATCAACATCTTGGACATACCAGTCCGTGATCACATCCGACATATTGACTTGCGGTTGCGGTTGGCACCCGCACACAGCGGTGAGCATCAGAAACAGGGCCGCGATGGGGATGGTTCGCTTCATATCACTTGCCCTTCCGGTAGTGTCTGCGGCCCTTCAAACACCTTCCTCAATTCTGCCTTCAACCCGTCACCGGTCGCCCTCTGACGGCTCGTTTCCAACCAGACGCGATGAGCACCACGTACAAACGGCGGTCTCCCTTTGACGAGCGCGAAGTTGTCTTCCGGCCCGTCCGTTATGCCGACATGAATCAGCACTTCCTCGTTCCCCGGTGCGAGATCAGGTGCCAACTCCATGCGGTACGCCTCCGCTGCCGCGAGGATGTCTTCCGCAAAGGATTTGCCGATCGCCGTCACGACGAAGTTCTTGCTGAAAACGCTGTACCACGTTTCCTCGTCTTGCTGCCGCCAGGCTTCATCTCGCTCTTGCTGAGCCTTGCGTGCCTCCTGCAGACGAGCGTGAAGCGCCTTGCTCTTCTGCTCAACCTGCTCCGAGTCCTGCACAAGTTGGGTCAACAGGCCGTCGAGCGGTTCATCTCCGGCAACGCACACCACCTCTGCGGTGAGCATCAGAAACAAAGCCGCGAGTAGGATGGTTCGCTTCATGGTTTCTCCCCCTGTATCCAGCGCAACTTTTCAACCCCTGCTAGAAAGATTTGCCGTATCCGTGCGGCGCTACGGTCTAACCGTCGTCCGATCTGATGAAAACTCTCCCCATAAAAATGGGACATGATGATGTCTCTCTCTCGATCATGGAGAAATCGCAGAGTCCATTCCATCCGGTTGTACTCTTCACACCACTGTTCCGGAGCTGCAATGTTGCCGCCAAGATCATCTAGTGACAACGTTAAACCATGTCGGCGCTCCTGATAGTATGCCGACCACATTTCTCTCTGTATCCAGTACCGCGAGTACGTTGACAGCCGCCCCTTACAGGGGTCAAGTCTGTCGACGGCCGTCATCAGACCAATATTGCCCCACTGAATTAAATCGTGTAAATCAATTGCCCCGTCAATCCGGTCGTGAAAACGCCCTGCCAGATGAATGACCCACGGAATCATGGATTCAACCAACTGGTTTCGAGCCTCGATGTCCCCTGACTGCGCGTTTCGAGTAAGTGTCGCCTCCGCATCTGCCGAGAAAGGCTCTACTGTGTTGAGTTGATATCGATCTTTGCGTTGCATCTCATTCTAAGTCTTCCTCACGTCTGCAACCGCCTGTTCAACGGACTTCAAAAACCTCTCCCGAAACGATGCATCGTTGTCGATGTACTGATGAATTTCCTGCACGATCACCGGAGGTTCGATCTTCGTTTTGTGGGGATCGACCGCAACCACGTCGTGCCCCGCCGGCTGGAACACGTCCACCCCACGACGCAAACTCCATCGTGGATGTTTCTGCCGATACCCCCACACCCTCTCGACGACGGGCGGGATGTGGAACTTGCCGAGACCGAGCCCGCCCAGCACGCCCGGCATCCACTTGCAGCGCCTGACCGGATCGCACAAGGCCAATGCGACCACTGTCACATCGTTGCGGCTGCTCAGCTCCCAGCACATGTCAACGGCCGTCTGCCCGCCGTAGCTGTACCCGGCAATCAGGTGGTGCTGCTTGCGGTTGTCCCCACCGTTCGGCCGATGGCCCCAGAGATTGTTGACCATGTCCCGCACATCCGCGTCCCACGTGTAGCGCCGCACGCGCACGGCCGGCCGGCCCTCGCAGTAGGCTTCGGCCGCGTCTTCGAGCCGCACCATGCCGACGTTGACGATGTCACCGGACCCTTGTGTGAAGCCGGAAAAGATGGTGATCGCCAGATTGATTGGATGTTCGGTCATCATTCGCTCCGTTTGAAAATCGGCTGGTCGCAGTATTCGGTGATGCGCTTTTCCCATGTGTACGGGTCCAGTGGTTCGTCTTCGGATGGCAGCCGATACACCATTTGATAGGCGTCGTCTTGCGTGTCGTCGTAGTGGTCTCTCAGGACGCAGACGGCACGGAAGCCCTGACTGCGGAAGAATTTCTGGGCCATGAGATTCGTCTCACGGACTTCCAGAATGATCTCCTTCCGCCGTTGCTGCGAAAGCTTGCAGCCCAATCGCCTGACCATCTGCGTGGCCACGCCCTGGCGACGGGCGGACGGGGCGACGGCGAAGTTCAGGATGCGGAGATTCGATTTGTGAAGCGCGTAGATCATGAAGCCGACAATGTCATGATTGTGCTCGGCCACCATGCCGATGCAGTTCCGCTGTCCGAGACAGCACAGAAAGTCTTCTTCCGTCCAAGCATGGTCGAAGGCGGCCCGCTCGATTTCGAGCACCTCGGCCATGTCTCGCCTGATCAGCCAGCGGATTTGTACTTCCATCGTCACCGCCCCCCGACTATTTGCCACTGTTCGGGACTCTCGCCGCATCTTCCATTCGTTCCATGCGACCATCCAGGCTCTGCACTTGTGTCTTGATCACCTTGACGTCGCTGTAGACAGACACGCCCCCCCCAAAAAAAGCGCCGAGGAAGGTGAGTGCGGCCGCGAGAAAAACAGCAAGAAACCAGGTTGGCAAAACCACGAAGCCGTTGGTGTCGCGTGTCACTGAGTTGATTCCAACAAAAAAACCCGGCGGTTCACCTTCACACGCAATGCGTGAAAGCAAACCGCCGGGTTCTATGCCCAATGGCGGTATCACCGTCGCCGGGTACTATGCCCAATGGCAACTGTCGTAGCCGTATTTTGCGCGAACCCCCCCCATTCTGTCAAGGTGAACAACGGTGATTCCTTCCACGACGGCCAACTCGATATGCGTGCGTTCGGGAAACCGAATGCGCACCCCGGCCACCTGGATTGACTCGCCCGGCTGCATGGTTTTGGGGCATTCAACGGCTCGTATCTGTATCCGCGTGTTCGGCTTCCGTGCCGGTTTGTCGTCCCGCAGTCGCTCCAGTTCGTCTCGCAGACATATCACGCACGTTTCTTTCGTGAGCCCGTGAGCACAGGCCCCGATCCGGCATCCTGAATTACTCATCGGCTTGCTCCTGTTTCTCCAGCCACGCGGCGGCCGCCTCGATTGCTTCGCACGGTGTATCGTAGTGGGCGTCGTCTTCCGCCTGGGAATAGAACCCACCGTCATGCAGGTCACAGCGCGTAGTTTGGTACGGATACCATCCGTGAATCATTTCGACGCTGAGTCCCCACTTCTCCATCACATCCAACGCTGCCGCCTTGCGGCGGAGGCGAGCAAGTTCGTTGACAAGGTCGTGAACGTCGATTTGCACGTCACCGCTATGAGGCGACCCCTCACGGTAGCGACGGCGGATTTGCTCCAATCGTTCCGGCTTCATTTGTGAGTCACTCACCATCGGCTTACTCCCGTTGAACCAAGTGTGTCTTGCACTCGTACAGCTCATCGGTTATTCATCCTCGTCGAGATCGCTGTCGAGTCCGTCCCACTCATCATCGTCCTCGTCAAAGCCCACGCTGTAGTTCAGCCTTGCGTACCGACACTCGGATACCGGCACACCGCAGCATTTGCAGATTTGTTCTGACACTTCAGGCTCCTTCCGTTACGCAATTACTTCGATCCGTGGTTCCCAACGCTTTCTCACTGACTTCGTTCCGTCCTTCCGAAGCACGCCGACTTGCTTCCACCCGATCAACCAGATACGTCGGCCCGGACACTTCACCCATTCCGCCGCCGCAGCCGACGCCTCAATCTTCCTACGACGTGCCGACATGTTGGTAACCGTCGTGCATTGCACGCCGATCGTGGCCTTGTCGTCGGCTGCCAAAATGTCGAAGATGCCGAACAGGTCGACGCGGATGTGCGCGAACGGGTTCCAGTGCTCGACCACTTCCACCAGCGGCCAGCCTTCGGCCCTCAAGTATGCCAGCGTCAGTGCGGTTGGACTTTTACCGGCCATAATTTAATCCCCCTGCCAAATGCCATCCGGACGCGACCGAGCCAACACCATCAACTGCACGAGTGCGTGCCTGGCATTGCCTTCCGTCGGCTTCCAGTAATCGTCGTCGAGGTCAACATCCAACTCATCAGCAGCTTTCTGCAACACTGGCAGACTCTCAGCACCGCTCATCCCATAGATGGTTCGGATGCCTTTGTTTCCGATGCGTTGAAAATGCTCGTAGTAGTTGTAGGTCACGTTCAGCCACATCTCGGTGGTGCCACCGACTATGTAAGTTCCGCCCGCAAGTTGATGTGGACTCTCCGCATGAAGGACGTCGCCAGAAACTGGATCACGCAGCGAAATGTCATAGCTCATTTCGGCCCTCAAGTATGCCAGCGTCAGTTCGGTCGTCTCCCCGTTCTTCTGTGCCTGGGCTATCAGAATTGCCTTGCAGAGTCGTTGAAATTCAGCCCGCCTGACCAATGCTCTCTTCCCGTTGTACTTATCACAGGGGCTGTTTATCAGCACGTCCTTGTAGTCTCGCGTTGACGCTGAAGACGTTCGGGCGGCATCGGCTGCGGCCAACAATTCCTCCAACGCTTTCAGGTACTCCTCAGACACCAGCACCATGCCAGCCGTCTTGGCCGCGAGAGTCGCCTTTCGTCGCATTTGGGCCGCTATCTGTCCAGCGTGCTCAATTGCCAGTAAGGCGTCTGAAATATGGCTGCTCACAATTTCGTTCCCTCCCCGTTCTTCTCGATCAGCCGGCAGTCAACCCAGACGCCGGCACGCTCGTTCTCAATGTCGACACGCAACACCACCATCCGCACACAATCCGGATCGTAGAGCACCTCGGCAACGTATCCGCAGTTCCAAGGCACTGGCGACGCAACACGCCGCTGCACCTTGTCGCCGATCTTCAGTGCGGTGGTCATCTTATTTCTCCGTCCCAAGATTCGCCGCCAGCCCCGCGACCGCCGCGTGATGGTGCCCGATCTTCCGTGGCTTGTCTGCCCCGATCCGTCTGTGCTGCGGACCAATCGGCAACCCCGTCTCGATGACTACCGGAGTCGGCACATGCTCCAGGTATCCGCTGCCCCCGTTCTCCGTCGCGACAATCCCCGGCAACGGCTCCAACATCTCACCGCTGATTCCAGACCGGCAGAGAGTAGCGTACATTGCGACGAAGTCCCGCCGGAGCCATGTATCGAACGCATCCCCCCCCGGTGTTTCGCAGAAACGGTTCCACCCACCCATCATGCGGATCGCTGCATTGATCAGAGCGTCGTCAAAATCGACACTCTGGTATCCGCCGTGAAGGCGGACGGCACGCTTGACCGCCGCCCACGCCAGACCAGGACGGTCGGCAGCGGACACCCCCCCGGTCATCTCACGAATCTCCGCCGGCACCGGCATGAACTTGGATGTCTGAGCAGTCTTGAGAATAGCCGGCTTTACGTCCGCGAAGGGCAAATCATTCAGGGCGAGCACGTACATTGCGATCATGCCTTCAGACGGTTCCCGATTGAACGTCAGACAGACATTCGCAAGCAGTTCAGCGAGTTCTTTTCGTTCTTCGACAGTCATGTGTCTCTGCCTTTTTCCAACATTGCATTGACGTTGCGGACGACGTCCGCCGCGCGTTCAGCCTTGGTTTGGTAACGGCCGTTGCTTCCGGACGCACCCGTGTCCTGAAAAATCCCGCGCCAGCCTTGTGCCATGCTGAATCGAATCGCCTTGATCGCTTCTGACTCGCCAAATTCCGCCAGTCTGGTCCAGCAAGCCTGCAGTCCCTTGGGCTTGTAAGCCGGGTGGTGGTTTTCCGTTCGGTACTCCAACCACTTCTGCCAAGCGTCTGCAAACTGCTGAGATTCAAAAGGGGGTAAGGGGGTATTCTTCTTACTCTTCTCTTCTCTTCTCTTCTTTTCTCTAGCGTTACGTTCTGACGCTACTGTAACGTCACACCTTGTACAGCTTTTTTCCTTCTGTCGTTCACGATATTTCTGTTGACGCTCCCGCCCCTTTGCTCGGATTTCTTCGAGTGGATCGACGTTGTAATCCTCGAAAAATCTCGGCAAAACAACGCCTTCATCAGTTTGAACGGCCCAGCCAACCGTTAGAAGCGCTTCGCCGAATCCGGGAATGTCCGCAAGGTCGTCAATGACCGACACTGTACAACAACGGACGAACAAATCGTCGTTGATTCGCTTACCACGGTGACGCAAAACACCCCACACTGTCACCAAAGCGCCTACCGTAACGTTACGCATAACGTTCCGCGTAACGGTCATATCACGCTGCATGTTTTGGTTGACGTAGCGGGCCAGCTCGCCCTCTGAATCCATCAGCAAATCGGTGATGATGCAGACCTTTGGGTCGCGGTACAGGTCCGTCCTCATCTTAATCCAATCAACGGCCATCCGTGCCTTCCATTTCTACCTTACGCCCCGGCATGTTTTTGCGGTGTCGTCTTCGTGACCGTGACTTCGTACTCCTGATTTTCATTGCTGCATGGAAACACGACCACTTCACCGACTCTGATCGACTCGACCACATCCAACAGGACCGCCAGAGCGAGGTGTGTGGCTGTACCTGGCTCGGTTATCTGCACGTGCTTCCGCATAGGTTTCTCCAGTTCCGTGGATGGCAGGTCCGCTATGGGGACTCCGCGCCAGCCCGCCATGCACTGATGCGGCTTCCGATCCAGTATGATTTCCCAATAGTAAATCACTCTCATTGCCTCCGCCGCAGACAGCACGCTATGATCGGGAAACTCGTGTTCGCAGTCATGCGGTTCCATTGGCCTCTCCGCTCCGGTTTCACGCGACCGCTTCCAGTTCCGCTTCGATCTCCTGGTAGGCCGTGAGCACTGGAGAAAACGTTTGCATGAATTCCTCGTACCGTTCCCACCGGTGCATCCACGAGAGAAAGTCAGCGTGTGCTCTCTGGAGAACGGTTTGCCTCATGGACGGGTTGTTCGCGACGCGCTGGGCGGGTATGTAGTTCTCTTCGTCGATCCGCCCATCGCGTTCGATCCTGACCGGGATGTACGCGCAGACCGGCTTGGTGGTCGCTTCGTTGGTCCGGATGTCGATTTTGACGACGTTGATATGCCGCAACAGGTATTGAGCCCGCTGCCGCCAGTAGATTTCTGCGGCTGCCTGCACGTCCTGCTCGAGCAGCGTTTTGAGTTTGCTTCCCCGGCGCCGCGTTTCCTTGATCAGCTCGTCGATCGTCGGCCGGCGTTTTTTAAACTCCGGATTGTCGTTCAGCCACTTCAGAAAGACGTCCCTGTCCGCACGCGAAATGCGGCAGTGATCCGACATTGTGTACTCTAATCGTGTTTTTGGCATTGGTTATTCCTTTCCAGCCAATCCGTTCTGTTCCACTACGGCCATTCCGATCCGTTCCAATCCGCTACGGCCATTCCGCTCCGATCCCATCCGCTCCCATCCGCTCCTGTCCCATCCGCTCCGCTCCACTCCGTTCCGTTACGGCCGCTCCGCTCCGATCCCTTCCAATCCGCTCCGCTCCCTTCCGCTCCGATCCGATCCGCTACGGCCGTTCCGATCCAGTCCTCTCCGATCCGGTCCGATCCCATCCTCTCCCGTCCGCTCCTTTCCCGTCCGCTCCAGTCCTGTCCCTTCCGATCCGGTCCAATCCGCTACGGCCATTCCGCTCCGATCCGATCCGATCCGCTCCCGTCCTGTCCGTTCCAATCCCATCCCATCCGCTACGGCCATTCCGCTCCGATCCGCTCCGGTCCGATCCCATCCCTTCCAATCCGCTCCGTTCCGCTACTAGGATGAGCCCTCTACCACAAAACCGCCGCACTCGCCTTGCTTCTTCTCGGCTCGCATCTCACACAGGCCGATGTACTGCCCGGCGTGCATGAACAGGTTCACGAGTTGGTCTTCGGTGATCACCATGCGGTTGAACTTGACCCGCAGCCTGATCGACCAACCGTGGAACATTGGCCGGTATCGCATCTGCGGAACCGTTTTCTGACCGCTGCCGATGTTAACGGGGCGGACGTCCCGCTCCAGGCGGTCGTACTTCAGCAGACACAACCCGCCGGAATCACCAAGGACCCAGAATGACTTGGCGATCAAGCCGATCGTTGTGTTGTCGGTGATCCCCGTTGTGCGTATCGCAGAACAAGCACATTTCTTGATGCCGCTGACCGGCACACCGTACCGCGCCTTCTCGTGCGGGGCCGCGTGGTTGCTGTCGAGAAGAGTGTAGAACGCATGAGCGTATTGCTCGTCGGGGGTCGCTGATGGTTTCTTGACCGTCCCAGCCTTTCCGCCGACGCCACCGTACTGCTCGGCAATACCCTGAGCCACGTTCAGCTTGTTGTTGACCAGCAGCGGGCGGTCACCAATCAGCATCAGCGTCGCTTCCCCCTGTTGCAGTGCGGGGATTTCCACGCGGACAACAAAGCCGTCCTTGTCCTTTGCCGTGCGATCCGCTCCGTTCCCTGCAATCCGATTTCGTGTTGTCGTCTTCGTCGCCATTTCATTTCACTCCTTTTTGGGTTATAACTGCCGCTCGGTAAACCGAATCCACTCCGGTCCATGACGGCCACTCCAGTCCTGTCCCTTCCGCTCCGATCCATTCCGATCCCATCCCCTCCACTCCTTTCCCGTCCAATCCGTTACGGCCATTCCCATCCCTTCCCTTCCGATCCGGTCCGTTCCGTTCCGGCCACTCCGGGCCCATCCCGTCCCTTCCGATCCGGTCCGTTCCCCTCCTGTCCGTTACGGCCAATCCCTTCCGCTCGATTCGCCGGGGAGCATCGCGAGCGTGCGGTTGCTCCCGAACCACGGGGCGATGGCTGTGATCTTCATGTCACTCGGCATCGGTTGCTCTCCGGTCACGTTTGACGATCTGCTTCCTCGTTTCCTCCGTCAGCTCGACCGCACCGGCAGCCAACGCCCGACGTCGCTTTGTCGCGGTCAGGTCGTAATGTGGATGCCGGCTGTTCTGGAACCAGGCTCGCTTCAGGCCGATTCGCTTGGCAAAGGCGTGAAGTTCTGCGGTCGTGTCCGCGAACATGTGGCAGGCTTGCGTCCATTGCCAGCCGCAGTATCCTTGTTGCTGCTCTACTGAGAACAGGGCATCGACGTAAACCGCCATCAGGTTTCATCCTCCGGATCACAAAACACGCAATCACACTCCGGCGGATGCAGCACCCCGTCCCCACCGGCATCCATCTCGGCAGCCGCTTGCCGAGCACCGGCCATAGTCGCCGCGTCCACCCGCACTGCAGGCCGGCCCGGATGCATCGCCCGTGCAACCGCCGTTTGGACCGCGAGCCGCGATGGCATCCGGTACTTCATCAGCCACCTGGCAAGCTGGGCGAAGTTGCTCACGTCGCCACGAACGCCCACAAGCCCGCTACAGCCCGCCGGAACCTGTTCGGCAAAGTAATCACGCCAGCGCGTCAGCGTGGCACAGTTGCGAGCGTGGGCGTTGTGCTGGCGGATTAGACCCGTCAGGTCGTGGACGACTTCACGCCAGAGCGTGGCATCCATCTCGACGGTGATTTCATCGCGTGCGGACAATCTCACCCCTCCACGCCAAACACGCTTCCCCGCCGACCTCAAAGTCTCGACACGCAGAAGACCGATGCTTGTACCATCGGCAGAGTGGTAGCAAAACGGGCGCAGCGACAACGTCCGTGCCGTGCTGCGCCCTGAAGCCTCCTTGCCCGTATGCCGTCCGTGACATAGTCACTCCATTGTTCCGTTATGCCGTTGTCAGCTTCGCTGCATTCCAAAACGCCATGGCCTTGGCTTTCTCGTACTCCTTCGACGCCCTGGCATTGGCTTTCTCGTACTCCTTCGACGCCCTGGCATTGGCTTTCAAGTACGCCTTCCACTCCCTGGCATTGGCTTCCTTGTACGCCTTCGACGCCTTGGCATTTTTTTCCCAGTACGCCTTCGACGCCCTGGCATTGGCTTCCTTGCACGCCTTCCACGCCCTGTCCTCGCCTTCCCAGTACGCCTCCCACGCCGAGCCGGATAGAAGAAACTTGTTTGCCGCCCAGTCAATGTCTAAATACAACGCGGCAGCACGCAAACAGTTCTTTTTCGTGACCTTCGCCCCGTTCGGCCACTCGGCCGCAAATGTGTCAACCTGACTGCAATGCGCACCGTTCGACTCAAGTAGCAGTCGTGTAATCTCCATCTCACTCTCCATTTTTCCAAACCCCAGCCACCCGGCCCGCACGTCTGAGGCCGGGCAACCGGGGACAGTACGCCTCGGCTACTCCGCTGAGGCGCTCTCCACTGCTTTGTTTGGTTCCTCTTCCTCTACTGGACTCAGCGTCCCGTATTTCATCCAGTTACTCAGGTTGTAGATGAGCGGGACGACTTGCTCGCGGCTCACTTCCATTTCGCTACCGAATGGACCTAGGAATATTCGTTCGCGATCAATAGCCGGTTGAAGGTTGCAGAGCCTGCCTTCCTCGTCGCGAAAACTGATGTACTCCGCAGCGTGGATTGCGGTGCGCTGGATGGTCCAGATTTCAGGCGTCGTCATCATCCGTGGTCTCCTGTTTGGTTTGATATAGTGAGTTGGGCGGCTTCCGATCCGCCTTCGGTTTGCCGGGACCGAACGCCATGCCGCTCGGAGACATGATGTCTCCGTTCTCTGTCACATAGGCGGCCGCAAGTTTCTTCATCGCGTTGAACCGGCACTCGACCGCATGCATGACGTCGACGAAGTGACCGGGATCGGTTCGCAGGTCAACGATGTCACCGTCCGCTGCCGGGCAGATCGCCGCCGTGTCGCATATAGGACACTTCTCGCGCGCCGGCCACGTCGGCACGTCGTCCAGCGGCTTGCCGTGGTATCGACCCCACTGCTCGATTGCCGATAGCATGCGTGTGTTGATCGCCTGTAGGTCACGCCGTTCAAACTCGACCGGCCACGCCCGCCGGTTCGTCCGCAAGTTCCAGATCGTGACCTGCACACCTTCCACGTCCGGATAGTTGTTGAAGATCAGCCAAGCGTGTAGCTGGAACTGAAAACTGTCCCGCACGGCCTCTGCGGTCCAGCATTTCCAGCCGGACTTCCAGTCCACCTCTGACAGCAGCGCCTTGCTCGGAGTCGCGTGTAGCAGGTCAACTTCAGACGTGACGCGCACACCAAGGCTCTCGACGTCCCACGCCAGTTGCCCGGATCGCTTGCCCTCCCCGCCGTCAAACCGCAGGATATTTACAAAGTGCAAGCCGGTGACGTATCGTATGAACGCCCACATACTTGCCCGGAAAGCCTTGACCGCTTCCGGCTGGACGTCCGGTTGTGAACTGCGAATTTCGATCCCGGCTATGTGTACGAGGTCGCTGAGGCTCAACATGCCGTCCGAGTCAAGGTAGGAGCGCAACGTCCGCCCGATGGCCTGGTGGACTTCCTCGCCGGCCCTGGCGATCAGGCCGACGCTCGTGACGAGCCCAGCCTCACGACCAGCCGCGGCGAAGGGACACGTCGCCCACGCTTCAAGCGTAGAGCGGTCGAGGATGGTCATTTCAGGTTCGGTGAATAGGTCAGTCATTCCGGCGGCTCCTGCGGCTTTTCCATTTTCATGCGACGGTAGCACGCATCAATGTTCGCGCGAGTCCAGTTCGTTGCCGACAAAACAAGGCTGCGGTCCATGCCGGTCGCGCCCTCGACAAATTCCGCGAACTGTGCGGCAGAGTGCGGTGATCCCGTCGATTCGCGGAACGCCCCCCACGCCGTCCAGACCAGCTTGCATTCGTCTGCCGTGACGCGATCACCGCGAGGCGGAACGCTCGGCGCGTCGGGCAGCGGTGCCGGGTTGTCATGGATCGTTGGCCCGGCTTCAACCATCTCCTCAAAGCTGGCAATCTCGCCCGATGAGAGATAACCGGCAAACGCTAACGCCCGCCCGACCGCTATAGTTTCCTGTTTCTCGAATTGCTTGACCGCACCAGTCTTACCGAGTGAGTGACCAGTGAATACTCCGCGACCGCACGTCACTTTGGCGGCAAACAACACGTGCCCCTCTTTGAATTCGACGCTCGTTTCAACGGAGCAAGACTGATTGTCGGCGTGAAACTCCTTAAGCCGGGCGGAAACCTTGGCATATTGGATGTCCTTGCCGATTGCTATGGTGGCGGTTGTTCGTTCGGTCGCTTCGCTCATCGCTCTGCCTTCCACAACAGATAGCCCCACGTGAATACCGTCCCCCAGGTCACAGCCAACCAGACTTGCCACGTCCATGCGTCAAACATCGTTAGACTTCTTCTCTGCTGCTTGCTCCCGCGAGTGGATGTATGAGTTGCGGATCGCGTTGTAACGAGGCCGCTGATTACCCTCGTCCTCGTTCCATGCCGGCATCAGCACGCCGATTCCGTGTTCGCCGAGCAGCAGCACCGGTTTGGTGGGATCGTCCAAGAACAACAGCGTCACTCGCCTGTTTTCTGACCCGATTGCTTTCGCGATGCGTCGCAGGATCTGTGAGTCGAGTGTGACATGGCTGTGAGTGGTTGCTTCCGGAATGAAGTTTTGCACGTCTGGGAATTCCCCTGGCATTTCCCCATCGCTCGAACGTGTCACCGCCGGAATCAGCACTTCATCAGGCACGGTGCCCGTGCATTCAACGATCGTCAGCCCACGACAGTCCGTCGCGGCGACGTAGCAAGCGTCGTCACATCCGGCCTTCGGTGTCACCAGGACGGACCCGAGGGCGTATCGCGTACTTTTCGTATCGCAACACTTGGCAAGTTCGTCCGGTACGGCCACTTTTACGCTGTCTCGCATTATCCGATCCTCCGTTGTTCGTTTTCTGCAATCTCGATGCCGATACGTGCCGACTCCGTGCCGAGTCGTGCCAGCGTGATCACGATGTCATCGCCGACCAAAATCCTCTGCCCTTCACGTCTGCTGAGTACGAGCATCATTCTTCATCCTTGAACACCAACTGTTTTCCGTTCCACGGGCAGCCAGGTAACTCAGCCGCATGAAGAGCTTCAAGTTCCTTGCTCCACTCGGCCGATGCCTTGTTCAACTCGGCCGATGCCTTGCTCAACTTGGCTGATGCCTTGTTCTGCTCGATCCATGCCTTGCTCAACTTGGCCGATGCCTTGCTCAACTTGGCCGATGCCTTGTTCAACTTGGCTGATGCCTTGTTCAACTTGGCTGATGCCTTGTTCAACTTGGCTGATGCCTTGTCCCGCTCGATCCATGCCTTGTCCCGCTCGATCCATGCCTTGTTCAACTCGGACGATGCCTTGTTCAACGCGGCCGATGTCTTGTCCCACTCGATCCATGCCTTGTTCTGCTCGATCCATGCCTTGTTCAACTTGGCTGATGCCTTGTTCAACTTGGCTGATGCCTTGTCCCACTCGATCCATGCCTTGTTCAACTCGGCTGGTAGTGCTCCCTTGACTGGCCACAACCATGCACAACGGATCGGAATCTCGCGTGCCGGCTTGTTGATGATGATCCAATCGATCCTGTTCGCGATCGGTTCGCTCAGGAGTTCACACAACATGCCATGATGAACATGCCACGCATAAACCAACGGCCCTCCCGGTGTGTAGTCGTGGCCCGCGAAACGTGTGAGAACCTCTGCCTTCAGTTCAGTGTAGTCTGGCATCCCTGCGATCCTTTCGTGTTGTCAAATCCCCGCGCCGACACGCCGTTCGTTCTCCGCAATCTCGATTCCGAAAGCTATTTCCTGCCGAGGTGTGAAATACACCGTCCCGTCCGGGGTGATGATCTGCGGATCGAACGATTTCATCCGCTCGGCATACGCGATCGCGTCCGACAGAGAACAGTATTCGATGATCACCTGATAATTGCCGCTCTTAGCCCCGGCCCTGGTCCGTCTCTCGAGTCGTACGATCTCTTCTCTCAGTTTGGTAAATTGGTGCGATACATTCGCGGCCACGCTCATTGCGGTTGCTCCCTTGGCAGTTGGGCAGCAACTAGCCGTTGATGCTCCGAAAAATCGACACCGCGAATTTCACACGCTTCGCGGATCAACGCGACAGCATCATCCGGCGCGTCCGGTTCCCCCCAGCCGCCCATGATTTGGGGCATCGGAATCCAATTGTCGAGAATTGCCTGAAGCCGGGCGACATCTTCTTTCAGTTTGGCGATACGCTCGGAGTAAATATCGTCACGCTCCAATTCTGGCACCTCTTCCCGCCGGATATCCACGTCAGGCGGCGCGTCGATGCCGATGCGTGCCGCATAACTCCCTAGCCTTACCAACGTGATCACGATGTCGTCGCCGACCAAAATCCTCTGATCCTCACGGCGAGTAAGTACGAGCATCCCTGCCATCCTTTCGGTTAGTGTGAACCGCCGCGCCCTCGCGGGTAGCGGAGTCTGCGGAAAGTGTCACCCGGTCGGACTCGAACCGACAGTACACACGGCCGATTCTCACGGCACGTGCTGCTCTTCCGGGTTGGCATACGGGTGACGTGCAAAGTAGCACCAGAGGGGCTGTCGACTCGGCCCACCCCCCGGCCGGACTCGAACCGGCATACACCCGCGAATACGGGCCGCTCTCCAATTGGCGTACGGGGGACTCTGGTGCCACCAGTAAACTCGCACAGCCGGCCCGTTCCGCACCGTTGCAACGGCTGGCCGCTAACCAGGACTTCGTCGGTCAGTTGGCGGAGTGCCGGCGACATACGTTTCGCCGCGTACACTCTCGGCTGTGCCGAGACTTCCCCCGGCTTACGTTCCGGGGGAGCGGCTGTGCGAGTTATTTCACTGCACAAAAATGGCGGGTCGCCTGCGACCGCAGACGCCCGCCGCAATCCCGCTGAGGATTGTGAGTCAGAGTTGAGTGACCGCCGTGTCACTGAATTACCGATAGCCTCCGGTGCCATCGTTCCCTCAGCGGTTGTTGTCCCGGTGCCTCAGAAGAGGCCAGCAGAACAGTCTTGTTTTCAACTCCGTTGATTGACTACTAAATCAACCAACGGGGAATACTACAGAATACTGTATTGTTCTGTCAAGCCGAAATCCGACTTTTTCTCAAAGTTTTTGGGATTGGCTTTAGAAGTTCGTCCGTCGTCGTTTCGAGAGCATCCGCAATTCGGGCGAGAAGACCGGCACCAGGGACGCATTCGCCGTTGCAAACATTGGCGATTGTGCTCTGCCATTCGCCGGTCTCTTTCGCGAGCCAATATCGCGAAAATCCTCGCTTTTTCAGGAACCGATTCACGTGAAAAGCGATTTGCCGTTTTGCGTCAGCGTCGTTCAACACGGTGCTCATGCTCCGATAGTACACTTTACTGTTGCACTTTGCAAGTGCGTTTGCTAAAATCCCGGCAGTCGTTAGTAGCGGCTCAAGACTGTCATCAACGCCGCTGCCCGCCTCGCGGTTGGGGCCGGCTGCCGGGTTTGGTTCACTTTCAAAAAGGAACTTTCCAATGCCGATCCCCAAAATCAGTGATCGCCAAGAGGCAACCATTCGGCTGTTGATCGACGCCGCCGATGTGGCCGGTCGAGTGGCGGACCCCCACGATGGAGTCTTCGACGGAAACTACCTCTGCATTCGGCTGCTGGAAAAAGTCGAACGACTGCTGACTGACTTCCTTGACCCCTCCACGAGTGTCGAGGGGGGGATTTGAACCCCCAAGCCCTTGCGGGCACTGGACCCTCAATCCAGCGCGGTTGCCAATTTCGCCACCTCGACTCGTTCCCGAACGGTTTCCGAAATTTCCCAGATTCGTGCAAAAACTCATTGATTCTTTGGGCCCTCAATGTACACTGTCTGTAGGCACAGACATTTGCCGTGCCTACTGATTGTCGTCCGGGTTATCCTTTCCGGATGTTTCAAGTCACATTTGTTCTGATCGTTTTTTCACCGAATGACCGACGATACGTGATAGACTGCGGCGTCTGATCACGATGGATCACATTTGCACGGAGGCGCACTCTCACGGAGTCGCGCCATGGACCTTCGAGACTTTCTGACCGACCGTTACGCTCTGCGGCACCAAAACGCTGGCCCAAAAACGATCGCGCAGTACCTGATCGCGGTCAACCTGTTCGGCACACACCTCGGGCGCGAGCCGCTTGTCGATGACCTGCTGCCCGACACCGTGCTCCGGTTCCTCCGCTGGCTACACGACAGCGGCCGGGCACCGCGAACGGTCAACTCCAAACGGCAGGCCCTGCTGACTCTCTGGCGGGACGCCTTCCGAGACGGGAAGACAGTCACCAGAGCTCCGGACAACGGCGACGTGCCCCGCCTGACAGAGCCGCGGCGGGTTCCGGTCGCCTGGACCGTAGATGAAATGAGGCGGCTCAAGCGGGCGTGTGTGGCCGCTCCGAGGATTCCACGGTTCGATCCGCAGCGGGACGGACGGCACTGGCTGGCGCTGATTCTGGTGATGTGGGAGACGGGGCACCGGCTCAACTCGCTTCTCACCGTTCAAAGATCCGCGATCGACGAACGTGGTGTGCTCCGCGTACCGGCCGAACTGACGAAGACGTATACGGAAATGGTCGATGAGTTGTCGCCCGAGACGCTGGCCGCCGTCGCCGCGATGCCCGATCACCCGATGCTTTTCCCGTGGCCGTTCAGCCGCCGGCAAATCTGGGTGCGGTTTGAGAAAGACGTGCTGATCCCGGCCGGGCTGCCGTTCGATCGCCTGCGGAAGTTTCATTGCATCCGCCGTTCATCTGCTAGTCATGTCTGCGCCGCAGCCGGAGAGTACGCTGCTCAACAGCACATGGGCCATCGCTCTGTCGCCGTGACGATCAAGAGCTACCTGGATCCGACCATTGCGTTCCAACGGATGAGCGCGGCGAAGGTGTTGCCGAAACTGTAGACCACGCCCTTTACCGTCTGCCTGGTCAGACCGTGGCCATGACTTGCTGGTATCGGCGATTGATCCCCGTTGCCATTAGGTACTGGTCTTCGTGTCGCAGTCCGTGACAATCGTTGCAGAGCACTTCAAGATCAGACGGTCGCTCGCTGAACCAGTGATATTCACGATGGTAAACGCGTACGCCTTCCGTCGTTTCACAGTCTTCACAACGACAACCAACACGTTTCAGGGCCTGCTCGCGAATCACCTGCCAATGATGAGATTTTAGGTAGTCCGCATAATTGTGGACCTGCGATCGTTTGAGGCCAGGACGGGGCGTCTTGCGACGTCGTTTCTGTTGCTTCGTCTTCTTTTTCATTGTCATGTTCCTCTTCATCTGCGCGCAACCACCGCGTCCGGCGTCCTAGGGTTTTTGCCCCTAATCAAACACCAGATAGACTCTACAGAGAGAACGAAGGTGCCAAGACTCGGCTGGACGCCACCGGGATTCTGCGGTGCGAAGAGCCCGGAATTTTTTGTGCCTGTCCTGAGGAGGCTGGTAAGGTCGCTCCCCGGTAACACCACCGCTGCGTTCGTAGGCGCAGCGTCTCTTCGGCCCCACTGCCAGTTCCCGTTGGTATGGCAGCCGCGCCGTTCACTCGGCCGAGATTTCCGCAGACAAGACGAAATGCGGTGCTTTGAGTTTTACGTCCTGAGATTGCCGAGTGCTCTGAGGGTACGACAACAGAAAACCCCCGGCTGAAAGGATGGGGTGGAAGGCTATCAACGGCCTGTCGGATTTCCACCGACACCCACCCCCAAAGCCGGGGGTTTTGCATTTTTAAGTTGGTGTTGATATTTACCACGGGGTGATCGTAGTGTCGGTCGTTTCGTTTGTCAAGTGCGGTTGTCAAGCGGAAGGCTGTAAGTCGTGACGGTTTCCGGCGTTGCGACTATTTTGACAATCTTCAGAAAAAGGTAGGATATTATCTTGACAGATTCCGAGAAAGGTAGTATTTTACACGCATGAGAACAACAACAAACAACGAAACGGGGGGCGGAACGATGCAAAACGAGATGAATATCGCGAATTGGTGACAACCCCGCCAACCGCCCGGCGACACCAGCCGGGCACAACCGAGGAGATGAGACGATGAGAAAAGACGCAAAGCGGAAAATGGTGGTCAGCATGAAGCCTAGTGGTACGGTGCTGATCACTGCAGACGGAGTGGAATCGCTCGGATTGTCCGATGAGCAAATCTGCCAGATGAGCCGATGTTGTGCGGACTCACCTGCTACCGAGATCGTCGCGCAAACCGATCAGGCAGCTCAGGATTTCTGCCGTCGGAATGGCGGCAAGCTGCTGCACGGCACTTTGGCGAATTATCCGGAGGCCAGAAACTAACCGCCCGGCGACGGGCACAACCGAAAGGGAGAAACGATGACACGAAAAATCGAGGTCTGTGAGAGCGAAGAATGGTTGACGCTTTTGGGGCCGCTGCGCGACCTGGCACGCGAGCCCACTTACTGGGATGAAGTCGGCACCGAATGGACCAACGGAGTGCTCGACCGGCTGGGACTCGAGATCGCCAACGTAGAGGCGGAGTGCGCGAGAGTCCCGCGAAGCACATGTCACGGGTGGAACGGTGCCACGTTCCGGCGAAAGGATTGCGGCATTGGCACGTTCGATGATTTTTCAGACGACGAGTGGGACCAGGCTGTGACGATCGCTGATGACGTCGCCTTCGAGGTGGTCCAAAAGTTTCTGGAAAGGCAGCATGATGACGAATGAAACGAAGCACACACCGGAGCCGTGGGTTGTCGACGAGTTGGGAGACACTCAATTTGACGCAACAAATCACGCTTATGGTATCGGTGCCGACAAGGCTCCCACGTATCGGATCGCGAAAGTCGAGGGGAAAGGCGGCCACTCACTCGCCAACGCCGACCGCATCGTGTTGGCCGTCAATGCCTGCGCTGGCATCCCGACGGACGCACTTGAGGCCGGTGCCGTGAAGGGCCTGCTCGAAGCGTGCCAGTTGGCCGTTCGCTGCGGCCTCTGCGACGAAGACGATCAGGTGTCTCTGGCGATACTGACCGCCATCGCCGCCGCCACCGGAAAGGAGTCCCATGCCTGACCACCGGCTCCAGCGCCACTCGCTGGTGATCCCGCTCGCCCTGCAAGCGGCCGTCGAGAAATACTGCAAGGCGAACGGCCTTAGCTTCAGCGAGTTCAGCCGCATGGCGATGGCGAACCAGCTCAGCCGCAAGGCGAACGATCCGCCGTTGGCGAGGGCAAGACGTGGCCGACCGCCGCGTGAAATCTTACCGGAGAAACCGCAATGAAGCACAGAACGCTCCGCTGGAATCACAAGGACGCTTTCCGGTGCTACTGGAGAATCGAGGCTGAAGAACTGAAACGGGAGAAGGGCGTCGATCCCGACGACCCGGAATACTTCGAGACCTATTGGCGCGTCGTTATTCGCTTCAACAGTTGCGGCGCCTTCGATGACCCTGAGACCGCCACGCGGGTGATATTTTCGGAGCACCTCTCAACGCAATATGACGAACCGATTCATCTCCGCGAGATACTCCAAGATTGGATACACCGCGTATCCGGCGTTGCCCTCGGCTTCGCCGCATATTCATGCGCTGCCGAGATTTGAGTTGCCGGTCGCTACGCCAACGGCGACCACGGAAACATCCCAGTAGGACACCCACACCTCGCCGTCGAGTAGGAGGTATCGCGTACCCCGGTCAATACGCTGCCCAGTGATGCGATAGCAGCCCTCCGGCAGACTGGTTTGCACGCCGGTGCCGTCTTTCCATCCGGGCGTCGTGCGGGTTAGTACGACGTCAATGGGCAGTGAGTTCATTTTTACTCAAACCGTAGCGGCCAATACACTACTGGTGTGTTGCTGATCTCCAGCATGATTTTTTCATTTCTGGCAATCTGCTTCGTGCACTCTTCCTCTTCATTCCACCGTCCGCCTTGGCGGTCGCCGATCGATTCCCACTCGCATTCGACCAAATCAATCCAGCGATTTGGGTGGGCGATTAGACCAGCCCTGAAAATACGCCCCGACCATTCCTGGTGAGCGTGCCCACATCCACGGAACATCGGACACCATCCGCCGACAATCTCCAAAACTCGCCTAGTGACGAAAATCATGTCTCCGCGAAGCTTGCTGCTATACTCCAGCGTGTACCCAAGCAACTCCTTTACGTGTCTGTCGATCTCTGGCGCCGCCGGTGTAGTGCGTTTTTCGACAACTCGGCAAAAGTGGTTGATTCCAAACTCAGCAGCGACCGCTGCGTATGCCTCAAACCATCCATCGCTTACGGGCTTGCAGTCGTCTTCAAGGAGGCAAACGTAATCACAGTCCTGTAGGGCAAACAGAGCGCGATTTTTGTTTCCGGGGTTGCCCCTGCTCTTGCCCCGGATCAAAACAACCTGCTCCTCGTCGCAGATTTGTGCGACCACGTCAGCTTGCTCCGAGCTATCGTCGCAGACGATCACCTTGACCCAACCCGGCGTCGTTTTCTTCACGCACTGGATGATATGCTGTAGATGGCTGGTTCGATTGTAGTGACAGATGGCTACTCCGCCTGTTGACATTTCTCTGCTCCTTTGCGGTACACAACGAATTCACGTTTGGCGAAATAGGCGTCAAACGTTCTGCTCTGATCGAGTGCCTCACAGATGGTGGTCTCTGACACGTCCTCCCAGTTGCCCCAATTCTCGCCACGGAACCGTCCAAAATTATGCACATCATCCACTATGACGATCTCGGCATACGGCCGTGCCCGAATTGCCGCAAGTTCTTGCCACAGGGGGAACATCTTTTGGCCGGCCGCACGACCTTCATACTGCTTGCAATAGTGGGCGTCGAGATACCAGATACAAGGTCGATTGATTTCGACAGACAATTCCGGCACCACGATAGCTGAATCGCCGTGATGAAAATGAACCTTGCTGTCGCGAAAGTTCTTGCCGACTTCCGCGAATAAACGGTCGGACAGCTCTATCGTGTGAACATGATCGAACAGGTTGCGCAGCGTCATAGCGAAGTCACCCGTTGCAGTCCCGGTTTCGACGACCGTATCAATGCCCGCATACTCAGGATGCCTGTGCAAAGCAGCAACCATGCTTACATATTTTGTGTAGTACATGCTTTCTCCTGTAATTTAGCCAAGGTTCCGTTTAGCATTTTTGATCCAACTGTACTGCGTCACTTGTGCTGGCGTCCGTCCTCGCATCTCAACCTTGTAAGCAATGTACTCCGGCGTTTCAATTGAGTGCGACGATCGCGTATCCTCCATTTGGTCGATGTGAATCAACGGGGACGGATAGCCGTTAAGGTAGCCCGCCTCATTCAGCGCGAGTTGATAGATGGTAAAACTGCCATCCGCAAACGGTTTTTTGCTGGCGTTCAACGGGACCTTGATCGGCCCGGTTGCCCGGTACACGTCGGCTCGAATCATCCCACACCCACCGACGTGCTGCTGCTTGACAAACGATAATTTTCCCTCATTGACGATGCGGTCAGGGTTGATCCACTGCTCTCCGTCCGCGCGAAAGTGAAAGGCACCCATAAATCCAAGTCGGTCAGATACTTGGCACGCTGCCGCAAGCCGGGAAATACAGTCGGGAGGTACGATCATGTCGCTATCGAGTTTTGCGAGCAGTTCGGCTTGATGCGCGTAACGGTTCCAGATCACAGATTGCGGATACACGCAACCCATGTTTACCGGCGCGCGAATCAGCGTCACGTGTGGCACGTTCGCAAGACGTTGCTCAAGATATACTCGCGTTTCGTCGTCCGATCCGTTGTCCCACACGATTGTCCGCAATGCTGGATAGTCTTGTTCGATTATCGACTCCAGAGACTGCCGAACGTATTCGAGCCGGTTAAAGACCGGCACGGCCAGAATGCACCGCCATGTGCTGCTTTTCCGTTTTGCTGCTTCCGCCCTGAGTTGCATTTGGCGCCGATCAAAACCAAGGCGTTCAAACGTCGCCTTGTGTATGTGGCATGCGTAAGCATCCAGGGCAATCCGCACCTGCCAGCCCGCTGTTTGGGCGCGGACACACCAGTCGTCGTCTGAACCGAGGTTTGCGAAACGCTCGTCAAGGTCTCCAATTTCGTCGATCGCATCAGCCGACAACAAAGTACAAAAAAACGCGAGCCGCGTGATCGCCTTCGACCTCCCGGCGTTCTCCGTTAATGCGAGAGCCGTTGTGAGGGAGTCGTCAAGTTCTAGGTCTTTCCCCACGCACGCCATGTTGACGTTCTTTTGGCGATGGAGCGACTGAATTCCACCATCGCTCGTGAAAGGCCCCACGGCCGCAACTCGGTCAGTCTGGAGGTGGGATAGCATCCGCATGAGACAACCCGGCCCGATGAAACAATCGTTGTTTAGCAGGAGCACGTGACGACCGGCCGCCGCTCGAATCCCCTGGTTGACGGCCGCCGTGAATCCTCGATTTGTCGAGTTATGGATCGTTACTAGGTCGAGTCCCAGCCGTTCGGCATGGCTCGCTACTCTCTCAGCCACGTCCGGCGTACCACCATTGTCGACATAGATGACATCAAAAGGCACGTCGGCATACCAACACAAGTGATCGAGGCACCGAGACGTCAGGTCCGGTGAACCAGCGGCCGGAATCACAACGGCGATAGGTCTGGGCAAAACCACATCCGGCCCGGCATCCCGCACGAGACTGGCCGGCTTCACTCGGACATTATCGCGAATCGGCCCGGCCAGTTCCGTGTTGGGAACGTTCCATTCTCTCAGCCGCTCGCGAGCCCGTTCGACCGCCGCACCGAGTCGTGTTATGAGTTCCCCGTTTCCCTGGACGTTGCCGCCGCCTCGCGAGTGTTCTATGTTGTGATCTTCAAAGGACGTGTCGGCTCTCGGCTCGCGCCCGATCCGGTAGGGCGTGATCCCGGCGGCTTTTGCTTGGTAGTTCCAGAACAAATCCGTGTCAGGCCAGCCGCCCCGGATCGGTTCATGCACCCGCGTCTTGCCGTCGCCCTCTTGCACCACAAGCCGGCGCTGACACCACCCAGCGTTGATCCGGTCCATCACTTTCATATCGAACATCGTGCAGACGTGCGACACCATCCAGCGGTGTGCCGGGAAGTTCCGGGGTGACATGCCGTACCCGACGATCGGCGATTTCGACTTGCACAACTCGACCATCTCGGCCAGCAGTTCCCGCCGTTTCAGAAAGCAGTCGGCATGCGTTGCGAACAGAAACGGCGATCGGCAGAGTGAAAATGCCAAGTCCATCGCGGAGGCAACGTTGTCATGCGGATGAATGGTTGCCCGCGTGCGGATCGCATGAACTTCGCAGTCATCGGCTCGCATCGCTTCGATCTCGGCAAAGTCGTCTGAGTTGCTTCCGGTGTCCACCAGGACAATGCAGGGACGCTCTGTCTGGCAGCGGAGCGTGTCAATACACACCTTGACCGCTTCCGGTGATCCGAAGACCGGGATTGCCGCGCAGACTTGGTAGTCCCAGGGTCTCATGTGATTCCGTACTTGGCCATCAGGGCTGCGGTTGCGGCAATGCGGTTGGCGTCGGAGAGTACCGCGTTGTAGTAGATGATCTCTGCAAGGTCACCATCAAACTTGTTTCCAACAACTTTTCCAATTGCCAAATCGCCAGTTCCAGTATATTGCAGCGTGCCGATTGCTTCGGTGTCTTGCAGAACGTTGCTAATCCAGAGCCGTCCTGTACCGGATTGTTGGATCGTAAATGTGATCATGAGCCAGTCCGATAGATCAACGGACGAAGCGTCCAACCATACATTTCCACTGGCATAGATCAGACATGCAACAGTGTTGCCTATACCAGAATTTGCGATATCTACGCGAAATGTTCGGCCACCGACCGCGTCCGTGTATCCTAGTAATCCCTGCCATATAGAATTGCTGTCTGTTTTGAAGACAACGAACGCCGTCAACTCTGTGAATGCCCCCAACCGATTGGAATTGAACGGCTCCATAAAGTCGTCTGAACCGTCGAACCGAACGACCGGATAACCGTTGACAACACCCGTATAAAAGTAGGGCTTCCACGATGCTACGGTTTGCTGAAAGTCCATCCCGGTCACGGTCGAGTCTAGCCAGTTTCGTACATTCTGCCCGTCGGTTGACGGTACGCCATCGGCTTGTTCAACCCCTTGTGCCGCGTCCATCCACCAAATCGGCGTACCCCAGTCGTACGGGTCGAAGTCGCCGGACGGCACTGACTCAACGATCGTGAGTGAGTTCCCAAACCACTGAGGAACCCAGATGCCAGCCCGCTTCGGCGGATGAACGGCCTTTGCGATCGTGCCGGTGATCGTCGCCGTCTGGTTGCCGTACTCGTCGCGGAAGCCGGGACGTGCCGCCGTGAAGTTGTCCCATGTGTTTCGATTTGTAATAGGTGAACCTTGATTGTTTTGCAGTCCATGTTTTGTGTTCGATTGGTGCGCTGCACTGCTATAGCTTACTGAGACATTGCCATCAGTTGCAGAAATTGCCGTGCCGTCTAGCACCAATTCAAGCTGATAAGTTGTGTTCGGCAAGTAATAATAACCAGCGGAGTCACGTAGGCTACCACTCCCTCCCGTTACTTCCCACAATTGAAGCTGAAGATCACTCTGGTTTAGGATGACCGCCCAGAAATTATTTGCATCTGCTAAACGACCGACGAGACCGGGGGCAAGCGTGCTCCCTGCTTGGCCGATATGCACCTCAGCGGTGATCGTGACATCTGTCTTGCCTGAATCGGCGGCCACCCGACCGCCGCCGACCGTAGTCATCTCTGCTTTGTTATTGCTAACTTGCCAAGTCCCAGCGTATTCAACCCAACCACTGCCGACGTCCATCACATGGGCATCCAGGCTCACGCCGTTTGTGTCTGTGAAGTTGTCACGAATCATGCCAAGAGAAGACTCGTCACCGAGCAACGGGAAGTAGCACAACGGCCGCGCCACTTCCGGCGGATGCCAGCCCTTCGCGAGGGCCGCAAAACCAGCGTCGCTGATGTCGCCAGCCCACAGCACCACTTCAGCAATCCGTCCATCAAACCACTGAGTCACAACGCCGCCGGGGTGTGAGCCGATCCGGTCATTGAGTGTCGGCACGCCCGGCGTGTAAGCCGTCGTGTCCCACGACATGGCCCCGTCATTGTCGCTGCTACCGTTCAGAAAGACCGCGTTCGTTACGTCGTTCGCGAAGTCGCACCGGAAGCCGACTGATACCCACTGCCCAGTGGGAACCGGCGTCGCGCCGGACAGACTACGCAACGTCTCGCCGGTCTCAGAGCGTCCCTGCACCTTGAGCACTGGCGATGCCCCGCTGAGCAACAGCGACAGCCCCTCATTCGCTCCGTCGTGGATGATCGTCAGAATCTTGTTGTCCGTCGCCCCGGTGTCGAACGTGTCGACCCACACCCAGGCGTGACCGCAGATCGTGGTGGCACCGCTGAGCAGAGGCGAGAGAGCGTTCGTCCCCAGGCTCATGTAGTTCGCGGTGGACTTCGTGAAGTCGCGAGACATCAGCTTTCCTCGCCGAGAATGGCTAGGACTTGCAGCGCCCCGGTCATGTCGTCGTTCACGTGCGTGCCCTCGCGTATGAACCGCAGAATAAACACCTCGCCGTCAACGACCGAATCCATATCGGCCCCGTCTGTGAAGGTGATCGTCGCGTACTGGGTCTTTCCCGCCGCGTCCGGGGCGGTCGAGTCCACGCTGTTGAACACGAACGTGTGGGCGACGTCGTAATCTTCGCCGGTGTCTAGCCGCCGGATCGCCAACCCGAGCCGGACGTCCCCGCTGGTTGCCGTGTCGGCCCGCCACGCGACCGTGAAGGTCAGCCCGCCGCCCGCGTAACCTGAGAGCCAACAACGGTGGTCGAGGTAGGTGTCAATAGCGGTGTCAAACTCGTAAGCCGCTTGCCGCTCGGCCGGCGTTGACCCGCCGTCGCGTGTTCCCGGTGTTGGTGCGTCGTCGGCCGGGCAGTCGACACTGATGATCTCGACAACCCGGCCAGTCCCGCCTCCGCCGCTGCTGCTGCTGGAGCTGCAACTGCCGCTTGGCAGGTTCGCGGCGTCGAATTTGCGTTTTGCCCCGTCCGACGCCCGTTCGATGACGAACCAATCGCCATCTACAAGAGCCACCTGCTCGGTTAGCGCCGCGATCTCCCCACTCACGTTGTCATGGAAGGCATCGGCGTCGGTGTGGTCGAGATCGCTGATAGCCGCCTCAGTGAGCGTTCCACCTTCCCCAGCATCGAGGTGCGTGTGGACCACTAGGCCGGCCGCTCCAACGTAGCTTGCGAAGTCGGACAGCAGGACGTAATAGTCCTTCGCCGGTGATGCGGAGTTGACGTGCATCACCCATGTGTCGGCCAGTGCCGGTGCCTCATCAAGGTTCGGAAGGTCAGATATTGCCATGATTGTCTTTCCCCGTATGATCTCGACACGTCTCACAACTTCGGACGTCATTCCTCACGAGCGTGTCGCTGCATTTGCCGTGCTTCGAGCAGCGGTAGACCGCACACATGCCGTGGTTCCCGCCGCACAGATTGCCCTTCATCGTGCCGAGTGATTCCCCGCGACGCCCGCACGTGCCGCCGTTGTAGAATCGCCCCTTGCCGCCCGGTATCGACACGCCGGGGCAGGCCGCGTGCTCTTCCGGGCTGTGGACGCGGACCTTTCGCCCGATGCAGTAGAACGGGTAGGCTTTGGTTCGGCAGAGGCAGGTCATAGTGCAGTCACCTCAAAGTTGTCAACCAAGTGAGAGCGACACATCGGAAGGGGCGAACCATAGAAGAACGCGGTCGAGCGATACATCCCGCAGTGCGTATTGGTTTCACCGAAGCTACTGCTATGTGAAAGCCCCGGGAGCACTGTTGAGAAAGGGGATGCAACAATGCTGCTTCCCGTAAAGCGTGCCCAAAAATACTGGTGCTTATAGTCGTGCGATGGATCAGGACTAAGGCCGAATAAATTCGCCATAGATGCCTCCAGGCTCTTGACGCCTGCCTCACATTTCCACAATTCCAACTGATTGCTAATCCGATTAGGCACGACCGCCCAGAAGTTCTGATAATCGGCTGTTGCTCTCGCTACGATCCCATGCCACGTGTTCAAAAACTGAGGCCCATGCCACGTGTTCACAAACTGAGGCCCGCCCGCCGCCAAGTCCGCTGTCAGGGCCACATCACCGGTGCCAACGTCCAATAAGGCCAATATGTTTTGTGCGCCCGAAAAGTTCAGATTCACGCGGTTGCTCACAATCTCGAATGGTGGATACGTCAACGCTGTGTGGCTGACGATCCACGGTGCCCCCTTATCCGGCAAGTGGTCTTCGAGGTGCGTTGAATCAGAATCCGTAAACAGGTCGTTCACAGTGCAGTTGTCGTTTGCTGTAGATGTTGATTGCGAACACGCCACAAAATCATCTAACAGCCACGGAATTGACATATGTGCGTAGGGCGAATTGCCCATGATTCCGACGTAGGTGTTGTCTTGCCCGACTGAGCTTGTGGTAGAAAGCACTTCCGTTCCGTCAATGCCACTCAATGTTGCAACAATGCTTTCGCCCGAACAGACCAGACTGATTTCCAGACATTCTAATTGCGATGTGTCTTGAACTGCCGGCCATGTCAAGAGAACGCTCTGAGTATGAATGAAAACACCATCCTGAACGCCGCGAAGATAAAACCGCTGGGCGCTGATGCGACTATTCACATAGGCAATCCACCGCGTTTCACCATCCTCACTGGCTCTGGCAATGATGCCCAGCCTTCCTATTTCTATTGATGTGTTTGGATTGGTTCCTGGCAGAACACGAGCCGTAACCGTCACGTCGCCAGTGCAAACGTCTGCGAGATGCATTGACAGCGTCTCCGCGTCCGTGTTGGGCCACGGAGACGCCCGGTTCATCCATAGTTCCATCGACGTGTAGAGGATGATCTCCAGGTTGCCATCCGCCGTTGAGTCAATCACCTCTTCATTGACGTTGACAGTGGTCTCGTCTGCACCGGCATCATACGATGATCCGAACCGCTCAGTATAAGCCCCGTCATTAGCCGTACTGCCCGCAACTTCCAGAAGGCCATCCAACACAGAAAGACGGTCACCACCTATGACAAAAGAAGCAGTGCCGGCGCCGCCCGTGTTGACACCGACAATTGGATAGGCTGGACGAGGCATCGACCACGTGCAGCCGCTGTCCATGGCTCGGTTGCCGATAGGTGTCGAGTCTGTGCCGGTGAATGTGTCACGCACACACTGGCATGGGCAGCAGCACGGCCTGCAAGGATTCAAGAGCAGTCCCATCAGACCGCCTCCCCACACGACAGAGCCAACCCGCCGCCGCTGCTGAGAGCAAGGCAGCCGCCACCCGACAACCCCATCACGCACGCGCATTCGTCCGCGCACCCGACCGCGTCCAAGAGGTACTCGTGAGACGAGATCGACGGCTCGGCATGTACCGCCCGGCAGGCTGGCAACGTCTCACCAGTCCCCAGGTCATCGCGGACCGTGATCACCTCGCCGGTGCCACACCACAGATCCCAGTCGTCGTCCCACAACTGAATCTCCGCCGGCACGACCCCCTTGCTCTCCATCTCTTTCAGCAGCACGGCCCGCACCGTGCCGAGGTCCATGTTGCCGATCCGGACCAGAGCCCACCGCAAGCCGAGACCGGGCTGAATCCAGAGCACGTCGGCCCCGCCGGCGGACGCTGCCTCCAGGTAGCCCCGCTCCCCATCGACGATTCGCGCCTTGCGGGTTACCGACTGAACGCCAATCTTGCCAAAGTACAGGGCGTCTGTGCCCACCAGGGAGCCACGCTTGAGCCGCCACAATGTCTCAGCCCCGGCGTCGCCCTCCGTGGCGTAGTAGGCGAAGCCAGAGGCGTCAGTGGTGTCTAGGCAATCGTCGGCCCTGCTCGCGGCCCCCGCCGCCGGCACGACGTGGACGCCGTTCTCTGCCGGGTCCGTCTGCCCGGTCAGCAAGACTCGGTCATCGGCGACCAGTGTCACCCCGTCCTGCTCGTCGCCCTCTTCTAGTTCGTCTGCCAAGTCTATGTTGCTTGCCACGACGACGCGGACGGCCTCCTGGATCACATAGCTGCCGTCGCTGACTTGCATCCACGTGAGCGTATCAGTATCGACGACGTCGGCTCCGGGGCTGTTCGTGACGCTCCAGATACCCTCGCCGTAGTCTCCCTCGGTCACCTGATACGTGTACCCGGCCACGGAGCCGCCGGTCGGAAACTCGGCAGCCCGCACCGGAGGCCCGCTCCCCTGGATCACGTAGGAGCCGTTCGTGGTCGAGTCCGTCTGGGAGATCACCAGCACGCGGTCAGCCGCGGCAAGCGTCACCCCGTCAATCACGGCATCGACCACCAGCGTCGTCAGGTCCACGTCCGACAGCACGGCAACCCGGCAGGCCGCCTGCACGACGATTCCACCTGGCGGCGGGAACTCACTGGACAGCATCCGGACGCGGACAACGCACGGGCAGACGGCCCCGGCAACCCATGCGCGACCAATCTGGCCAGGGCTTTCACCCGTCGCTGCCAGGAGCGGATCGACCAACACGACGAACCGCCCCCGGTGTTCCAGGCTGGCCGGCGTCGTCGCCCGCATGGCGTAGCGGTATTTGAACTCGCCCTCGTCCACGTCCGGCCCGGTCAGCATATCGTCCAAGCCGAGCACGTCGAACTCTTCGCAGTCGTACCCGCTGTCGTTGCGCACGTTGATCGCACCATCAGGCATGACGAGATCGGCCCGACCAGATACGTTGATGCCCTGCCGCTTGCGTGCCAGGCAGAGGTCCATCAACGTGTTCCATGCCGCACTGGAGATTCCCCGCAGCTGCTGGCCGGCGATCACCTTTTGAAACGGATCACCCATCAGGTGCCAATCCCCATCAGCGAGAAGTCGCTCGCGCAATACATCGTATGGACATAGGCGTATTTAGGAACGGCCACGCGGACCTTGCTAACCGGGTCCACCTTTTCGGCGTATCTGATGTCGAGGTAATCATGCCCTAACTTCTCGGCCACGGTGATGTCGCCGATCGTGAGATTGGTCATGTTCGGGCTGGCTTTGAATTTGTACGTCACGTCGCTTTGAGTCTTGTCAAATCGCGAATCGCTCGCGGCCATGAACAACACTTCGGCCCCCGCGAAGTCGCGGAACACGGCATCATTCAACGGACTCAGGCCGATCGCATAGAGGATGTTCCGGTATGCCAGGCTCTCAACAATGGCGGTCGGGTGCCGCCACGTCTCGCTCCAGGTGAACTCCGGCACGAGAATCTCGCACCCTTCGACTTTGCCGTCCTTGTTGACGCCGATCGCCCCCTTGTAATCGGGAGCCGTTGCGGTCCCAGGAGCATAGCCCGTCGTCGCCTGGAGCATCGCGGGCGGAATCAGTCCAAGGTTCAACGGGTCTTCATACGCCAGGCTTTGCGTGACCTTTGCCGTTTGCATCGTCAGCTCGAACGACACCTGCGACCAGCCGATCTCTTTCGGCTCGGTCTTTTTGTACGGGATCGTGACGTCCCAGACTTGCCAGTTGATCCGCTGCAACTGAACCGTCTGCCGCCAGAGATCGTCCACTCCGTCATTGATTATCAGCGGTGCATACGCCAGTGCCTCCGCCTTGATCAGCAAGTCATTATTCGTGCCGGATACCTGGAAGAGGTACTCGCACTCTTTGGTCTCGCCTTCGGACCACTTGCGGCTATTTGGTTTTTCGCGAACAGCCATCGTTAGCCTATGACCGCTAAACCTGGAGGTCCGATGATGGTAGTCATCTTGGCGAGTAGTTCGTTCGTTAGGCCGATCAGTCCGTTAGTCTCTTCGACGGCTTTCTTCGTCTCTGATGCAACGCTCTTAACACCGACACCGCGAATTGCAGCCGCCGCGTTGAATGAACCGGAAAAAGCGGTCGCCCCGCCGATCCCACCCGTCATCTTGTCCCACTTGGACTTCAGATCGGCAATGACATCAGGCGCGGCCTTGAGTATGTCCGGCCCGAATTCGCCCGCGAGACCGGCAGCCCCAGCGGTAAGACCACCAGCAAGCCCGCCGACTCCCATACCAGTCAAAAACCGGCTGAAGGCTGCTTCGCCGAGGGTCGGTGCGTGCCTTGCAAGGTCTAATGCCTCATCGCGGTTCCTACTCGCCTCACGAAAGTTCATCGCCGGAATGTCTCCAGTTGGCATGACGGCTAATTGTTCAGCCGGCAAGGCTGCCGCCAATTTATACGATTCAAGCAAACTGGCGATGTTCTCGGTGCGTTTCTTTTCGAGCCGAGCACTTTCGGACATTGCTAGAAATACTTTGTCTGCGGATGCCTGTTTCCGTTCCTCGTCAGTCACCGCCTCCCCGGCATCCGTCTTCTCCGCATAGATGCGTTGACGTTCTCCTGCTGTTGTGCGATACGTCTTCGTCTGTGCTAGTGCGGCAATGCGTTTTGGATCGGTTGCGACGCGGAGTTGCCTTTCGAGGTTGGCAAGCTCCTTGTCGCCAGCAGTCTCTTCGGTGATAGACCGCTCTTTCCTAGCCTTCAGCGCTTCGTTGATCTCTTTGTTGTGCGTGCCTAGCAATCCGAACTTCACAAATGGAGCGATGTCTTCAGTGATAGAGTCCATGAACGCTCGCCACATCATGCCGAGGTCGTTCATGATCCGTTGCCAAACAACCTGAATTCCAAGACTGGCTATTCGGAATGCAGCCTCTAAATCGCCAGCCGCAATGGCTTCCTTGATGCCTCCGAACGCGGTTTTGGCCGTATCCGCAACGCCGACAAACGTCGTGCCGAGTGAGGCAATGATGTCCTTCATCGCCCCGCTCTCGATAGCAACCGTCGCTACGAGTGCGACGACGGCTGCACTTACCAGGCCGATCGGAGTGAGCAGAAACGCGAACGCCGTCGCGATCCCGGTAATCGTTGCCACGACGGTACTGATTGCCGCCGCTGCAATACCAACTGCTGTAACCGCCAGCTTGGCAGCAACAACTCCAGCAACCACACCTTTAATTGATGAGGCGAGCAGAGAGTTGTCGGCAATCCATCCAAGGATCGATATCTTGATCTGACTGACGGTCGCGGAAATCGTCTGTGGCAGATTGGTCCACAAGTCACGGATGTAGGCAACCGCACTGCCAACCATCGTGGATGAGTCACCGGCGATACGTTGCCATGCGTCCTTGAAGGCACCGGCCACGATGTCCAATGCACCCTGGTAGTCGCCGCTCTTCAACGCCTTCATGATCCCGCCGAAAGCATCAACGGCTATGGTCTTCAAATCCTTGAAGACCGGGCCTAGCCTTTTGGTCAAAGCATCTATGATTTGCGTGTTCTTCGCAAAGTAGATTCCGAGGCCGACAATCGCCGCCGACACCAAGCCGAACGGAGTGAGCAGCAATCCGATCGCCGTAGCAGCCACACCGCAGACCGTCCCCATTGCCGAGATCAACGTGCCGAGCACGACCAACGCAATACCCGCCGCGATCACCCCGGCAACCACGCCCGCAACCGTCAGCACGAGTTCCTTGTTCTTGCTGATCCACTCGGTTATAGATGCCATGAGCGGTAAGAGCCGCTCATTGATCTTCGTGATCGGCCCGGCGAACGCTTCGCCGATCGCGATGAACGCAACGACGGCCGCGTTCTTGAGCTGCGTCAGTTTGAACGATGCGTTCTTGGACATCTTGCCGAACGCCACATCGACGTTGCCCGCACGATTTGCCATTGCTTGCATATCGACTGCGTAGTCAGTCATTTTGTCGAGTGCAGGCAGAATGCCTGTGATGGAACGTGAGTTTGGAAAGATGTTTGCAATCGTTTCCGGATCGACGCCTTTGAGTTGTTTAAGCACCCCCTCAAAACCGAGATCCTTGAGCGTTTGCGTGTTGAATTCTGTGTCTGTCAGCTCTTTCCACGTTTCCTTTGCCTCCTTCGTCGATTTTAGAAAGGCCATTGCGATCGACTTTAACGCGGTCAGCGACATGTCGGTTTCACCAGTTGCGCGCGTTACCAGTGCGATAGATGCACCCATTTCCTCAGCAGCGAATCCAGCTTGCTTCATCGGTTGAAGAATGGCACCGATCTTTGGCGCAAGTTGCGTGAGGTCCGTCCGGCCACGCTTCACGATCCCGAACAGAAAATCGGACGCATCACCGGCATCTGTGAAACTGTCCCCGTAGGTTTCCATGAGCGAATTGAGTGCGCCGACGGAATCTTTCACATCGGCAGTACCCGCAACGGCAAGCCGTGATCCTGCGGCAAGCCGCTCCATCGCTTCTGCCGGCGGGACGCTCGCTGAGAGAATGTCGTACAACCCGGCAGCGAGATCGTCTGTTGACTTGCCGAACTCGACCGACATTGACTTGATGCCAGAACGAAACCCGCCCATCCACTTGTCGGGCTCGTCAAGCATCGTGGAGACGTTAGCCATCTTCTCGTCGAAGTTGGCGAAAGCCTTGATGCCGCCGACGAACGGGGCAGCAGCCATCGCACCAAGTCCGACCATCTTCATGCCGATGTTGCGGACGCCGCCGCCGAACGCTTGCAAGTCCGCTTTCGCCAGCTTCAGGCCGCGTACCAGCTTCGAGCGATCCGCGAACAACTCCACGAACGCACGACCCATTCTGATGGCACCAGCGTTCCCAGCCATCTCATGCCCCCGCGAACATCTTGCCCAGGAGTGTCAGGTCTTCGCACACGGCTACGGACTCCTCTTCAGTGGTCATGTTCAGCTCAAACGGGTTGAAGGTCTGCTCCGTAAACGGCTCTGGAATTTCCTTCGCATTGCGGTTCGGCTCGGCAATCAGAAAGGATAGTTGCGATGCGATTTTCCAATCGTGAAACTGCTTCGCGTCCGACATCCACATCAACTCTTTGAGCGTCATTCCGTGGGGACTAACACAGCAGATTCCGGCGCACTCACAGCAGAGTTCGATCGAACTTCGTTCATCGCCTTCGTCATCTCCGCTTCCACGTCGATCATCGCGTCGAGCTTCTGGATCATCCCCTCCACGTCGATCTGACCCATCTTGCTGTCCATCAGCTTCATTGCTGCCTGGACTAGATTCAGATTCGTTTCGATCAGCTTGACGCCGGCGGTATCGCCGGCGTCCCGGATAAAATCCGAGACTGCACCCCAGAAGGCAGTGAACATCGCCGTGAGCGCTGCCCCGCCAAGATGACGACGCAATTCCTCGGGCTGGATTCCCGACGCCTCTATTTGCGGCTGCATGACGATGAAGATCACGTGGGCGAGCAGAAACTTGTCGCTCATCAGCCGCGTCGCTAGTGGCGGATCACCTTCGAGCGGAAATCCAATGTCGATCGGCCCAGGCGGTTGCTTGCCATGCTTGCCTCCGTCAATCCATTTCTGAAGCGCAGCATCGCTGGCCGGTTGACTCCACTCATGGACGCGGCATACCTCGTCGTACGTGATCTCGACCGTCCACTCGCGGCCCGTGTTGTCCTTAAATGTTCGCACTGGATTGGCCCTTTACGGCGCCCACGCTGGCGTTGGACGAACCAGAGGCGTGACAGCGGATAGCGGCCTCTCCAATGCCGGGCCGTCAACAATGTCGTTTTCTTGCGGCCTGTACGTCGAATCAGCGGACAGCCGCAACTCGACCTTCCGGCTATTAATGTCATTGATGCCGCGAGTTAGCGAAAACGTCGTGACCTTGAAGTCGGCCATGATTGGCACCAGCGTGCCGGAAACAGTCAAGTCTCCATCGACGGCGGCAAACCCGATGTCTTTGCCCGTGTGTTTGGCGGTATTCAACGCCAACCACGACGCGCTTGCCGGGTCTTCTTTGATCGTGAAGGACACCGGGACGTCACGTTGGCCCTGAAGGTACTTCTTGAACGGGCTATCGAAGTCGCTGCCGTCGATCTGCTCATCCTCCGAGCCGACCTCGATCGTCTCTTTTGTTTGTTTGAGCACCAGCCACACGCCGGACGCAGCCCCGGCCGATGCGTAGTAGCATTTGCATTTGAATCCGACTTTTGCAGACATCGTTTCGCTCCTTTCACAAAAAATGGAGGCCGTGCGATCTCTCGCGCGACCCCCACAAGGGCAGCGAAGTTGTGGCTCCTACGGGTAGCTACTCCCGATTTGCCTCACAGCGACCGGCGATAGACGCCGGCCTCCAGGTTCCTATCCTTTGAGTGAATTTCTCCACTTCCTTATTGCTTCGTCGTAACCGGCCACAGCAGCGGGTCGCATGAACGGTCTTGCTCGATACTTGGCGCCGCGACCCTTCCTAGTGGTCGTTCCGCCGTACTCCAGCAGCATGGCTTCGTCGGGATATGCACGCGGAAGTTTCTCCGGGCCGATGATCACTGAATGCCGTCGTGGATCGACGGCAAATGAAATCACCTTGATCGCCTTGGTGTGATACACCGGCGGATCACCGGGCTTTGACGAAGCCGGCGGAATCTTCGGTGGTTTTCCGTCTTTCGTCTTCTGCTCGATGAACCGACCCGATGCATCACGTTGGGGCTCATACTTTTCGCGAAGTTCCGGAGGCAGGTCTGATAGTTTCCCTGGCTTGGCTTTCTTGATACTCTGCCGAGACTTGGTACGAACGAACGAACCAAACCCGCTAAGCACTTGACGCTCAGACTTATTGACGGCGCGCATCACTGCCTCGGCGTCAAAAGACATCCGTCCGAAGTTGCCGATCCTCATACCGATACCGCTCATCTTCATACCGAGGCTAAGACCTACACCACCCATCAGGACACCAAACTTGGAACAACGAAACCGGCGAGCACAGTTAGATCACCGTGACCGCCACCAATATTGGATACATACAGACTCGTCACATCGTCCGTTAATGGATTGGGTACCGGTGACAACAGCCCCCACGCAACGCCACGCCCGACCTTTATCTGAAACGTCTCCGTCGGTGTTATTGGCGAATTTGTCTTGACAACAAAATGCGGAATTTGCTCAGGGAAAAACCCGCCGTGTCTATCACACGAGATCGCGAACGACTGTAGATAGGCCAGCGGAATTGTTACATTGACCCGCTTATCGGAAACACCCGCCGCAATCGTCGAGCGATGTCTGATCGTACTATTGACCGTATAGGTGTAATCAAATGTCGTATCAGTTCCACCTTCGGTCTTATACTTCACCAGTAGCCTATGCTGTGTCTCTAAGCTGTCCACAACACCGACGACAGGATGAGCAACAGACGGGATTGATCCGACAATCTGTGCATGTACTGCACCCCACGGCCAGTATAGTTCTCCGCCATACAAGGAAAAGTATGCACGCGGGAATTGGACGGCAAACGGGTTAAGACCTCCTGCCAACAGAGCAAAGGCATTATCACCGATGTCGTTCGTCCAAATTGCTACTTCCGCAATCCGTCCATCAAACCACTGTGAGACGACGCCTCCGGAACGCGAGCCGATCCGGTCATCTGCGGTAGGAACTCCGCCGACGAAAAACAGCGACCCCCACGCAGCCGAATTGATTGCATCTGCGTGTCCGCTTAGAAACACCGCGTTCGTTATGTCACCAGAAAAACACAACCGCGCGCCCACGGATACCCATTTTCCGAGAGGCACCGCAGAAACGCCGGAAACTCCATTCAGTACACCGCCTGGAATCGCCCGTCCTCGGACTGTTATTACTGGAGACGATCCACCAAGCATGAGCGATATACCTTCATCCGTCCCATCGTTGATGATAGTCAAGATGTTATTGACGCCTCCGCCAACATCAAACGAATCAACCCACACCCAGGCATGAATACATACAACCTGCGCACCATGAACCAGGGGACCAATCGCATTGATCCCCAGGCTCATGTAGTTGGCGGTGGACTTTGTAAACTGCCTAGCCATCAATCCGCCTCTGTTATATCGTCGGATCAATTCCGGCCCGGATCGACAATTCGGCGATCGCGTTACCGGTGTTGGTGATGAAGAGCGACGTCACCGCCGCCGTCAGCGGATTGACAACGGGGTCGGCGTTGTTCCACCCAAATCCGTTGGTATCAGTGATTGTGAATGAGTCGTCTGGCGTGCCGGTCGACGGAGCATTCGTGCGGATTTCCAGTTCGACGGTATTCGCACTCGCAGCTTGTCCCGCCTTCTTCTTCGCGCCGAAGGCAAAACCGAGCGTGTCGGCCGTTGATGGGATGTCGATGGCCAATTCCAGGTCGGTCGCTCCGATCGGGATGTCCTCTTCCACGTTGATCGACTTGCCGCAGTCGAACACGTAGTTTGTGATGGTCGACGTTCCACCCTCTGACTTGTAGGTCAGTGTGACAGTATGTTGGTTTGGCATTTATAGCCTCCTCTATTGAGGGTTACAGTGTTTGGTCAGCCCGCAAATTACGGGGTGGCGTCGAGGCCGGTGCGGATTGCAAGGAGACAGACGCCGGACCCGGTGTTGCTAACAAACAGCTTCGTGACGGCCACAGTGAGCGGGATTGCCGTTGGTTCCCCAACGTCCCAACTCAGCCCACTCGTCGGGTTGAGCACAAACGTGTCGTCCGGCGTCAAAGCGATGTTAGTTTTGACTGTCAACTCACCGGTCAGGTCGGCTGACTGACCCGGCTTCTTTTTGCAGCTAAGCGCGAACCCTTTGGTGACTGCCGTGATAGGGATGTTGGTTGTCACTTCCTGATCGGCCGCACCGATCGGAATTTCCAGTTCGATGTTTGAAGATTCCTCAACATCAAACGTGTATGCCGAGACTGTTTCTTCTCCACCTTCGGTCTTGTACTTGACGGTTCTGGTGTGCTGGTTTGCCATTAGATGGCCTCCTTTTTTTGTGAGAGAGCGGGGTTATTACTTGTCCACCGGCTTCGGTGGTTCGGGCTTCGGTGGTTCGGGCTTCGGTGGTTCGGGCTTCGGTGGTTCGGGCTTCGGTGGTTCGGGCTTCGGTGGTTCGGGCTTCGGTGGTTCGG
>Ga0180008_1000376_pt1 | contig 40520 bp, 44 predicted proteins | sample MM_PW_MetaG_FD_121121 | JGI IMG/M metagenome (GOLD analysis project Ga0180008, IMG submission 121121) | Groundwater microbial communities from the Aspo Hard Rock Laboratory (HRL) deep subsurface site, Sweden - MM_PW_MetaG | ecosystem: Environmental > Aquatic > Deep subsurface > Groundwater... | reverse complement strand
TCAGCTGCCGGTAATGCGTAGTCATCTGCGCTTGAATCCTTCGGTGTGAGAGCCTGGATTCTACCGGTGGCTGGCTCTCTGCCTCTCGTTTCAAGCGTTGCGCTTATTCTATGAATTCAGGGGAGAATTCCCCAACGAGTTGGAATTCGCAGAGCGGTGGTTATCTTGAATACAAGAAACTGAACTGTCGGCCTGGTAGCGCGCCACCCCGTAGACGCCGAACCTACAACAAATGCATAGGGTAAATAGGGAGAAGTAGCATGGAACGTATCGTTTTTTCGTAATAGTTATGGCTTTGAGCTGGGGCGGGTTTTTCGCTTGGAAGCTCTCGTAGCAGTCAGTGAGGCCGGATTGACACGAAAAGTCAGATGAAACCGCTACGTGAACAACTACTAGCTCTCGATGACGCGGGCTTAGCGCGGTTAGTGATGATCGCGGCTCAAGCCCTCAACGATCAGAACTGGATCGTGGAGATTGCAGACCTTTGCGATGTACCCCTCGCCGAACTAGAAGAATGGTCGGTGCGTGTTGTGTTGGGTGATGCCAATGAACCAGGGCTGCAAAATGCAGCCGCTGTCACCCTCGGTTGGTATCCAGAACCTGAAACTACCGGCTGCGAAGAAGACGCCCAGTAATCACGGAAATTATGCTGGCCCCGTTCAAGGGGCCTTCGACGGAAGAAGTGCTATTCGGCATGGTGATGCCATTCCAAATATCATTTCAACAAGGCCACCCCAGCCTGTCGTCCTCGCCGGAAACGGTACGGTGAATGGGGGAGTAGACGAAGCTTGTTGGCAACCATTGCCAGGCATCGAGAACGAGGACTCCGACAACGCTATGCGTCAACCTGGCTCACATGGAAACCATCGACAATGACTTCAGAAACTCTTAAAGCTCGCGCCAAACAACTGCGTCCGGCAGTCGCCGAAATGTTCAAGGTTTCGGTCACGCACTCTCAGGCCCTGGAGCTTGTGGCGAAGGCAGAAAATTTTCCCACTTGGGACGCCGCGTGTGTGTCCTATGGGCAGTCGGACAAAATCCAATCCCCCCGCACCCTTTACCCGACACAAAATATCAAGGTAAACGCCCGTCGCGATCAAACGCGAAGCATGGCCACCATCTTTGAAGAAAGCGAAACGATCCCTCTGGAATTACATCGTTTGTTGGATCAATCGGATAACCGAGGGGCGCTGGTTCTTGTTTGCGGAGCCACGGGACAGGGGAAATCAACCACAGCCAATGTTGTGATCAACGACCTACTGCGTGCAAATATCAACACAAACGACCCCACATTGATTGTCGATGTGGGGCTCGGCAGCGAAACCTGTCTTGATTCCCCTTTAGGTCAAAGGCTGGTGTTGGTTGACGAAATTCGTTCTGCACGGCTTGCATTTGAGGTTGTGGCACTGGCGAAAGCAGGCGTAAAGGTTGTGGCAACATTGCATGGGAAACCGGGGATAGATCGTCTTCGCGTGCTCTTACGTCAGTTTGGGATAGGTGAAGTGTTTCTTGATGGGCTGATTGCCGAAGGTCAGATCTTGTCGATTGATCAAGAACTCGTTTGGCCTGATGTGGCCATGCAGATTCAATCAAACAGGGAGCGCCATGAGCTGATATTGCGTCAGCATGGTTTTGATGAGTCCAATGTCAAGAGTTTGGTCGATAAGGGGCCGCAGGCTGTTTTAGACGCCATTCTCCCAAAGGGTGAGCCTAGTCAGAACTAGGATCTAAACGTATTAGGGGAGAAGGCTTAACGCTCCCCTTTCTAAATATGTAATTGGTCACGGAAATCGCCATGAAACATGAAATTGCAAAAGGTAAAACTGAGTTTTTCGACAAGCTTACGAAGTATCTCGCCGGTTCCCAGATTCCGACTTTCGACTCGACGAAGATGCTGTTGGATGTGGGCTCCAATACTGCTGATGCTGTTCGCCAGCCAGATGGAAGCTGGGAGGTCGCTGGTCAGGGTAGCGCCAACCTAATTTCTTCCATGGCTGTATCTGCCGAGCGCAAGGCTCGCAAGGTCGCTTTTCTGCCACGGCAGGTCGAGCGAAAGGTTGCTCGCTCTGCTCGACTGGCGCTCGTAAGTACGGGCCAAATCACACTCTGTGACGGGACGGTTATACGCCGTGCCAATGGTCAAGGATGAGTTAAGGGAAAGAACGCCGTGAGTTTTCGTTTTTTGATTATTTTCATTCTTGTTGTTGTGATGGTGACGATCATCGGCTTCGTGGTACTCGGATCATAGGAATAGTCTTCTGCTGTACCCAAGCCCCGGCCTAAAACCGGGGCCACGTCAGTATAGGGATGCCGTTTTTGGCGTCCGCTAAAAACGGATGATGACAGATGGCTACGCATCGATTAGACGATAAACACGACGCGACGGTTCGCCCCATCGAAAAAATCTCATCGACGCATTACCGGTGCGAAGTGAAGGTGGGGCTGACAGACGGGTCGCTAACGGATTCGCGTTTCTTTGGCGAAGGCTCGACGGCAAGGCAGGCCGAAAGTGATGCACTTAGAAAGGCCAGCACCGCTATTAGCGCGGGACAAATTGAGTACCGACCTGCGCCTGTTCCGGACGACCATTGCCCAAGCTGCGGAGACTTGTTAACTGATGGGAAGGCACTTTTCTCCCTCCGGCAGCTAAGACCTAACGCAATGTGGGAGGGGAAAGAAAAAGCACCCGAATTGAGGGCTTGTCTGAAATGTCCCTCATGCGGCTATAGCGAGACTAAGGCTCCTATGTCATAGGAATTGATGATGGCGAGTGAACAGAAGCAGAGCGACAAAATGCGGGTTGTTTTTGGCTTGTTCTTGGGCGGTAGCGGAATAGTTTTTCTGAGCTGGTTGGCTTACCTCAGTCACAAGTCGGGCAATAAAGGAAAAGTATGAACAGACTGTTTGAAATACTTAAGGCAGCAGCCAATCACCCTCGCCGCCCAGCCACCCGCAAGGGTCTAATGTGGATGCTTGGTACGCAGGCAATAGTAGTTCTTGCTGCCACCATTGTAGTGACCATTTGGCCCGACAAATCGTTTGCCGTAGGGCCACCGTTGTTCCTGTGCTTTGGGTGGTCGCTTGTCCTGTTTTTAGAGGCCTACGAAGGCCGTCTTGGACGTACGGAATAGCTTAGGGAAATGATCATGATTGAACAGACTCAAGCCTCGCGGAAAGCCTATAACTGGGCGCGTTTCTTTAGGGTATCAGGCACTGCCAGACCTTTGAATACCCTTGGATCTGATCTGGGCACGCTCCTATTCGGCGTACTTGCCGTAGCACAAATTTTAGGCGCTTTGACGGATGAACAAACTGCAAGTGCTTGGCAAATCGCTGGGCTCAGCTTGTCGATCATTTTGACACTCATTTGCTCCTACAAAGCCCATTCGGCGAACGGATCGGACACCATTCAGAGTTAAAGGAAACGCCTTTCACCCATAAGTAAAATAGTTATGAACGCGTTTCCGATTAAGCCTTGCAGGATTTTCTGTATCTTGAACCTGAATGACCTATAGCGGTTTACAACCAGGCCTCAGATAGCGGCGAATTTCATAAGTTGGTAAAAGGAGGTTGTGTAGCTGGGGCTGAGCAGCTCACGCCTCATTTCCCAATCGGGTGATAATGGCATGCGCCCTGAATGAACGGCATTCTTCCCGAAGCGTCTGTTTACCTGATCCAGTACGCGCATCAGCGAATCGGACTTAATCGACTGTGAAGGAGTAAACAGATCCTCTGTATATTCCCCCCGCTTGCGCAAGTCCATTAGCAATATCTCTGCCTTGCTGTATTTGAATCCGTCACGCCAAATGGTGTTTATAGCTTCGTTTGCTAAACGAGTGAGCAACAGCACATCATCAGTGGGGTAGGGTGGGGTGATAGTCACCGCGTTTGAATACTTAGGCCCCTCACCGAAAGGGGAGGTGCGAATACCAATTCGTATGACGCCAGTCAGCGAGCGTTGTTTTCTCAGTTTTTGACTTGCTCGATGCATATAAGCAGCAATCGCTTCCTGCATGCCAGGCTTAGTGGTCACCCTGGTACCAAACATCCTGCTGGTGCAGATAGCTTGCCTATCAGGTTCGGTCTCTTGGAGCTCAATGCATGCCTCGCCACTAAGCTCACGCACCGTCCGCTCGAGTACCACGCCGTACCGCTGGCGAACGGTTTTAGGGTCTAGGTTTGCAAGCTGCCATGCCGTGGTCACATTCTGGGCGCTGAGATGCTCCGTTAGCCTACGGCCCACGCCCCAAACCTCATTGCATGGCATCCGCTGTAGAAGCCATTTCACCGCATGTTCTGAGCGTAGATCTACCACGCCGCCAGTTTGCTTTTTATACACTTTGCTAGCGTGCTGTGCTGCTTTTGCAAGTGTCTTGGTGTGACCAATCCCAATACCCACAGGCATGCCAACCCATAGCTTTATTCTTGATTGTATCTCTCGCGCGAAATCACCAACAGGCTCCTGTATGCCAGTTAGATCTGCAAATAGTTCATCTATTGAGTAAACTTCCGCCCGCGGGACCATACTTTCAATGGTTTGCTGAACTCTTGAGCTGATGTCGCCGTACAAAGCGTAGTTGCTAGAAAATGCTACAACTCCGTTATCTCTCAAGAAGTCTTTGATCTTAAAGTAGGGGTCACCCATCCTAAGTCCTAGCGCTTTTGCTTCATCAGTGAGCGCAATTATGCAACCGTCATTATTTGACAACGTTACTATTGGAGTGTTTCTTAAGTCTGGTCGAAATAGTCTTTCGCATGAGCAGTAAAAACGGTTGTTCTGGGGCTTGATAAAAGTTAGAAGGTAAGTACTTTATAAACAGTAATTTAGAAAGCAACCATAGAAGCATTGGTTTAGATCATAGGTTGGGGGGGCGGTTGATGGAGCTTGTGTGGGCTACTGAACTCTTGGTGATTGGCGGTCGCCCGTATCCAGGCTTTCCGATCTTGCTTTGGGACACGATGGACAGTTGCGTTCCTGCCAATGAATTCATGCGCCACTTTCTATTGCGGGGAGCCATTGGGTCGCGGAAATCTTGGCCAAGCACGGGGCGTGCTCTTTACGACTTTTTCAGTTTCCTTCAGGCACATGAGCTCGACTGGCGAGACGTAGATCGTGGCGAGGCCAAGAGTGTCGTTGCCGGTTACCGGGACTACTGCCTGGTGGAGTGTCAGTTGGCCCGATCAACAACCCGGCAACGACTCCACTATATCTGCAAGTTTTATGAGTATGCCCAGCAGCAGGAATGGGTGAGCAGACTGCCGTTTGGTTATGAGGAGCGGAAGATCAAGCGGGCTCCCGGCTTTCTTGCACACATCGATGCCAGCGGCGGAAAGGCAATGGTGAACGACGTCATGCCGCGTCAGCATCGGGTGCTGCCGAAGTTCCTCAGCATGGATGAGATTAAGGAGTTGCTGGAGAAGGCGGAAAATCCGCATCACCGAATGATGATTCGACTTGGACTTCAGACTGGCCTGCGGCGAGCGGAAATCGCCTCTTTTCCGTTGGCGTATGTCTTCGATCCGGACAAAGCCGGTAGGCACGAGCGCAACATCCGGATTCGCCTTGATCCACACGATGGTCACGGAATGCGAACGAAGGGAAGCAAGCCGCGTGACATCTATATCAGTCGACGCTTTCTCGCGGATCTGTACCGGTATGTAGTGCAGGTTCGTGGTGAGCGGGCTTCACTGAGTCGTACTCAACACAAATCGCTGTTCTTGAATCAGTTCGGTGAGCCCTACGCCGATGATGGTAAACGCATCGAACGCATTGTCCGAGAAATTGGCAAGCGTGCGGATATCAAGGTTCATACGCACATGCTTCGCCACACCTACGCGACCCATACTCTGGTCGCCCTTCAGCGCAATGGCAGCAGCCTGGAACCGCTCGTGTTTGTGCAGCGGCAGCTCGGTCATAGTTCGATCCAGACGACGATGGTGTACCTGCACTTGGTCAACGAACTGGCCGACAACGCGGTGCTGGCTTACGACGATGAACTGTCTGACGACTTGGGAGCTGTTTAATGGGGAAGCGCAAGGTCTTCTTAAAGACCGACCTCAATATCCCGCAAGTCGAGCATAGTCACGACGCGAACGGGTCTGTCATTGTTCTGCCCGAAGTGATTCCACCTGTCCACACAAAGGTCAATTTCGGAAGGAATGCCACGCGTTCCCGAGGCATCGACTTCGCTTTCTGGTACGGCGTGGGTATCGATTCAATCACGTATGCCTGTCAGCGACAGACTGAACGCTTTCTGGCCCAGCAGGACACTGGGGTCGAAGCGAGTACCGTAGCAAGCTTCTGTAAAGGCGGTTTACGCCACTTCCTTAACTTCATGATTTTGCGTGCAACCGCGCTCAGCCGTGAGTTGACCCTGAACGCCATCGATCGCGCATTGATTGACGATTTTCTTGGCTACCTTGCTGGATTGGGCATTACCACGCTTAGCCAGAGTACTCACTACACCGGTATGAAGTGCGTCCTTCACGCGTTGGGCCGCAGAGGGATAATTTCGTTGGTCACCACAGGGGACGATGCGACGTTTCCGCGAAACCCGTTCCCAAACAGTGGCAAGAGTAAGGGGGAAACGCCACTACCGAAACGTCAGCGACAAGCGTTCACCTCAGCATTAAAACAGGCGACCCTGCCAATCTGGAATGAAGACGCCGTTGTGACAGGTGAGCTACTGGCTTATGCCTTGTTGACCGTTGCGCTGCACACCGGGCGTAACGCCACGCCGCTGCTGGAGATGGGGCACGATTGCCTGCGCGCTCACCCCAAAGACAACAGTGTCTTTTTGGTCCTCTGGAAACGTCGCGGACACAGCAGCAGTAAAGTGGCTCTGCGCGCAGAGAGCGCCACTGAGCGTCGTCTGGAGTCGACCCCAACCATCAAAACCAACATTGAACGCCTGATCCGCCGTGTCCTTGCTCACAGTGAAACGCTGCGTGCGGAGGCTCCGAACGACATCAAGGATTGCGTTTGGCTGTATCGCGTGCACCGTGGTCCAGGCGTCGGCACGGTCATTGTCCTGACGGATTCAGCGTTGAAACTAGCGGCCAAAAAATTGGTGACTGATTATGGACTCGTCGATACGGATGGTCGGCCGCTGCGCATCAACATCTCTCGACTACGTAAAACGTTTGCCAACCGAATATTCGAATTGCTCGCGGGTGACCTGATGACCACGGCCATCGCGCTTGGTAACACACCACAGGTGGCCGGACGAAATTACTTGGCACCTAGCGCAGACGCGAGGCGCAACTGGCAGTTTATGGGCGAGATAATGGTTCAGGAACTGCTCAGCCGGACCATTGGCGCTACTTACAAAACTACCCCAATGGGGCGCTGTGGTGATCCGGTGAACGGCCAATATGCACCAAAACGTGAGGGGGAAGCGTGCTTCTCATTCCTCAACTGTCTGCGATGCAAACATTACGCGGTCACGGGAGACGATTTGCACCGGCTATTTAGTTTTTACTTCCGTGTGTTTGCGGAGCGTACCCGCATGAACAAGCGGCGTTGGGCGCAGGAATACGCGCATATTCCTCGATTGATTGACGACTATATCGTGGCTGAAGGGCTGCGGCGTGGAACCTTCAAATCGGCCGTCGTTGAAGCTGCTCGCGAGCAGGCTCGCCGCGATCCGCACCCGTTTTGGTCGTCCGATGTAGTGGAAAGTCTGGAGATGTTTGCATGAGCAAAAGCAATGTGGCCATGTTGCCTTGGGCAAGCATCGAACTACAACCAGGGGATATACGTGAGTTGCCCGAGGGCGACCGCGAAGCACTCATTGTCAGCGCCATCCATGTTGATGGCCACTGGGTCATCCTCAGTCGCTATCGCGACAACATTTGGCAGCTCGAAGGGTTGACTAGCAATGTACCGGACAACATGAGGAATTTGGACTTCAATCGAGTACCCGCTGCGTTTGTAACGGTGATGAAGTCCCTCTTGTACCGCTACCTACGGCGCGGTCGCGCAGGGCAGAAGCGTCCCGTGGCAAGTACTTTGCGCAATGTTTTTGAAAATGTATTGCCCTTTCTACGGTATCTAAGCGCGCTTAAGCTCGGTCACTTCGGCGCTGTAACGCCCATGATCTGTGCAAATTACGTCGCCGAGTGCAAGGAGATCCGACAGACGCGTCGCAATCGGGGGCAGGCGCTGTCTCCGGCGGCCCTTGAACGTCGTTTTATGTCAGTCGAGGCGCTTCATGAACTCAGTCAGTACACCAACGACCCAATCCCAAGACATCCCTGGCCTGATACATCGGCGAGAGCCCTGGCCGGTAGAGCCTCCCTCAACAGTGAGGCCGGCAAAACGCCGTTGATACCAGATGAGGTGTTTTGTACTTTGTTCGAGAAGGCCTATGAACAGGTTCAGCGCGGTGAGCGTCTGCTCGATCTGCGCGACGCCCTCGATAGCGTCGCAGTAGCGCGCAAGGGACAGGTGATCAGATCAGTTCAGGAGCATAAGGTTCGCCAGCTGACGGCTCTTGGGTGGGAAGGCGGGCTTGAGACATTCAACCAAGCGATTAAAGATTTGAGAACTGCCTCCTATATCGTTCTGGCCAGCACCTCCGGTTGCCGGAATCATGAGTTGGCCAACGTAAAATCTGGCGCGCACCACCGTACGGAAGACGATGAAGGCACGGTCTTCCACTGGCTGCGCTCCACATCGGAAAAAACCGATACCGGCGTGCACGACTGGATGATTCCAGAAATTGCTGTGCACGTGTTGCGCCTAATGGAGCGTTGGGCCGAGCCGTACCAGGCGATGATCGACGCTGAGATCGCCGAGCGAAGAATGCTTAACTCGAGTGATCCGCAAATCGCCACGGCGCAGAAGCATCAGCAGGCTCTCTTTCTCGGGGTGGCTGCCACGAAGCGTAATCAAGTTCGTACCCTCTCGGGTTCGGCATGGAACATGTGCCTCAAAGCGTTCGCGAAGAGCTGTGGTCTGATCTGGATCTTAGCCAGCCATCAATTTCGCCGTAAATTCGCCAACTACGCAGCGCATAGCCAGTTTGGCGACCTGCGTTACCTGCGTGAGCATTTCGCGCACTGGTCCATGGACATGACCTTGGGCTACGCCATGGATCAAGATTGGGGGCAGCATCTCGATATCGAACTGTACGAAGACATCCAGTCAGAACTCGAAGACATCAAGTCCGAGGTCGTCGGTACTTGGCTGGGGGACACACCACTGACTGGCGGCTACGGTCGATCGATCAAGCATTGGCAGCGCGATTCGGCGAACCTCGCGATCTTCAAGAACCACGCCTCGATGGTGACCTCGATTGCTGAGAGCACCGCGATTCGAAGTAATGGTCATGCCTGGTGTACCGCCGCCGATGATCGTTGCGTCGGCAACACCATGGAGCGAACGCGCTGCGGCGACTGCAACAACGCCGTGATTGGAGGTGCCCATGTTGGTATCTACCAGCGTCTTTATGGCAACTTGAAGGGGTTGTTGGATTGCAACGATATTGGTGACGGTGGTCGACAGCGCGTATTGCGTGATTTGGATCGCTGTCGTGACGTGCTTATGCAGCTTGGATACGACCCGGAGGCGAACGTAGTATGACGATCAAACGCAAGCCCTCGGACGCCCGCGAGCGGGATTTGCAACTCGCGCTCGCGCGCATCCAGCGTGGTCGGACGCACACCGGAGAATCCAAGGTCACCATCGCCGCGGTGGCGCGTGAGGCCGGTGTTTCGACGGCGCTGATCCACAATCACTACCCAAATATCGCCGAAGCGATCCGTGAAGCTCAGGGACGTTCGAGTCGTGCTCAGCGGGATGTGAAACACCAGGATCTCTTGGCTGAACGCGAGAAAAATCGAATGCTCCGCCAAGAGAATGAGGAGCTACGCGTGAAGATTGCCAACCTCGCCTCGATTAACGAGGTATTGATAGCCGAGACCCGTGTTCTAAAGGCAAAGCAGAGCGACCCCAAGGTAGTAGATCTACCCTCGGGCAAGTTGTAATTCCGTAAGCTCTCGCTCTCTAAATGTGCTACGAAAATGCTCTGATACTCCCTCCAAGTATGTTCTGTCCGTCGGACGGAATCTGCCAGAAGGGAAGGACTTACAAAAAAATCACTGGGGAGTGTCAGCCAAACAACATGCCGCAGACGAATCGTTTCAAGAAGTGTGCCCATAACCGTCCGTCCAACACACCTTCCTGATCCCAACGCTAAGGGCGATTGTGTGCAAGTGATGCGACTGCTGTTCAGTGGGAATGTGATCTGGCAACGTATCGGTCGGCAACCCATTGAGCAGCAGGTCCCCTCAACACCAGTGTTCCTCGATGCATAATTTGACGAGATAGAGGTAGCAAGCTCTAATTCCAGTAATGCATCGTGGCGATGCTCTAAAGCCAGCGATAGAGGAGTCGGACATGAGCAAGGCTCTGTTTTTTACAACAGCTCTCCGATGTAGTGTCTGTAGAACAGCAGTACTCCAGCGCTCTCGACCCGGCGCGCAATCAGGTTGCAGTGACGCTTCTCGGTGATCAGCAAGGACGCATCGCCCAGGCGGAGGGGTTTAGCGTGAAGTCGGCACCTGCGCTGGTATCGACCACCAATCATTCACATCAACTTCGGTGCCGCGCTCGCGGACTGAAGTACTGAGGCAACCATGAAGCGCTTACTCGCTGCACTGACACTGGCAACCCTCGTCAACCCTGTCCTGGCGACAGATGCGGAAGTGCCGTACCCGACCGGCTACCGCGACTGGCACCACGTCAAGAGTATGGTCATTGACCAGGGACATCCGCTTTACGAAGCCTTCGGCGGCATCCATCACCTGTATGCCAATAAGCAAGCGATGGAAGGTTACCGATCAGGTAAGTTTCCGGATGGCGCGGTCATCGTGTTCGATTTGCTGGACGCGAAGCGGGCCGACAATGCTGTGACCGAAGGAGCGCGCAAGGTTGTGGGCGTCATGCACAAGGATGCGAAGCAGTTCAGTGCGACGGGGGGCTGGGGGTTCGAAGGCTTCGGCAGCGGTGACTCAGCCAATCGCGTCGTGCGTGCCAAGGCGACGACCGCCTGCTTTGCCTGCCATACCCCGCAAAAAGATCACGACTACGTGTTCAGCCGCTTGCGTGACTGAGCGAGAAACATCGACAGTTTTGCGGTGGTCTCAGAGTGACAAATGAGCCAATGGTTCAATAAGGTTTCTGAAATTAATGCGACTTTTCTCAAATTAACGCAGACTTCATATTCGCCTGCTAGCTGAAGCCTTCAATTGATGTGGCGGGGGTAACGCAATCTCTCAAGAATGAAACTCTTGGTCGGATTTACCTTGTTGGGTGGTCGTCATGATGCTCGGACGTTTGCCCTTTACGCGGCGCTGCTCCAAGCGTGACATGGTTCAAAATCATTCATACTGGTTAAAATTGGTTCAGGCTGAATCAATTTACAACCCTAACGAATAGAGCTTACTTGTTTGAGTATTCATATGGATTGAATTGGCTGTCGATTACGAAGCGAAAGGGAGCGCTTACGTCTTTCGCAACGTGCGTTTGGTCAATTAGGTGGTGTGGAGGCAAACGCTGAAGGCAAATACGAAAGTGGCAAACGCATGCCTAAAGCTGATTATCTCGCAGCCATCACGAATCACGGTGTAGACATTCTCTTCGTGCTCACCGGCACGAATACGCCGATTTCTGCCGACAGTCTCAACCAAGTCGAAAAAAAGATACTGGTTAGCTTCAGAACCTTCGGGCATGGGCAGCCCGTAAGCTGCGCATCACTGGCACGCCTGACCCGCAGACCCTGCAACTCATCTTGCAGCAGTTATTGCGATGATTTCTCCTCCCGCTGGAGCCCGCATCTGGATCGCCGCCGGTGTCACGGACATGCGCCGTGGCTTCGACGGTTTAGCCGCACTGGTGCAGACTCAGCTTAAAGCCGATCCGTTCTCCGGTCAGATTTTCGCCTTTCGCGGACGGCGCGGTGACCGGATCAAATTGCTGTGGTGGGACGGCGACGGGTTGTGCCTGTTTTGCAAACGGCTGGAACAAGGGCGCTTCGTCTGGCCGCAAGCAACCAGCGGCAGCGTGTCGCTGACGGCTGCGCAGTTGTCGATGCTGTTGGAAGGCATTGATTGGCGCAGGCCAATTCGTACAGCACCTGTCCTCGCGGTCTGACTTGCCACGCTGAAAAAAATCCCAAGTAACATTCGGTCATGACTCTCGCGACCGACTCTCTGCCTAACGATCTTCAAGTCTTGAAGGCTCTGGTCTCTGCCCAGCGGGCAGAGATTGAGCGCTTGAAAATGATGATCGCCAAGCTGCGTCGTACGCAGTTCGGTCGCAGCTCCGAGCAACTGGACGCGATGATCGATCAGCTCCAACTGAGTCTTGAAGAGTTGCAAGTCAGCCAGACGGAACTGACGCCGCCAACCGAACCGCCACCTCGCCCTATCTCTCGGCGCAAGCCATTACCTGAACACCTGCCTCGCGAAATTCACGTCCATCAGCCCGAATCACAATGTTCTGGTTGCGGTGGGAAACTTCGCCTGCCGTCAGTGCCAAACGACCGGCACCACGGCTACCGGCAACTCGAACTTCTCAGTAGCCGCCCAGCAATGCCTTGAACACTTGCGTAGGTCCAATCCGAAGTTCTCCGCGGGCTCCAGCCCATAAGACGCTGCCTTGGGATAATGTTCGTAACTGCGCGCACGATGTTCGTAACGAACTTTTTTCAACAAATCCAATGCGGGTGTAATGGTAGCTCTTGGCTTGGCGGCTGAAGAAAAATGGTGTGCTGGATTCTAGGTCATTGATCGACACAAGGCTCTATTTGGCCAATTTCCAAAGGGCTACCAGCGCTTGTTGCCGCTCGTCAGAGAGAGGCGCTGATTAAGCAAGAACGATGATTCATGTGACTAATGACTAATAGTTGAATTGGGTTTTTATTCACTTTCGACCTTTGACACCAGTGTTCAATGTCTGTATTTTTCGAATGTGAACATTTTGCGAATGTTCCACTGCAACACTCGGCAGCAAGCTCGAGATCGAAGGGGATCTTGCTTCAGTGAAAATCGCGCTTTGACCCTGATGAAAAAGCGCCCGACAACAACAAAAAACGAGGTTTTCAATGACGACTGCATTACAACAACCTTCGCTCTCGAGCCAATGCATGGCCGAGTTCCTGGGTACTGCTTTACTGATCTTCTTTGGTACGGGCTGTGTTGCCGCGCTCAAGGTCGCGGGTGCCAGCTTTGGCCTTTGGGAAATCAGCATCATCTGGGGGATCGGCGTGAGCATGGCGATCTACCTGACCGCCGGTGTTTCCGGCGCCCACCTCAATCCGGCAGTCAGTATTGCGCTGTGCATTTTTGCCGACTTTGAAAAGCGCAAACTACCGTTCTACATCTTCTCCCAGGTCGCTGGCGCCTTCTGCGCAGCGTTGTTGGTTTACACGCTTTACAGCAACCTGTTCTTCGATTTCGAACAAACGCACCATATGGTTCGCGGCACACAAGCCAGCCTGGAACTGGCCTCGGTGTTCTCGACCTTCCCGAACCCTGCCTTGTCGACGGGCCAAGCATTTCTGGTTGAAGTGATCATCACCGCCATTCTAATGGGCGTGATCATGTCCCTGACCGACGACAACAATGGTCTACCAAAGGGCCCACTGGCGCCGTTGCTGATCGGTCTGCTGATTGCCGTGATCGGCAGCTCGATGGGCCCGCTGACCGGTTTTGCGATGAACCCGGCGCGCGATTTCGGTCCTAAATTGATGACCTTCTTCGCCGGCTGGGGTGAAATATCTTTTACCGGCGGGCGCGATATTCCGTACTTCCTGATTCCGATTTTTGCACCGATCATCGGTGCCTGCCTCGGCGCTGCCGCCTATCGCGGGCTGATTGCCCGCCATCTACCCAGCGTCATACCTGCTACAAAGGATGCAGAACACGCCTGCAGAACACGCCATTGACGGCAAAGTAAAAGTTTCTTGAAAGCGGCGGCGCGAAATCCTGCCCAACCCTGATCTCGCGCCCCCACCCCCCCTTATTTCGTCCAAGGCAATCGACATGACCGACATTCAGAATAAGAACTACATCATTGCCCTCGATCAGGGTACGACCAGCTCCCGGGCGATCATTTTCGACCGCGACGCCAATGTGGTCTGTACCGCTCAGCGCGAATTCGCCCAGCATTACCCGCAAGCCGGTTGGGTCGAACACGACCCGATGGAAATCTTCGCCACCCAAAGTGCGGTGATGGTCGAGGCCCTGGCTCAAGCCGGCCTGCATCACGATCAGGTTGCCGCCATCGGCATCACCAACCAACGCGAAACCACCGTAGTCTGGGACAAGACCACCGGCCGCCCGATCTACAACGCAATCGTCTGGCAGTGCCGACGTAGCACCGAGATCTGCCAGCAGCTCAAACGCGATGGCCATGAACAGTACATCCGCGAAACCACGGGCCTGGTTACCGACCCGTACTTCTCCGGCACCAAGCTGAAGTGGATTCTCGACAACGTCGAAGGTAGCCGCGAACGCGCCCGCAACGGCGAGTTGCTGTTCGGCACCATCGACAGCTGGCTGATCTGGAAATTTACCGGCGGCAAGATCCACGTTACCGACTACACCAACGCTTCGCGGACCATGCTCTTCAACATCCACACCCTGGAGTGGGATGCGAAGATGCTTGAGATACTGGATATCCCGCGGGAAATGCTGCCAGAGGTAAAGTCGTCCTCGGAAATCTACGGCCATACCAAAAGCGGTATCGCCATCGGCGGCATTGCCGGCGACCAACAGGCTGCTCTGTTCGGTCAGATGTGCGTCGAGCCAGGCCAGGCGAAAAACACCTACGGCACCGGCTGCTTCTTGCTGATGAACACCGGCGACAAGGCCGTGAAATCCAAGCACGGCATGCTCACCACCATCGCGTGTGGCCCACGCGGCGAAGTCGCTTACGCGCTGGAAGGCGCGGTGTTCAACGGCGGTTCCACCGTGCAGTGGCTGCGTGACGAGCTGAAAATCATCAACGACGCTCACGACACCGAATACTTTGCCGGCAAGGTCAAAGACAGCAACGGCGTGTACCTGGTCCCGGCCTTCACCGGTCTAGGCGCACCGTACTGGGACCCGTATGCCCGTGGTGCGCTGTTCGGCCTGACCCGTGGCGTACGCGTGGATCACATCATTCGCGCGGCCCTGGAATCGATTGCCTACCAGACCCGCGACGTGCTCGACGCCATGCAACAGGATTCGGGCGAACGCCTCAAAGCCCTGCGCGTCGACGGCGGTGCAGTCGCGAACAACTTCTTGATGCAATTCCAGGCGGACATTCTCGGCACTCACGTCGAACGCCCACAAATGCGTGAAACCACTGCCCTGGGCGCTGCCTATCTGGCAGGTCTGGCCTGTGGCTTCTGGGGCAGCCTGGACGAACTGCGTGGCAAAGCCGTGATCGAGCGCGAATTCGAACCTCACTTGGCCGAAGCAGAGAAGGAAAAACTCTACGCCGGCTGGCTAAAAGCCGTGAGCCGCACCCGCGATTGGGAACCGCACGAAGAGGCTAAGTAAGCCAGAGCACTGACTCGTATCCGTATGTAACTGGCAGGGAGTGGATTCCTGCGGCATCATGGGCAAATTTTGCACGGCAGCCCAAAGGAAGCCCCATGAATCTGCCTCCCCGTCAGCAGCAAATCCTCGAGCTGGTCCGCGAACGCGGTTACGTCAGCATCGAGGAAATGGCTCAGCTGTTCGTCGTTACACCGCAGACCATCCGCCGCGATATCAATCAATTGGCGGAAGTAAATTTGTTGCGTCGCTATCACGGCGGCGCTGCTTACGATTCAAGCGTAGAAAACACTGCCTACGCCATGCGTGCCGATCAAATGCGCGATGAGAAACAACGCATCGCCGAAGCTATCGCCGCCCAGATTCCCGATCACGCCTCGCTGTTCATCAACATCGGCACCACCACCGAATCCATCGCCCGGGCGCTGCTCAATCACACCCAGCTCAAGGTGATCACCAACAACCTGCACGTCGCCTCGATCCTCAGCGCCAAGGATGATTTCGAAGTCCTGCTCGCTGGCGGCAATGTGCGCCGCGACAGCGGTGTCGTCGGCCAGGCCAGCGTCGATTTCATCAACCAGTTCAAGGTCGACTTCGCCCTGGTCGGTATCAGCGGGATCGACGAAGACGGCAGCCTGCTGGATTTCGACTATCAGGAAGTGCGGGTATCCCAGGCAATCATCGCCAATGCCCGACAAGTAATACTGGCGGCCGACTCCAGTAAATTTGGTCGTAACGCCATGGTTCGACTGGGACCGATCAGCCTGATCGATTGCCTGGTCACCGATCAGCCGCCAGTGCCGGCGCTGGCGCAGCTACTGAGTCAACACAAGATTCGCCTCGAGGTTGTTTAACCCCAAGGGCGGTTAAGCCCGCACTACAAATCCCCCCCCCGCACATCTAAATGTTCGAAAATGTTCCTTTAGCGGCCCTTCGATGAGTATTTTCAATCGAAGTTAAGTGGTCGCGGGCGTCAATTTCGGTTGCAATTTTCGAAAATGAACATTAATGTTCGAATTCAAATGCACAACAAAGCCCTGAGGCCTGCCGATGCTCACTTCTACCTTGCCTACGCCCCCTCTCGCTGAGGTCTACGATATCGCCGTCATCGGTGGTGGGATCAATGGCGTGGGGATCGCAGCGGATGCCGCCGGTCGCGGTCTTTCGGTGTTCCTTTGCGAAAAGGACGACCTGGCCAGCCACACGTCGTCGGCCAGCAGCAAACTGATCCACGGCGGCCTGCGCTACCTCGAACATTACGAATTCCGCCTGGTTCGAGAAGCCCTGGCCGAGCGCGAGGTGCTGCTGGCCAAGGCGCCGCACATCGTCAAGCAGATGCGCTTCGTGTTGCCACACCGCCCGCACCTGCGACCTGCATGGATGATCCGCGCCGGTCTGTTCCTTTATGACCACCTGGGCAAACGGGAAAAACTTGAAGGTTCGAAAAGCCTGAAGTTCGGTCCGGACAGCCCGCTGAAAAGCGAAATCACCAAAGGCTTCGAATATTCCGATTGCTGGGTCGATGACGCTCGCCTCGTCGTATTGAATGCCATGGCCGCCCGCGAGAAAGGCGCTCATGTTCACACCCAAACCCGCTGCGTCAGCGCCCGGCGCAGCAACGGTTTGTGGCACCTGCACCTGGAACGCGCTGACGGCAACCTGTTTTCGATTCGCGCCAAGGCGCTAGTGAATGCGGCCGGCCCCTGGGTCGCCAAGTTCATTCGCGATGACCTGATGTTGGAATCACCGTATGGCATCCGCCTGATCCAGGGCAGCCACCTGATCGTGCCGAAACTCTACGACGCGCCGAATGCTTTCATTCTGCAGAACGAAGACCAGCGCATCGTGTTCGCTATTCCGTATCTGAACCACTTCACCCTGATCGGTACCACCGACCGCGAATACACCGGCGACCCGGCCAAAGTGACGATCACCGAAGGCGAAACCGATTACCTGCTCAAGGTGGTCAACGCGCACTTCAAGAAGCGACTGAGCCGCGAGGACATCCTGCACAGCTACTCTGGCGTTCGCCCACTGTGCAATGACGAATCCGACAACCCTTCGGCCGTGACTCGCGACTACACCCTGGCCCTGTCCGGCAGTGCGGCAGAGGCGCCATTGTTGTCGGTGTTCGGGGGCAAGCTGACGACTTATCGCAAACTGGCCGAATCGGCCCTGGCGCAACTGGCGCCGTTCTTTAAAGGCATCAAGCCGAGCTGGACCGCGCAATCGACTCTGCCCGGCGGCGAAGACATGACCACCCCGCAGGCATTGAGCTCGCTGATTTGCGACAAGTTCGACTGGATGCCAAGCGAAATCGCAAGCCGTTGGGCCACCACTTATGGCAGCCGCACCTGGCGCATGCTGGAAGGCGTGCAGAACCTGAGCGATCTGGGCGAACACATCGGCGGCGGGCTCTACACCCGTGAAGTCGATTACCTGTGCAGTGAAGAGTGGGCCACCACCGCGCACGACATTCTGTGGCGCCGCAGCAAGCTCGGTTTGTTTATCACACCGGCGGAACAGGAAAACCTCAAGGACTACCTGAATAAGGTCGAGCAGAACCGCAGCAAGATCGAAACGGCCTGATCGGGAGTCCGGTTAAAGCAAAGCCCCTGAACTCTACGATTCAGGGGCTTTCTACCGCGAATCATGACCGACCTTCGAGCATCCCGGCCGGCTTCGGCGTGCCGGGCTCGAACAATTCGCGCATGGGTTAGCGAAGCAGGGCTTCGGATTTATACGGGGCGCTATTCATACGAACGTATTTGAAGTGGTGACTGTCATGCAACGCAGAACAAAAATTGTGGCTACATTGGGGCCAGCAACCGAATCATTCGAAGCCATCGAGGGGTTGGTCAAAGCAGGCGTGGATGTCGTGCGTCTGAATTTTTCTCACGGCAAGGCGGAGGATCACATTGCCCGGGCGAGGTTGGTCCGTGAGCTGGCTGCCAAGCATGGCCGCTTCGTGGCGGTGTTGGCTGATTTGCAAGGTCCGAAAATTCGAATTGCGCGATTCGCGCAAGGAAAGGTGATCCTGGAAAAGGGTCAGCAGTTCGTTCTCGACGCTTCCCTGGACAAGAATGCAGGGGACCAGCAGCGAGTCGGTATTGACTACGAAGCGCTGATCACCGATAGCCGTCCGTACGACATTTTGCTGCTTGATGATGGGCGAATCGAGCTTAGGGTCCTGAAGGTCGAGGCGACGCGATTGATCTGCGAAGTCCTGGTCAGCGGGCCGCTTTCGAACAACAAAGGGATCAACCGCAAAGGTGGGGGATTGTCTGCGTCGGCACTGACCGAGAAGGACTTCGCCGATATCAAGACTGCCGCAGAAATGCAGGTGGACTACCTGGCTGTGTCGTTCCCACGCGATGCTTCGGATATGGAATTGGCGCGTCGGTTGCTGCATGAAGCTGGAGGGCAGGCAGGCTTGATCGCGAAGATCGAGCGCGCAGAAACCGTCAACGATCTACGTATTCTGGACGCGATCATTGAAGCATCGGAAGGTGTAATGGTCGCTCGTGGCGATCTGGGCGTTGAGATTGGCGATGCAGAATTGGTGGCCGTGCAAAAGCTGATTATTGACCGTGCTCGCACACTGAATCGCGTGGTAATCACGGCGACGCAGATGATGGAGTCGATGATCACTCAATCTATGCCGACCCGTGCTGAAGTGTTCGACGTGGCCAATGCGGTGCTGGATGGTACCGATGCGGTGATGCTCTCCGCTGAAACCGCGGCCGGTGCCTATCCGATCGAGACGGTTGAGGCCATGCACCGGATCATTATCGGTGCGGAAAAACACCCTCAATCCCATCGCTCCAAGCACCGTGTCGATCAAGTGTTCCACAAGATCGACGAATCCATCGCGATGTCAGCGATGTATGCAGCCAACCATCTGCATGGCGTCAAAGCCATCATCTGCATGACGGAGAGCGGCGATACCCCTCGTTTGATGTCGCGCATTCGCTCGCACCTGCCCATTTTTGCATTCTCTCGCAATCTGGCTACTCAGAACCGGGTCACGCTGTTCCGTGGTGTCACCACCATTCCGTTCGACAGCGATGATTTCGACCCTGAGTTGGTGAACGAGAAGGCCGTTGCGGAGCTGACCCGGCGTGGCGTCGTCAAGGCTGGCGATCACGTGCTGATTACCAAAGGCGACTACGCCAACGCCCAAGGTGGCACGAACTCCCTTCGAGTCGTGTGCGTCGGTGAAGCCATTCGCTGAGTGAGGAAGGACTGATGAGTAAGACCCATTCAGCAGATCACGACGCAACGAATAACCATGATCGTGAATCGTGGCCAAGAGATTTCGATTTTCGTGAGCAGTACGCGGAGCAGCAGGAATTACTGAAGTCGCCGAGCGACGGCACGCAAGCTCCGAACCATCCGAAGGGGGAAAACCATGCTTAACAAGACCAGCCAGATTCAACACATCAGCGCTCGGGAAATCCTCGACTCGCGAGGCAACCCGACGGTTGAAGCCGTGGTGACACTCGCCAATGGCGTCAGTGCTACCGCCAGCGTGCCCTCTGGTGCTTCGACGGGGTCACGCGAAGCGCTTGAATTGCGGGACAACGCAGCGCGCTACATGGGCAAAGGCGTTATGCGAGCGGTCGAGAACGTGAACAACCCGATCCGCGAGTGCCTGATCGGACTGGATGCTTTGAACCAGCGCGAAATCGACAACGTCATGATTGCGCTGGATGGCACCGAGAGTAAGAGCATCCTGGGGGCCAATGCGATTCTCGCCGTGTCACTGGCGACCGCCAAAGCGGCGGCCAAGGTTCAGAACATTCCTTTGTATGAACACTTGGCGGCGCTGTACGGCTCGCCTGGCCAGTTCAGCATGCCGGTTCCCATGATGAACATCATCAACGGGGGTGAGCATGCCGATAACAACATCGACATCCAGGAATTCATGATCCAGCCCGTCGGCGCATCGTCGTTCCGTGAAGGCCTGCGCATGGGCGCCGAGGTGTTCCATTCCTTGAAGAAGGTTTTGTCGGAGCGTGGCTTGAGCACGGCGGTGGGGGATGAGGGTGGGTTCGCGCCTTCGCTGGCCTCCAACGAAGAAGCACTGGTTGTTATCAAGGAAGCGGTGAGTCGAGCGGGTTATGAGCTGGGCAAGGACATTACCCTGGCACTCGATTGCGCGGCATCCGAGTTCTACGAGGGCGGTCAATATGTGCTCGCCGGTGAAGGCCAGTCGTTCAATTCGGCAGGCTTTGCCGATTACCTGGCGATGCTGTGCGACAAGTACCCGATTATCTCCATTGAAGACGGGATGGACGAAAGTGACTGGGACGGCTGGGCAGGCCTGACCCAAAAGCTGGGTCACGTGCAATTGGTGGGTGACGACTTGTTCGTGACCAACACCAAGATACTGCGTGAGGGCATTCAGAAAGGGATCGGTAATTCGATCCTGATCAAGTTCAACCAGATCGGCACGCTCAGCGAAACGCTGGACGCCATTCGCATGGCGCAAGATGCCGGTTACACCGCCGTCATCTCCCATCGTTCGGGTGAGACCGAGGACACCACCATCGCCGACCTCGCCGTCGCCACTTGCGCGGGACAGATCAAGACAGGCTCCCTCAGCCGGTCGGATCGCGTCGGTAAATACAACCGCTTGTTGCGCATCGAAGAGGCCTTGCAGGAGCGGGCGCCTTACAACACGGCCGCGCTTGTGAACAGGAAAGCCTGAATCATGCAGACCTCTTCGAACAAAAAACAACTGGTGATCGGCAACTGGAAAATGAATGGCAGCAGTGCTGAAAACGCGTCGTTGCTGCTTAGTTTGCTGCCGGTGATTTCACGCTTTGAAAGCGTTGAAGTTGCGCTTTGCCCGCCGTATCCCTACCTGACGACCGTAGCCGATTTGCTTGATGATTCAGATGTTGCACTGGGTGCGCAGAATCTCAGCGCCCAGCTCTCAGGCGCTCATACCGGTGAGGTCAGCGCTTCGATGCTCCACGATATCGGCTGTCGCTTTGTGTTGGTCGGGCATTCGGAGCGCCGTGCACTTTATGCCGAGGACGATGATCTCGTGGCAAAGAAATTTGCTACGGCGCTGCGTGCCGGGCTCATTCCGGTGTTGTGTGTGGGCGAAACACTCGCTCAGCGTCAGAGCGGCGAAACGGAAGTGGTCGTCACCAATCAGCTGAATGCGGTACTGAAGGCTGTTGGCATTCAGGATCTGGTTAAAGGCGTGATTGCCTACGAGCCGGTCTGGGCCATTGGTACTGGCGAAACGGCGACGCCCGAGCAGGCGCAAGCGGTGCATCGACACATCCGCCAATATTTGGCTGACCAAGATCGCGCAGCGGCCGCCGATTGCCGGATTTTGTACGGTGGCAGTGTGAAGGCCGACAACGCAGAACAATTGTTCAATCAACCCGATATCGATGGCGGCTTGATCGGCGGAGCGTCTCTGGATGCGATGTCTTTCGCTGCCATTTGCTGGGCGGCTCAAACCGGGCCGATCACCGACTCTATCGCGATCTGAATTCTTTTGAATGTGCAGGCGCTGCGTGTCCGATCGTTTCTTTCGGGCCGCGCGAGCACCTGCACAGAGGGATGAAAAATGACTTTGAATAATCGACTTGAAGCACTGTTCCCAAGCGCTGACGAAATCCCTGCGGCTTTCCGTCCAGGACCGGCCATTGAGCAGCGAGAGTATCTGGTCAATGGGGAACTGCGGTTGTGGGACGGCCCATTAGCGCCGGTCCGTAGCCCTGTGTGCCTGAAAAAAGAATCGGGACACGAGGCCGTGATTCTGGGCAGTACTCCGCTACTGGATGCGCAAACCGCGATGACGGCATTGGATGCGGCGGTGCAGGCCTATGACCGTGGTCAGGGCACCTGGCCCACCCTGCGTGTGGTCGAACGTATTCGCCACGTCGAGGTTTTCCTCAAGCGTATGCGCGAACAACGGGAAGCCGTGGTGAAGTTGTTGATGTGGGAGATCGGCAAGAACCTCAAGGACTCAGAGAAAGAGTTCGATCGCACCTGCGACTACATTGTCGACACCATCAATGCCCTCAAGGAACTGGATCGTCGTTCCAGCCGTTTCGAGCTGGAGCAGGACACGCTGGGACAAATCCGCCGCGTGCCTCTGGGCGTGACCCTGTGCATGGGGCCTTACAACTACCCGCTAAACGAGACGTTCACCACGTTGATCCCGGCGTTGATCATGGGCAACACCGTGGTGTTCAAACCCGCCAAGTTCGGTGTGTTGCTGATCAGGCCATTGCTGGAAGCGTTCCGCGACAGCTTCCCGGCAGGGGTTATCAACATCATCTACGGCAGCGGCCGGGAAACCGTCAGCGCTTTGATGGCCAGTGGCAAGATCGATGTCTTCGCATTCATCGGCACCAACAAGGCGGCCAGTGATCTGAAAAAGCTGCACCCCAAGCCACATCGCCTGCGTGCAGCCCTCGGTCTGGATGCCAAGAATCCCGGCATCGTCCTGCCTGATGTTGATCTGGATAACGCCGTTTCAGAGGCCGTGACCGGTTCTCTGTCGTTTAATGGGCAACGTTGCACGGCGCTGAAAATTCTCTTTGTTCATGAAAACGTAGTTGACGCCTTTCTGGATAAGTTTCAGTCGAAGCTTGCCCAGCTGAAACCGGGCATGCCTTGGGAAGCGGGAGTGGCCTTAACTCCGCTGCCGGAGCCTGGCAAGACTGATTTCCTTACCGGACTTGTGGCCGATGCTGTCAGCAAAGGCGCCCAAGTGGTCAATGCCGGAGGCGGGGAAGTCTGCGAAACCTTCTTCTACCCGGCGTTGCTGTACCCGGTGACTAGCGAAATGCGGGTGTACCACGAAGAGCAATTCGGACCCGTCGTACCAGTGGTGGTTTACCGCGATCTGGAAACAGTCATCAACTACGTCCTCGACTCCGATTTCGGCCAACAACTGAGCATTTTCGGCACGAACTCCGCAGAAGTGGGGCGTCTGGTCGATGCGTTCGCCAACCAGGTAGGGCGCATCAACATCAACGCGCAATGCCAGCGTGGTCCGGACAGCTTTCCCTTCAACGGCCGCAAAAACTCTGCCGAAGGCACGCTCTCGGTCGATGACGCGTTGCGGGTGTTTTCCATCCGGACACTGGTCGCCACCAAGTTCCAGGAGAGCAACAAGGATCTGGTCAGCGACATCATCCGTCATCGTGAGTCGAGCTTCTTGACCACCGACTACATCTTTTAGGGGGCACGATGACTACGCGCTCTTTGATTATTCTCGACGGTGTCGGCATTCGTCAGGCGACTGAGTCGAACGCTTTTGCAGCGGCCAGGACACCTACATTCGATGCGTTGCTTGCGCGTTTTGCGAACAGCCAAATCGAAACATCAGGTTTGGCGGTTGGGCTTCCTCAAGGCCAGATGGGGAACTCCGAAGTTGGGCATATGAACCTGGGAGCGGGCCGGGTGGTTTATCAAAGCCTGACCCGGGTTGATAAAGCGCTCGCCGATGGCGAGTTCTCCCGCAACCCCGCGTTGCTGGAATTGATCCAGGGAATAAAGACGCGCGAGGGTGCTGTGCACGTCATGGGTCTGCTTTCTCCTGGCGGTGTTCATGGCCACATCGATCAGATTGTCGCGGCATGCGGTTGCCTGGTTGAGCAGGGTGTCGAAAAAATCTATGTGCATGGCTTCCTGGATGGTCGGGATACTCCGCCCAAGAGTGCGCAGGCATCGCTTGATGCCTTGGAGATTGAGTTCGCTCGCCTGGGCGCTGGACGGATCGTCTCGTTGGTCGGTCGTTACTATGCAATGGACCGCGATAACCGCTGGCCTCGGATTGAATCGGCGTACCGCCTGATTGTTTCAGGGGATGCTGAACATCAAGCGGCAACCGCTTCTGAGGCTTTGTCAGCAGCTTACGAGCGCGGGGAGTCGGACGAGTTCGTCAAGCCGACAACGATTGGGCAACCTGTCAGTGTCGGCCCTGATGACGCGATGATCTTCATGAACTTCCGCCCCGATCGGGCGCGAGAATTGACCCAGGCATTGATCAAACCTGACTTCGACGCGTTTGAGCGGCCTTTTGTGTTGCCCAAGGATCGACTGCTGACGTTGACCCGGTATTCCGAAGAGCTGGACTGCCCCTGTGCGTTCGCTCCAGAGGCGATCAGCAACAGCTTGGGCGAACACCTGGCGAATCTTGGGAAGAAGCAATTACGTATTGCCGAAACCGAGAAGTATGCCCACGTCACGTTCTTCTTCAACGGTGGCCGAGAGCAGCCTTTTGCCGGTGAAGAGCGAATCCTGATTCCTTCGCCTGATGTGGCTTCCTACGATCTCCAGCCTGAGATGAGTGCACCGCTGCTGACGGATCATCTGGTCAACGCCATCGCCGGCGGCACATTCGACCTTATCGTTTGCAACTACGCCAATGGTGACATGGTGGGCCACACCGGCTCTTTTGACGCCGCAGTAAAGGCCGTAGAAGTACTGGATGACTGTCTGCGCCGAGTGGTCGAAGCGACGCTCGCAGCAGGAGGCGAATGTCTGATTACTGCCGACCACGGCAACGTCGAACAAATGCTCGACGTCAAGTCTGGTCAGGCACACACGGCTCACACCTTGAATCCTGTTCCCCTGATTCTGGTCAGTGAGCAGCCTGATCGTTTGGGACTGAAAAACGGCCGGCTGTGCGATATCGCTCCAACTTTGTTGCAGATGCTGAGTTTGCCTATTCCGTCAGAGATGGATGGCAAGTCGCTTCTTACCGTCTGATTGGCTTACAGGTGCCATCAGTGCATCGCCGTACAGACGATTTGATTGGTCTCCTATCGTTGAGGTAATGCGGCTTATCACGACTCGCTCATTTGAGCATGCGGGCATCGCCAATTTTTGGTGATGCCTTTTTTTGGTGCGCCAGGCATGGCGCGTTGCGGAGGTCATGCCGAGATAAAGGAAAATTAGGACATTTGAGTCACAAGGTTATGATTTTATAGCTTTATTTCATGCAAATAAAACACAATATTCGGCCCCTTCTGCTAGGTTTCGTGGATGCATGTAAACCACGTAACCGAGGACTACATTAATGGTTTTCGCCGTAACAACGAGCCGGCGGCATTGTCTTCGAAGGCTCTAGCCTCCTCGATATAGCCATGTACGGTGTCATCGTGCCGCCACCCACCCTGGCGCTTGATTTCCAGAAAGTCCGCCCCGGCACGGTAAGCGCTGGTGGCCAAGCCTCGGCGCAGGCTGTGGCTGCTCATCTGTGGCACATACAACAGTCCCGCGGCTTCGGCACGTGTCGCCAGGATGGTATTGACGCTACCCTCGTGCAGCGCCACCTCGCCGATCACGCCCCAACGACTGACGCGTCGAAACAATGGTCCTTGCTCAATCTGAGCGGCTTCCAACCAGCCCCGTAACACCTTCGTTGGACAGCAGAGGCCGTCGCCATAGGGGATCACGCGCTCCAGTCCCTCGCCCTCTTGATCGGTTTTGGAGCGCGGGAGCGTGATCCGTAGACCTTCCCGTTCCCACTGCAGATCGCGGACCTCCAGCGTGACCAGCTCACTGCGGCGGAAGGCGCCGAAGTACCCCAGCTGTAGCAGCGCGCTGTCACGCAGCGCGGCGAGCCCTTCGAGCGTGTCCAAGTGCGACACGATGAGTTCGAGATCCTCCAGCAGCAGGGCCTTGGCTTTTTGTCGAGGGCGCCCGTTCACTCGCTCAATACCGCGCAAGGTCTTACGCACGGTGGCGCTGGCTGCTGGGTCGGGAAAGCCCTGATAGCGGTGCCATTGAGTCAGCGCGGTCAGGCGCAGGGCCAGGGTCCGCGGGTTAAGCACCTCCGCGAAGGTCAGCAGGTAGCGATGTCGGTATTCACGATCATGACTTTCTTCCAGTTTTTGTTCGGATCGTAAGTGATCACAACAAAGGGATTTTCCCCCCAGTCCTCGTCTGGTCCAGTCACCTTCGATAGAGCTTCTGTTTTTTGCTCGGGAAGCATCTCGCTGGAAACTAGGGTTTCAAAATATGGCCTCCCGCGATGATCGAAGTATTGCTCATTCATCCCCCCTAGGGCGTCCATCTCTTCCATCATGTTCAGAGCGACCATCGCGGGAATTGTCCAGCAACCATTCTTTGTCAGGTAGAAACGGCGATTCGAGCCATCCGACGAATATTTTGTCCGCCAACTCAATGTCCACCAGGAATGATCGACTGATGCACTGGTCCGTTGCTGCAATGCAAGCTTTACCGGAATTCCTTCTATGATTCTCTCCACCTCGAGTCGACGATCATAGGTTGTCGATGGAGTGCGATCGCTCACAGCCCTCTTCACGGAGGCCGCCAAAGAGGCCTGTGCGACTATCCATTGCTCTCGATACTCATCTGCCGCCAGAAGCAACTGGCCCTGATTGTCCTTGGTGGGTGTCTGGAGATTGAGAAATTTTTTGTTGCGACTGTCGAAAGGCGTCGAAGCCGTTCGACTAAATGATGCCGACACATCGAGTCCATCCACGTTGGCAACAGGAGCCCACCATGAGCACCACCCTTACTCCCTACCTCAGCTTCAACGGCAACACTCGCGAGGCCTTTGCATTCTACGAAAAGGCGCTCGGCGCGAAGATCGAAACCATGATGAGCTACGCCGACATGCCTGCGTCCGCCAACCCCGGCGAAGGCTGTGATAGCGGCAGCGCACCCAGTGGGGATGGCATCATGCACGGCTGCCTGGCGCTGCCCGGTGGCGCGATGCTGTTTGCCGGCGACACCCCGCCCGGCATGCCATACGAAGGCGTCAAGGGCGTGATGCTCGCGCTTCAGTACGACACGATCGACAAGGCCCACAGCACCTTCCACGTGCTGTCGCAAGGTGGCCAGGTGACGATGCCGCTGGCACCCGCGTTCTGGGCCAAGACCTTCGGCATGCTGACCGACCGCTTCGGCGTGAGCTGGGCCGTCAACGGCGAACCGGTCGCGTTTAAGTAATTCCGTCGAACCAGGAGAAAGACATGGGCAGGCCAACGAATGGTTGATGCGTTACCTGGTGCACAGACTTTGCCGTAGAGCGCAACATGGTCTTGCATAAGACTGAAGCTCGCCTACATGGGGTCAAGCCGAGATAAGGGAAAACTCATTTGGTCTGCAACTACTTGTCGGAATTGAAAATTCCAGAGACCAGGCGACAGGCGTGCGAGGATAGGTCGAGGTCTGCGCCTATCCTTCAGTGAAACCATTATAGATCAACAGCTTACGGAATAAATGTCCTGATTTTCCTTTATCTCGGCTTAACCCCTTGTGTGCCAGCGCGCAAGCGAGCCAGGTTTTGCCTACGCCAGTGGGGCCGCCGATGATCAAGTTCAGGCCGTCCCGTAACCACTGGCCGCTGCCCAGTTGCAGGATCAGTGACTTGTCCAGACCACGGGGGCTGCGGTAATCGATGTCTTCCAGGCAAGCGTTATGACGCAGTCGGGCCGCTTTTAGGCGGCTGCTCAGGCGCGTGTTTTCACGCTCGGTCAGCTCGCGATCAACCATCAGGCCCAGGCGTTCCTCGAAGCCGAGGCTGGCGATATCCGGCGTGCTGTGTTGCTCGCTCAACGCTTTGATCATGCCGTGCAGTCGCAGGGTTTGTAGTTTGTCGAGGGTTGGATTGGGTAGCATTTTGGTGCTCCTTCAGGTCAGTGGTAGTAGCCGGGGCCGCGCAGGTTGATGTGCTCTTCGGGTAACAGCGGCAGGTTTTGTTGGGCCAGTGGCAGCCGCTCCAGACCTTGGCGAAGGATCGATTCGAGGCTTTTGTAACTGCACGCACCCAGCGCCAGGGCGCGCTGGCAAGCAGCTTCCAGCCGATCTTCGCCATGGTGTTTTCCTAGGCGCAGGATGCCCAGACAGGCACGGAAGCCGTCCCGCGGATGGATCCGGCGTTCGAGGATGTAGGCGATGACACCAGCAGTGTTCGGCCCGGTTTGCTCCGCCCAGCCGATCAGCCGTTGCGGTGTCCATTCGGCGTGTTCGCGGTGGCTCTTGGGCATGTGCTCGGTTTGGGTAGTGTGGCGGCCTTTGTACAGCGAGCGCAGATGGCTGGCCACTCGTTGGTTGGCGTGGAAGCACTCCACCGTTTGCGCCGTCAGGCGCACTTCGAGCTGGTGCTTCACCAGCTGGTACGGCACCGAGTAGTAATCCGCATCGCCACCACAGTCGAGTTGAAAATCCTCTATTGGGAGCGCAACGGGTTTTGCCTTTGGCTCAAGCAGAAATTTTGGGGGTATGTGTCTGGGTGCTCCATCACCTCTAGATCGGTACATGTCATGACCATCGCGCTGAACGCAGTGGCGCCCAGATTATTCCATTTGCGGGGTTCAGTAGAACACGCTCGAAAAACCTAAAAATAGTTACTAAGGTTAAAGCATTGAATTACATTGATAAAATCAAAGCTAACGGTTAATTAGGGTCCAGAAGCCACGCAATCAATAAGCGCGTAGGTAGGTTTGTCATGACGCATGATGGGTCAGGCTCCATGTTACAACTCCAAAAACCTCTATCTCCTCGGAACCTTCAATTGGTGGGTATTCTGGATTGTCAGAACTCAGAACCCACGATCCATTTTGAGATTTGTCCAGCCGCTTCACTACAGGCTGATTGCATATATAAGCAACCACGACATCGCCAATTTTTGGTGTCCTAGCTCTATCAATTATCAACCGGCTGCCAGAAACAATGCCGCACGGCAGCATCGACACACCCTCTGCCTCCCCAAGCCATACATGGGGTGCTCGCAGATCAACAAGCTCGTCAAGGGAAATAGGCGGCTCGTAGTGGTCCGCGGCAGGGCTCGGGAACCCACCGGAGAACCTGCCTGACAGAACACAAATCAGGCCAGGGACTTCGGAAGCTGTGAGTTGGCGCAGGCTAGTAATGATCACGGAATGAAATCACGATGCTGTATGGATGCACAGTATAGATCCCGGCCCCTTGTTTCAGTCAATTCCGACCAGGGGATTTCAGACAAGCGAGCGCCATGGCTGCGCCGCAGACTTGGCTTATAGACGCAGGGCCTTGCAGATCAATTGGGCTACGTGGGCTATGACGTTAGGTGAAATGACCCATCGTTCGAGTCACACGGAGTGAGCGGAGGTTTTCTGCCCGCTCCAGTCGGTGCAAGTTTATAAGGGAGCCTTGCACATTTGATAAAGGTCGTACTCAAAGTTTCGACCCGCAGTCATCGTTCCTGCCTTGGCTCCTACGGTGTACCTATAGCCGTTGTAGTCGACGGGACCACGCCAGTTCTTACCCGCACTTGCCCCGACACCGGTGGGCCCTACATCGTAAAGCAGCCAGGTATTGTTATTGGTGAGATACGTCCATCCCTTACGGCTGTACATATCGTTATTGTTCTTCTGCCCGACCCATTCGCAAGTCGCTGCTGCGGGAGGGGGCGGCGTCGCAGGCGCCTGCGTGCCGATTGCTGCCTGCTGCTGCGTTATGAGGATTGTTTGGTACGCTGGTACTGGCCCCCCAACGTTCACGATCTGACCGGTTACTAGGCTCTGCTGTCGATCCTGTCGATAAGCAATCTGATTTTGATAGCAATTTTGTGACTGCGTAAAAGCGCTGCCTGCTGGAACAGTGCTTGGATCCGGTGTCCAGCCCGAGCAGCTGTAAGGGCTGTCATAGTTGGCCCATCCCGTGTAGATGGGAGCTATCGCCGCCCAAGCATCTGTGAATGGGACATACAATGAACCTTGCCCCTCATTGGTTACGGTTGCCGCAGTGACTGTTGCACCGCCAATAACGTTCGATGAGCGCAGAGTTACGCTTGTCTGACCATTTACATCTGTCGCCGTTTGAGAAGCTCCGAGAGTGCCACTCGTTGTGCTCCACGCTAGGTTGGTACCTGCTCCTACGTTGCCGCCGAAATAGTCAGTGACAGTGGCAGTAATGGTGGTGACCTCTCCTGTAGCTGCAATAGAAGCTGGGTTGGCTACGAGTTCAACTTTCAGGCCCATTTCGCAAGAACGCCATCCATTGGTAGCGTTGTCACATACCACGGACTCCCAGCCTGACGGGCCAGACGTTGTCCGGATCGGAGCCCAGGTAGATGCTTGTGACCATGGCACAATTGCAGCAGCAAAAAGAGCCACGGCGGCAGTAATACTGCCTCTTAGGGAGCGCATCCTTTTTTGCAGCGAACGCCGAGATACCTTTGACCTATGTTCACTACGTTGGATTTGACGCAAAGTGGCTTGTAATTGACTGCCCAATAGGCAGCTTTCTATCGGTAACGGGTCGGTCATGATCAGCGCCACTGGGTAATTGAGGTACGGCTTTCGATGGAATACTGCTGTGCACGAATTGCCAAAGACGGAGGAGTTAAACTCCGCTGTTAGAACTGATGTCAGTGCGGAGCTTCGCTTTGATTGCACGCCTGGTCCGTTGAGGGACTAATCCACTCACTTGCAGACGAACATCTTTCCTGAAGAGTCGAATGCAATTGATCCCTTGGCAAAGTCGCCGCATCCCTGTCCAGCGCTGACATTGCCCGGGTTGTATGCAACCTGCTTGACCCATTTGCCACTGGTGCAATAGAGCGGTGTGCCGGCTGCAGATCTGCTCACTAGGCCATTCGGGGAGCACGCGGCGGATTCGGTGTTAGTGCCGGAGATGGCGAGGTCACCAACTGTCGTTCGACCCGATGAATTCATCGTCTGGGCCGATATCCCCCCACTAGCAGTCACAGAGACCGTATCGACGTTGTTGACCTCTGTGATGTTGTTGTTGCCCATCAACAATGTGGTTCGCATCCGGTTCAACTCAGCATTGGCTTGGGCTGTTCGAGAGAGCTTTTCGCTTAGTGCCGCTTCACTCCCTGGAACACCGACTGTGCTGCGGATGAGGTGAGTGCTTGATGAGACGACCGTTGTCCCGGGCAGATTATTAGCTACGACACCGTCCCAATCCGCGATGGTGTTCTGGTCAACGCTGAAGGTGTTGGCTGTGCATGAGGTCGTTATGGGAGAGTTGTACTTGTTTACGGTTGATACACCAGCGAGATAAGGGGGCGTGGTTCCTTTTAGTACCGTGATTGCGTTAGCGCAGAGACTTGCCCCTGGCCAGGAGCCTTTTTCCCCTCGATAGGTGCGAGCCGCATCAAGGATGGTCTGAGTCTCTTGCGCAGTCAGGTCCGCTCGCTTTTCGTTTATGTTTTCCATAAACGAAGGCACGGTAGCAGCAGCCATCATTGCCATAATCGCGATGCTAACGGCCAGTTCTAAAAGTGAAAAACCTGACTGACGGGTTGGGTACATGACAACCTCAAGCTGTTATAAATGACACTCCGGATCGAATCATTTCACAGCTGTTGAGGGATACAACCCAAAACCAAGGCGCAAAATTCAAGTGGCCGTCTGCCGCGAAAATAGTAAGCAGATCGCCTCATTTCGGTGCAAAAAATGATTTTTTCCGCGAGCTCCCAAGGTAGGCAAGCCGATAAAATGCCGTCGGTTTTTTATGGCCAGCAGGGCGAAAATTTTCATATAGGTCCGACTTGGTTCAGCCACCTTCACGAAGCCAGCAAAAAGCACTCAACCAAAAATCATCTTGCCAAGCTGTTTTCTGATGCCCTATGATTTCCGGGTCTCGAAATGGGCCGCTGGCGTGGCTTGGTACGTGTTACCTCGGGATAAAGAGCTTCATCAGCTGTGCAACGAGTTACTGATACACGTCACACCCTGAAGTCGGTTTTGCGCACACCACAGGTCAGCCAGCAACCATCGTTCATCGCGCATACCTTCACGTCTAGGCATTGGCCAGGCGTAACCTTCAAGGCGATTGTGATGACCCGTATCCCATTTCAGAAAACCGATATCCAAGAATTCAAAGGCATCGCGAAACGTCTGTTCCGCGGGCTTGATCTCATTGATCATAAGAACCCTGACCGCATGCGTGAGCTGGTTGCCAAGGTTTTCGGCTACAACGACTTTCATGAAGTGATTAAAGCTGCTGAAGACGTGATTCCTGCGCCGGCGGCCCCGATCACCCGGTTCGATATTCGGCTTGTCGCAGCGGATGGATTGGTAAAGGTCGCGAACATTCCCTTTGTTGAAGCATGGCTGCGCGCAGGCCGGGCTCGATTGTATGGGCTTAGTATCGACCAGTTCACTGTTGAAGCTTTGCGCTCTGCTAGGCTGAAGGCTCGCGGGGTTGCAGCAAGTTCGCACTTGGCGCAGGACATAGGTGTGTCGACGCCCAAGTGGCATGATGAGCAGCTGCGATTCTTCCGTAACGGGGCCCCGAGCTTTGAGCTGTGCGTTAAGCATAAAGTCGCAGCTTTCCACTGGGGCACGTTCACTGTGCTCTACGACGCCATTCTCTCTTCGCGCTTCAAAGAAGCGATCATCAATCCAAATGGCTTGTTTGATGCTGGCTCCGATGATGCCATCGACACCTACCTTCGCGAGACCCTCATTCCCCAATGCTGGATTCCACTCTCGCAACTCATCCAGGACGGGCTCACGGTCCCAGATCATGAGGCAGTCTGGCTGTATGTAGAATCTGGAGTGTGCATCGGTCGTGGTATCCGCCACAAAGCACACGGTAGCTTCTTGCCTCGGTTGTTTCTGACCGATATTGAAGTCGCAGAAGGTCTTGCCATGACCCTGACTGGTACATATGTACAGGGGGGGTCGTCGCAGGGGCATAACTCTTTGAGTGTGCCGAAAGGTAATGACCTTGTGTATCAGCTTAAGCCTGGCGCTCGTTCCCCGGGGGCTGTCACTGACCCGCTGAACCAACCTGCAGCCAATCCGCATGAGCTGGATCTTGTGCCAAATCTGTTCGCCGGTTCTCAAGAGATTCTGCGTGGAGGGGGGCGCGGAAACTTAACAATTTGGGGCTTGGATGGTAAGGCTATTCGCGTTAGCCACGCCGATCGTCAGTCTTTGCAGAACACCTATTACGAAGTTGAGCCATGGCTAGCCGAGTCCGATCTTTCTGACTTGTTCCCCGATTACGTTGCGCCACCGGCTATTGACCATCGTGAAAGGTTTGCATGGTCGAAGGATCTGGAGAACAAGGTTTTCCTGCCTCCCGTATCGATCGAACTCCAAGTTCGCGCTGAAAGCATCATCAACCGGAAGAATGAAAAAGCCGTTGCTCAGTTAACCGAGGCAGCAACATCGGGCGAACTACTCACAAGGGTGGAGGCAGCGACCACGTCTGTGGTACTTGAGCAGCTGGCTGGCGACCTGATCTATGAGCTATTTGATGGCAGTGATCAAACCGAGCGGGTTAAAGACGTGTCGCAAAAGATGGTGAGCTGGTTTCCCGAACTCGCCGGTTTTCACCCTGATGTGCTTTACGCCGTCGTTGCGGTTCACGCTCAAGGCGCCTTTGGTGATCATTTCCCCGCAACCCTTCGCCTCGTGGACATTTTCTGTGCGGTGGTGCTGCTGCAGGCAGGGTTTCAAGGGGGGGGGCGCTTCCGTTTCTTGAGGATGGTACCTTCTCAAATTGCCCTGGGGCAGTGGTACAACGGCGTGATCTTGCTGACTTCTATCCATGAGGTGGCTGTGCAGTATGAGGGTTATGTCGCCGCACTTAAGAATCAGCAGGCGCGTATCAATCGGATCTCCTCGTCCATTGAGCTTGAGAGCAGTCGCCGGAAGGAGGCCTTCGATCACAAGTATCTGTATGTCAGTGACGAAATGCCCCGCGCCAAGCCCGTAAACCTCATGCAGTTGATTAATACGATGGGGGATTGAGTCAAGCCTCGATCGCTAGACTGTCAAGGCGCCCCTAGTCAAAAGGGCTGGCGGCGTTATGTTGCAACAGGTCATCAACCAGCCTCGTTAGATCTTGCTCAAACCAAGTCAGCGAGGCACTGACCTGGGGCTCTTGCATGTACTCTCTCCTGGAACTTGCATTCCTGCTCATCCTCGCACCTTACATTCTGTTCGGTGTGGTACTTGGGGCCGTTGCCGGCCTCATCATCAACTTGTTTCAACCAGCCATCCTGATGGCTTCAGTTTGGTTTGCGGTGGTAGGCGCCTACCTATCAGCGCACCGCCCAGACCCAGGTCAGCGGTTTATACCTCTGCTGGGTATGGTTGCAGATTTTCAAATCCTTGGAGTTCCTTTACCCAGCATCATCCTCGTAATCGCAGGGATTCTCCTGATCGTGGCTCTCTTGTGCCGCCAGCGGACTAAGCCGTGAGTAACTCTGAACCTGTGCGGTTGAGCACTCAAAAGGCCACGACGAATTTGAGAGGGGGCATCTGGCTGGGCCTTGGCGAATCACAAGTTATGATGGCCATTAGACGCCAGAGACCGAGAGTCGACCAAATACCATGATCAACCTAGAGCCTCAGCCCCTTGTGATGGGCACTCTCTTGCAATTCAGCAGTGACCAGCCAAGTGCTGTGATCAATCCGTTTGCCAGTTTCTCCAAGGAGCCATACGAGCTGCTCAGCTTGATCGAGGCCGCTACTGGCTATGAGCTTGATCCGCTTCAGCGTATTCACGCAGCTGAAGCTGGCCTGCTGGTGGCTCAAAGAACGACTCCCAACGCTGCACTGATGATTGAGGAGTGGATTCAGCATGCAGATCTTGCTGACTTTGCTCGTGCAGCTCGCCGGGCCTTGATCCCTGCTTAACCTCATCAATTATGCCCTCGCATATTGCGGGGCCTAGATCTGGCGGAACTCATACGCCAGAACAGCCAAGTACAGGACGCGCCACCATGCCTATAAAGCAGATTGTCATTCACCATATCGACAAAAAACCCGACGGCAATCCCGCGGTCATCCTTTTTGCTGACCACGAACTGCCGGCAGAGTCTCAGACGACTGAAACCCTGATGGCAGATCTGAATGACGCCTACAACGCCAAGCAGGGAAAGGCCTGGGGCTTGTTTCATCCAGAATCAGGCGCTCACCCATTCAGTGGCTGGCTCAGCAAATATTTGAAGCAGGAAACTACTTTCCTCGAATTCTCGAATGTGTCGATCGAACATTTGACCAAGCTGATGGAAGAGTCAAATCTCTCCACCGGCGGGCACGTTCTCATTGCTCATTATGTGCAGGGCATGACCGACTACCTCAGCATTGCGCTGTTGCATCACAGCGAAGGCGTCACAGTTACTGACACACTGGATGTCACACCCTCGCGACACCTCGATGTTGGCCAGCTCCACCTGGCCGCACGCATCAACATCTCCGAGTGGCAAAACAACAAGCAGTCGAAGCAGTACATCTCGTTCATCAAGGGCAAGAACGGTAAGAGGATTTCGGAATATTTCCGCGATTTCATCGGCTGCATGGAGGGTGTCGACGGTCCGGGTGAAACACGGACTCTGCTAAAGGCATTCAGCGACTTTGTGGAGAGTGAAGACCTCCCTGAGGAATCGGCCCGCGAGAAGGTCAGTACCCTCGTTGAATACGCTGTCAACCAGACGAAGCAAGGCGCGGCAGTCAGCCTGGAAGAGCTGTCGTCGCTGATCGATGAGGATCGGCCGCAAGCCTTCTACGACCACATCCGTAACAAAGACTACGGTCTGTCGCCGGAGATCCCGGCCGACAAGCGCACCCTCAACCAATTCCGCAAATTCACTGGGCGAGCAGAAGGGCTTTCGATCAGTTTTGAAGCTCATCTTTTGGGTTCGAAGATCGAATATGACGAAACTGCCGGCACCCTGATGATCAAGAGCCTTCCAACCCAACTGACTGATGCCCTCAAGCGCAACCAGAAGGGCTGACATTCAACGACAGTGTGGGCGGTCCGGCTCAAGGCTTCGATCTTGAGTCTGGCAAGAGCCGGGGAGTAGGACGGACATTTGTTGAGGAGCTGTGTCCGTCTACCTCCGCTGGCGCTGCTCTCTTCAATCTGGAAGATTAAAGATGAATGTGTTTTACGTTTTTGCCTTGGGCCTGGCTTTGACTGGATGCTCCAGCTCCCCTGCGAACCCAAATGTTCCTGTGATTGAGAAGTCTCTAACCCAGCAGTGGTACAAGATCGATCACGGGATAGCCAGCAGGTGGGTACCGATCGACACTCCTCACCCGTTATCACGGGAGAGAGTGATCTACATGGACCTGGCCACCATGCAACCCCCGGTGGTGGCCATACCAAAGGCGGCATTTGTACATCCGGAACCTGATCCACATCGTACGCTATCTAGGCCCATCCCAAAGCAACCGCACACCCCCCGGCCGGTACCGGGATCGATACAAAAGCCTACTGAGCACATCGAACCAACTCCAGAAAAGGGTATGGCCAAAGCTGATCTTCGCAAGCCAAGCCTGCAGGAGCAGAAGTTGACCATGAAGTACGCGGAGGGAGACGCTAATGCGGCATTCGACCTGGCCCAGCTGCTCTTCAGCCAAGGTCGCAGCGAACCCGCGTATGTTGCCCTTGAGTACGCCGTGCGGCAGAAAAACCCGAAGGCTATTGCTCTCTTTTCAAGCCTAAGACCTGAAGCGGGCGGCCAGCTGTAGTCATCTCTAAAGCCCTCAAGTTTCTCCTGCGTCGTTACCTCACGCTTGATTCCATCAGTCCGTCCATGGTCCGCTAGGCCAACGTAATGTTGAGCACAAGCCAATGAATCAGCTTTTAGAGACTTCCGCTGCATACCTCAAATGCGCCAACAAGATCGTGGTCTTCACTGGCGCTGGGGCTTCTTCTGAAAGCGGCATTGCCACATTCCGTGATGCACTGACCGGACTGTGGGAGCCATTCGATGCTCAGCGCCTGGCCACAGCACAAGCCTTTAAGGCAGACCCGTCACTTGTTTGGGGTTGGTATGAATGGAGAAGGGCCCAGGCGCAAAGCGTGCTGCCCAATCCGGGTCATGCAGCGGTCGCCCAGCTGGGTCGTCTTGTTTCAAAAATCACCATCGTTACTCAAAACGTTGATTCTCTTCACGAGCGGGCCTCCTCAGAGAACGTGCTTCACCTGCATGGGAGTCTGAGCAGTCCGCGGTGCTTCGAGTGCGCAATCCCTATGGATGTCCCTGATGTTGATGGCTATAACCTTGGTTATGGAAGCCGTATTGAACCGCCGGTTTGCCCTGAGTGTGGAGGGTTGTGCCGGCCGGGGGTCGTTTGGTTTGGTGAATCGCTGCCCCTGGACGTATGGGAGGCAGCAGTTGCGGCTGTTGCTGAGTGCGATGTGCTTTTGTCGATCGGAACATCCGGAGCGGTCTATCCAGCGGCCGCGCTGCCAAAGCAGGCGCTAAGCTCCGGCGCCGTAGTGATTCACATCAACCCAGACCGGGTAGCTGTGTCCAGTGAGAATGAAATCTCGTTGGTAGGGAAGGGCGGGGTGATACTGCCGCAGTTGCTGGCCAGGGCATTCAACTGACCGGCAAACTTCACGATCATGCTGACGCTTCAGGGCTTTTAAGAGGAATGGCGTTGAATGGCACACTCTGGGAAGAGCCGAATCTAGCGTGTGCCGCGAGCTCCACTACCAGAATGTCGTTTGTCGTGATGTCAGCCTTGAATACGCGGCCTTTTTTGACAGGAGGACGATTCTGAAAGTCTCGGAACGTATCATTGCTTAAGATGTACTCAGTCTCACCACTTGCGAGTTCGATGATGCTCTCATCTGCTTTGTGTCCTGGTGCGATCTCGTGGATCTGAACTGAGTGATGGAAATGCTTTTCACCATCTGGCCAAAGTTTCGCCGAGTTCTTCAAAGTCCCCGGATCGAAGCAGATTATGATCTCGACGCCAGGCCACAGTTGCTGAAGGGTCGGAACCAGGTGAGTGAGTGCAACCACACCGATGAATTTGCGATTCGGGTTCCTGCCCCGATAGCAGAGGTTTGTGCCATCGATGACAAGGCGGGTAATGCCCCTGCTTTCACGCTTTTGCAACTCAGCAATTCGTGTCTCAACTTTTGCAAGATTGCGCTGCAGAGACTCCACCTGACCGGTTTTGATACGGACAGCTTTATCCGTGTCTTCGAGCCCAAACAGGTTGAAGCATTGTTGCTGTACGACCCGCCGGCTAATTGCGTCCGGTGCAGCTTTGAACCGAAGGTCAAATTCAGCCGCAGACGCCCGAGCCTCGATAGCCAAGGCCAACTCACCGGTTAGCTTTTTCATTTCACGCAGCGGATCCACCAGGTGCTCGTCAAACCGTCTGACATCCGCATCGAGTTTAGCGACGTCGGGTTCAAGGTCTGCGACTTGGCGGTTATAGGTGGCGATTTCGGCATCTGCCTCTAGCCAGTCCAAGGTTTTATGGAACTGGATCTGGTAGTAGATTTTCTCGACGGCGCCGATCTGAATTTTGAGCTCAGACTCGAGTTTGGCAATCTTAGCCTCACGCTCAGTGTCTACCTTCGGCTTCGACTCACATTTTGGATGGGGTATTGTGCCAAACAGGCGCAGCTTTATGATTTCACTTACAGATAGTGGCGCCCAGGTCGCAAGGTAGGGGCTACCCATACGAGTTGAGTTCAACTCTTTCTGAATTGTCCCCACTCGCGCTCGCGCTAGTTCAAGTGACGCCTTGGCCTCCACTTCGTTAAAACAGTGGAGCCACCCGAGGAGAGTGTGCTGCTCTTCGACATTCTTTTTGGCTACCAGTAGAGCCGCAGATGCGGCCTCAAATCGCTTGCGATAGGGGTTGAGTTCCATGGTTGCCTTAAGTCCTGTCTATTTCGGTTATTCGTGTACCGCCATCGAGGATCAGTCTTGCTCAAAGCACCCGGCGGGACAGGTCATAGAATCCAAGCCGTGCGAGCAAACTCCGTTATCCCAGTCTTCTGCTTGAGTCGCCCGGAGCTCCTCTTGGGTTTGATATCCATAGGTCTCACGCGCATAAGCGAAAGCGGGCTTGTCAGACTCCTGATCGGAAAACTCATCCAGCATCGAATCGCAGAACGTAGAGTGGACGACGGCCTCATAGGTTGTGCCGTGTTTACAGGCGGCGGAATAGAGGTCATCGACGCGTTGCTTGGTCTCTGAAGATGGGTTGATTTCGAGCATAGTCCTGGTGTCCTCGTCAGTGTGTATTACGGGACATTCTAACGTCCTTATCTGGCGCACATAGCCAACCGCTCACTCGGGATTTCAGTAACACGAATGCCCCGTTATTTCGGGTGGCCTAGCTGATTGATCTTGGACGTGCTGGTTTCTGCGCTGTGCTAGTGTAGGAAAAGGTACTACATTTTTCGCAATAGTCAGCCTCATGTCGTCAGAACAGAATTGCCTCCAAGCCGTTCGGAAATGTCTTTCGAGCGTAACCTGGAGTTCAACATGTCTTTTTTTGACTCGCTTTTTGATTTGGTTGGCAGCGCGGTTGGCACTGTAGGTGATCTAGCAGTATCTGCGGTCGACATCGTGGTCGAAAACCCTGGCAAAGCCGCATTGGTATGCCTTGGTACGCTGGCCACTGGTGGTACAGCGCTGGCTTTTGCAGGTCCACTCGCCGCAGCCGCCGGATCTGCAGGGTTGTTGGGCGCAACGGCATCAGGGACAGCGATTAGCTCACTCACAGGCGTTGCGTTGACAAACGCCTCACTGGCGGCTGTTGGAGGAGGGGCTCTCGCCGCAGGCGGTGGTGGAATGGCGGTAGGCGCCACTGTAGTGGCTTCGACCGGAGCAGTATTAGGTGCTGCGGCTGGCGCGGGTGTAGCGGTTGGTGTCTCAGAGGCAGACAAAAAAGGGTAGGGCACATGCCGCGCATGACCAAGGCACATAGGGCAGGTCTGGATTTTCTTGATTTGGTCTTCTTCAACGATTTGGTCGTTCACGTAGGCATGGATGCCGAAGAACGCTCGCAGCTCCGAAGGATTGTTGAGCGGGTCACGCAAATGGTCGAGTGCCGGCATTCGGGCCGAGAGGCTGAAGTCATAAAGCATTTGGTGTTTTTGGGGAGCCCGCAGAATTCGGAAAAAATCGTACGCTAAGGTTTTCCGGGCAACCGTAGCGGCCTGAACTTCCCGTCCTCCAGCCTGCGGCTCTGCCGCCAGACGTAATCGCCGGTCAGGTTGAT
>Ga0180008_1000374_pt1 | contig 40759 bp, 30 predicted proteins | sample MM_PW_MetaG_FD_121121 | JGI IMG/M metagenome (GOLD analysis project Ga0180008, IMG submission 121121) | Groundwater microbial communities from the Aspo Hard Rock Laboratory (HRL) deep subsurface site, Sweden - MM_PW_MetaG | ecosystem: Environmental > Aquatic > Deep subsurface > Groundwater... | reverse complement strand
TGTATTCATTTACATATCGATTAAATATCTCATTTTTTGTTGCCATAGTCATAATCCCTATGGTAACACGAATTATGAGCTATCCGCTATCTTTTCGGTAACATTAATTATGAGCTAAAAGGATGGTTGTCATTGTGCGCACAATGGTGTATAATATAGTCAGAATGGACATCAAGTGGGATGAAATGAATGACTATTCATACTGTGTCCCCTACGTGATAGATATTGATCATATATTTCTGAAGACTGCCTATCCTGATCGAAGATTCTCGAAACTCCTGGAGGATAAAAATGAAACAATCGAAAGATAAATGTATTACTGAATATTTGGATAATGAAGAAAAAGAATTATTCGAGTCGATTGGAGAAGTCGATATTCGAGTGTTGAAAAATGCCGACAACAAACAAAATAAAAAATAATAAAAATAGCAGCTCAACAGTATAAGCTAAATACAAATGTAAAAATGAACATTAGAATTGATCCATTTGAATTGACAAAAATAAAAACAATGGCACAGAAATCCGGATTGAAATATCAATCATTTATTAAGAGCATCCTTCATAAATATATTACTGGACAATTAGTCGAACGATAATGTGTAGAAAGACTTGAGCACTGACAATCTGCTCAACCCGACCAGGCTGTTCCTGGCCAGGTTAGCGGAAATATCGCATCAATGCCGCACTGACCTGGTATTTATTTGCTCTTTTGCGATCATTACTCACTTATGAAAAGATGCGGCCGGAAATGCAGAACCCACTCTTAAAAAGTAAGCTGCACATACAGCTCCGGCTTAAGCGCCTGCCCGTTAAAGGTAAATTCACCATTCCCTCTGCCGTAATATCCGCTGATGTTCAGTCCAATGAGCAGATTATATACCGGCGAATAGCCAAGGCCGAGCACCGTTGTAACCGTTTGGTCATCGATATTCCCGACAAAATTCATGCTCATGGTTAAATCTGATACAATAAAATCAGAAAAACTGAAAAACAGCGCCGCGTAATATCTGGAATGATACAGAGGGATATAATATCCGCTCAGGAGCTGTGCGGTTACCGCACTGTTGGTATAGTCACTTGCGACCTGTCTGAAAATATTATTTGTATATCCCGCGCCGTTATAAAAAAGCTCCGCATGGACAGCAAGCCGGTCTTCTTTTCCGCCGACTGTAAATGATCTTCCGAGCCCCGCGCACACTGCCGGTGTCCAGTCCTTATTCTCTTTATACGGCACATAATTCGTGAGGATATAGTCTGTTCCGGCGATATTGGTGGCATATACTTTCCTCTTTACTTTTTGTTTATTATTGCCGTAAGAAAGACTTGCCTCTGCGGTAAAATTAATATCTGCTCCCGGTATACGTGTTGACAAATCGGCTCCAAAAACTGAATGCTTGTTTTTTTTCCACCATCCGGATACTGAGACCTCGGTGTTGTTAAGAAGCGCCTCAAATTTGGAGGCTCCCGCGACCCGGTCAAAGTTGGTCGCTCCGGAAAGATCGCCAAAGGTAAACCAGTTGACTTTTGAGCCGAAAGGAATATGCAGTTTTGCTCCATAGGCACCGCTTCGGGAGGCATTCAGATCAAAGAAATTCTTTTTTTCAGTATTTACCAGATCCGTCGGATTCCACAAATATCCCCTGCCCCACTGGAGTACTTGCTTTCCAAGGCGCATGTATACGTATCGCTGGACATTAAGGTCGATAAAAAATTCCTGCAGACTAAAAAATGTATTTTCAAGAGAATAATTTGTTGAGAGCCCCGGATTAAAACCGCCGGGATTGTAGGTAATATTTTGCTGAATTGAGGCAAAAGGAGAATAATACACGCGGCCGCTCACATACCCCTTAAACCCTTTTCCCAGACGGGCATCTGCAGAAAAATCGCCCTGCACATAGGAGGAAATCGCGTTTTTGTTATAAGCATTACTTTTCCCGAAAAAATAATCCCGGCTCATAGAATAACTGCTTCGGCTGTCAAGAGAACCGTTAAAAGTAACTGATTTTTTATTGACTGCATCCGCAAGTGTCTGATTTTCAATAGACGCACTATCCACTACCAGAGGCACATCTGCGGGACTATCTTCTCCAAGCAGACCCATCAGCTCGTCATCTCTAAGCGAGGTATCATTTGTTGAAGGAGTATTTTCTTCAGCCCATAAAGCTCCCAGGAAAAAGAGCAGACAAATACATACTGCTTTTTTTTTATTAACGGCTGGCATTTTCAAGGTAGGCTTTTGTAAACACAGTATCTGATATTTTCTCAAGATTAATTTCAGATAATTTCATGACAGTAACATTGCCCTTCTCAAATTCATCTTCAAATTTTGACAATACCATGACATATTTCCCTTTAATTTGCGTATATTGATAATACCAGGCTGTCTGCATCAAATCACCGGACTTGGAAAAATTCTGAACTTTAAGCGGAAGTGCGGTATTCACATCGACCCAGTATTCCTGCTTCGGGTAGGTAACATCCCGCACTTTTGCCACAACAGTAAAATTATACACTTCAGGTGTTTGTTTTAAAAGTGTGATAGTTTTTTTAACCGCATACTCTGTATGCGTATCATTTGTCAGAGGTTCATACTGATCAGTAAACTTTTTCTTTTCCATGTCGCCGGCCTTCACATCGGTACCGCTGATAGTTTCATCACGATTAATATGCTGAAACGTTCTGGTATTACGCCGGTACATCCAGAAATTGTCTCCCAGACGCAGGTAACCGTTGCCCTTATCCGTATCAGGCGCGGTCATAATAATTAAAAAAGCATCATCCCTGTCCCGACGGAAATAAATTGACTCGGTAACTTTAACTCCCTGATTCACCCTCTGCTGAACAAATCTGACCCGGGCAGTTATATCAGTGCCCTGTTCCATGAGTCCTTCAAGTTTTTTCATCAGTTCAAGAACAGTCGGTTCCGCTGCTGGGGAAGAAACCATGGACAGTAAGAACATAACCAAAAGCTTCACAATAAGAAACTTTCTCCCTAATACATTAAAATTCATAACACCTGCCATACCACACTCCGTTTCTGAATAGTACTTTGCTGCAAAACGGCGTTACTCATAATGCCGTAACGCCTCTGCCACCGATAATTTTGACGCTTTTCTTGCCGGAATATATGCGGTCACTGCGGAAATCATTATGATAGAAATAACATACCCCAGTACAAATCCCGGGCGCACAATAAAGTGCAGATGTCTTTCATACAGAAACATTGATAACATGCCTGTACTGTGTATGGTAATATTTCCGAATACAGCTACCGCTAAAAGCGCGGCAAGAATTCCAACGATCGATGCAATAAAAGAAAGAAACACTGTCTCAAGAATAAATAAACCCATGATATCCCCGGCCGGCATACCGATAGCCCTTGCCGTTCCGATTTCACGCGTCCTCTCATTAATGGTCATACGCAGTGTATTAAACACACCAATGAGGATTACGAAAAATAAAATCAGAACGCCATACACGGCTATCATCGTCAGCACTTTTTCAAGACTTCCGACAAATTCAAAAGTCTCATACATCGTGCTTACATCCATGACTGACATTTTCAGATCATCACGGGAAATTATCTGCCGTTTTTTCATAAATTCTTTTGTGGTACGGCTGCGGTCGAATAAATACCACTGCCTCGTCAGGTGCGGATAAACCGCCGCGCCTTCATCTATCATTTTCAGGTCACGTTCTGAAATCTTCGGAGGATGTTCATACCCCACTTCGTACATGGCGTGTTCATTTATTAACACGGTATTTTCCGGAACAGCTTCACCCCTGAAAATGCCGGCGACGGTATATTTTAACGGAAATCGTGTTCCCCGCAGCCGGTCAACACAGGTAACCGTCAGTATATCGCCGGGTTTGATTTTTTTTCCGGCTGAAAGTGCGGCATGAACCAGACAAAAAACACTTTCTTTTTTCGATCCCATATCCTTTACAGACCCGCTTACCAGTTCCGGCATGCCTTTGTTTCCGGTCCTGAAGGCGGCACTGCGAAGTCCGAGCACCAGTGCATCAATGGTACCGGGAATATTCTCTGAGGAAAATCCCATCAGACCGGGCGTAAGGTTTGAGTGAATACTGTCAGCCATCGCAATGACTTTTCCTGTACGGCGGACATCTTTCAGAATGACTTTAACCGCGCCGGCTTCATGTTCGCGGTAGCCAAGCAGTTCCCGCATTACGTCAAGCCGCGTATACATTGAAAAAGATGCGAGCGCATTCTCAGAACTGATAATCGCCGCAACAAAAAAACGTCCTGTCTGTACTTCATTATACAACGTAGTGCATTTAATATTTACGGAGTCTCCGGCTTTCACGCCGAGTGTTTTTGCGTGTTTTGAACTGATGATGAGAGGCGCTGCAAAATCTGAATTGGTAAAATCATAAATATTTCCGTCTATTACACTGGGCCAGGTCAGAAAATCATGATCGGCCACAACACCGACTATCATTGAAGTCAGACTGTCACCTTTTCCGATAACACGGGAAAAAGCTGACACATCCATACGCAGTTCTTTGATTTCCTCAGCAGGAATGGTATCTTTTATCACGTTAATCACTTCATCACGGTCCCTAATGATGCTCAGAGAGCGGTTTCGCCGTTCATTGGCACTCACCATAATATGCCCTGTAGCCTGAACCATCATTTTATTCAGCAGCAGATCCGTTATGCCATGGCTGAAAGAATTCGCAAGAAGAAGAACAGCCATACCGAAAGCAATGGCGGAACCGAGTAAAATATTCCGCCGTTTCTGGCGGAGCAGATTGCGAAAGGCGAGTTTAATAAGCAGCAGCATAAATAACTCCTTAATCCTTCGCAATCGCTTCAAGCGGCGTTATCCGCCTGGCTAATGCAATCGGATACACAACCGACAAGGCCGTGGCACACAAAAGAAGAACAACACTCATAACAATATCTGTACTGCCGAGCGAGGGCTGGAAAGTATCACCCCCGAAAAGAAGTTGTACCATTTCGTTGTCTGAAGTAATACCGGCCGAAGCCAATACATGTGTCGCAATCACCGCAGCAATAACAGCCGCCGCACCTGCAGAGAGCGCCAGAAAAAGTGTTTCGAAAAAAAACATTCCGGAAATAAAACTTTTAGGAGCACCCACCGCTCTCATCATGCCGATTTCATTGACGCGTTCAATCGCGGTCATTGACAGAGTATTCATTATTACAATCGCCGCGACAAAATACAGGAACAGTACAAACACAACCAGAATTATCCGGATCGCCCCTGTCATGGTGCCGATATTCCCCGCGGCTTTATTCCAGGGAACTGCCTTTGCGCCGATACCTTTTTCACGGAACAGCGTATTATACTTCGCTACTTCCGTACTCAGGTTCTTACCATTTTTAAGGCGGACAAAAATGGTCGTAAACGAACCGCGGTCTACATCGTCGGAAATTCTTTCTTTCTTTGTCTCCTCTTTAAGGGAACGCATGTCAAATCCTGTCTTACTGCTCAGGTCAGCCGGCACAAAGGTATCCAGGCTGAGATCCGCATCCCCGGACCCGAGCAGCAGTAAATCCATATCAGAAACCTCAGCTGCGGTGTCTTCTGCCTTAAAGAAACCCATAGCCTCACGGAAAGATTCCATGTCAACGAGATTAACATCATCACCGAACATCGCGTCCATATTTTTAAAACGGACGAGTCCTCTCACCGGCAGCCGCACATCAAGAACCGAGCCGGAACTCGCGCCCATTACCACTATGTTGCTCCTGAGAATAAGGGTATTAATATTACTCAGGGCCTCAGGGTCCAGGTTGGATCGTACCAGTCCGCCGGTTTCCGATACAATCCAGTACCCCTGCATAGTATAGGCATTCTTTCTTTTACGTGTGGTAAAAAGAACTCCCCTCTCACCGGGCTTTAATTCTTTTCCTTCTACCAGTACAATATTTGTTTTGAAAACCGCCTGATATTCCTGAAAATCAATTCCCATAATAAGTGAAAAGTCGGGATTGCCCGAATCATTGAGACCCATCACAAAACCAATCCCGCCGGGCAAAAACGCCTCCACATTACTTTCTTTTTGCAGAATTGCCTTTAGTCCGGGGTAATTGGGCAGAACAAAATTTTCTGTGAGCCCCATTCCTTCACCGAAAGGACTGTCGCTTTCCTGATTGGTCGACATTATCATCATGTGTCCGAAAAAACGGTTGACAATATTGTCTTCTATTCCTTTATCCATTCCTGCGACCACTGCGTTACCAATGGTCATAATAAAAGCACCGATAAAAATAATCGCACAGATTACCAGACTGCGGCCTTTATGCCGGAAAATATTACGCCAGCCGATTTTTATTTCAAGCAACATGTGAAGCTCAGTTTTCTACTTTACCGTCACGGATTTTCACCACATGTTTTGCGTACTTCAGTACTTCAGGATCATGTGTCGAAAAAATGAAGGTCGTTTTTTCTTTTTCATTAAGGTGCTGCATAAGATCCAGAATAGAATTACCGGTTTCAGTATCGAGATTGGCGGTCGGCTCGTCGGCAAGGATAATATCAGGCCCCGTAACAAGAGCGCGGGCAATGGCGACCCGCTGCCGCTGTCCGCCGGACAGTTCTGCAGGCCGGTGATGCGCAAAATTACCAATACCTACCGCGTCGACAAAGTGTTCTACCTTCTCTTTAATTTCACCGCGGGTAAATTTTTTCATTAAGAGCAGGGGAAACTCGACATTTTCAAAAATATTTAAGACCGGGATAAGATTAAAAGTCTGAAAAATAAATCCGATGCGGAAAAGCCGCAAATGCGTAAGACTTTTATCGTTCATGGACGTAATTTCATCTCCGGCAATTTTCACACTGCCGGAAGTCGCATGATCTATACAGCCGATGATATTAAGCAGTGTGGTTTTTCCGCTACCTGAAGGCCCGACAATCGACAGAAAATCGCCTTCTTCCACAGCAAAATCAACGCCCCGAAGCGCGTGGACAATTGTTTTCCCAAGAGGGTAATCTTTTACTACTGATGACATTTCTATTAAAGACATATTGTTCTCCCCGGAATTACTTACGATCGTATTATTACCTTGTAATAAATAATTAAACAAGACCCGTTTTTTCCCGACTCATTCCCCCACTTCCCACTGTTCAAAATTCCTCGCCGCCGCGTCAAACACAATGCCGATCTCTCTGATAAGCAGCGCCTTGCCATCAGCGCCAATAGAGCCGGCGTATTTCTGCGCATAGCCCTTCTCCCGCAGTTGAGCGAGGGGGCTCTCGCATCCTCTTTTATCCATGCCTTTGACTTTGAACTCGAAAATCCATATGCCCTGCTTCGTTTTCACGGTCAAATCGATTCGACCCTTGTTGGTCGTGTCTTCGGGAATGACTACCAGGCCGGTGCCGGCCATAAGCGTGTAAATGACGCTTGCCCAGTAACCCTCGTACTTTGAAATGGGATTTTTGCGAAACCAGTCATACGGAATGGAGGACAGAAAAGAAACCAGATGACCCTTGAGTGAATCGACGTTACCTTCCGTCAATGCTTGACGAACCTGATCAGTACGAGAAAGAGAGTGCTCTTTTTCAGAAACCAATTCCAGCAGCAAGAGACGACTCAGTGCTTGCCGAACTTCCCGATTTGGATAGGCAAGGGTGTAACGAGTACCGATATCACTGTTACTGATATGACTGCGTATTGTTAAATATCCGGACTGAAAAAGAAGAGTGATGGGTGAAAGATTGTCAATCTCAAATGATCCGATAAGATCTTCTCCGGCCACCAGTCCGTCATACTCTGCCGGGTTGCGCGGCGTCCCTTTCCATAATTTCACCAGGAAAGTGGGAGTGCCTGTCTCGAACCAGTGGGCTCTGAACTCGCCGTGTTTGAAGAGCAGAAGGATATCAAAAGGATTGTATACTGCCTCACCGGTCCACCGGTAGCCATTGTACCACTCACGTACCTGATCCTTATCGAAGCTCGCGAGATAATCCTTGAAATCTCTTTCCAGTTCATCCTGGGTATAGCCGCAAATAGCGGAACAATTCCGGGTCAGTGTGATATCTTCAGGATTATTAAGCCCGGAGAATATTCCCGTTTTCGAAAATTTGCTAACACCGGTGAGAAAGATAAAACGCAGGTGCGCGTCGATCGGCTTGAGTGCACTGTAAAAATCCTTGAGGATATCCCGCATCGCCTTGGCAGTTTCGGGATCCTCGAGAGTGTCAAGGATGGGTTTGTCGTATTCGTCCACAAGAAAGACGACGGTGCGGCCGGTCGTACGGTGAATTTCCTTTACCAATGAGGTAGTACGCCCACCAACAGACTTCTCCGTTACTTGTATATTCCAGGTTTTCTGCCAGTCGGTTAAAAGCTCGTCAATCCGTTGGTGAAGTTCTTCAGGAGTGCGCACCGGGGACATCGACCAGTCTACCCGCAACACCGGGTTGGTCTTTGACCAGTCCCAGCCGCTCTCGGGGGTGTCGAGGTAAAGACCTTTGAAAAGCTCGCGGCGGCCGGAGAAGGCGCAGTCCATGGTGTCGACGAAGAGGCTTTTGCCAAAACGGCGCGGGCGGGAGAGGAAATATACCATTCCGCTTTTTACCAGCTCAGCAATATAATGCGTCTTATCAACATAGGTATAAGCGCCGGAGATGAGTTTTTCAAAACTTTGAATGCCGATGGGGAGTTTCAAGCGAGCCATGCCTTATTTTAACATGAGCGCAGGCGACTGCGCCTTTGCCGTCATCGATTGGGGAAACTACCACAGAATAGAAAAAATATAAAGTGATAGCGCAGCTATTTTTCGCGCACGCAGGCACCGGAGTAATCAGTCCCGCTTAAACCGCTTTAAAATAATTCTGATTAAACGAAATTTCTTTTAGCAATTTTTCCGCAGCACGACCCATCCGTTCACGTTCAGCAGGGTTATCCAAAAGTCCGTGTATACTCGCACTAAGACTTTCCGGCGATACACGGCAAACCGCGCGCGCGGCTTCGAACATCGGAGTGATATCTGAAAAGGAACGCATGTACGTTCCGTAAAGAACCGCTTTTTTAAACGCGCAGGGCTCAAGAAAGTTATGCCCGCCCTGGCTTGGACGGAAAGTGTCGCCTATTAGCACAATGTCCGCAGCGTAATACCACACGAGGGATATTCCCATTTTATCAACGATTATTATCTGCAGCGGATTTATGCTTGTTGATTGCGACGTATTATTTTCGGGAAAAGAAACAGCGTCACGCTCAATTTCTGACCATAGCCGGACGTTATAGTTTTTTGATAAAGATGTGAAAATTTCCTTTGCGCGTTCGGGGTGACGGGGGATGAGTATCAGCAGCCGGTCACTTTCCGCTCCTTTTGTAAATACCGCGTCTGCCGCAAGTTGTTCCTCAGGGTTATGTGAGGATCCGAAGACAATAATTTTTTTCCCGCGGCATATTTTTGTTACCGCGTCAGGAATCACCGGCGTTTCTGTCAACGGCAGATATTTAATATTTCCCGCGACAACAATTTTTCCTGCAAGCGGCCGAATTTGTTCCGCAACCGATGCTGCTTCGGTATTCTGAACTAGGAAATGATCGAAATTATACACGAGCGGATGATAAAAAGAAATTTTTTTAAGTACAGCGGTGTCACGGGGTTTAAAGCATACATTTACCGCGATACGCCGGATATGTAATTTCCCCGCAATACGGAGCATCGCCGGCCAGAAATCATGTTCAACCACGATGAGGGTTTTGCATGCAAGTTTTTTTATGAAACGTTTTTGGAAGAGGTAAAAATCAATCGGCAGATAACTGTATGATATCCGGGTATTATCAGCAGCAAGCTGCGCCGCAGCCGCGTACCCGGTGCCGCTCATCACGGTAATATGTACACGGCATTCCGGCAAAATCGCGAGGAGCCTGCCTGCGGCGATAACCTCGCCTGCTGAAACGGCGTGAATCCAGATCATGGTTTTTTTTACATGAACGGCACCTATTCTGTGCAGGTATTTTATACGCGGTGCTCGCCGGAGCAGATACCATACCGGCATGCAGATACTATACAACAATGCGTATATTCCGGTGAGTAGTGAATAAAATAGAAAAAGCAGGAGTGTGCTACCTCAAATAGTTACGGATATGTATTACAAATTTTTCAAAGTCTCCTATATTTTTCTGGAGACAATCAAACACAATATTTTCATCAACCATTACGTATTCGTGAATTAATATATTACGAAACCCTGCCATGCCGGAGATTTGTTCAGCAAATTTCTGAGGAATAATATTCAGTTTTCCAAGGTTTCTTATTATATCTGAATATTCATTAATATTATTTTCACCCAGGGAAGCCAAAATATGTCCGCCCATATCAATAATATTTTGAATAGCGATTTGCAGACCATGTTCGGCTGCCCATATGTGCTGAAAATTATTATGAAATTGTTCTTCGGATAATTGTTGTAAAATTTTTAAATTGTGAATTGTCTGCTCAAGATTGGCAATATGCTTATTAATTACTATCTTATCAGTCATAACGACGCGTATTGTCCATTTAAAATTCTTTCATTCAGAATATGCTGCAGCTTCATCATCATAGGTTTAAAATCAAGATATTTTTTTATCGCAGTATATTCTCGCTGTTGGGCGGCGAAGACATCATTACAGTATACGCGTTTCCCAAGTGTTATCACCCGGTGATAAAGCAGCAGTGAAGCTTTGTTAAGAATAACCAAATCAATTCTGTTAGTTTGAAAAATTTCCATTAACGCGCTGATGATTTGTGCCTGCAGACCATAAGAATATTTTTTTTTTTCTGTTTCGTAGTCTTGCACGAAAACTGCAATATCCATATCGCTGAGCGCGTTGGTTTTTCCAGAGACAACGGAACCAAAAATATATGCTTCCTGAACTTCCGGAAACCGGGAAATCACCAGGTCGCTGATTTTTTTTTTAATAATAAATAAGCTGTTTTTCATTTGCTTGGTATTTTCCGGTCTGATTATTTCCGCAAAAAATCCTGCGGGCAGTCTGGTTTTATATCCGGTAAAGAGACATTTGTCCCCTGAGTTTTAAAAGAATTAAGCAGTGAAACCGGTGCTTTCATTCGGGAAGACAAAACCCGGCGCATCGCTTGCGTTTGCGCCGATAACGCCAGCAATTATTCCTTACTTGTGCTTCGAGTAAGGCACCTTCCCAACTTGCGATTTCATATATTATTGTGTTTCCCAATGGTGAAAAACCGCGCGCGCAGCTTCAAGTGTTCCTCCGATGTTTTACAAAAATAAAATATTTATGTTTAAATAAACCGGCTGAAATGATAACAGCCGGTAATTGTTGAGAATTAGCCCTTTAACCAGTTTTTTGCGGCATCAGATTCTGTTGAAGTAAAATACTGTACCATTTTTTCCATTCCAGAGTCTTTTATTACCTGGTTAAGCGCTCCTTTTGTAAGTGCGCTATCCATCAGGCAGGCAACTTTTTCACATCCGTTTTGCATTAATTTCTGCTGCATTGAATCATTGGCCTTTTTTACATCATCGGGCATGGCTTTCAGGGTGGATAAATCGGCAAAAATTCTGAAAGGTTTTCTTGTTTCTTTCATCGTTTTTGTCCAGTCCGATTCAAAATCCGGAACCACGGTCATATTTTTCCAAAATCCTTTCATTGTCCAATACACCCAATTACTTGATGCATCGTACGCCAATTCGTAATACTCATTTTTAACAATCTCTTTCATTTTCGCTCCTTAATGTAAGTAGAATAATTATATTTATATCATTATAATTTCAAAATATCAAGGAAGACTCATTGCTACTCTCTGAGGTTCGGCAGCGCAGAACGATTGTCTTCGGTTTTAAACCTTTCCAGTTCAGCAGAAAGCACTTGAGCTCCTTTTGCGGCAATACCGCTTTCAGTTTTCATATTATCCGCAAAGCCTTTTATCACATCTGCCGCTGCCGCAGTCTCCGCACTGCTTGTGCTGAACGTTTCAGTAATTTCGGCAAGACGCCGCACAGCCTTTGCGGCCTGTTCCGATGCGCGTATTAATGCTTTATTGTTATCGAGTGTTTTTGCGATACCTGTATCGATTGTCTCATATATTGTTTTGACCGTATCGGCATTGGTACTGAGGCTTGCAACTGCACTCAGCATTTCAGACGTTGCCCTGGACTGTTCATCCATAGCCGTACGGACGGAAGCAATTCCGTTTTTAACCTGTTCAGCCCGTGAAATAACCGATGCGAAGAAATCTTCAGTTTTTTTTCCATTTTCTGCGCTTTGATTAATACTTGTAATAACCGATTCAATGGATTTGCGCGCCTTTATTGCCTCAGCTCCGGAGCGATCGGAAAGCTTACGGATTTCCTCAGCAACTACCGCAAATCCGCGTCCTGCGTCGCCGGCATGCGCAGCTTCGATAGCGGCGTTCATTGCAAGAAGATTTGTCTGACCCGCAATCTCGGTAATAATACCTGCAAATGCGTTGATAGATTCCGCCGCGCTTTTTACACTGTTTGTCGCGCGGGATGTGTCGCGGATAAGAGAGAGACTTTGTGCGGTCGCACCGGAAAGTTCTGTCATTGCGGCATCGGTCTGTACCGCGATTTGCGCGACAGAATTGATATTGGAGGTCATTTCCTCTACCGTTGCAGCGAGTTGATTGCTTGCTGATGACTGTGTATCAATTGCCTTGCCGAGCGAGGAATTGCTTTCGGCTGCATGCGCGAGTGTTTCGTCTGCTGTTTGTACCGCTGAGGCCTGTTCATCAGCGGCATGGAGGCATAACCTGACCTGAGCATTCTGATCCTCAATAACCGGAGTTAAATTGCTCAATGCAGCATGTATCTGCATGACCGCTGAAGCGGTATCTTCAGCATTTTGCGCAAGCGCAGTGTTTTTTGAAAAAGTATTCTGTGCTGATTTTTTTGCTGAGGTAATAATCGTTAGAATTGCATCAATCAGGTTATTGAAGCCGGAAGCAAGCCGTCCGATTTCGTCGTTCCCGGAAACAGTGATTCGTTTGGTAAGATCGCCTTCACCTGCGGCGATTTCATTAAATGCAGTCCCCAGCCTGTTTAAAGGACGCACAAGAGCAGCGGTAAAAATAACTGAGACAATAAGGATCACCGCGAGCAGAATTAATGTTGCAAAAATCTGACTGCGGCGCTGGGTGCGCATTTGCTTTTCAAATTCTTCTTTATAGTAGCCTGAACACACTATCCAGTTAACATCCGGAACGTAATCGAACTGATATGTTTTTACCTGACCCTGCTTGCCTCCTGCGGTGGAAGCCTGCTTTTCATCCAACATTCCTTTTTTTAACTTTATTATTTTTTCATGCTGCGGTGTTTCACGAATAGTATTTTCTAACTCGGCCAGCGGATGGATAAGCTGGAGTTTGTTAAAATCGAAAATCTGAATGAATCCTGTATCACCGATTTTTTTTGAAAGAATGAAAGTGCGTATACTGGAGAGTACTTGTTTTTCGGGGATTCCAACATAAATAGCTCCGATAATCTGATTATCTTTTTTTAGCGGCTGATAACCGGTGATATAGTTAGCGGTTACGACAAACGCTCTTCCGTAGAATGTTTTATCTGCGATGATACTCTGATATACCGGAGACTCTTCCGGAATAAATGTTCCGACCGCCCGGCTTCCGTCACTCTTTTTCACAGTTGTAGAAACGCGAAGGAGCCCTCCGGGAATAAGCTGGAAAACAGTAACCGTTCCTTCGAGCAGTAAGGTCAGTTCATCAACAAGTGCGGTGCTTTGAAGAAGAGATACACCGTTTGCCTGCATATCCGGAATAGTAACCGCAGTGCGCACATGGGTAATCTGGTTTTCGGCAGTGACCGTTACCATCTTTTTTTCATTGAGTGCAATAACACCTTTGGTCATCCGGTCCACAATAGTGAGATTTTTCCGCTGACTGTTCACTTCCATTTCGATAAGCAATTTACATTCATTGATGGCAGTCTCTGCTGCGGCCAGACTGGCAGCGCGTATCTGCTTTCCTGATACGTATAAACCGACACCGGTAACAGTAAAAACGGCCAGAGTCACTGAACCGCATATGAATAAAGTGAATTTAGTTCTAATTGAAATTGTTGTTGCTTTGGGTTTCATCTTTTCTCCCGGTAATAAAAATATTGTATCATTTATTACAATAATTCGCTCGCCTGATTTTATGCAGCTGCGTAGCAGGAGTAATATTTTCTATAGCTAAGTGGGAGGGTTCCGCCGATCGGCAATTCAGAGCGACAGTTGGGTAATAGTGTGTTGTCTAGAGTCAAGTGGAAGAGTTACAAAAACGAAAATCCAATCGGCGTCAAGCGAGGAAAAACGGCAGGAGGCCGTGGTTTTTCCTCGCTTGCCGAGTGCAGCGGTCTGCCAGGAAGGCAGCCGCAAACGTCCGAGTGGATTTGAGATTTTGTAACTCTTTCACGATGAATATGGAATAAAGACTGCGCTAAACAGCGGTCTGAATTACCAGTTGCGAAACCCTCCCACGGTGTCTATAGAAAAAATAAATTCGACTCCCTTTTCATTCCATGATAGAATATTTTATAACGTTATACGGAGGACAAAATGTCTGTTATTATTGATGTGCATGCAAGAGAAATTCTCGATTCAAGGGGTAACCCGACTGTTGAGGTCGATGTAAAACTTGATTCCGGTGTAATCGGAAGAGCCGCGGTTCCTTCTGGAGCTTCAACCGGCGAACACGAGGCCTGTGAGCTGCGCGACGGCGATGCCAAACGGTATCTTGGGAAAGGCGTGCAAAAAGCCGTAAATAACGTCAATGAAATTATCGCGGGCGAGCTTGTTGAAATGGAAGCATCCGAACAAATAGAAATAGATTCAAGGATGATCAAATTAGACGGGACTGAAAATAAAAATAAGCTTGGGGCCAATGCTATTCTCGGCGTATCTATGGCTGTGGCAAAAGCAGCCGCTGCCGAACGCAGTATGCCGTTATATAAATATCTGGGAGGCGCAGCAGCGTGCCAGCTTCCGGTCCCGATGGCGAACATCCTTAACGGTGGGGCGCATGCAGACGGAACGGTTGATTTGCAGGAGTTCATGGTTATGCCGGTTGGAGCCCCGACTTTTAAAGAAGGCATCCGCTGGGTCGCCGAAATATTTCATAATCTCAAAATCGTATTAAAAAAGAACGGCTATAACACCGGCGTAGGGGATGAAGGCGGATTTGCCCCCAGTCTGAAATCAAACAAAGAAGCGATAGAACTCATTCTGGAAGCTATCGTAAAAGCCGGCTACAAAGCAGGCAGTCAAATCCGTCTCGCACTCGACCCTGCAGCTTCCGAACTATGGAACCACGGCGAAGGCAAAGGCTATAAATTCTGGAAATCCGGCGGCGCGGTAAAAACCTCCGATCAGATGGTGCAGTTTTGGGTTGACCTCGTTAAAGAATTTCCGCAAATTATTTCAATAGAAGACGCAATGGCTGAAAATGACTGGGACGGCTGGGCAAACCTTTCAGGCGCGCTGAAAAATTCAATTCAGCTTGTCGGAGACGATTTGTTCGTCACCAATACCAAACGTCTGCAAATGGGAATCGATAAGAAAGTCTGTAACTCAATACTTATAAAAGTAAATCAAATCGGCACACTGACCGAAACAATCCGCGCTATTGAAATGGCAAAACGGAATAATTACACCGCTGTCGTGTCGCATCGTTCCGGCGAAACAGAAGATTCTACAATAGCCGATCTGGTTGTAGCAATGAATGCCGGCCAGATTAAAACAGGTTCTGCATCAAGGTCTGACCGTGTTGCAAAATATAATCAGCTGTTAAGAATAGAAGAAGAACTGGGAATGAGCGCCGTGTACGACGGACTTGGTTCATTTTATAACTTGAAATAATAGCGGAAACGCCGCGGTGACACACGGCAAACGCGCACTTTTTGATTTATCGAAAATGTGTGCGTTTTCCCTGACGGTGACTATTTGCCGCGGAGTGCTTCTTTCGATTTCCGGTCTTCCTCGTCAAAATCTTCTTTAAGTTTTTTATTCCAGGAATCATATTTTTTGGAACATAAGTCGGCGAGTTCTGCATCGTTCTGCACAATGGCGAGACGTTTTTGAAATGCGAGCAGACTAAGCGCGCATTTCATATCATCAACCCGTTTGTTGGTAAGTTCATACTTATTCCGGTATCTGTCTGCGGCCAATGTAAGAGAAGAAACGAGGATGTTCATGAGATTCATCCGTTCAGGATACCCCGGCACGGAGGGATCAAGATCGCGCTGAAGATCTTTGAAATTGATACAGTTTTTCATCGCAGTTGTCAGACGGCCGCTGAGTTCCACAAATGACCATTTCCATTTAGAATTATCACCAAATAGAAATTCGACTTTATTTAACAGATATCCTAATTTTTGAAATATCGCGAAACGCTGAAGATTATCATTGATCTGATCGAGTATTTCCAGGTTTTCAATATTTTCTTCAAACCCGGTGTCAATTATTTTGCCTACCATTTCTTCGAAATACTGAAGGATAACATATAAACTTTTCCTGGCTTCATTAAGAAAACTTTCGTTTTTAAGATTAAGTTTTTCGATTGAAATAAGCGAAACGGCTATGTTCATTGATATAACCCCGGTGAGCAAATCAATGATTTCAAGTTTCTTTTTACATATATCCACTTTATTTTCGGCCGGGATCGCGCGGAGTTCAACTTTAAATTTTTCTATATCCTTTTCGAATTCTTTTATTTTCTCACGTATGGGATGAGACTTTTCATCGTAGGCTAATTTTTCTGCAGCTGTTGCCATTAATGTTCTACTTCAAGCAATGATGCAGACAGTTGCACATGCGAACGGTTCACACTTGCATTGGTCTGCATCTAAATTATCGGTTTTTTCTATCATATTCTTCACTGTTGGTTCACGGTCACTTCTTTTTCGTCAAAAACCTCATATAAATGATATTATACCATCTGACAGAATGCCGGCTTATGAATAATCTTAATACTCACAATTTTTTTGTGTATGCAGTTAGTGAAAAAATATTCAAAAAAATAACAGAGAGAAGATCACCGCGGTTTTCTGAAACTTTTAATAGCGAAGATTTTTCACATCCGGAAGAAAGAAGCCGTTGTCTTTTTTTCTGTAAGAACAGAGCAATCGGGTGCTTTCGGGTCGTGAATTCAGGAGAAAATATCATTTCTTTTACACGCGAACGCTCTCAAAATTTCTGCAGTTTTTATTTATACTATCCGGAGTACAATACAATTCTTAAGGGAAAAGACATCACCCGTTTATCCGGCAAAATTAAAACATTAATCCTTAATCTTTATAAGAAAAACACTCATAATCCTGAAAAAATTTCGCTCAGTATAATACAAAGTACAAACCGGATAAAAGTAACTCTTAATTCATTAAAAATGCATCCGTTTATCCGGACATACACAATTCAGATAACACCGGTATTGCAGGAAGTACTCGGCAGAATCGAACACTTTAATACTATTTGGATTCACGGGGATAAAAAAATCAATTATCGGCGAATGTGTAATGAAGGGAATACACTCTTCCATTTGCTGTTTCCCCGGCGGATCGGCAGGATTATGTCTGATTTAGTTAAAAATAAACCTGTGATACTGCTTCGCGCCAATTGCTCTTTTTCACTCAACGTGCTGGCAAATTGCCGGGGATTAATGTGCGCACAGGCGCCTATGATTCATTACTACCCCTATCTTGCATCGCTGCCGGAACCAAAAAAACAATTCGATGCGGTGCTTGTTAAAGGCGTTCATCACGATGAACCGATGAACTATGAATTCACTTCTATCGAAAAAATAATCCAATCAAAGAAAGAAATACAATTTGTCAGCCGTCCGTCTCTCAGCGGCATACGCGATATGTATGAATTATTTTCTTCCGCACGGCTTTTCCACTATATCGGTCACGGAGACACACAGGGATTACAGATTGCAGAGAAAATATTTTTCTCTGCAGATGATCTCGGCAAAGTGAAGTCTGTTCCGGAAATTCTTATTCTGAGCTCATGCTGCGGGATCGATCAGCTTTTTATCAGCAGATTTTTTAAAAAAGGCGGCAAATCACTTATCGCCTTCAGGGGAGAGCCGGCTTCATCTGACCTTGTCCTTATCTTTAAAATGTTTTACTGGCAATTATGCAACAGAAGGCTCGATACCGCAGATGTGGTGCGGTCGGTTAAAGCTAAACTCGCCTCCGATTGCCGGGCGGTTTCGGCGATGGAACTGTACGGACAGCCCTTAGTATATTTTTTACGGCCCTTTAAAAGGCCTTTGCGGTAACTTCGTCTATGTCCGTTTGTCGCGGAAGGGTCATCTATGCGCCATGACACATACGAGTTCCAATCTTCAAGTAGGTGTGAATGTACGGTACCGACTATATCGTCCTGTGCGGTATGCCAGACACATCCGAAAGCATCTCTGCATGGGGTATCTTTTATGGCATTGGTAAAAATCAGGCAAATACATTATAATCTCATATTATTTTTATACCGGCAAGGAGTTGGCTATGTATTGCAGAAACGTTCGTGATTTCACTGCAGCATGTGAAAAAAACCTTCCCAGTCACCCCGTACTAATGTCTGACGAAAAAATCACCTTTATTACCAATATGGTCGCTGATGAAATGAAAGAGCTTCGCGAATCAAAGACTATTGCAGAACAGGCGGATGCGCTCGTTGATGCCGTCTATTACTTATGCGACAGCGCAGTGCGTCATGGGGTTAATCTGGATCCCCTGTTCAGGATTGTCCATAACGCTAATCTGAAAAAAATTGTGAACGGCTCTGTGCTGCGCAGATCGGATGGTAAAATACTTAAACCAGCAGACTGGGAAGATCCCGAAGAAGCGCTTTCTGCTGAAATTCAGCGTCAAATTCAAGACGGAGCCTTCTGAGTAAAGGTGAAATTATGTGCAGCGACTGTGAAAACCCGTATAGTAAAGAAGATATCCGCAAGGGTGTACGCCCGGTAAAAATCGGACACGTTACTATCGGCGGCGGATATCCCATCGCAATGCAGTCCATGACCAATACCAACACAATTGATGTAGAAAAAACCGTTGGACAAATCGCAGAACTCAGCGCTGCGGGCTGTCGTATTGTCAGAATCGCGGTTCCGGGAAAAATGGAAATACCCGCATTAGCGCAAATCCGGAAAAAAACAGATCAGCTGAAAACCAGAACAGCGCTTGTTGCGGATATTCATTTTTCCCCGCATATTGCGGAATTAGCCGCACCATATGTGCACAAAGTCAGGATTAACCCGGGCAATTTCGTAAAAAGTATTAAAAAATCATATTCCGAATCTGAATATACTGAGGAGCTTGAAAAAATCAGTGTCCATACCGGCTCTCTGATCAAAGTATGCAGAACGTACGGTACGGTAATCCGGATTGGCATCAATCATGGGTCAATGGGTCCGCGCATTACTGAAAGGTACGGTACCGGGGCAGAAGCCATGGTTCACGCCGCTCGTGAATATATTAAATTATTCGAAGACAACGGCTATTATGATTTGGTAATTTCTCTGAAAGCGAGTAATGTGCGCATGATGATTGATGCATACCGGCGGCTGGATGAGCTGATGAAAACAGAAAATAACCGGTATCCGCTCCATCTCGGTGTGACGGAAGCAGGTGAAGGTCTTTCCGGCAGAATTAAATCAACTCTCGGTCTTGGCGCGCTGCTGCAACACGGAATAGGCGACACAATACGGGTTTCGCTGTCAGAAAACCCTCTTGCCGAAATTCCTGTATGCAGAGAAATTATTAATTTCTTTTATCCGGATAAGTCAGACCCTGATGAACGGCCGCATGATCTGACCTCCTTAACTGATCTGCGTTTGACTGAATACCTTCACACGCATAACACGGAAAGGCCCTTTATTGGCTATTATTCTGATGCGCGTCAGGCGGTAATTTATGATGAGAATGAACCTGCAATAACACAGTCATTTAACCCGACTCCGCACACACAGGGTTTGTCCTGCAATTCATGTACGAACATATTATCAATTCCTGAGCAAGCAGTTCCTTGTACTGCCGGAGATAAAAAGGTAATTGGTTTAACTCTTATGCTCAGTAATTATATTATTGATAACAGAATCGATTTTTATTTATTGCCGTACCATAATGAATTTTGGCTGGAAGTTCTTAAAGAAATATTCCAGGCCGGAGGGTTGAAAAATTTTTATGCTGAAATCATTTCATGCCCCACGTGCAGCCGTACGGGATATGATGTCGGCGCCGCAGCGGCCGGGGTAAAAAAAAAATTCCGTCATTATAAAGGTCTGAAAATCGCAGTTATGGGATGTGAGGTTAATGGTCCGGGGGAAATGGCATGCGCTGACTACGGCTACATCGGCAACCGAAGCGGGAAAGTATCACTTTACCGGAAGGGCACACTCGTCAAATCGAATATCAGCTCAGAAAATGCCGTGCGGGAATTAACAAAACTTATCGAATCCAATTGGAAGAAATGAAAACGCATCGTATAATACATTTCACGATGTGATTAGTATATTATTGATCAGGGCATTGAGATGAATTTAAAAAAGTTGCGCGGAATTTTATTAAATGTTGCCAAACTGCTGTTTGCCGGCGGGCTTATTTATTACCTCGTGTCCCAGGATAAGCTCGATGTTCAGGCCGTATATAATGCCAGGTACAATTGGCCGTATCTTCTCGCGGCATTCTCCATTTTGTTTTCAACCGTATTTATCTGCTGCTTTAGATGGCACATTCTTTTAACCGGCCAAGACGTAAGAATTTCTGCAAAAAAAATCATATATCTTACTTTTGTCGGACTTTTTTTCTCCGCGGTGCTGCCGGGTGCGGTAAGCGGCGATATTATTAAAAGTGCGTATATCGCAAAAGAGAATCCCGGTAAAAAAGCTGCGGTAGTACTCACTGTAATTCTCGACAGGGTGTTAGGTTTGTTTGCAATGATAGTAATATCACTTGTAGTCTTCGGGTTATTTGTTGTAACAAATAACCCGGCACTGCAACACGACTCAATGCGTCAAATCGGCATCATCATCGCATTACTGTGCGGTGCGTTTCTTCTTGTTTTCGCCCTTGGGCTTTCAAAAAGAATTGTGAATTCCCGGTTTGTTGTTAAAATTTTATCAATAATACCTTTTGGAAGAATAATTACCGGATTTGTAGACGGGTTTCATTTATACAGAAAAAATCTCAATATCCTCATTTTCGCTCTCGGGATATCCTTTGCCGGTATTATCATCAACTGTTTCGCATTTTTACTTCTCGGGTACGCCCTGAATTTTCATGAACTTTCTTTTTTTGTATATTTATTAATAATTCCCCTCGGCATGCTGCTGATTGGTCTCCCTATTGCTCCGGTCGGCATTGGTGTCGGACAGGCAGTTTTGCTCAAGCTTTTTGAATGGAGCCTCGGAAAGTCTACCACTTTCGGTGCAGATATCGTTACACTCTGGCAGGCTCTTATAATTGTAATATATCTGTCAGGAGCTTTTTTCTATTTAAACTACAAGTCTGAAATGACACCGGCAAAAAACGAAGTCACTGAAACGCCGTGAATTATTCACCCGGGATGTATTTTCCGGGTATGCCTTCAATAGTTTTCGTAAGTAATGTGTATTTGAAATACCGGATAGTTTTCGGTTTTCCCTTTTATTGTTTTTGGAATATTTTTTACAATACTTACAGGATTTCCACTATCGTCATATTGATAATAAACAACCTCAGAAGTCTTTCCTTTAATATCTGTTAATTTTTTTTCAGTAAGCAGATTGTTTTCATTATACGTGTTGATGGTTTTTTCTATCAGCACAGTTGTAATTTCGGAAAGACTGCTTCTCTGGCTGGAAATCCGCGGTTCGTATTTTTCAATAATGAGTACACGCCCGTCATCAGAATACGTCCAGAGAGTTTTTCCGGAAACATTACCATCAGAATCTTCCTCAACAAAAGATACCAGCCTTTCTTCATCGTCATATTCAGAAACAGTTTTTGATTTACCGTAAGGGCTGTAATAAGTTTCAATGGTTTTGCGACTCTGATCAGAAAATATGCCGAGATAATGGAGATTTACTTTTCCGTCATCGTAGTAACCCGTAGCGCTTAGCTGTGTATTATTTTCCTGCATTGTATATTCAATGCGCTTCCCCGGCATATTCTGGTAACGCCATATTTCCCGGATAATCTTTGAATCGCTGCCATATACCCTGACGACATTTGAAAGTAATACGTTGTCATACCCGTACCAGGATTCATTCGTGTAGTTTGCCGAATAGGACCAGTTTTCTGTTTTAAAATGACTGGTGTCGACGCGTGAAAAAAGAAAGTTATTTTCATCGTATTGTCTTTTTGAAATGTAATTTGTTTTTCCTTTCGCGTTTATTTGAATAATTTCAATACTGTTGCCGTTCGCATCAAAACTGACTTCCGACTTTTGGTCAGTAAAATAATTAGTCTGTTTTTTTTTTTATGATAATGTTTTGAAAATCAGCGGATTGCCGTTTGACGTTTTTTTGCAGAGGAATTTCGTAGAGAAGATCAAAGGAGCAAAAAAGCGGCGTGTAACAGAACAGGCAAAGAAATATAAAAATGGGGAAAAGTTTTTTCATATGCAATATCCAAAAAAATTTATCAATTCTTTATTATATAATACAATTAGTTTTTTTAACAAGAGAATTCTTATCAGAATTGAAAGATTTAATTCCCCTCGATAATTATAAAACAAGGACTGGTAGGCGAGATGTCTGAAAAATAGCTTATTATTACCCAATTCCATTAAAAATTACTCATGTACATTGTGAATTTAGTCGTAATGATGTATAATTAAAATATGAAAATTTAGTATTCATTTGTATTTAAAAAATTAAAAAGGACGTAATAATGTATAAATATATTTTTTCTTTAATAATTTTAGCCGTGCCATTCCTGCATACTCAAAATCCGGCGCTTGATATTGCCGGAAATGATATTACCTTCTATTGGAGCTTCGATAATGATTCTGCTGCACCTGATATGTCAGAAATTGCACTCGAACCGCAAATCACCGGTTCCCCTGAATTCGGGGGCGGCAGATACGGTAACGCCTTATTTTTAGGAGACGGTACGGGAAAGGGTGTAAGAGTAAACTATATCGGAGAGGGATCCATAGTCAAGGCATCAGGGGGCGCGGTAGTTTTTTGGGTATGTCCAAAAAAATGGGTCAAAAAAGATGCTCCGCAGCGTGCATATCTCATTTTTGTGAATATCGACGGAACACCCGGCGCATGTATGATTCAGCGAATGGGTTTTTGCAGTGACCCTGCAAAAAAACGCCTAGATAGGTTTACGGCAGGATTTGTTAATTTTAAAGATATGAAAGCGTCCGTGCAGCAGGGCATCGATACGCTGGTCTGGATGGATGATGTGTGGCATTTAATCATTATCAGCTGGGACTCCGCATCCTATCATGTTGCGGTTGACGGTAATGCATTTCAAAGCCGCCAGTTTTCAAGATCTTTGACTGATGATGATTTTGTTTCTTCAAAACGCCGTCAGATTTTCTTTGGGGGAGCCGCTTTGGCCGATGAATTTACCTCCGGAGAAACTACGCTGATTGATGAAGTAATTATTTATAAAAGGCCATTGACACAATCTGAAGCTGATCTCATCTGGAAAAGGAGTGCGAAGTGATCAAAAAATACTTTTTACTGCCGTTTGTTTTTTTTTTGTTTTGTGAAGCTTCAGCGGGAAAAACAGTGTCAGCGTTGAATATCAGAATTCCCGTAATTTCACAAAAAAACAGCCCCGTTATCGGAGAAACATTTACCGAAAAAAACTGGAGCAGCGCGGCGCGGATAATCGGCGGATACATAGATGAGACCAAAATTGATGATCGTGAAATAATTTATCACATTGCGTGTAACGGCGAGCGGATTTTTATCGCAATGCAATCCGAGGCTCCGGATGAAGGACTCCTGACGCGTGTCCGTCCGGCAGAGCAGGATCAGATAATGGCATATCGTGATGATTGTATCGAATTCTGGATTTGCGCAGGAGATGAAACTCAGGCAGAGCCTGAACTCTACCAGATTATAGTAAATTCTCTCGGCGCTATTTACGATGTAAAGCATACTCCCAGACATAAAACTCAAAAAGCAGATATTTCATGGCGGGTGGAGTGGGAAATAAATTCAGTAGTTACAAACAACAGATGGTTCTTTCAGTCAGCAATTCCGCTTTCTGCATTTAATGCTTCCGAAGCAGATTTAAAAAAGCCATGGGGATTCCGGATTGTCCGGAATTATAAACGGCCTAATGTACAGGCTGACTGGACGCCAAGGAGCGGGGCCTTTGATAATGTCGCAACTATGGGGAAAGTATTCTGGGACAATAATGCAGGGATAGTGAAACAACAGCATCTGATTAAAGAGGGATCTGTCCATTTAGCAGCTGAAATATATAATTCCGGGAAAAAACCGGTAACGGGTGAAATAAAAATAAATTCACAGTCAGCGAGTAATCCTCCCCGTTCAAAAACGGAAACACTGAATATTAATTCCGGATCATCAGGTATTACCGAACTGACAGAAAATCAAAAAAGCGGCAATTGTCTTTCCTCAATACAGATTTTTACGTCAGGAATAAATTTATTTCACCGTGTATTTCAATGGCGGATTGACGCAAATCCTCAGCGGTGGCAGATTGAGTCCACAGGCGCCTCCACTGTAAGGCTGGATTTTAAATATTATCCTTCTTATTCTAAACTGAAAGTCCGTGTTAATCTGGAGCTGTTCGGCGGACGTACTTCAGTCACGGGAATCAAACTTCAACTAAAAAACAAAAATAAAAATACTATTCTTCACACATTCATACTTCCCAAAATGTCTGATAATCAAAGTGAATCTCTTTTTGATACCGGCATTCTTCCCGACGGTCAGTATGAAATTGAATTATTACTTGAAGGAGTTACTTTGCCGGAGAGGATAACCAGAGAATTTACCCGGAAAAAGTTCGAATGGGAAAATAATTCACTCGGTATTTCCGATGAAGTAATTGCGCCGTATACGCCGCTTTCTGTGTCCGGGACATCAGTACACGCAGTTCTGCGCACACATACGCACAACGAACAGGGATTTTGGAACAAGGTAGTCTCACAGGGAAAAGATATTCTTTCTGCGCCTGTGTCCTTATCAGCCGAAATAAACGGAAAAACTGAAAAGCTGACAGCAGCTAAACCCCTTTCATTTTCCAAAGTATCTGCAGCGCAGGTTTCAGGTAAAAGCGAACTAAATGCCGGTGCGCTTAAAATCGATTATACGTGTGTATATGACTATGACGGGATGATGAAAGTACACCTTGTGTTAAAAGGAGATCCGCAGCTATCCCTGAACAAGCTGGATCTCGATATACCGGTTTCAGAAAAAACCGCAATGTTTCTCCATGCGTGTCCGGATCAGATACGCCAGAGTTTTATCGGCAGAGTCCCTGAGGGAAGCGGCATCGTCTGGGAGAGTAAACAAGCCAACAGAACAGAGCTTCTTGGCACCTTTCTTCCGTATGTCTGGATCGGCAATGAAGAACAGGGAATCGCTTTTTTTGCCGACAACGATAAGGACTGGCTGCCCGATGATATTCAGTCTGTTATTCTTGTCCGCAGAGAGAAATCTCAGGTAATTCTTACAATACGGTTTGTCACAAAGCCGGGAAAACTCCTCCGTGACAGAGAGATTATTTTCGGCCTGCAGGCTACACCTACAAAACCAATGATGGAGCATCCTGCAAACTGGAGAAAAACATCCCTCAACCCTTCAATTCCTTTTGCCTACGGAGTCCGCATCTTTGGTTCCGCATTTTATTGGGGAGGTGAAAATTTTTATACATATTATCCACGTGAAAAAGATTATGAGTATTTTTCTATCCTGAAAAGAAGCAGAACAGAAACAGTTCCCGAAAAAGAATGGCTCGCCTGGAGGGAAAAATATGATAAAAAAAATCCCTTATATAAAAAGTATATTGAATCCCATATTCCCGCAGCGATGAGACAGGTGCAAAGCCGCCCGAAAGCAATGATACCTTACACCAATCCGCGCGGTGCAGTGGTTACGCAGGAAGAATTTAAAGTATTTCAGGATGAATGGCTGAAGATGGACTACACATCCCGCCGCTGGGCTGAATATGATGATGGAATTATCGGATATGAAGTGATACCAGGCAAAAGTTACCAGGATTTTATTCTGTATCACTATAAAAAAATGCTCGATAGCAGCGGTTTTGACGCAATATATTTTGATAATACATTTATTCTCTCCAGCAGAGAAACTCTGATCGGCGGAGCTTTTATCGGCGAAAACGGCGCAATCAGACCTTCATGCGATCTTTTTCTGATGCGTGATCTATGTAAACGCGCAGCAGTTCTTTCTTTTCAGTCCCGCGGATTTAATCTGAATGTTTCACACATGACATCGTGCAACATTGTTCCGATTAATACGTGGTTTGGGTGTAATCTTGACTGGGAATGGTATTATGGCGAGGATGATTATCAGGATCGTTTCAGTATGGATTACACACGTACAGTATCATTAGGTGTACAAACCGGATCAATTCCGCTTGCCCTTGGTACAACCGGGGTACGTGTCGGTCCTGAAAATCAGGTAAAAAGAGACTGGGTAATCCGCACACTGGTTGGTACCACAATGGTTCATGAAATCAGGGACTGGGGAATGGGATTTCCATTACAATTGAAAATTGCAGAACTTATGAATCAATCCGGATACGGAGAGAAAACCTGTAAAGTCTTCAGATACTGGGAAGACAATTTCCCGGTCGGAATTTCCGGAGGTGAAACGGCCGCTTTGCTTTTAAGCAATAAAGGAGAATTACTCCTCATCATCACCGACTATGGAGCAGGCGGTAAATTTACACTTAAATTTAACAGAAGTGTATCAGGGATGAAGCCGGCGGGAGCTTTTTTTAACGGGGAGACCAATGAAAAAATTCCGGGCACACCGGATGCGTTGTCAGTCAATCTGAAAAAACATGATTTTATTGTCATCATCTGGAAATAAAAGAAATACCCCTTAAACTGTGCGCGTTTTCCTGCGAAATAGCCATTACTGAGGGTGTAAACGCGTACATTTTTGAAAATCAAAAAGTCCGCGTTTGCCATGAAGAAATTCCCTGAAACTCGAAGTTTGCATTTGCCCGGGCTCTTATCCATAGTATAATTGATCCGTAACCGGCCGGGTCAGAACTTTGGATGTAAAAAAAACAAAATCACCTCCTATAGGCTACGCCTTTCACCGTCGCGAAAATCTTGCAGGCAGCTTTTTTGATTTTCCGGTTCAGATAGTATCGTTTGGGCGCGAGATTCGCAGCAGTTCATCATACCGGAATGAAAGCAGCCGGCACACCCTGAAAAGCCGTGCGCATATTTTTCAATATACACTCGCAGGATCCGGCATTTTTGAATATTCTAAAAACGGTTCTCTCGTTCAGGAACGGGTAGAGCCCGGCAAATATTTCCTTGCCTCATATGATGTATCATATAAGTATTACTATGACGGCATCGAACCGTGGGAATTTTTTTTTATATCTTTCAGAGGAGACTATGCGGACTTAATAGTCAAACATCTGACAGCCAAAGCGCGTGTATTACCTTGCCCGGAAGATTCTCCGCCGGTCAGGTTTTTGCATGAACTTCTTGAAAAACTTGGGTATAACGACTCGGTTGATAAATATTTTCTCAGTACTATCACATATACCTTTCTCACCAGTCTCCTGAAGTTATCAGAAACATCCAATTCGCAATCAGACGCACATGTCAGGAAACTGTGTAAAAAGTATATACTCGAGAATTTACAGTCCATAGATACGGAATCACTTGCGCGGTGTTTTGCCTTACATAAAAAATATTTTAACGTTTTCTGTAAAAAGCATACCGGGCAGACACCGAATAATTTTATTCAAACTGTAAAAATTGCTGAAGCCAAAAAAATGCTCTCCTCGCGCAGCATTACTATCCGTGAAGCGGCGCGTCATACCGGTTTTTCTGATGAAGGATATTTTTCAAAAGTATTTAAAAGACTGACTGGTATTACTCCCGGCGAATACAGGGAAAAGATTTTAAACGGGGAGAGATCGTCAGAAGTTAATATATATCTGTAGTATTTAAACTAATGCCACCAGATGCAGCTTAGATTCTTTATCATAGACATCTACGCTAAAAACGTAGATAAATTTGTGTAATAAAGTTTATTTATTATACAGCGAGAGGACAGCGGACAGCGGACAGAGGACAGAGGTCAGCTGGTACCTACATAATTTTAGTTAGTCTCTGACTTCTGTACGCTGCCCGCTGATGATTGCCGACAAAGTCGGCTGCTGTCTTCTGGTGTCTACCGACGAGGTCGGTCGACCTCTCCGGCTTTGCCGGCTTAGGCCTTCAGCGGGCTTAATCTGCGCAGGAAAGCAACAGTTTCTGCGGTCTTTTCAACCGCTGTTTCTATTTCCTGTTCTGTGTTTTGTCTTCCGAGTGAAAAGCGGATTGAACCGTGTGCGCGTTCTGCTTCGGCTCCCAGCGCGAGAATTACCGGGCTGGGATCAAGAGACCCGGTTGCGCAGGCGCTGCCGGTTGACACTGCAATACCGTGCATATCAAGCCTGAGCATTATTGATTCACCTTCGATATACTTAAATGAAAAATTTACTGTTCCGGGAAGGCGTTTTTCAATATCACCATTAATAATTACATCGGGTATTTTTTCCAGGATACCTTTTTCTAATTTTTTTCTTAATCTGAGCACATGTACAATTTCCGTATCCATTTCTTTTTTGAGCTGTCTGAAGGCTTCACCTGCGGCAATAATACCGATGGTGTTCTCAGTCCCCGCACGAAGTTCATTTTCCTGATGCCCCCCGTTTATCAGAGGACACAGTTTGCGGCTTCCCTTTCGTTTATAAAGAATACCCACTCCTTTAGGTGCGTAAATTTTATGACCTGAAATTGACAGAGAATCGACAGGCAGTTTCTTAAGGTCAAGAATGATTTTCCCCGCGGCCTGCACTGCGTCGGTATGCATTTCGATATCATGTTCATGAGCGAGTTGGGTTATGGCCTCTATCGGCTGAAGTGTGCCGATTTCATTATTTGCGGCCATAATTGAAATAAGCGCAGTATCCGGACGTATTGCGCGCCGCACATCATCGGGATCGACGATTCCCTGCGGGCTTACCGGTACGTACGTTACTTCAACGCCCTGGTGTTCAAGACATTTAAGCGTGGATAAAACCGAAGGATGCTCAATATTGGAGCTGATAATGTGCGCTTTTGATGCGGGATTACATTTATACCGGCACCGGCACTCACAGGCGCTTTTTAATATTGTGTTATTCGCTTCACTCCCGCTGGCGGTAAAAATAATTTCTTCAGGAAGGCAGTTAAGAAATGAAGCTGCTTCGCTGCGGGAGTCTTCAATTATCTGCCGGACTGCACGACCCGTACTGTGGGCAGAACTGGGATTGCCGAAAAACGGCAGGAACTCGGTAATCGCTCTGATTACCTCAGGATGCAGCGGTGTGGTTGCGTTATTATCAAGATAGATCATTTAGTGTTTCCGGAGTAGATTTTTTCTGAATGGTATTTCTGCACAAAATCATGAAGAAGAACTTTTACTTCACTGATACATTCGCCGCATCCGGTGCCGGCTTTGGTTCTCTCCTGGAGAACTGAAAAGTCTTTCACGCCTTCGAGCACCTGCATTTTAATATCTTCTTCAGTAACATTAAGGCATTTACATACGATGCGGTCTGCGGCAGATTTTGGAATGCGTTTGATTTGTCCGGTTTTACGGTAATAATCAATTATTGCTTCGCGAAGTGCTTTATCTCCGAGTACTGAACAATGAATTTTATTCGCGGGCAGTCCGCCGAGTTTCTGTATGATATCATCCGGTGTAATAGCAAACGCAGCATCGAGTTTCATCCCGGTTACCATATCACTTAATATACTCGTTGATCCGATGGCGCTTGCGCAGCCGAATGTCTGCCATTTGCATTCTGTAATCAGATTATTTTTTACTTTAATAAAAATTTTCATCATATCGCCGCACGCCGGAGAACCTACATATCCGACGCCGTCCGGAGCAAATTCTTCTTCGGGCACTGCAAGTACGTTGTGCGGATTCATAAAATGTTCTTTAACTTTATCTGAATAATTCCAATTAATGCCGTCCATGTGCGCTCCGTAATTTTTTAATAGCCGAGTGATATTATAGGATATAAAAGGAAGAAACGCAAGGATTCAATTCACTATGAATTCCCACGGATTTATCTGGGCTTCGTGATAAAGGTACTGCTGACGGAAATTCAGGCGGATGTTTATTTTTTTCGAAAAGCACCGTGGAAGAGTTTCAAAAACTAAAATCTAATCTGACGTTTGCGGCTGCCTTCCTGGCAGCCCGCTGCACTCGGCAAGCATGGAAAAACCCCGGCCTCCTGCCGTTTTTCCACGCTTGACGCCGATTAGATTTTCAGTTTTTGAAACTCTCCCACTAGTTTTATTAAAACAAAACTACTAAAAAGCCGCTCTGATTTACCGCATTAGCATCTCTTTAACAAGCACATAAAATATGTGAATTATCAGTAAATTTCTGATATTAACTTTTGAAATATACATTTCCGATAATTAATGATGCAGAATTATTCAAATGGAGCCCTGGTTATGAAAATTGTAAAATCAAAAATAAGCAATTTGTCAAAAGGATTTTTTCAATGGCCGTTGGTTTTTACCGGAATTATTACATTTTTCTGTGCGGTGTATGCACAGGATATTTCCGAAGCAAAAAAGCTGTTAAAACAAGGCAGATTTATGCAGACTATTGAATACCTTGGCGAACCGAAAAATGCTGAATCATATCTGATCGCAGGGTCTGCCTATTATAGTCTGATGCTGAACAATAAATATTCTACCGAAGACCGGGTTAAGTATCGCCGTAAAGCGGAAGAATTCCTGGGCAGGGCCTATGCGGTTAGTTCGGACAGAGAAATCCGTGCCCGGGCATTGTTGCTCCATGCTGCAGTTATTCATCTCAATGAAATTTCGCTGAAACAAAAACGTGTCGCGCTTGGTAAACTGCACCGTATTCTGACCGATTCGTCTTTAAAAAAATCTGCTTCTTATGACGATGCGGTCCTTACTACTGCGATAATTTATACGCGTATGGGCTGGTATACCCAGGCAAGTGCCCATTTTAAAAAACTCGCTATGTTAAAAAGTTCTGATAATTCCGTATATGATCCGGAAATAAACCTCGTCACTACTCCCAAAGAAGCTTCTGAAATCGGTATGAGAAGACTTAACAGAATCCGGCGTGGAATCAAGGACTGAAGGGATTTCGCAAGAGATAATTCAGGCGGACGTTTGCCGTCGCCCTCCTGGCGACGTCTGCACTCTGTACTGAGAAAAAAAATGCGGCATCCTGCCGTTTTTTTCTCAGTAAAGCCGCTCTGAATTATCGCTTACGAAACCCTTCCAATTGGTTATATCCAATAATACTACTACTAAATATTGTCTGTGTTCAGCCATGGGTTTTAAATTTTTTTTTTTATAAATTTATGAAATTACGCTCAGGTTCAGTTGAAAATTCGCAAATATTTTTAATACATAGTATAATTTGTATGTTTAATAATAATTTATTTATGTATACTTCGTCAAAACTAAAATATTTATTTTTCATTACAATCACCGCCGCCGCACTGCAGTCTCTCTGCGGGAATGCGATATCAAATGAATTTCCCTGGACAGGAACAGCGGTGGGAAGTATATCCAGTACCTCAGAAAGTATTCCCGATGTGACGGCAACTCCCGGCCAGACAAATGTGCTGCTGATGAAGCTTCGTCTGTACAACGAAAAAGGCAGTTCAAATGCAGACGGCGGGGGAATCGGGCGGCCAAACCTCGCGCAGGTAAAATTCAGTTTTATCGGTACCGCCCTCGATACAGACTTTGTCAGAACACAGTTATGGTTTGACCATGACGGAGTATGGAACAGCGGAGATGAACAGGAATTCCGGACAAATATCATACGAAGCACAAATAATAATTCAAAATTTTCTGCAAATTTTTCCCCATTTACCCTTCAAAGCGGGAAAGCGGTGTTTGGCACATTAAGCAGTCAGGAGCTCGCGCTCTACCATGGCTGGAAGGAAACTATTTACCTGTATCTGACCGCCGATTTTTCCACAAATATTATTGACCGGGGTTCGGTCGTAATAAAAATACCCGAAGTTAATTTATTCTGGCGGGTGAGCGACCTCTTCTGGGATCAGAACATGGCTGTCTTAAATAACAACAACACTGTAAACCTTCAGGTAAGCGCAACCAAACTTGTCATCGCGCAGGAACCGCAAAACCCCGGCATTCCTTCCGGCGAGCTATTCTCAATACAGGTAAGCGCGAAGGATCAATGGGGAAATACGGATCTTGATTTTACGGGTAATGTCTGGCTTGAGTCGAGTGATCCTTTGGCAGTACTTCCCTATACTTTCGCCTCACCTCTTTCCTTTGCAGGCGGCAGCATGATCGTGAGTAATATCAGACTGTATTCAGGGCCGACTGCGCTCATCACCGCATCTGACGGAGCAGCCTCCGGACTGGCAGACGGACTTTCCAGAAGTATTCTCGTCATCGGAGATGCAGATCATTATACGCTTACGAGCGGGACAAACGCGCTGCCGGTGAGTCCGGTCATTACCGCCGGAGCGGTGCTCTCATCAATACAGGTAAGTACGATTACCGTTTCTGTATACAATTACCTTAAATTCATTAATTCAAACTATACCGGAAAAATTTATTTTTATTCTTCAGCTTCAAATACTAATGATACCTTTCCGGCGACAGCGGTTTTGCCGTATCAATTTACCGGGAGCGGTGATTCCGGCCGGCGCAATTTCAGCGGGACTGATTTTATTCTCACTAAAGCCGGAGTACAGAATCTGATCGTTACAGACGGGGCACATAAAGGAGAGTGGCTGGATATTACCGTACGGCCGGGCGCGTATTCCGCGATTCACGCTTCTATTCTTTCAGTAACAAATCTCGCCGGCGTCCCGCTGAAAATAAACCTTCAGGCGAGCGACAAGTGGGGAAATGCGCTCGATTCTCTCAGCGCCCGGATCGGTGTATCTATTACCGGCACCAATAACCTTGAACCTGAAAAAGCCGTGTATCCTCAGGTCATCCCTCTCAGTGCTGATGTGAAAGTGCTTTCAGATAACCTTGCAATCACCATCAACTCCAGCGGAAATTACATAATTGATTTTTTTGATATCAATAATAGCGCAATCCGCACAAGTCTTTCAGTGGTGGTGAACATTTCTCTTGAGAAAGACAATCAGATATTCGCAGTCAATAATTTTCAGTCACCGGGCTTATCCGAAGAAATTGCGCTCTTTTACGAACTGAACGGGAAAGCATCGGCAGTAGTCAATATCACTATTTTCTCCATGACCGGTAAAGTGCTCAGGAAATATACCGGAATACAGGTTCTCTCAGGTTTTAATCAGCTACCTGTCTGGGATCTGCGTGATTCCCGTGGACAAAAAACTCCTGCCGGGCAATATATTATCCAGATCGAAGGCGAAGGAGTTGAAACTGTCAGGACATCTGCGGTGGTAATACGATGAGAATCTGTTGTGAATTCCGGTTTTTTTTTCTCGTGTGTATATTTTTTTTACTACATGAGTTTTCTTACTCCGAAATGTATCAAATAAATTTCAGTTCACCTTCCGCTATTGCCGGTGATACAAATATTTATCCGGGTAAGACCAATGTGTTATTGTTCCGTCTTTACGGTACAAATAATCAGGGGCAATCCAATGGCTATTTTCCGCATTTGTATCAGATCGATTATCTTCTTAACGGAATTTCAGGGGCATTTATCGAAAGAGTACATTTTTATTACGATACAGACGGTGTATGGAATAACGGAAATGAAAGTGAAGCCCGTACAAATAATCAATGCAGGTCAGGGGTCTTCTTTGACTATAACTATTCACCAAACAAATTCGGTCTTAACGGTTACTCGTATATTGGACCTGATCTTGGAATATTTGTGCCGTATCACGACGGAAGATATTTTTATCTTACCGCAGATATGAAAACGAATATGCCCGACGCAACCGCATTTTCAGTCACTATTCCGCCGTACTGTATCTGGAATTACGCGGGTCATGACTGGTACGTGGATGGTTCAAAGACCCAAAGTCTGTCCGCACCCGGTGAGTTCCGTACATCGGTTACTGCTGACAGACTTCTTGTAAACGGAGTCCCACGGATTGCGGTTAAAAACGGATCGTTCTCTGTTACGGTAACAGCGGTGGATCAGCATGGGAATCATGACGTTAATTATACTAACGGCATCGCATTTTTTCTGACGAATATTGCGCCCACACAGTGGTCAGCGCAGATGGGCAGTGTGAAAAATCACTCTCTCAATCCGGTAATGTTAAATTCCGGTTCAAATACTTTCGCCGGTCAGTGCATCATTTCAAACGAAGGAATATTCCGGGTTGTTGCGTATACTACCAACGGCGGTCTGATACAGGGACTTTCAGATATTATTCTCGTTGAACCTGAAATACACCATTTCGATCTTGCTGATCAGAACAATCTGAACATCGGCGGACGTATATTTCAGTCCGGTACGGCGCTGCCTGCATATGGGATAACCAATCTTATTGTGAGCGCACGGGATTATACCGGCTCATTGTTAACAAATTATACCGGCTCAGTGCACTTCGGTATGGATGATCCGATCAAATATTATTCATTGCCGTGGGATAATAATCCGGCAACTGCGCCCACCACCGGGACAAATGACCGGCTTGCCTTTACTTTCGGCAGCGGAACAAATATCGTTTCGGCGGAAAATATTTATTTTTATAAAAGCGGCAGTTTTAAATTGTATATTTACGATGAACAGAGAGGGGTTAAAAGCGATTTTGATCTGCGGATAACCTCAGGTTTGCCGCATGCAATATCTGCGGTGATAAAGGATACCTGCGGAACAGAAGAGCCGATGGTCTGTGAACTCACCGTATATGATTACTGGAGTAACGTGACGGATTGGTTCAGCGGTGATGTGCGGGTATCTACCTTCGGATTGGATAACGGGAAAAGTAATTTTCATACTAACAAAATACCGCTGGTAATTACCGCCGGAAAACTCTCAATCGGAAAAAATGCGGGACTGATAATCAATTCTCCCGGCCGCTGCAGCATGGTATTCACCCTCGCCGATTATCCGTCTGTCAGAAGTACAAATACTATTACTGTTAATCTTACGGACAGCGCTTCGTCTGTACTCCTTTCAACAGGAACTTTTTTTGAGCCGGGTAATAAACTGACCGAAGCGAGGATTTTCTGCCGGAACGATTTAAAAAAAACGATACAAACCGATGTTGCGGTATTTAATGCCGCAGGAAAGGAAATTTACCGGTTTAGTCCGCAATCAATTCCAGGCGGAACCCATGAGTTGAAATCATGGCCGCTGATTATGCAAAACGGCACTGCGGCGGCATCAGGACTGTATTTTATTGTACTTAAAACAGAAGAGGGTTCTCAGGTTACCTCAAAAATTGTAATTGTAAGATAGGTGGAAAAAATTGACTGAAGTTAACTATGGAACTTTTTTAATAATACGGAAAAAATTCATTTTGCGTGCGTTCATTTTCATCGCGTGGTTTTTGCTGTTTATGCGCGCATTTCCTTCGCAGGAACTGTATATTTTTGAACCTGTAGGGGCAGGCGGCGCCGCACTCGGGGGATTATATACCGGGTTTGCGCACGACATTGAAATTGTCGAATATAATCCGGCCGGCCTTGCGCTTCTTGATACCGCAGAACTGCGTACATCCTATTTTACCTTTCCGGGAGGAATGACCGGGTACGAAGGAGGACTGGCAATGCCTCTTTTATTTGGTACAGTTGCCGGAGGGTATAAATATAACGGATACCCTGCGGTTCCGGATAATTATATTTCTCAGGGAACGGTGGTAAACCGCGGAAACATTGAACTCAGTGATTTCAGTTTTTACAGCGCATTTGCCCGGCCCATCGGCAAGGGTTTTTGCGCGGGGGCACGCCTGCGGTTTATTCAGTCTACAATTAGTTCCCCGCTTGCGTCGTGGAGTGCAACCGGAATCTCCGGCGATGCAGCCCTGATGTACCAACGGCGGCTGTACGGTCTTCCCGGCGGGAAGTTGTCTGATAAAGATGAAATCAATGCGCATCAGGAATCGGGCCGGATGGTGTTACTGAGAAGGCATGAACAAACACAATACGATTTAGAAAAAAAATATTTACAGGAAAAATCCGTTATCGAAAAAGAAATCGAAAAGCTGCATGCATTGATCGAAAAAAATAAACCGCTGCTTCAAACCGCCAATTCCCTTGCGATACGGCAGTTAATCAGCGCATCAATGGAACGGATTGACCAGCTGAAAGAAAAATCCGAAAATGCCGCGGCGCTCTATCAGCAGAAAAGAACTGAACAGGAAAAAATATTCGGACTTGATCGGGAGGATTTGCAGGAATACTATGTTGCCCTTCTGGAAAAATATTATGATGAGCGGAAAATGGCTGATATGAATAAAGGCGAAAAGCTCGAATATCAGAAAGAAATTGCATTACGCGGAGTACAGCGCGAATCCGGCAAAGTAATTAATCGCGGTGTCTATACAATTATTCAATACGGTTATGAAATTGAAAATCTCAAACGAAGAGCCGAAAATGAAAAAATATCATTTCAAAAAAGAAAGGAGTTCTTAATTGCCTCAATGACTACGGAGGCACAGGCAGAATCAGATTTACCCGGAACTGAAGCGCTCAAGGACTTACAGGTTCAATTATCAAATGAAATTACCGTAAAAAAAGCCGAATTAGAAAATATTCTTAAAACGAATAGCCTGAATAGTATTACTGGTACCAATAGTACGAATAATTATTTCACCAATTCTGTTTTTATCAATACGACCAATGCGATTCATCTCCAGCTCCTTGATTATGCAAATGATACTATCGCCCTTCAAAAAGCATTTCCTTTACGGCAAAAGCTCGATACCATTATTCTGGATCTGGAAAAGGTAAAAAAATCCTATTCAAACACACTGACCCTTGTTTCGGTGTACAGGTCAAATGTCACGCAGGCATCGCAGGAACTTAATATTTATTCCAACGCATTGCACAGCAGCACAGGTACAAATGTTATTCCTGATCAAACCGACTATGCGGGAATGATTCAAACCGTACTGAAATCCATAAGCCGAAGTGAAAGCGACATCGTGCAGGCCGGAGAACTTCTTGAAAAATTTGGCAAGGAAATTGACGTCCTGAATGCGTCGAAAACTTCGGTCGTTAAGGAACTGCATTCAACTATGCCTGACAGATTTTTCAGTACCGGAAGTACACAGGCCGGTTTTCTTAAGCGGATGCAGAAAATCCGTTCTCAGGCACGTGAATTGGAGCAGGCATTCACCCAGAAAAAAGCCGGGTATGAGGATGCAATTAAAAGTTATCAGGAAAAAATAACCGCGATAGAAAAAGAAATACTCATTGCGGAAGAAGCAGCATTAATGAAAAAAGCTGAAATCTACACTAATTTTCAAAAACAGATTAATTCTGAAAGTGTCCGGAAACAGGTGCGGGCGAGTATTTATAATAATGCGTATATTGAAGAGCTGGCGGAGCTCGATAATCTTGATTTTGAACTGTCGCGTCAGCAGGAAAGATTAAAACAGGAAATAGACACGCTTATCGGAGAGCAGAATACGCTTATCCGGAAAAAACAAGTCCGTACCGATTCAGAAACAAGCGGCCGCTCTCAAAGAGAACTTGCAGATTCCATACAGGAACTCCGCCAAAATCTGAGCAGACTCGAAGCAGAAAGACAAAGAGACCAACAACGGCTGTACATCAAAACATCGCTCACTATTCACGAAAAACTCGATGCACTGGGTGTCCTTGAAGAAACCGAGAAAAGCCTTTTTGGAAAATCGAAAGAAGAAATCGAGGCAGAGGACAGAATTTTTAAACCGCGACTGAGTAAGAAAGAAATAAAAAATCCGGAATTAAAACAAATCGAAGATGAATACTCAGCGCGGGTTCAGAAAATCCGTCTGCAAACCGCGATCAGTCTTAAAGAGCTGCGGTACAAAGGCGACCCGGATGCAGTCTTCAGGCTGCGTCAGGAAAAAATTAAAGTAAAAAGGCTGCAGTTTGCCGCCACAATTGAAGATCTTGATGCAGGATTACGGCGGGAAAAAGAACTCATTGAAATTGAGAGACGGCGGTTTAATAATCAGCAAAAAATGTCCAGACTCAGAGATGAATACCGTGAGAGTATAAAAACAAATGAACATGTAATTATTGAATGGGCAAAGCTGAGTAATCAGCTACTGAGTTCCCTGATGATCAGCAGAATCGATGAACAGCGCAAACTCGCGCTCGCTTACCAGCCGGAGTTAAGAGAATCTATTGAGTCAAAAATTGAATCTTTTGACAGTATTATTCTCGGTGAATACAGAAAAATTGCCGGCGGCGCTACCAACGGCGTGCCGTATACTCATGTTGTGCAGGCGATTACATTAACCGAGAGATATCAAAGAGAGCGTGCCGAAACAGTGGGTACATTTGCGGCATACTCCCAAAATCAGAATGAAAATTATCTGCGCCGGAAAAGCAACTTATTCGGCTCAGTCGCGGTGAAAAATATAGGAAATCCGCTCACCTACTATCAGGAACAGAATAAGCAGCCGCTTGAAATGCATGCGGAATTATCCTGCCGTTTTACTCCGCGTATTACCGCCGCTGCGGGATATACCCTGAATATTCCCCGCAGGGAACAACAGCTGCACCTCGGAGGACAATTAAATATTTTCAATATCCTCTGGCTGAGGAACGGAGTTGAAATAGGACCGGAGGTCATCAGGCCGCTCAGCGCAGGAGCGCGGATCTCCATACCGCTCCGAATTTCATTCGTAAAAATACGATTTAATCTCGACTATGCGTTTAAACCTTCAACAGTATTTTTTTATGATTTTCCTGCAATGTCGCCGCTGCATTTATTTTCAGTGAGCATTAAAACAGCGTTGTTTTAACAGTGAAATTCATCAATAATTAAGATAAAGCCGGTTGAACTTTGTTGGAATATAAGAAAGAAAGCCACAGACGACTCACCAAAGATCACTGAGATATTAGCGTTCATTAGCGTTTATTCGCGGTTAAAACCAAAAGATAACCGCTAATGGACGCGAATAAACGCTAATGAAGATGAAGTCAAAAAATGTCTGATGTGTCCTTTTATTCAGGGTACATTCGGAACCCTGAAAAGTACCTGATAAGAGGGACACAAACCCGCACAGAAGGTGTGGTAGTGCCCTCTAATACTTCGCGAGACTCTTCGCTGTTTTCATCATCGCAGTCATGTTTTCTTCGGGAACCTGATATGGGTTCATTTCACCGGTATTAAAAATATATCCCCCGCCCGGTTTGCAGATAGACATAATACGGGCGACTTCTCCGGCGACACTTTCCGGCGTACCCCGCCATAAGACTTCAATAGGATCCAGGTTTCCGCTCACCGCGTGCTTTCCGCCGGTCAACGAACGGATTTTTTTAATATCGGCTGCGGGACCGATACTCTCAAAACTCAGTCCGAGCGGGATATGTGACACGACATGATCGGGTTTGATTTCACTGTTATGCATCCAGATCATCACATCAAGTTTTTTTTCCGCAAAGTCGATAAGTTCCTTTGTTATGGGGAATATATATTTTTTATATTGTTCAACCGACACCATGGAGCTGAATGCGTTGCAGTCTCCGAGCCATATGGCATGAGCGCCTGCCTCTTTTTGCGCTTCAATATAGCGCATATAAAATTCCTTCCAGTACTGCATCGCATCGCGCAGTAATTCAAAATCGGTGAGCATCAGCATCATCGATTCTTCAATACTCCACATGAGGCCGACTGCGGAAAACGGTCCTGCGCATGAGCCGGTGATAAGCACTGTTTCTCCGAAATATGACCGCAATTTTTTTATAGCTTTAAGTTTTTCCGGCATTCTCCCGTCTTTGTGCGGATTAAGGACCGGCATATTCCTGAGCGACTCGCGGTTCGCAGGCAGGTACCCGTGAGTGGCACGCAGTATATTTCCTTCGCCTTTTACCCCGACTCCGGCAGGTTCAAATTCAAAACAATCATCTATCTGACACCACGCCCAGTCATAATCGAATTTTTCGATGGCTGCTTTATATACATTAAAAATTTTTTCGCCGTCCTGGCAAAATTCTTCATAATTGTATTTTCCATGCCATTTTACATCGAATTCCTCACTGCAAGCCACACATGGTACTTGCCGGGGTGTGCCTCTGCGTCGGATAGTCCGAAAATCATCGATTACACCTTTATATGCCATTTTTGAGCTCCTTATAATACAATAGCGTTTTATTAAATATAGTTAATGCAATATTATAATACTAAAATGCGTTTTTGTCAAGTATTTTTTTATTCTGCTTTATTAATCATTTATCTGAGTGGAATAATAACATTGTAAAAAGTGACTATAAATTAGTGATAGAGGGATTACTGGCTAACCCGAAACTATCAACTGCAGATTCCGCTCCAAACCCCCACCTGATTCCGCGCTAATCCCCCACTCAATTCCGGGCTAATCCCCCACCTGATTCCGCGCTAAAGTCCCCACCTGACTGGGATTACCCGATCATATTT
>Ga0180008_1000372_pt1 | contig 40944 bp, 38 predicted proteins | sample MM_PW_MetaG_FD_121121 | JGI IMG/M metagenome (GOLD analysis project Ga0180008, IMG submission 121121) | Groundwater microbial communities from the Aspo Hard Rock Laboratory (HRL) deep subsurface site, Sweden - MM_PW_MetaG | ecosystem: Environmental > Aquatic > Deep subsurface > Groundwater... | reverse complement strand
GCCTATGCGCCGCACGCTGGAGTGGTGAGTTTTCTGCAACCCGTGGGGGCAACCGTTAAAACCGGCGATCCATTGTTTGAAGTAATCGACCCTCTGGATGATCGCCACACCACCGTCTGTGCGGTCACCGAGGGTGTGCTCTATGCGCGTGAGCGGTTGCGTTTTGCCCAGCCCGGTTTGTGGTTGGCCAAGGTGGCCGGTCGTACCCCTATTCGCCAGGGTCGCTTGCTCAGCGACTGATTCAAGAGAGTGGAAACCATGTACAAACTTGAAGTTCAGGATCTGCACAAGCGCTACGGCAGCCATGAAGTATTGAAGGGCGTGTCGCTGGCCGCCAAGGCCGGCGATGTGATCAGCATCATTGGCTCCAGTGGCTCGGGCAAGAGTACCTTCCTGCGTTGCATCAACCTGCTGGAACAGCCACACAGCGGCAAGATTCTTCTCAACAACGAAGAGCTGAAGTTAGTCGCCAACAAGGACGGTGGCCTCAAGGCCGGTGACCCCAAGCAACTGCAGCGCATGCGCTCACGGCTGTCGATGGTGTTCCAGCACTTCAACCTGTGGTCGCACATGAGCGCCTTGGAAAACGTGATGGAAGCCCCGGTGCACGTGCTCGGCATGAGCAAGAAGGACGCCCTCGAAAAAGCCGAGCACTACCTGAACAAGGTCGGTGTGGCGCATCGCAAAGACGCCTATCCCGCGCACATGAGTGGTGGTGAGCAGCAGCGTGTGGCGATTGCCCGCGCCTTGGCGATGGAGCCTGAGGTGATGCTGTTCGACGAGCCGACGTCGGCCCTTGACCCGGAATTGGTTGGCGAAGTTCTCAAGGTAATGCAGGACTTAGCCCAGGAAGGCCGTACCATGGTGGTGGTGACTCACGAAATGGGCTTTGCCCGCGAAGTGTCCAACCAGTTGGTGTTCCTTCACAAAGGCGTGGTGGAAGAGCGCGGTTGCCCGCGTGAGGTGTTGGCCAATCCACAATCCGAGCGTTTGCAGCAGTTCCTCTCGGGCAGTCTCAAATAACCAGTGGCAACTGCTGTAGCCATTTCTGCTATGCCCATAATTGCCAACTGAGCCTAAACTGCCCCTCATGAACTCCCACCGAATTGGCTTTCTGCTTTGGCCCTCCACCAAGCCGTTGACCCTGGCCTTGGCCGAAGAAGCGCTGCGTGTCGCTCAGCGCGTCCACCCCGAGGTGGTCTACGAGCTGGTGTTTCTGCAGGCTGAAGCGCCCCTTGCAGGGGCCTGGCAACTGCCGGGTGAGTCTTGGGTGGGCAAGCTTGAAGGTTGCCAGAAGCTTTTCCTGCTGGCGGATGAGCCGCCTGGGCCGATACCGGTGGCGTTATCCGCAGCGCTCAAACACGTGGTACGCGGCGGCTGTGTGGTCGGGGCGATCGCCGCTGGCGTCTATCCCCTGGCGCAACTGGGGCTGCTTGATGGTTACCGCGCGTCGGTGCACTGGCGTTGGCAGGATGATTTCAGTGAGCGCTTCCCCAAGGTAATTGCCACCAGCCACTTGTTTGACTGGGACCGTGATCGCTTGAGTGCCTGTGGTGGCTTGGCGGTCCTCGACTTACTGCTGGCCTTGTTGGCCCGCGACCATGGCGCTGAGCTGGCGGGCGCGGTGTCGGAAGAGTTAGTGGTTGAGCGTATCCGCGAAGGCGGCGAACGTCAGCGCATCCCCCTGCAAAACCGTCTGGGCTCCAGCCACCCCAAGCTGACTCAAGCCGTGCTGTTGATGGAAGCCAATATCGAAGAGCCGCTGACCACCGACGAAATCGCTCAACACGTCTGTGTGTCGCGGCGTCAGCTGGAGCGCATTTTCAAGCAATACCTCAACCGCGTGCCAAGCCAGTATTACCTGGAGTTGCGCCTGAACAAGGCGCGGCAGCTGCTGATGCAAACCAGCAAGTCGATCATCCAGATTGGCTTATCCTGTGGGTTTTCTTCCGGGCCGCACTTCTCCAGCGCCTACCGTAATTTCTTCGGCGCCACCCCGCGTGAAGACCGCAACCAGCGGCGCAGCAACAGTCCGTTCGAGCTGACTTCAAGCGCCGCTGAGCGCGGTTGAAGGTCGCCGCCAGGCAATAAAAAACCGCAGTTCGCTGCGGTTTTTTATTGCCTGAGTGTTGCTCAGCTTTGCTCGGTGGTGCGTGTGTACAAGGGGTTACCGCAACGGCTACAGAAGGAGGCGCCCTGTTCGTGGAGGTTTTTCGCGCAGCTGGGGCAGTCGTGTCTCAGTTGGTCGCCGTCGCGCATGGCGCTGGCCAGTTCGGCGGTGAAGATGCCGGTGGGCACGGCAATGATCGAGTAGCCGGTGATCATCACCAGGGTTGAGAGCGCCTGACCCAGCGGAGTTTTCGGCACGATATCGCCGAAACCCACCGTGGTCAGGGTGACCACAGCCCAGTAGATGCCTTTGGGAATGCTGGTAAAGCCATGGGCAGGGCCTTCGATCACGTACATCAGGGTGCCGAACACCGTGACCAGGGTGGCAATGCAGGCGAAGAACACGATGATCTTCTGCTTACTGCCGCGCAGGGCGGTCAGTAGAAAGTTGGCCTGGCGCAGGTAGGGGCTGAGTTTTAGTACGCGGAACACCCGCAACATGCGGATCACGCGGATGATCATCAGGTACTGCGCGTCGCCATAAAACAGCGCCAAGATGCCCGGCAGGATGGCCAGCAGATCAATCAGGCCGAAGAAACTAAAGGCGTAGCGCAGTGGCTTCGGTGAGCAGTACAACCGCACGGCGTATTCGATGGCGAACAGCAGGGTAAACGCCCACTCAATCCCGGTCAGCAGCGGTTGATACTGGCTGCGAATCGTATCGATGCTGTCGAGCATCACCACGACCAGGCTGGCCAAAATGGCCAGCAGCAGGTAGCGGTCGAAGCGCTGCCCGGCTGGCGTGTCAGTAAAGAAAATGATGCGGTATAGCTGCTGACGCAGGGTGTGCGGCGTGTCCATGGTGTTCTGGCTGCTCCGTTGACGTCGCCCCTATATCAAGCGCACGACTGAGCGTGCAGCCTAGGGAGTTTTATCCTGACGATGCAAGCTTTTGCCCTTACGCGGCGGCCGAGGTGTGGAGCCGTCTAAGGCTTTACGCAGTAGGCGTTGGCTGGCGCTCACCAGCCAGCAGGTAAGAATAAAGGGCATGGTCAAGGCGGGCAGCCCCAGTGCGCTGAAGCCAGGTTGCAGCGCCAACGCCAGCACAATGCCCAATGCGGGCAGCCACACCTGGTGGTTCACTTGATTAATGGCGATCGCGGCCAGCGCAGCGTTGTAGCCATACAGGCCGATAAGTGCGCTTTGTTGTCCCAGACCTTGGTTCAGCGCCAGGGCCAAGCCGCCGGCGGAGCCCACGAGCGCCCAGCAGGCAGCGCGCCGATCAGCCAACAGCAGGCCAACTAATATGCAGGCACCGGCTATGGGGTGATCGAGGAAAATCACCTGGCCCACACCGCGCGCCATCGCCAGCACACTGGCCAGCCAATCGAGCGGCAGTAGCTGGCTCGGTACCGGCTGTTGCAGCTGCAATTGCAGGGCCGGGGCCAGCCATAGCACCAGCCAGCTTAGGGTCACAAAGGGTAAGGTGAAGGCCGGCAACCACTGCTGCTGACGCATGCGCCGCATCCAGGGTTCCAGCAACAGGCTGGACAGCCCGGCAATGGCGATGATCAACAGTGGCAGTAACAGTGACCAGGTGAACTGCAGGCTGATCAGCATGCCGAGCAATATGCCGTTGTAGCCATACAGGCCCAGTTCGATATCGGCGCTAGTAAAGCCGCGGCGCTGCGCCGTCAACGTGCTGCTGAAGCCGCCGAGCAATGCGCCTGCCAGTAACTGCGGTGCGCCAACGGCAATGGCCAGCACCACCAGCAGGCCGCAGCCGGGATGCGCTTGCAGGAAAATCTGGCTGAAACCGTTGAGCACGATGCGCAAGCCTTGCCGGGTGCTGATAGAGAGCGGGAGTGACGACATGCAGACGAACCTGAATAAAATGACCGGGCTCTTTTTAACGCCACGCAGCGACGCCCCAAGTGATGCATGCCTGGGGCGCGGGGCATAAAAAAGAAGCACCCACTGCGGGAACAGAGGGTGCCTTGAAACTGGCAAAGCCAGGGGGAGCTCTGATGCAGCGGGCCTAGAACCCGCTGCAGTTAGGACTCAGTGGAGAATTTCGATACGCAGGCTGTTGGTGCTGCCGGGCTGGCCGAACGGCTCGCCTGCGGTAATCACCACGGTGTCGCCGGTCTTGGCTAAGCCTGTGCTGCGGGCTGTTTCCAGGGCCGTACGGGTAACGTCTTCAACTTTGCTCAAGCGCGCGTTGACCACCGAATACACCCCCCAGGCCACACTCAGGCGCCGGGCGGTGTTGAGGCTTGGGGTCAGGCTGAGGATCGGCACAGCAGGGCGCTCGCGTGAGGCGCGCAGGCTGGAACTGCCCGACTCGGTGTAATTGACCAGCGCGGCGACCGGCAGAATGGTGCTGATGCGGCGGATCGCGCAGCTGATGGCGTCGGAGGAGGTGGCTTCGGCGACCGGCCGGCTAACGTCGAGCTGGGCCTGGAAGTCCGGGCCGCTTTCCACCTGGCGAATGATCTTGCTCATCATCTGTACGGCTTCTTGCGGGTAATCACCGGAAGCGGTTTCCGCCGAGAGCATGACCGCATCGGCGCCTTCGGCCACGGCGTTGGCCACGTCGGTGACTTCGGCGCGGGTCGGTGCTGGGGAGAAGCGCATGGATTCAAGCATCTGTGTGGCCACCACCACCGGCTTACCCAGCTGGCGGCAGGTACGGATGATGTCTTTCTGGATACGTGGGACGTTTTCTGCCGGCACTTCCACGCCCAAGTCGCCACGGGCAACCATGATCGCGTCGCACAGTTTGGTAATTTCTTCCAGGTGCACCACGGCCGAGGGCTTCTCGATCTTGGCCATCAGCAAGGCTTTGCCCTGGATCAGCTCGCGCGCTTCGATAATGTCTTCTGGACGCTGCACGAACGACAGTGCGACCCAATCCACACCCAGTTCCAGGCCAAAGGTCAGGTCGCGGCGGTCTTTCTCGGTCAGCGGACTGAGTTGCAGCACGGCTTCCGGGACGTTAACGCCTTTGCGGTCGGACAGTTCGCCACCGGCGATCACCTGGGTGTCGACGGCATCGCTGTGTTTCGCGGTGACTTGCAGGCGCAGGCGGCCATCGTCGAGCAGCAGGCTCATGCCCGGCTGCAGCGCTTCGATGATTTCTGGGTGCGGCAGGTTGACCCGCTCGCTGTTGCCTGGGGTCTTGTCCAGATCCAGGCGCAGGCTTTGCCCGCGCTCAAGCATGACCTTGCCCTCGGCAAATTTGCCGACGCGCAGTTTCGGGCCCTGCAGGTCCATGAGGATGCCGATTGGCGTATTCAGCTGTTTCTCAACTTCACGCACCCAGTTGTAACGCTCGGCGTGATCGGCGTGCTCACCGTGGCTGAAATTCAGGCGGAACAGGTTGGCGCCGTTTTCCACCAACTGACGGATGTCGTCGATGGTTTTAATGGCAGGGCCAAGGGTGGCGAGAATTTTTACTTTTTTATCGGCGTTCATTGGGCAGAACCTTCGAGAATAAGAATGGCGCGGAAATCGTTGACGTTGGTGCGCGTCGGCCCGGTGATGATCAACTGGTCAAGGGCGGCGAAGTAGCCATAGCCGTTGTTGTTGTCCAGCTCATCACTGCTGCTCAGGCCCAGTGCGGCGGCGCGGGCGTGGCTCTCGGGGGTCATGATTGCCCCGGCGTTATCTTCCGAACCGTCGATGCCGTCGGTGTCACCGGCCAGGGCATACACACCCGGTAAGCCCTTGAGGCTGTCGGTCAGGCTAAGGAGGAATTCGGCATTGCGCCCGCCACGGCCGTTGCCGCGCACGGTCACAGTGGTTTCGCCACCGGAGAGAATCACACAGGGTGCCTTGATCGGCTGGCCATGCAACACCACCTGTTTGGCGATGCCAGCGTGGACCTTGGCCACTTCGCGCGACTCGCCTTCCAGGTCGCCGAGAATCAGCACCGGCAACCCGGCGGAGAGCACCACCGCAGCAGCGGCATCCAGCGATTTCTGTGGGCGGGCGATCAGCTGGAAGTGGCTGCGCGCCAGGCGCGGATCGCCGGGTTTGACCGTTTCCGACTCGGGGCTTTGCAGCCAGCTGCGCACGTTGGCGGGGATCTCGATGTTATAGCGGGCGAGAATCGCCAGGGCTTCGGCGGAGGTGGTGGGGTCGGCCACGGTCGGGCCGGAGGCGATCACGGTTGCTTCATCACCGGGTACATCAGAAATCGCATAGGTGTACACACTGGCCGGCCAGCTAGCCTTGGCCAAACGCCCGCCCTTGATCGCCGAGAGGTGCTTGCGTACGCAGTTCATCTCGCCAATGGTGGCGCCGGATTTTAGCAGCGCCTTGTTGATCGCCTGCTTGTCAGCGAGCGAGATGCCTGCGGCGGGCAGGGCGAGCAGGGACGAACCGCCGCCGGAGAGCAGGAAGATCACCCGGTCGCTTTCGCTGAGGTTACTCACCAGCTCCAAGACGCGGCGGGCGACACGCTCACCGGCATCATCGGGCACTGGATGCGCGGCTTCGACGACTTCGATTTTCTGGCAATTGGCGCCGTGTCCGTAGCGGGTCACCACTAAGCCTGAGACCTCACCGTGCCATTCCTGCTCGATCACTTCGGCCATGGCCGCGGCGGCCTTGCCGGCACCGATGACGATGACGCGGCCGCTGCGGTCTGCGGGGAGGTAATTGGCCAAAACCTGGCGCGGGTGGGCGGCTTCGATGGCGCTGGCGAACAAGTCGCGCAGCAGGCGTTGCGGATCGATGGACATGGCGATCTCTCTAGGTCTGGACCAACTTCAATTCTAGTGCGCAGGGCCTTCTTGGAAGGCCCTCTGCACTAGAATCGATCCACCCGGCAAACAGGCCGTGACACCGTTTTACCGGGCAGATCGAAAGGGGCATTCTGAGGCGGCTGACCCCGACTCAGAACGGTAATCGTCCCCACGCTCCAGCGTGGGGCAGCGTTTGCGCTGCTGCATCATAACGTTTGACGCTGGAGCGTCCTAAGCGCCGCACCCGTGTTGCGCGTGGGGGCGATCAGGTTGAGCCAACCTACCTTGGCTCAACCCGCTGATGCAGTGAGCAACGCTGCTGGGGCTTACTCGCCGCGGATGTTGAAATTGGCCATGTGTTCCAGGCCTTTGATCAACGCCGAGTGGTCCCAGTTGCTGCCGCCGATGGCCGAGCAGGTGCTGAACACTTGCTGGGCGTTAGCGGTGTTAGGCAGGTTAAGGCCCAACTCGCGGGCGCCGGCGAGGGCGAGGTTAAGGTCCTTCTGGTGCAGGCTGATGCGGAAGCCCGGGTCAAAGGTGCCTTTGATCATGCGCTCGCCGTGCACTTCAAGAATTTTCGAGCCGGCGAAACCACCCATCAGCGCTTCGCGCACCTTGGCTGGATCGGCGCCGTTCTTGGCGGCGAACAGCAGGGCTTCAGCGACAGCCTGAATGTTCAGGGCGACGATGATCTGGTTGGCCACCTTAGCGGTCTGGCCGTCACCACTGCCACCTACGTGGGTGATATTCTTGCCCATGGCCTGGAACAGCGGCAGGGCGCGCTCGAAGGCTTTGGCACAGCCGCCAACCATGATGCTCAGGGTGGCCGCTTTGGCGCCCACTTCACCGCCGGAAACCGGCGCGTCGAGGTAGGCAGCGCCAGTGGCTTTGATCTTGTCGGCGAAGATTTTGGTGGCGGTCGGCGAGATCGAGCTCATGTCGATCACGATTTTACCGGCGCCAGCGCCTTCAACCACGCCATCTTTGCCGAACAGTACGTCTTCAACCTGCGGGGTGTCCGGCACCATGATGATGATGAACTCGGCTTCCTGCGCCACTTCGCGTGGATTGGCCAGGCCAATGCCGTTGGCGCCCAGCAGGTCAGCCGGGGCTTTGGAGTAATTCTCGGAGAAAAACAGGGTGTGCCCGGCGTTCTGCAGGTTTTGCGCCATAGGCTTGCCCATGATGCCGGTGCCGATAAATCCGATTTTAGCCATTAGAAATGCTCTCCTAAAAAGAGTGGGGGCTCAGATTGCGTTGTGCATGCTGTTCCGGTGGGAAGCCATCCAGCCAAGGCCGGCAGCGGTGGTGGTGGCTGGCTTGTATTCACAACCGATCCAGCCCTGGTAACCGATGCGGTCCAGGTGCTCGAAGAGGAAGTGGTAGTTGATCTCGCCAGTGCCCGGCTCGTTACGGCCCGGGTTATCGGCCAACTGCACATGATTGATCACGGACAGGTTGGCCTCGACGGTACGCGCCAAGTCACCTTCCATGATTTGCATGTGGTAGATGTCGTATTGCAGGAACAGGTTGCTGCTGGCGACTTTGTCGCGAATAGCCAGAGCTTGTTTCGTGGTGTTCAGGTAGAAGCCCGGGATGTCGCGGGTGTTGATCATTTCCATGACCAGCTTGATGCCAGCGGCTTCAAGTTTGCCGGCGGCGTACTTGAGGTTGTCGACGAAGGTCGCCTCAACGCTCGCGCAATCCAGGCCTTGCGGACGGATACCAGCCAGGCAGTTGATCTGCTTATTGCCCAGCACTTTGGCGTAGGCGATTGCTTGGTCGACGCCAGTGCGGAACTCTTCAACGCGGTCGGGATGGCAGGCGATACCACGCTCGCCTTTGGCCCAATCGCCAGCGGGCAGGTTGAACAACACCTGCTCGAGTTTGTTGGCGTCCAGGCGGGCTTTGATCACCTCGGCCGGGAAGTCGTAGGGGAACAAGTATTCAACACCGCTGAAGCCAGCGGCAGCGGCAGCGTCGAAACGGTCCAGAAAATCCACTTCGGTGAACAGCATGGACAGGTTGGCGGCAAAACGGGGCATGGTGTGCTCCTTGTCTTGCGCAGCCCGGATAAGGTATCCGGGCTACTGGTTAATAAGGCGATTTATTCGAGCAAGGAAATCGCAGTTGGGGCGTCGACACCGCGCTCGGCGAGTTCTTCGAATTCGTTGATGGCGTTGATTTCAACACCCATGGAGATGTTGGTGACACGCTCCAGGATGATCTCGACCATGACCGGTACGCGGAACTCTTCCATCAGCGCCTTGGCCTTGGCCAATGCCGCCTGGATGTCGTTCGGCTCGAATACCCGTACGGCTTTACAGCCCAGGCCTTCCACCACGGCAACGTGGTCGACGCCGTAACCATTGAGCTCCGGCGCGTTGATGTTCTCGAAGGCCAACTGCACGCAGTAGTCCATCTCAAAGCCGCGCTGCGACTGACGAATCAGCCCCAGGTAGGAGTTGTTCACCACCACGTGAATGTACGGCAGGTTGAACTGCGCGCCCACGGCCAGTTCTTCGATCATGAACTGGAAGTCATAGTCGCCAGATAGCGCCACCACGTTGCGGGTCGGATCAGCCTTGACCACGCCCAGTGCCGCCGGAATGGTCCAGCCGAGCGGGCCGGCCTGACCACAGTTGATCCAGTGGCGTGGCTTGTAGACGTGGAGGAACTGCGCGCCGGCGATCTGCGACAGACCGATGGTGCTGACGTAGCAGGTGTCCTTGCCGAAGAACTCGTTCATCTCTTCGTACACGCGCTGCGGCTTGACCGGTACGTTGTCGAAGTGGGTCTTGCGCTGCAAGGTGCGCTTGCGCTGCTGGCAGGATTCCACCCAGGCGCTGCGGTCTTTCAGCTTGCCAGCGGATTTCCACTCGCGGGCCACTTCGATAAAGGCGTCCAGAGCGGCGCCAGCATCGGAAACGATGCCCAGGTCCGGGTTGAACACGCGGCCGATTTGCGTCGGTTCGATGTCAACGTGGATGAACTTACGGCCTTCGGTGTACACCTCGACGCTGCCGGTGTGGCGGTTAGCCCAGCGGTTACCGATACCAAATACCAGGTCGGATTCCAGTAGGGTGGCGTTGCCGTAGCGGTGCGACGTCTGCAAACCGACCATGCCGACCATCAGCTTGTGGTCATCGGGGATTGCACCCCAGCCCATCAGCGTCGGGATTACTGGCACGCCGGTCAGTTCGGCGAACTCGACCAACTTGTCGGCGGCGTCGGCGTTGAAGATACCGCCACCGGCGACCAGCAGCGGACGCTCGGCATCATTCAGCATGGCCAGGGCCTTTTCAGCCTGCACGCGGTTGGCGGCGGGCTTGGCCAATGGCAGCGGCTCGTAGGCGTCGATGTCGAATTCGATCTCGGCCATCTGCACGTCGAACGGCAGGTCGATCAGCACGGGGCCAGGACGGCCGCTGCGCATTTCATAGAAGGCTTTCTGGAAGGCACGCGGCACCTGACCGGGCTCCATTACGGTGGTTGCCCACTTGGTCACCGGCTTGACGATACTGGTGATGTCGACGGCCTGGAAGTCTTCCTTGTGCATACGGGCACGCGGCGCTTGGCCGGTGATGCACAGAATCGGGATGGAGTCGGCAGAGGCCGAGTACAGGCCGGTCACCATGTCGGTGCCAGCCGGGCCGGAAGTGCCTATGCACACGCCGATGTTGCCGGCGTTGGTGCGGGTGTAACCCTCGGCCATGTGTGAGGCGCCTTCAACGTGGCGAGCCAGGACGTGGTCGATGCCGCCGACTTTTTTCAGTGCTGCGTACAGGGGGTTGATGGCGGCGCCGGGAATACCAAACGCGGTGTCGACACCTTCACGGCGCATCACCAGCACGGCGGCCTCGATTGCTCTCATTCTGGCCATGATCTTTCCTCTTGGCGTATTCGAAACATTTCAGGTGAGCCAAGGATGCCGGCTGGGCTAACAGGGTGGAATTGATGGATACTTCAGTTCTGTCGATATCTGGAGTATTGAATGGACCGCCATACCCTTGTTCGTAGTTTCGTTCTCGTCGCCGATAACGGCAGCTTTGCCTCTGCTGCCCTCAGCGAAGGCGTGACTCCGGTGGTCATGGGGCGCCGCCTGGATGCACTCGAGCAGCATCTGGGGGTCAAGTTGATGCACCGCTCGACTCGTGGCCTGCAACTCACCGATCTCGGCGATCAATACCTGGAGCGTGCCCGGACTCTGCTCAAGGATTTCGACGATGTCGACGCCTGTGTCGCCAGAGGCGGCAGTTCGGTGCGCGGGCACCTGGTGGTGTCGGCCCCAGCGGCATTCGGTCGGCGTCATATTGCCCCGCATGCGCCGACGTTTCTGAGGCGCTACCCCGACCTCAAGCTGTCGTTCAATTTCACTGACAGCCTGGTCGACCTGGTGCGCCAGGGTTACGACATGGGCATTCGCATTGGTGAAGTCACCGACCCCAACTACGTGGCGCTCAAGCTATTTACCAATCGCCGGGTGGTCTGCGGCGCGCCTCGCTATTTCGAGCTGTATGGCGTGCCGCGCACGCTGGACGATCTGGCGGATCACAACTGCCTGGCGTTCAACCTGCAGGGCGGTCAGCAGCGCGGCTGGACCTTTTTGCGTGAGGGCAAGCAGGTGGCGGTGCGGGTCTCCGGCAACCTTGACTGCAATGACGGTGAGTTGCTTTACGACTGGGTCAAGCAGGGCCTGGGCATTGGCTGGCGTTCGACCTGGGAGATTCAGGCCGAGCTCAAGGCCGGTGAGCTGGTGACGGTGCTCGACGATTACGAGATCCCGGCCTACGACATCCAGGCGGTGTATCCGCAGCAACGTTATCTGCCAGCCAAGGTGCGCTTTTTCATCGACTACCTGAAGGCGATATACAACACCCCGGGGTACTGGGAGGTGCGGGGCTCTTGAGAGTTTTATCGATACTTTATTTGTTTTTTTGTGATTTATAAGTTGTATACAAGATTGATATTTATTGTTTTTTAGGTTGCTTGTCAGGCTTCGTTCAGCTATTTCATAGGGGCTTTTAGAGGTCGCGCCGTGTTCTGCATGGCTGCGGTGAACGTTTTTACCTACTTCGAGAGGAACCCTGTATGAGCGCAATTAGCCTGGCTACGGCCCTGGACATCACCTGCAATGCTCTGTCCGCTGGACGTGAAATACTGAGTGCGCCGCTGACGGTGGCCGTGCTGGATGCGGGCGGGCATTTGATTAGCCTGCAGCGTGAAGACGGTGCCAGTCTCCTGCGCCCACAAATTGCCATCGGCAAGGCCTGGGGGGCATTGGCGCTGGGTAAGGGCTCGCGCCTGATTGCCGCCGACGCTCAGCAGCGTCCGGCTTTTATTGGGGCGGTGAACAACCTGGCCGGCGGTCAGCTGGTGCCAGCGCCGGGGGGCGTGTTGATTCGTGATGAGCGCGGTGAGGTCATCGGTGCTGTGGGCATCACTGGTGATACCTCGGACATCGACGAGCAGTGTGCGGTGAGCGCGGTGGAGTCGGTTGGGCTTAAAGCAGATGCGGGTATAGTCGCCTGACGCGACCTGCAGAACTGCTGAGTTGGCAGTTTTGTGGGAGCCGTAATAAAAAAACGCTGAATCCTTAATCGGTATTCAGCGCTTTTATGGTCGTGTTAGCCAGCAGCAGAGCTTAGGCGCTGGTCACCTGCTCGGACGCGCTGGTGTGGACTTCATCAATCTCGCAGCCTTTGATCACCAGGCGAATGATGGTCTGCGCGGCGGCTTCGTAGTCGGCTTCATCCAGGCTGGCTTTGCCAGTGACAGTGGAGATCTGCCAGTCGAAGTCGGCGTAGGTCTGGGTGGCGGCCCAGATGCTGAACAGCAAGTGGTGCGGGTCAACCGCGGCCATCAGGCCCAGGTCGATCCAGCCCTGGATGCAGGCTATGTTGTGTTTAGCTTGGGCATTCAGCTGCGCCGTCTGCTCGGCGGACAGGTGTGGTGCGCCGTGCATGATCTCACTGGCGAACACCTTGGAGGCGAAGGCCAATTCGCGCGAGATGCGAATTTTTGAGCGGATGTAGGCGCGCAGCACATCGGCGGGTTTGCCGGGCTGATTGAATGGGGCAGAAGCTTCCAGCAGCGGCTCGATAATGCTTTCGAGTACTTCGCGGTAGAGGTTTTCTTTCGACTTGAAGTAGTAGTAGACGTTGGGCTTGGGCACCCCTGCCTTGGCGGCAATGTCACTAGTCTTACTGGCTGCGAAGCCTTTGTCGGCGAACTCCTCACTGGCTGCGCGTAAAATCAGCGCCCTGTTACGTTCGCGAATACTGGTCATAAGCCTCATTGCTTCTGTCTATCGCCCAGCGCTGGGCAGCGTCGCGCATGGTAGCACCGGCTTTACGCGGCGCTCAAGACGGTGGTCTGGGCTTAGCTGGCTCTGCCTGACTTTTGGGTCAGGGTGTTGTGTACAGCCTAAGGTTTTTCTGTTTCTATCGTGCCTTATGCATTCACAACAAGACGTCTCGGCTCTTTGAGTTCCAGGAGACATGCGATGAGTAATCAGCTGGTTGACCCCTTCGGTCGGCGTATCACCTATCTGCGGTTGTCGGTTACCGATCGCTGCGATTTTCGCTGCACCTACTGCATGAGCGAGGACATGGTGTTTGCTCCGCGCGAGCAGATCCTCACGCTTGAGGAGCTTTATGCCGTGGCCGATGCGTTTATCGGGCTTGGGGTTAAACGCATCCGCATCACGGGTGGTGAGCCGCTGGTGCGCAAGAATCTGCTCAGCCTGCTGGCTCGCCTGGGGCAGCGCGCGGAACTGGAAGACCTAGCCATTACCACCAACGGCTCGCAATTGGCAGAGCTGGCTCCGCAGTTGCGGGTGGCAGGAGTCAAGCGCCTGAATGTCAGTCTGGATTCGTTGCAGCGTGAGCGTTTTGCCGCTTTTACCCGGCGCGACAAGCTGGATCAGGTGCTCGAAGGCATCGATGTGGCGCGGGCGGCGGGCTTTCACAAGATCAAGTTGAATACCGTGGTGCAAAAAGGCCGCAATGATGACGAGGTGCTCGACCTGGTCGAGTTTGCCATGGCCCGCGGGCTGGACATTAGTTTTATCGAAGAAATGCCCCTGGGCAGTATTTCCAGTCACCAGCGCGAGCAGACGTTTTGCTCCAGTGATGAGGTGCGCGCGCGCATTGAGCAGCGCTATGCCTTGGTGCGTAGCAGCAAGCTGACAGGTGGGCCGTCGCGCTATTGGCAAGTGGCTGGCGGTGGGACCCAGATTGGCTTTATCTCTCCGCATAGCCACAACTTCTGTGGTGACTGCAACCGCGTGCGGGTAACGGCAGAGGGCAAACTGGTGCTATGCCTAGGGCATGAAAACGCCCTTGATCTGAAGGGGTTGATGCGCGCGCACCCCGGTGACAGTCAGCGATTGCGCGATGCCTTGCAGCAAGCCTTACAGCTGAAGCCTGAACGTCACCACTTCGAGACTGATGCCCAGGTGCAGGTGGTGCGCTTTATGAGCATGACCGGCGGCTAGCGGCAGCTACTTCCTTCTGTCTGGGCGGCTCCATTCGTTGCACTCGCACAACTAAGCAGGCCGCTACTGTGAAGTACGCGCATGTCTACAGCTTTCCAATTTTTTCGCGCAAAAAAAACGGGCTGGCTTCGTATGCAGGAGCAAACCATGCCCACGAGGCCGTGAGCGTGAATCAGCGTTTAGTTGAGTGGGAAGGTGGTGCTAAGAGTGGGGGCTGCTTGAGCTGGCTGTATAAAAATCCGATACCCGTGCAGGCATCGGACTTTGCTGTCTGGTGCGCGAGGCTTAAACCCTTGGGCTTACCAGGCTGGCAGCCGGCATTGCGTCGGCTTTCAGGCGCCTTCTTAGCGATATTCACACAGGTAGGCGGTATCAGCGGCGACCTTGAGCTGGAACTTGCTGTTGGCTGGCACGGTGAAGTTACTGCCGCTGGGAAAGGTTTCCCAACGTTCGCTACCGGGGAGTTTGACCGTCAGGGCGCCAGCGACCACGTGCATGACTTCCAGCTGGTCGGTGCCGAATTCGTACTCGCCAGCCGCCATTACGCCAATGGTGGCGGGGCCTTCAGCCATGCCGAAGGCGATGGATTTAACGCTGCCATCGAAGTACTCATTGACTTTGAACATCTGCAACTCCTCGAAAAGGGATAAAAGGCTGGCCATAAAAAAGGCCTGCCAGTATGCCCAAGGGCTTTTTCTTCGTCATCTGCTTTGCGCGGCTAAAACCAGCGGCAACAAGTGAGTGGTATCGGTGCTGGGCCCGGGGCCCCGGCCGACTATCAGCCCGTGCCGGATAAGTCCCCCTGCGCGCAGTGCGTATGAGGCAGGTTCTGCATCGGTTAGGTGAGGGCATTTATACAGTTTTGCCATATAGCTGTACTGGCGTTAGCCCTATGTGGCGGGCATGCTTGCAGCCAGATTTTTGAGTAATGGAAGGAGGGAGCTCTATGGCAAAGCTGGCGTTTATCGGGTTGGGCGTGATGGGTTATCCGATGGCCGGGCATTTGGCGCGCGCTGGGCATCAAGTCTGCGTGTATAACCGCACTGCGGCCAAGGCTGTGCAGTGGGCCGCCGAATACGCCGGCAGCCACGCCGCGACTCCGCGTGAAGCGGCCGCAGGCGCTGAGTTTGTGATGGTCTGCGTCGGCAATGACGATGATCTGCGCGGCGTGGTACTCGGGGCTGACGGCGCGTTTGCTGGTATGCAGCCTGGTGCGGTATTGGTCGATCACACCACCGCGTCGGCGCAAGTAGCGCGTGAGCTGGCCGAGCAGGCGACTGCGTTGCAATTGGACTTTCTTGATGCGCCAGTGTCTGGCGGCCAAGCCGGGGCACAGAACGGCGCGCTGACCATCATGGTCGGTGGTGCGGCGACAGCCTATGCCAAGGCTGAGCCGGTAATTCAGGCCTATGCGCGCATGGCCCGGTTGATGGGGGAGGTCGGCAGCGGCCAGTTGACCAAAATGGTCAATCAGATCTGTATTGCTGGTCTGGTTCAGGGGTTGTCAGAGGCATTGCATTTCGCCCAGTGCGCCGGGCTCGACGCGCAGGGCGCGATGGAGGTGATCAGCAAGGGCGCAGCGCAGTCCTGGCAGCTGGAAAACCGCCACAAGACCATGCTGGCTGGTGAGTTCGAGCATGGCTTTGCCGTGGACTGGATGCGCAAGGACTTGTCGATCTTGCTGGCCGAGGCCCGAAGTAATGGCGCGCAACTGCCGGTAACGGCCTTGGTTGATCAATTCTACGCCGACGTGCAAGGCATGGGCGGCGGGCGCTGGGACACGTCCAGCCTGTTGGCCCGCCTGCAGGGGCGATAAGGGCTGCTTATTGTTGGTGGTCCGCGGCGGCTCTTAGTGTTGTCGCGTGTGGTCGTTATATTGCCTTTCGCCTGAGTCTACAAAAGCCCGAATACCGCAAGCAGGTAAGGCGGCGTAAACTTGGCCGCTCTTTCGGTTTCACTTGGTTTCGAGGTTTGTCCCTGATGAATTGCCGTGCAGGCTGTGGTGCCTGCTGCATTGCGCCCTCTATCAGCTCGCCCATCCCAGGTATGCCTGGCGGTAAGCCTGCGGGCGTGCGTTGCGTTCAGCTGGATGCCAATAACCACTGCCTGATCTTTGGTCAGCCTGAGCGGCCTGCTGTCTGTTCGGCATTTCAGGCTGCCGAGTATGTTTGCGGCCGTAATACGGCAGAAGCTCTGCAGCTGATTGGTTGGTTGGAGCAGAGCACGTCAGTTGCGGTTTGATGTGCTGGTGCGCGATTGCGGTTCTGCTGGAGGCGTGATGTTACGGTTGGCCAGGCTGCTCTTGGGCGTTGTTTCGCTGCTGGTGATCAGTGCTGCGCAGGCTGGGCAATGGCGCGTTGTCAAAGATCAAGCCGGCATTCAGGTGTACCTGCAAACCATTCCTGGGTCGAGTTTTCAGGCGTTTCGTGGCGTTACCCGGATGCGCGTGAGCATGCCCAGGCTTCTAGCTTTGCAGGATGATGTCAGTGCAGCGTGTGCCTGGATGCATGCCTGTGGCGAACAGAAGCTGCTAAAGCATAAGGGAAATGTGCGTTGGGTCTACAGTCGCTTTCAGGCGCCCTGGCCAGTGAAGGCGCGTGACTCGATCGTGCAAGTAACCACGCTGCATGCGGCTGATGGGCGGGTAATTCGCAAGTTGCATGGCGTTGCCGATTATTTGCCGGTGCGGCCGGGCTTCGTTCGCATTAACAGGGTCGAGGGTTTCTGGCAGCTCACGCCGCGTGATGGTGAAATCGAAGTGATCTATCAGGTGCATTCCGAACCGGGCGGTAGTGTGCTCGCCTGGCTGGCCAATGGCTTTGTGGTGGATGCGCCGTTCAATACCCTGCAGGCGCTGCGCCAGCTTGCCGAGCAACGATAAGGCTAAGTGTTTAGGTACAAAAAAGGCTGCCCGTGGGCAGCCTTTTTTGTGCGGCATTAACTGAATTATTTCTTCAGGTCACGCTGCGGGTAGCCGGTGTACAGCTGGCGTGGACGGCCAATCTTGTAAGGGCTGGAGAGCATTTCTTTCCAGTGTGAGATCCAGCCGACGGTCCGCGCCAGGGCGAAGATCACGGTGAACATGCTGGTCGGAATACCGATAGCCTTGAGGATGATGCCCGAGTAGAAGTCAACGTTCGGGTACAGGTTGCGTTCTTTGAAGTACGGGTCGGTCAGGGCGATCTCTTCCAAGCGCATGGCCAGTGCCAGCTGCGGATCGTTGGTGATGCCCAGCTCTTTCAGAACTTCGTCGCAGGTTTGTTTCATCACGGTGGCGCGCGGGTCGCGGTTTTTGTAAACGCGGTGGCCGAAGCCCATCAATTTGAACGGATCGTCCTTGTCTTTAGCCTTGGCAATAAACGTGTCGATGTTGTCGACACTGCCAATCTCGTCAAGCATGGCTAGAACAGCTTCGTTCGCGCCGCCGTGTGCCGGGCCCCAGAGGGCGGCGATGCCGGCCGCGATACAAGCAAACGGGTTGGCGCCCGAAGAACCTGCCAAGCGAACGGTCGAGGTGGAGGCGTTCTGCTCATGGTCGGCATGCAGGATAAAGATTTTATCCATGGCCTTGGCCAGCACCGGGCTGATCGGTTTGATCTCGCACGGCGTGTTGAACATCATGTGCAGGAAGTTTTCCGCGTAGTTCAGGTCGTTACGCGGGTACATCATCGGCTGACCCATGGAGTACTTGTAGGTCATGGCGGCGATGGTTGGCATCTTGGCGATCAGGCGCATGGCCGAAACTTCGCGATGATGCGGGTTCTTGATGTCCAGAGAGTCGTGGTAGAAGGCAGACAGCGCACCTACTACACCGCACATGATGGCCATTGGGTGAGCGTCACGGCGGAAGCCGTTGAAGAAGGTCTTCAGTTGCTCGTGAACCATGGTGTGGTTCTTGATCGTGCTGACGAAGGTGGCTTTTTCTTCAGCGTTCGGCAGTTCGCCGTTCAGCAGTAGGTAGCAGGTTTCCAGGTAATCGGATTGATCTGCCAACTGCTCAATGGGATAGCCGCGGTGCAGCAGGATGCCCTGATCACCATCAATATAGGTGATCTTCGACTCGCACGAGGCGGTGGACATAAAGCCAGGATCAAATGTGAAACGGACCGTGGCGGTTAAGCCCCGTACGTCAATTACATCGGGACCAACGGTGCCGGTTAAAATGGGCAGCTCGACGGGGGCTGCGCCCTCGATGATCAACTGCGCTTTTTTGTCAGCCATGTGTGGCCTCCTAGTTATGCTTGAAATCATCTGTCTGCCCCCCACGCAGGGCCCGCCACACTATAGAGCCATAAATTTGAATGTCAATTTAGGTAAACCTAGGCGGCAGAAGGGTTTGCGGGCGGTTTGTATACAAAAAATCGCCCCTTTACGCCTTTTATTAACGGCCTGCAATGCGCTTTTAGGTAGGGTGCATTGCATTGTCATTAGTAACCTAACTGTCTATACTCTTGGCCCAACTACCAAGGGCTGTACGCCCGTATTTTGGTGGTTGTCACTCCTTGTGTGATGGGTACCTGACCAGTGCGCCTCCCTACAACTTTGCCCTGATAGTTAGGGGCTCTCAGTGTGATAAAAAAGCCGTGAATAGCCAAAGACCTGTAAACCTAGACCTTAGGACTATCAAACTCCCAATCACTGCTTATACATCCATTCTTCACCGTATCTCCGGTGTCATCCTCTTTGTTGGTATTGCCATTCTGCTTTATGGCCTCGACAAGTCGCTGGCGTCCGAAGAGGGCTTTGCCCAGGTGCAGGAATGTTTGACCAGCCCGCTGGCCAAGTTCGTGATTTGGGGTCTGTTGTCCGCTCTGCTGTACCACCTGGTGGCAGGTGTTCGCCACTTGATCATGGACATGGGCATCGGTGAGACGCTGGAAGGCGGCAAGCTGGGTTCGAAAATCGTTCTCGTCGTATCGACGATCGTGATCGTGCTACTGGGGGTGTGGATATGGTAACCAACGTCACGAACTTCTCGCGTTCGGGTCTTTATGACTGGATGGCGCAGCGTGTGTCTGCTGTTGTCCTCGCGGCTTATGTACTGTTTTTACTCGGCTTTGTCGTGTGCAACCCAGGTTTGGGTTATGCCGAGTGGAAGGGGCTGTTCTCCAATAACGCCATGCGTATCTTTAGCCTGTTAACTCTGGTGGCGCTCAGCGTTCACGCCTGGGTTGGCATGTGGACAATTTCCACCGACTACTTGACGCCGATGGCGCTGGGTAAGTGGGCTACTACCGTGCGTTTTCTGTTCCAGGCCGCGTGTGGCGTTGCCATGTTCGCGTTCTTTGTCTGGGGCGTGCAGATTTTTTGGGGTAACTGATCCATGACAAGCATTCGCACTCTTTCTTATGACGCCATCATTATTGGTGGCGGCGGCGCGGGTATGCGCGCTGCACTGCAATTGGCACAAGGTGGTCACAAGACTGCTGTAGTCACTAAGGTCTTCCCGACCCGTTCGCACACTGTGTCTGCACAGGGTGGCATCACCTGTGCCATCGCTTCGGCTGACCCGAACGACGATTGGCGCTGGCACATGTATGACACCGTCAAAGGTTCCGACTATATCGGTGACCAAGACGCGATCGAGTACATGTGTTCCGTAGGCCCAGAAGCCGTATTCGAGCTCGAACACATGGGCTTGCCGTTCTCCCGTACCGAACAAGGTCGCATCTATCAGCGTCCGTTCGGCGGTCAGTCCAAGGGGCCGGATAACCCGACTCAGGCAGCCCGTACCTGCGCTGCAGCTGACCGTACTGGTCACGCTCTGCTGCACACCCTGTATCAGGCCAACTTGAAAGCCGGCACTTCGTTCTTGAACGAGTGGTATGCGGTCGATCTGGTTAAGAACCAAGACGGTGGTGTGGTCGGTACGATCGCTATCTGCATCGAAACTGGCGAAACCGTTTATATCCGCTCCAAGGCCACAGTTCTGGCAACTGGCGGTGCGGGTCGCATCTACGCTTCCACCACCAATGCCCTGATCAACACCGGTGACGGCGTGGGCATGGCGCTGCGTGCTGGCGTTCCGGTGCAAGACATCGAAATGTGGCAGTTCCACCCGACGGGTATCGCAGGTGCCGGTACGCTGGTAACCGAAGGTTGCCGTGGTGAAGGTGGTTACCTGATCAACAAGCACGGCGAGCGTTTCATGGAGCGCTATGCGCCAAACGCCAAAGACCTCGCCGGTCGCGACGTAGTTGCACGCTCGATGGTCAAGGAAATCATTGCCGGTAACGGCTGTGGCCCTGATGGCGACCATGTAATGCTCAAGCTCGATCACCTAGGTGAGGAAGTGCTGCACAGCCGCCTGCCTGGTATCTGTGAGCTGTCAAAGACCTTTGCTCACGTGGATCCGGTTGTTGCGCCAATCCCTGTGGTGCCAACCTGCCATTACATGATGGGCGGCGTGCCGACCAATATTCATGGTCAGGCGATCACCCAGGATGCTAATGGCAATGACAAGATCATCGACGGTCTGTTTGCGGTCGGTGAAGTGGCCTGCGTATCGGTACACGGTGCTAACCGTTTGGGCGGTAACTCGTTGCTTGACCTGGTGGTGTTCGGTCGTGCGGCCGGTATCCACTTGGAGAAAGCGCTGAAAGAAGGCGTAGATGCGCGTGGCGCGTCCGAGACGGACATTGAACATTCGCTCAAGCGTCTGGCTGGCGTCAACGAGCGCACAACCGGCGAAGATGTTGCGCCGCTGCGTAAAGAACTGCAGAACTGCATGCAAAATTACTTCGGTGTGTTCCGCACCGGTGAGTACATGCAAAAGGGCATCGAACAACTGACCGACCTGCGTGAGCGTATCTCGAACGTTAAAATCGCAGATAAGAGTCAGGCGTTTAACACTGCGCGTATTGAAGCGTTGGAACTGCAAAATCTTCTCGAAGTGGCTGAAGCCACTGCGATCGCCGCTGAGGTTCGTAAAGAATCCCGTGGTGCTCACGCTCGTGAAGACTTTGAAGAGCGTGACGACGAAAACTGGCTGTGCCACTCCCTGTACTTCCCAGGTGAGAAGCGCGTCAGCAAGCGTGCCGTCAACTTCACGCCGAAAACAGTGCCGGCGTTCGAACCCAAGATTCGTACTTACTAAGGGTGGCCGATATGTCGCAAGCCAATCTGTTGCAAGTAAGCGTTTATCGTTACAACCCGGAGCAGGACGCTGCGCCGTTTATGCAGGAATTCCAGGTCGATACCGGTGGCAAGGACGTTATGGTTCTTGACGTACTGGCGTTGATCAAGGAACAGGATCAGGGGTTTTCTTACCGTCGTTCCTGCCGTGAGGGTGTATGTGGCTCTGATGGCATGAATATCAACGGTAAAAATGGCCTGGCCTGCATCACGCCGCTTTCGGCTGCTGGCCTTAAAGGTGGCAAGCTGGTGATCCGTCCGCTGCCTGGCCTGCCGGTCATTCGTGACCTTGTTGTTGATATGAGCATCTTCTACAAGCAGTACGAGAAGGTGCAGCCGTTTTTGCAGAACGATACACCGGCCCCGGCCATTGAGCGTCTGCAGACCCCAGAAGAACGCGAGAAGTTGGACGGCCTGTATGAGTGCATTCTGTGCGCCTGCTGCTCCACCAGCTGCCCGTCGTTCTGGTGGAATCCAGATAAGTTTCTCGGCCCGGCTGCATTGCTGCAAGCTTATCGTTTCCTGGCGGATAGCCGTGACACCAAGACCGAAGAGCGCTTGGCGTCCCTGGACGATCCGTTCAGTGTGTTCCGCTGCCGCGGCATCATGAATTGCGTGAACGTTTGCCCTAAGGGTCTTAACCCGACCAAGGCAATTGGCCACGTACGCAATATGCTGTTGCAGAGCGGTACCTGATTCACGATTGTTTGCTAGACCTGTAACACCTGCGGCGCTGGTTTCTATCCAGCGCCGTGGTTTTAGCCAGAACTGCTGCTCACAAAGCGGTGGTTCTACCTTGAAAAATATGACGACCAGCAGGGGCATCCGGGCTGGTGCCCGGACTATCTGCGGGATCCGTGGTGGCTTACCAGTCGCTGCTTCAGGACTGACAGCCATACGGTTTCTTCGCCGGTGGTGTCCCCTTACCGAGGGTGACCAAGCATGCAAGAAAGCGTGATGCAGCGCATGTGGGACAGTGCCCACCTATCCGGTGGTAACGCTGCCTATGTGGAAGAGCTCTATGAGCTTTACCTGCACGATCCCAACGCTGTGCCAGAAGAGTGGCGCACTTACTTCCAGAAGTTGCCGACTGACGGCAGCGCCGCTACAGACGTATCGCACTCAACGATTCGCGATCATTTCGTCTTGCTCGCTAAAAATCAGCGCCGCGCCCAACCGGTGTCCGCTGGTAGCGTCAGCAGTGAGCACGAGAAGAAGCAAGTCGAAGTGCTGCGCCTGATTCAGGCTTATCGCATGCGCGGCCATCAGGCTGCTCAGCTCGATCCGCTTGGCCTCTGGCAACGTCCTGCTCCGGATGATCTGGTGATCAATCACTATGGTTTGACGGATGCTGATCTCGACACCACATTCCGCACCGGCGGGCTTCACCTTGGTAAGGAAGAAGCCACTCTGCGCGAAATTCGTGATGCGTTGCAGCAGACATATTGCCGCACCATCGGTGCCGAGTTCACCCATATCGCCGATTCCGAGCAGCGCAGCTGGTTCCAGCAGCGTCTGGAAAGCGTGCGTAGCCGTCCGCAATATTCGGTCGACGTGCAGAGCCATCTGCTGGAGCGCCTGACTGCCGCCGAAGGTTTGGAGAAGTACCTGGGCACTAAATACCCGGGCACCAAGCGCTTTGGTCTGGAAGGTGGCGAGAGCCTGATCCCGCTGCTCGATGAACTGATTCAGCGCTCTGGTTCTTACGGCACCAAGGAAGTCGTTATCGGCATGGCCCACCGTGGCCGCCTCAACGTACTGGTTAACACCTTCGGTAAGAACCCGCGTGATTTGTTCGACGAGTTCGAAGGCAAAAAAACCGCCGGCTTGTCTTCTGGTGACGTGAAATACCACCAGGGTTTCTCCTCCAACGTGATGACCGCTGGCGGCGAAGTGCACCTGGCGATGGCGTTTAACCCTTCGCACCTGGAGATCGTTTCTCCGGTGGTCGAGGGTTCCGTGCGTGCTCGTCAGGATCGTCGTAACGATGCATCCGGTGAGAAGGTTCTTCCTGTTTCCCTACATGGTGACGCGGCATTTGCCGGTCAGGGTGTGGTCATGGAAACCTTCCAGATGTCGCAGACCCGTGGCTTCAAAACGGGCGGCACCATCCATATCGTCATCAATAATCAGGTTGGCTTTACCATCAGCAACCCGCTGGACTCGCGTTCCACCGAGTACTGCACCGATGTGGCGAAGATGATTCAAGCGCCGATCCTGCACGTAAACGGTGACGATCCAGAAGCTGTGTTGTTTGTAACGCAGCTGGCCGTCGATTACCGCATGCAGTACAAGCGTGACGTGGTCATTGACCTGGTTTGCTACCGCCGTCGCGGTCACAACGAGGCCGACGAGCCGAGCGGCACTCAGCCGATCATGTATCAGCAGATCAGCAAGCAGCGCACCACCCGTGAGCTGTATGCCGACGCGCTGACCGCTGCACAGCGTCAGACGACTGAAGAGGTGCAGGCTAAGATCGACGAGTACCGCACTGCGCTGGATAACGGCCAGCATGTGGTCAAGAGTCTGGTCAAAGAGCCGAACAAGGAGCTTTTCGTCGATTGGCGTCCGTATCTGGGGCATACCTGGACCGCACGGCACGACACACGTTTCGAGTTGAAAACCCTGCAAGAACTCTCGAACAAGCTGCTGGAAATCCCAGAAGGTGTGGTTGTCCAGCGCCAGGTGGCGAAGATTCTGGAAGACCGGCAGAAAATGGGTGCGGGTGCGCTGTCGATCAACTGGGGTTACGCCGAAACAATGGCGTACGCGACCCTGTTGTTTGAAGGCCATCCTATCCGCATGACCGGCCAGGACATCGGCCGTGGTACGTTCTCGCACCGCCATGCGGTACTGCATAACCAGAAAGATGCCAGTGCCTATGTGCCACTGAAGAACCTATATGGCGGCCAGCCAGCCTTTGACCTGTATGACTCCTTCCTCTCGGAAGAAGCAGTACTGGCCTTTGAATATGGCTACGCCACCACTCAGCCAAATGCGCTGGTTATTTGGGAAGCCCAGTTTGGTGACTTTGCCAACGGTGCCCAGGTGGTATTCGACCAGTTCATCTCCAGTGGTGAGCACAAGTGGGGTCGCCTGTGCGGTCTGACCATGTTGCTGCCGCACGGTTATGAAGGGCAGGGGCCAGAGCACAGCTCAGCGCGTCTGGAGCGCTACCTGCAACTGTGCGCTGAGCACAACATGCAAGTGGCAGTACCGACCACCCCAGCACAGATCTACCACTTGCTGCGTCGTCAGGTGATCCGTCCGCTGCGCAAACCACTGGTCGTATTGACGCCGAAGTCGCTGTTGCGCCACAAACTGGCCATCTCGACGCTCGAAGATCTCGCCGAGGGTTCGTTCCAGACCGTGATCCCAGAAAACGATGCAATCGACCCGAAAAAAGTCGAGCGCTTGGTCCTGTGCAGCGGCAAGGTTTACTACGATCTCCTGGAAAAACGCCGCAACGAAGGCCGCGAAGACATCGCTATTGTGCGTATCGAGCAGCTCTATCCGTTCCCGGAAGATGATTTGACCGAGACCTTGTCTGCGTACAAGAACCTCAAACACATCGTCTGGTGTCAGGAAGAGCCGATGAACCAGGGCGCCTGGTACTGTAGCCAGCATCACATGCGTCGCGTGGCAACAGCGCACAAAAAATCGCTGTTCCTCGAGTACGCCGGTCGTGATGCGTCTGCCGCTCCAGCCTGTGGTTATGCATCGATGCACGCCGAACAGCAGGAAAAACTCCTGCAAGACGCCTTTACTGTTTAACGCCTTCGTGCAGCAGGCGGCCGAATGGGTCGCCTGCTAGAAGAAACCGAATTTAAGGAACCACACACAATGGCTATCGAGATCAAAGCCCCTACTTTCCCCGAATCGGTTGCCGACGGCACCGTGGCCACTTGGCACAAGAAACCGGGCGATGCGGTCAAGCGCGACGAGCTGATCGTCGACATTGAAACCGACAAAGTGGTGATCGAAGTGCTGGCCGAGGCCGATGGTGTCCTCGCGCAAATCATCAAAAATGAAGGCGATACCGTCCTCAGTAACGAAGTGCTGGGTTCGCTGGGTGAGGGTGGCGCTGCTGCTCCGGCCCCGGCTGCCGCCGCTCAGGCTGCTGCGCCTGCAGCTGCTCCAGCGGTTGCCGCTGGTGATGACCAGATCCTTTCGCCGGCTGCGCGCAAAATCGCCGAAGAAAACGGCATCGATCCGAACAGCATCGCGGGCACCGGCAAAGGTGGTCGGGTGACTAAAGAAGACGTCGTGGCCGCCGTTGACGCGAAGAAGAACGCCCCTGCAACCCCAGCTGCCAAGCCAGCTGCTCCTGCTGCTGCAGCGCCAGTCTTCGCTTCGGGTGATCGTACCGAGAAGCGCGTACCGATGACCCGCGTACGTGCCACCGTGGCCCGCCGCCTGGTTGAGGCGCAGTCGAACATGGCTATGCTGACCACTTTCAACGAAGTCGACATGACCGAAGTCATGGCGCTGCGTTCGAAGTACAAGGACCTGTTTGAGAAGTCCCATAACGGCGTGCGCCTGGGCTTTATGTCGTTCTTCGTCAAAGCCGCTACTGAAGCACTGAAGCGCTTCCCAGCGGTCAACGCTTCGATTGATGGCGCCGACATTGTTTACCACGGCTACGCGGACGTAGGCGTCGCAGTATCCAGCGATCGTGGGCTGGTGGTACCGGTACTGCGTAATGCGGAACTGATGAGCCTGGCTGAAATCGAAAACGGTATTGCTACTTTCGGTAAGAAGGCCCGTGACGGTAAATTGTCGATCGATGAAATGACCGGCGGTACCTTCACCATTACTAATGGCGGCACCTTCGGCTCGATGATGTCGACGCCGATTGTCAACCCACCGCAAGCTGCGATCCTGGGGATGCACAATATCCTGCAGCGCCCGATGGCAATCAACGGCCAAGTGGTGATCCGTCCAATGATGTACCTGGCGTTGTCTTACGACCATCGCCTGATTGATGGTAAGGAAGCCGTGACCTTCCTGGTAACCATCAAAAACTTGCTGGAAGACCCGGCGCGTCTGCTGCTGGATATCTAACAGCCAGTTTCTCCCACGGCGGCCCTGCAAATGGGGCCGTCCGGTTTATTCGAGAAGGAATACGTTATGACCCAAAAATTCGACGTGGTAGTCATCGGTGCCGGCCCTGGCGGTTATGTAGCCGCGATCAAAGCCGCTCAGCTTGGTCTGAAAACAGCGTGCATTGAGAAGTATCAGGATAAGGAGGGTAAGACTGCCCTCGGTGGTACTTGCCTGAACGTCGGCTGTATTCCGTCTAAGGCACTGCTGGACAGCTCCTGGAAATACTACGAAGCGAAGGACCATTTCGCCATTCACGGTATCGAAGCCAAGGGCGTTACCATCGACGTACCGGCAATGATTGGCCGTAAAGCCAACATCGTGAAAAACCTTACCGGTGGCGTCGCTACTCTGTTCAAGGCCAACGGCGTAACCCTGCTCGAAGGTCACGGCAAGCTGCTGGCGGGTAAGCAGGTTGAAGTCACCGGTTCTGATGGCAAGACGCAGATCGTTGAAGCTGAGAACGTGATTCTGGCCTCCGGCTCCAAGCCGATTGACATCCCACCGGCTCCAGTTGATCAAGATGTGATCGTCGACTCCACTGGCGCTCTGGAATTCCAGAGCGTACCGAAGAAGCTGGGCGTGATTGGCGCCGGTGTCATCGGTCTGGAGCTGGGTTCGGTCTGGGCGCGTCTTGGTGCTGAAGTCACAGTGCTGGAAGCTTTGGACAAGTTCCTCCCGGCTGCCGACGAGCAGATCGCCAAAGAAGCACTGAAGACCTTCACCAAGCAAGGCTTGAAAATCCGTCTGGGCGCACGCGTTACCGGTTCGGAAGTGAAGAAGAAGCAGGTTACTGTTAACTTCACCGACGCTGAAGGCGAGCAGAGCATCGTTTTCGACAAGTTGATCGTTGCTGTCGGCCGTCGCCCAGTGACCACTGACCTGTTGGCCGCTGATAGCGGTGTCGACATGGACGAGCGTGGCTTCATCTTTGTTGACGACCAGTGCGCCACCAGTGTCCCAGGTGTTTATGCCATTGGTGACGTGGTGCGTGGTGCGATGCTGGCTCACAAAGCCTCGGAAGAAGGCATCATGGTTGCTGAGCGCATCGCCGGTCACAAAGCCCAGATGAACTACGACCTGATCCCGTCCGTTATCTACACCCACCCGGAAATCGCATGGGTCGGTAAGACCGAGCAGCAGCTGAAGACCGAAGGTGTGGCCGTTAACGTTGGCACCTTCCCGTTCGCAGCTAGCGGTCGTGCCATGGCGGCTAACGACACCGGCGGCCTGGTTAAAGTAATTGCTGATGCCACTACCGACCGTGTTCTGGGTGTCCACGTGATTGGTCCGAGCGCTGCCGAGCTGGTCCAGCAGGGCGCAATCGGTATGGAATTCGGCACCAGCGCCGAGGATCTGGGGATGATGGTCTTCTCCCACCCGACGCTGTCCGAAGCACTGCACGAAGCTGCATTGGCAGTGAATGGCCAGGCCATTCACATCGCCAACCGTAAGAAGCGTTAAATCGTTGTTGGTTTGAATGGTGGCCTGCGCCGGCGTTGTGTACCGGCGCAGTCCACCGCTCAAACAGGAAGAACCACGGCAGATGACCCGCGTTCAGCTTCTTAAGCTGCTGCGCGGAATATCAGCCGGATTGCCCTAGAAGCAGTCACAGGTGGTGCGGCACCACAAGTGCAGCACCGTATGCGCAATACCTAAACGAAGACGGTAGACAAGCATGAATCTCCACGAGTATCAGGGTAAGCAGCTGTTCGCTGAATACGGCCTGCCCGTATCCAAGGGCTTCGCGGTAAACACCCCAGAAGAAGCCGCAGCAGCTTGCGACAAAATTGGCGGTACCGAGTGGGTCGTTAAGGCTCAGGTCCACGCCGGTGGTCGCGGTAAAGCGGGCGGCGTGAAGCTGGTTAAGAGCAAAGAAGACGCTAAGGCCTTTGCCGCTAACTGGCTGGGCAAGCGTCTGGTGACTTACCAGACAGATGCTAGCGGTCAGCCGGTCAACCAGATTCTGGTCGAATCCTGCACCGACATCGCCAAGGAACTGTACCTGGGCGCCGTTGTTGATCGTTCCAGCCGTCGTATCGTGTTCATGGCGTCCACTGAAGGTGGCGTGGACATCGAGAAGATCGCTCACGACACTCCTGAGAAGATCCTCAAAGCTACCATCGATCCACTGGTCGGCGCTCAGCCGTTCCAGGGTCGCGACCTGGCTTTCCAGCTGGGCCTGCAAGGTGATCAGATCAAGCAGTTCACCCAAATCTTCGTTGGTTTGGCCAAGCTGTTCCAGGACTACGACCTGGCGCTGCTGGAAGTAAACCCGCTGGTGATCAAGGCTGACGGCAATCTGCATTGCCTCGATGCCAAGATCAACATCGACGCCAACGCCCTGTACCGTCAGCCTAAGCTGCGCGCTATGCACGATCCGTCCCAGGACGATCCACGCGAAGCCCACGCTGCCAAGTTCGAACTGAACTACGTTGCGCTGGAAGGCAACATCGGCTGCATGGTCAACGGTGCTGGCCTGGCCATGGGCACCATGGACATTGTCAACCTGCACGGCGGCAAGCCAGCCAACTTCCTCGACGTAGGTGGCGGCGCAACCAAAGAGCGCGTGACCGAAGCCTTCAAGATCATCCTGTCCGACAGCAACGTAGCTGCCGTACTGGTAAACATCTTCGGCGGTATCGTTCGTTGCGACATGATTGCTGAAGGCATCATCGGCGCAGTGAAAGAAGTCGGCGTGACAATTCCGGTTGTCGTTCGCTTGGAAGGTAACAACGCTGAGCTGGGCGCCAAAGTTCTGGCTGAAAGCGGCCTGAATATCATCGCGGCAACCAGCCTGACCGACGCTGCTCAGCAAGTCGTCAAAGCTGCGGAGGGCAAATAATGAGCGTCCTGATCAATAAAGACACCAAAGTTATCTGCCAGGGCTTCACCGGCTCGCAGGGCACTTTCCACTCCGAACAAGCCATCGCTTACGGCACCAAGATGGTTGGCGGCGTGACCCCAGGTAAAGGCGGCACCACTCACCTGAATCTGCCGGTGTTCAACACCGTGCGTGAAGCGGTTGAGCAGACTGGCGCCACTGCCAGCGTGATCTACGTTCCAGCTCCGTTCTGCAAGGACTCGATCCTTGAAGCGGCCATGGGCGGCATCAAGCTGATCGTTTGCATCACCGAAGGCATCGCGACCATCGACATGCTCGAAGCCAAGGTTAAGTGCGACGAGCTGGGCGTGGTCCTGATCGGCCCGAACTGCCCAGGCGTTATCACACCGGGCGAGTGCAAGATCGGCATCATGCCAGGTCACATCCACTTGCCAGGCAAAGTAGGTATCGTGTCGCGTTCCGGCACCCTGACTTACGAAGCTGTTAAGCAGACCACTGACGCCGGTTTCGGTCAGTCCACCTGTGTTGGTATCGGCGGTGACCCGATCCCAGGCTCCAACTTCATCGACATCCTGAAGCTGTTCCAGGAAGACCCGAAGACCGAAGCGATCGTGATGATCGGTGAGATCGGTGGTTCGGCTGAAGAAGAAGCGGCTGCCTACATAAAGGCCAACGTGACCAAGCCTGTAGTTTCTTACATCGCTGGTGTAACCGCTCCGGCGGGCAAGCGTATGGGCCATGCCGGTGCAATCATCTCCGGCGGCAAAGGCACTGCAGACGAGAAGTTCGCAGCCCTGCAAGACGCCGGCGTGAAAACCGTGCGTTCCCTGGCTGACATCGGCAAAGCCCTGGCTGAGCTGACAGGTTGGGAAGTTAAAAAAGCCTAAGGCTTTTTAACTTAAGAAAAGCCACCTTCGGGTGGCTTTTTTTATTTGGGCCATAGGTGAAGTGTCGTTGAGGCGACAGCTTTTTTCATCAGCCCGACAGCCCGACCTACGCCAGTGCCGCTGGCTGAACAAATTCGTTAGGCTTGCAACTAATTAGCGCCTGTTTCGCCACAAGCGGTTCAAGGTGCTGCAGTGGCTCCGCTTAACCGGCGGGGTGACGTTTCCCCGATCCATCGGGAAACCCTCGGAACTTTAACTTTCTGCCTGTGGTATTCCCTTCTATGACACGTTTGAAAGGCTCGGATGTCCTGGCCCTCGGTTTTATGACGTTTGCGTTGTTTCTTGGCGCGGGCAACATTATTTTTCCACCCAGTGCCGGCATGGCAGCGGGTGAGAACATTGTTCCTGCAGCGCTGGGTTTTCTGCTCACGGGCGTCGGCTTGCCGTTGCTGACTATCGTTGCACTGGCGCGCGTGGGCGGCGGTATGGCACTGCTGACTGCACCGCTGGGCAAGCGTGCAGGCATTCTGTTTGCGGTGGCGGTTTACCTGGCTATAGGTCCATTGTTCGCCACGCCACGAACGGCAGTGGTGTCGTTTGAAATGGGCATCGCGCCTTTTAGTGGCGATAACAGCACCGCGTTGCTGCTCTACACCCTGGCTTACTTTGCAGCTGTGCTGTTCTTGTCTCTGAATCCAGGGCAGTTGGTCGACCGCATCGGCAAGTTCATCACTCCTGTTCTACTGGCGGCCTTGCTGGTATTGGGCGGCGCGGCGTTGCTCATCCCCGCTGGTGAGATTGGCCAAGTGTCGGCAGATTACCAGCGTGCGCCATTTGTGCAGGGCTTCCTGCAGGGGTACCTGACCATGGATACCCTGGGTGCGCTGGTGTTCGGGATTGTGATTGCTACCGCGATCCGTGACCAGGGCGTAACCGATAGCAAGCTGGTGACCCGTTACTCGGTGATTGCTGGCTTGATCGCTGCCGTTGGTCTGTCGCTGGTGTACTTGGCGCTGTTCTACCTTGGCGCAACCAGCCAGGGGATTGCCGGTGAAGCGCAGAATGGCGTGCAGGTGCTGACCGCTTATGTGCAGCACACCTTTGGTATTACTGGCAGCCTGTTGTTGGCACTCGTGATCACCCTGGCGTGTTTAACCACCGCTGTGGGCTTGCTGACCGCTTGTGGCGAGTTTTTCAGCAGCCTGTTGCCGGTTTCATATCGAACCGTGGTAATCGCGCTCGGGCTGTTCAGCTTGCTAGTCGCCAACCAAGGGTTGACCCAGTTGATCAGCTTCTCGATTCCGGTTCTCGTAGGGCTGTACCCGCTGGCAATCGTGCTCGTAGCACTGAGTCTGCTGGATGACCTGTGGTGTTCCTCGGCGCGGGTATTCCGCCCGGTTATGGCGGTAACCTTGATTTTTGGTTTGGTTGACGGAGTTGCCGCCGCTGGCGGTAAGGCCCTAATTCCGGATTTCTTCAGCGAATTGCCGCTGGCCGATCAAAGCCTTGGCTGGCTGTTGCCGGTGCTGGTTACGTTGGTGCTGGCCGTGGTGATAGACCGTGCGCTGGGTGCGCCTAAAGCAGCCTCCGTCTAAGTTCTGCTGTTTACTCAAGGCCGCTCAGTGAGCGGCCTTTTTGTTAGCCAGCTGAAAGCCAGGCCTGTCTATAATCGGCACAGGTTAACAAGGAGTTTGCATGTCGATTAGTGATTATTACCTGCCGCACCTGCTTGCTGTTCTCTGGTTTGTACTGTGTTGGGCCGGTTATACCCGTTATGCCCAGGCCAAGGGCCGCACCACACCATGCCTGGCCAGCGTGCTGCATCTGTACCGTGAAGACTGGATGCGCCGCATGCTGCTGCGCGACAACCGTATCGCCGATGCCAATGTGATTGGCAACCTGGAGCGCAATGCCTCATTTTTTGCTTCCAGCACGCTGATTATTCTCGCCGGTATTCTTACGGTGCTCGGTGCGTCTGATCGTGCTGTGTCGCTGTTGGCTGATCTGCCGTTTGTCCAGGCTGCCAGCCGCGGGCTGTCCGAGGTCAAGTTGCTGTGTTTGGGGGTGGTGTTCGTTTATGCCTTCTTCACCTTCAGTTGGTGCATGCGTCAGTACAACTTTGCGGCTGTGCTGGTGGGCTCTGCGCCGATGATTGGCGAGCGGCATGTCACCGAGCAGGAGCGCAAAGCCTTCGCAGAGCGCACTGCACGGGTGATTTCCATGGCTGCCAACCAGTTTAACCAAGGGCTGCGCGCCTATTACTTTGGTATGGCGACATTGGCTTGGTTTATCAATCCTTGGTTTTTCATGCTGGTCAGCGCAGGCGTGGTCTTTGTCTTGTACCACCGCGAGTTTCATTCCGATGTGTTGGAAGTGATGGTCTACACCCAAACCCCCGCGTTTGAATCGCCCAAGGAGAAAAGCGAATGAGCATTCCGTTCTGGTGCATTTTTATCAGCGCGCTATTGATATTTATCGCCAAAGCCCCGGTGGCTAAGGCGATGGCGAAGGAGGGGGTTGGTCGCTACGACAACCATCACCCGCGCGCTCAGCAAGGACGTCTTACGGGCTTTGGTTCGCGTGCTTTGGCAGCCCACCTGAACAGCTTTGAGGCGTTTCCGCTGTTTGCCGCCGGTGTGCTGATGGCCCATGTGACCAATAACCACGGCATCTTGGTGGATGCTCTGGCGGTGACCTTCGTGGTGGCGCGGGTGCTGTATCTGGTTTTCTACTGGGCTGACCTGCACTGGCAGCGCAGCGTGGTCTGGGTGGTTGGTCTGTTATGCAGCTTGTTGCTGATGCTCACCCCAGCGCTTTAATTGCGCCAAAAACAATAAGGCCCGCTCTAGGCGGGCCTTATTGTTTTAGCTAAACGAGGTTAGTTGCCGTCAACGGCGTCTTTAACTTCGTCGCCTGCGTCGTTCATTGCATCAGCTGCATCATTGGCAGCATCTTCAATTTTCTCGCCAGTGGTTGGCTCGGTGCCCATGACTTCATCGGCTTTCTGCTCGATGGCATCGCCAGTATCTTTAACAGCGTCACCCATTGATTCCATGGCTTCAGATGCGGATTCCTTGGCGGACTCCATTTTGTCTTCCTGGGTTTTCTCGCAAGCGGCCAGGGCAAGCATGGCGGCGAGAAGCAGGGCATAGGTGAATGGCTTTTGCACGGTTCGTACTCCTTGTAATGGGTTGATCAATACCTGGTAGCCCAAGCATAGCCATTAAACAGCGGCTTTTCGCCGAAGTTCCTTGGTCAGAAGTCGTCAGTTCGCATCAGGAGGCTGTCGCCGTGATGTCGGGGCTGCTGTCAGCGGGTATCATGCGCACCCTTTGTACAGTTGCCCAGGGTCTGAAGTCATGAGTGAGTCCCCTATTGTTGAGCGGGCGCAGCGTTTTCTATCGGTATTGCGCCATTGCCAGGTGCTGGGCATAAGCGTGCACAGTGCCGAGCCAGAAGGGCTGGTTCTGCGTTTGCCCTACAGTGAGCAGATTGTGGGAAACCCGGAAACCGGAGTGATCCACGGGGGCGCGATTACGACGCTGATGGATACCACCTGCGGTATTTCTACCGTCTGCGTCCTGCCTGAGTTTGAAATCTGCCCGACCCTGGACCTGCGCATTGACTACATGCGTCCAGCTGAGCCGAATAAAGATGTTTTCGGTTTTGCCGAGTGCTATCGGGTGACCGAGACCATCATATTTACCCGTGGTTATGCTTATCAGGACAACCCTGATGAACCCATTGCTCATGTGGTGGGCGCTTTTATGCGCATGGGCAAACCGGCCGATCTGCAGCGTCCTTCAAAGGGAGCCGGCCAATGAGTGGATTGAACCTTAACCAGCTGGTGCGTGAAGCCCATGCGCAAAATAACTACGACCCGCTGATCAGCCTGATGCCCTACGCCAAATTGCTCGGTATTGAGTGCTTGCGGATGGGCGATGACATGGTCTTTCGCCTACCCGCCAATCAGGACTGCATCGGTAATCCGACCTTGCCGGCACTGCACGGCGGGGTAATCGCCGGCTTTATGGAGCATTCGGCGATGCTTCATTTATTGATGTTTATGGGCATTCCACATTTGCCGAAAATCATCGACTTCTCGATAGATTACCTGCGCGCTGGCCTATATCGTGACACCTTCGTGCAATGCCAGGTGTGGCGGCAGGGTCGCCGGGTTGCCAACGTGGCCATCACGGCCTGGCAAACCAAGCAGGCCGAACCCATCGCCACGGCGCGCGCGCACTTTAAGGTCGATGAGCCCTAGCCGTCAGGCCAGCGCATGACGACTGACTTTTATCAACGCTAAGGAACACTGAATGGATGCGCTGCTGATTCTGGGGGGCTTGCTGCTGATACTCGCCGGATTGGTTTGGCTGGTGATGCGCGCCTTTACCACCAGCCTGCTATGGGGCTGGGCCAGTCTACTGCCACCGTTCACCTTGTTGTATGTGCTGCGTCACTGGCCTTCAGCGCGACCTGCTTTGCTTCTGTCTGGGTTGGGCATCATCCCGCTGGTGGTCGGCCTGACCCTGCTGGCCAGCCATGATGCGCAGCGTTTGGAAGCCATCCTCAGCCTGTCATGGCTCAAGCCCGAGGTGCAGGCACCCGCTGAGTTGGCCATTGATCTGCGTGGTCAGCTCAATGGCCGGCCTTTTGCGCCGCAGCAGGCCGAGTTGCTTGACGGGGTATTAAGCCTGCGTGAAGGGCAGGACTTCTTCGCCCAGAGTGAATTGGTAATTCGTCTACCGGAGATCGACAGTGGTCCGGTGCAGATTGATGTGCTGCCCGCAGATACAGGCGCATTGCCGGAAGTGGAAATCAGCTGGCTGTTGCCTGAGCAGGAATTGCCCGAAGCGCGGCGTCTAAGCCGTGGCTACACCTTGCACCTGAACTTGCAACCGGTTGCACCGAACAAGCTGGCGGGTGATTTCCATCTGGTTATGCCGGCACAATTTAAAACCACCCTAAGCGGCAAACTTGAACTGTTCCGTAATGGCCTGCGTTATCAGGGCGAGGAAGTCGATCGCCAGTTCGACTCAGTCGATACTGTCAGCTATGTCATCCATGACTATCTGGAGCGCCGTTTTGCCACTCGCCAGGTGCAGTTGCAGCCGATCGGCAGTCTGAATTTTCCTTTGCAAAGTATTGAGCTGAACGTCAGTGCGCGGATCAACGGGAACCTGCAGCAGTTACCCATCACGCTGCAAAAGCTCAAGGGGCGTGGTTGGCAGGTGGCATCTGATAACTTTGCAGCGGTACCTAGTGCTGTTATTGCGTCCGCTGCAGAAAAGCCTGAAACGCTTGTCGCTGCGCTGCCGGAGCGGGTCACTAGGCCTCTCGATCGCCGCGTGCGCTTCAGTCTTGAAGGCTTGCTGCGCAGCCCTAGTCGTTATTACGACCTCAACATGCGTGCGGTTACTGAACGCGGCAATACTGCTGAAGGGCGCTTTCAGGGCGTCGATCAGGATGAGCGGATCATCCTGCGTCAGCGCATGAATGGGCGTGGGGAGGTCAGCTACAGGCTGCTTCCGCAGGAGATTATCCGTATCGAGTTGCTCGAGCCCTGAAGCACGCCTCGGCCAAGCACTTGAAATCCCACAACATGCCCCCACCTGTATGACATCCGCCGTACTGCGGCTTCGTCAATAAAGTGGAGTAAGAGAGCATGAGTGTGGAAACTCAAAAAGAAACCCTGGGCTTCCAGACAGAGGTGAAGCAGCTGCTGCACCTTATGATCCATTCGCTGTACTCGAACAAGGAAATCTTCCTTCGCGAACTGATTTCCAACGCTTCAGACGCTACCGATAAACTGCGTTTCGAGGCTCTGGCCAAGCCCGAGCTGCTCGAAGGTGGCGCTGACTTGAAGATCCGCGTGAGCTTCGACAAAGACGCTAAAACCGTCACCCTCGAGGACAACGGCATCGGCATGAGCCGTGAAGACGCGATCACCCACCTGGGCACCATCGCCAAGTCCGGCACTGCTGACTTTATGCAGCACCTGACCGGTGACCAAAAGAAAGATTCCCACCTGATTGGTCAGTTCGGTGTGGGCTTCTATTCAGCCTTTATCGTCGCCGACAAGGTTGACGTGTACAGCCGCCGTGCCGGCAGCCCGGCCAGCGAAGGCGTGCATTGGTCGAGCAAAGGCGAGGGCGAGTTTGAAGTTGCCAGCATTGAAAAAGCCGAGCGTGGTACGCGCATCGTGCTGCACCTGAAAAGCGGTGAAGAAGAGTTCGCTGATGGCTGGCGCCTGCGCAATATCATCAAGAAATACTCCGACCACATTGCTCTGCCTATCGAACTGCCGAAAGAGCAAACCACTGCCGAAGGCGAAGAAGCGCCGGCGCTGGAGTGGGAAACGGTCAACCGTGCCAGCGCGTTGTGGACTCGTCCGCGTACCGAAATCAAGGACGAGGAATACCAAGAGTTCTACAAGCACATCGGTCACGATTTCGAAAACCCACTGAGCTGGAGCCACAACAAGGTTGAAGGCAAGCTGGAATACACCTCGCTGCTGTACACCCCGGCCCGCGCGCCGTTCGACCTGTATCAGCGCGAAGCGCCGCGTGGCCTGAAGCTTTATGTGCAGCGCGTGTTTGTCATGGATCAGGCTGAGTCGTTCCTGCCGCTGTACCTGCGCTTTATCAAGGGTGTGGTCGATTCCAACGATCTGTCGCTGAACGTCTCCCGTGAAATTCTGCAGAAAGACCCAATCATCGATTCGATGAAGTCGGCGCTGACCAAGCGCGTGTTGGACATGCTGGAGAAACTGGCGAAGAACCAGCCGGAAGAATACAAAAGCTTCTGGAAGAACTTCGGTCAGGTGCTCAAGGAAGGTCCGGCAGAAGATTTTGCCAACAAGGAGAAAATCGCCGGCTTGCTGCGTTTTGCCTCTACCCGCAGTGAAGAGGGCGAGCAAAGCGTCGGCCTGGGTGACTACATCGCGCGCATGCAGGAAGGTCAGGACAAGATCTACTACCTGACTGGCGAATCCTACGCGCAGGTGAAGAACAGTCCGCACCTGGAAGTGTTCCGCAAGAAAGGCATTGAAGTGCTGCTGCTCACCGACCGTATCGACGAGTGGCTGATGAGCTACCTCACCGACTTCGACGGTAAGCAGTTTGTCGATGTGGCCCGTGGCGATCTGGACCTTGGCAAGTTGGATTCGGAAGAAGATAAAAAAGCCCAGGAAGAAGTGGCCAAGGCTAAAGAAGGCCTGGTTGAGCGCCTGAAAACTGCGCTGGGTGAGCAGGTTGCTGAGGTGCGGGTTTCCCATCGCCTGACCGACTCACCGGCGATTCTGGCCATTGGTGAGCAGGATATGGGCCTGCAAATGCGCCAGATTCTTGAAGCCAGCGGGCAAAAGGTGCCGGACTCCAAGCCGATCTTCGAGTTCAACCCTGCGCATCCGCTGATTGAGAAGCTGGATGCTGAGGCCGATGAACAGCGTTTTACCGACCTCAGTCACATCCTGTTTGACCAGGCGGCACTGGCGGCCGGCGATAACCTGAAAGATCCAGCGGCTTATGTTCAGCGCTTGAATAAGTTGTTGGTTGAGTTGTCTGCCTGAGCGGCGCTAATACCGCAGTCTGTTAATGGCAGCAGTACTGCCGGCTTAAGTCGTTAAGGCTCGGCAGTACAGCATCCGAAAAATCCGATACCAGCTGTTCTGGTGTCGGATTTTTTTGCCTTTCAGATGGTGGTTGCTCAATGCTTGGCGAGCGACCCGCGGTCGTGTGTGAGCGGTCGCTTAGTGGCTGAGTTTCAGCCCGAGCAGGCCGCAGACGATCAAGGCCACACTGACCAGGCGCAGCGGGGTCACGGCTTCGCCAAACAGAATGATGCCGGCGATCACTGTGCCGACAGCGCCTATGCCGGTCCAGATCGCATAGGCAGTGCCCAGTGGCAATTCCTTCATGGCCAAGCCCAGCAGCGCGACGCTGAAAACCATCGCGGTGACGGTTAGTAGGGTGGGGAGTGGGCGGGTAAAACCGTCGGTGTATTTCAAGCCGACAGCCCAGCCGATTTCGCATACGCCGGCCAGCAGCAAAATGATCCAGGACATAGATACCTCCATCGTTGATGCAGAGGGGCCGTCCCGTGATGGTCACTCAAAGAGTGGTGAGGTCGTCCTCACGCGTGCGCGCAGTGGAACAGTGATTTGTTCCCCTGCGCGTGCAGCATAGCGGTTAGATGCCCTGTGGGGTGTCTTCGCCGCCCAGTGCTTCGAACAACTGCGGCAGGAACTCGACCAAGGTCAGCATCATCAGGGTGAAGCTGGCGTCCTGCTGGCCAAGGTCGTCGTCGCCGCCATCCTGTTCGGCCTGATCCTGCAGTAGGTCTTCGAAGCGCAAGCGTTTGACCACCAGCTTGTCATCCAGCATGAAGGACAGTTTGTCTTGCCAGGCCAGGGACAGTTGGGTGACCTGCTTGCCAGCGGTCATATGCAGCTGGATTTCGTCGCTGGTCAGGTCCTGGCGCTTGCAGCGGACTACGCCGCCATCTTCATGGGTGTCACGCAGTTCGCATTCGTCCAGGACAGTGAAGTCGGCGGCAGCTTGTTGGGTCTTGACCCAATCGGTAAGTGTGGCGCTCGGGGCAATTTTAACGGTCAGTGGGCGGACCGGTAGCGAGCCGATGGCTTCACGCAGAGTCGATAGCAGGTCCTCTGCACGCTTGGCACTCGCCGAATCGACCAGAATCAAACCTTGCTTGGGCGCGATGGCCGCGAAGGTGGCCGACTTGCGGATAAATGCGCGCGGCAGGAAGGTCTGCACGATTTCATCTTTAAGCTGGTCGCGCTCTTTTTTGTAGACCTTACGCATCTGCTCGGCTTCGATTTCATCGACTTTTTCCTTGAGTGCGTCACGCACCACGCTGCCCGGCAGGATACGTTCCTCCTTGCGAGCAGCGATCAGCAGAAAGTCGCCGCTGACGTGAACCAGCGGTGCATCGTCGCCTTTACCGAAGGGCGCGATAAAGCCGTAGGTGCTGAGTTCCTGGCTGGCGCATGAGCGAGCCGGTTTGGCTGCCAGAGCCGTTTCCAGAGCCTCAGCATCTAAAGGGATATCTTGGGTGAGGCGATAAACCAGCAGGTTACGAAACCACATAAGGGGGTGAATCTCCATTAACTGAGTTGCCGGCGGCGGCAGGTATTACAAATCGATAGTCGCGGGTGCAGAGTCTGTTTCAGGCTGTGCAAGGCCATGCGACCCCTTAAATAACCCACACGTTTCATTCGGGGTGCATTATTCCTCCCAGCGGTGCCTAAGGCCAAGTCTGCGCTAAGCCTTTGCTGCAACAATAAAAAATTTCAAAACAGTGCTTGCCAAGGTAAGGATTGCTGTCTAGAATGCGCCCACTTCGAGAGAGAAGGGTGATTAGCTCAGCTGGGAGAGCAGCTGCCTTACAAGCAGCGGGTCGGCGGTTCGATCCCGTCATCACCCACCACTCGCTTTTGAAGTTACGCGCAGCGGTAGTTCAGTCGGTTAGAATACCGGCCTGTCACGCCGGGGGTCGCGGGTTCGAGTCCCGTCCGCTGCGCCATTTTTATCCTCGCTTCATCCCCTCTGTGACATACCGAAACGCCTCGCAATTCTTGCAAAATCCTTCCTAAAAAACACCTAAACATCTGAACTTATACGCATTTTCTGTCTCCTATCACGGTAGCCAGTGATCGTGGCGGCCTGCTAAGCTCGCGCTTTCACACCATTAGCCCTAGGGCGTACCGGACAAGGAACAAGCATGAAACAGCATCGTTTAGCAGCGGCGGTCGCCCTGGTAGGTTTGGTTCTCGCAGGTTGCGATTCGCAAACCAGCGAAATCACCCTGGAGACTCCAGCGCAGAAGGCCTCCTATGGCATCGGCCTGAATATGGGCAAAAGCCTGGCTCAGGAAGGCATGGATGACCTGGACTCCAACGCTGTGGCTCAAGGTATCGAAGATGCCATCGGCAAAAAAGAACAGCGCCTAAAAGATGAAGAGCTGATCGAAGCCTTTGCCTTCCTGCAAAAGCGTGCGGAAGAGCGCATGGTCGCCCTGAATGAAGAGTCGGCCAAGGCCGGTAAGAAGTTCCTGGAAGACAATGCCAAACGTGACGGCGTGGTCACCACTGAGTCCGGCCTGCAGTACGAAGTGGTGAAGAAGGTTGACGGCGCACAGCCAAAGGCAACCGACGTAGTGACCGTACATTACGAAGGCAAGCTGACCGATGGCAGCGTATTCGACAGCTCGGTTGAGCGCGGCAGCCCGATTGACCTGCCCGTTAACGGCGTAATCCCAGGTTGGGTTGAAGGCCTGCAGCTGATGCACGTTGGTGAGAAATACAAATTGTACATCCCAAGCGAGCTGGCTTATGGCGAGCAGAGCCCGACGCCGGCCATCCCAGCCAACTCGGTGCTGGTATTTGATCTAGAGCTGATTGCGATCAAAGATACCGCCGCTGAAGAGTAACGTTTAGCGATCTATACAGCGCCCCGTCTCGACGGGGCGTTGTCGTTGTGCGCCAGGCATGGCGCGTTGCGCGCAAGCGCAACCAGCTTGGCTGTGGTGGCCTCGCTGGTGACTTGGAGGTGAAAGTCCTCTACACACCCGGCAAGGGGAAGTGTTAGCCAG